>Ga0207934_1000002_pt1 | contig 154429 bp, 145 predicted proteins | sample LakMenE22Apr09ns_FD_150724 | JGI IMG/M metagenome (GOLD analysis project Ga0207934, IMG submission 150724) | Freshwater microbial communities from Lake Mendota, WI - 22APR2009 deep hole epilimnion (SPAdes) | ecosystem: Environmental > Aquatic > Freshwater > Lake > Epilimnion/Euphotic zone ... | reverse complement strand
AAATATTAAACAAATTTAAAAAATATTTAGATACAATTTATTTAAATATATCTGAATTTAAACCAAATACAAATTATGATAATATTATTGAAACTTTGAAAAATTATATGAATATTATTTATAATTATTATGATAAAATCGAAATATCCGAATTGGAAAATAATATTAATATTAATTATCAATTCATTGATGTTATGACAATTGCCATTATAATTTTATATTCATATATTTTTTTCAATAATAAGAGTAAAATAATAAAAAATAAGAAAGATACGACATTTACATTTATTATGCATAAAATCCTTATAAAATATTATGCTGCTATTAGTTCACCTATAAATAAAAAAACATTTTATAAATTTAAAATTATTATTTATAATAATAAACCTAATCAAAAATCATATATTATCGATTTTATAAATAAAATAAGCAAATTTAATAAAATTAAACCATCGGATAAAAGATATTTTACAATACCACAATATACAGGCATATGTTGGTTTATTGCGTTTATTGTTGGCATTTGCTATAGTGATAAAAATAAAGAATTATTAATTAAAAAATTTAATTCCAATAAAAATAATTATAAAAAAGATGAACCAATAGCTAATTTATCAGCTAAGCAAATATTTACAACATTAATTTATCGTATTATTAAAGAAATTACTGAAAATGGAAAAAGATATGACGAAATTGATGGAAAAACTATAAATGAACTTAATATATATTTGAAAGAAACTCCAATAAAATTTTTGATAAAACTAATGAATGAATATTATTATAATCCAAATAAAGATGATTATTCAAAAGAATATATTTTTATTAAAGATTATATTAATGAAATGCAATTTAATTTAACAAAAAAATATTTTATTAATAAAATAAAAATTATTAATAATAAAATTAAAGAAAAAGGAATTAATAAGAATGATATTAGAAAAGATATTATCAAGTTAAAAGAAATATATCCATATGATTATTATTATTTTTATCATTTATTTGATAATTATAAAAAATTATTTAATTCATATATATTAGACAATTTTCTAATTGTTCTTAGACTACGTAATATGAAACCAATATCTATTAATAAATTTAAAAAAATAACAGGTATCAATTATAAACCATTAACTATTGATAATTATAAAAAATTAGGCGATTTTGGTTTAGCTACATATGATAATATATTTTTAAAGGCATTATATAAATTTTTAAACATCAATTGTTTATACTTAATCAAAACTAAAAATAAGTTTTATACTTGTGAAAATAATAATACTATTCCTGATATTATTCTAATTAGTATTGATAATGATAATTATATTATAGATAATATAAGCCTAGATGTTAAAGAGATTATTGATAAAATAACATACGAATCAACTGATATTATATATTATAAGGGTCATAAATATGCAATTGATTATATTTTACACGGTTCTGACCAACATAACTCATGGGACAATTCAGGGCATATAATTGTAGCTATAAATTATAATAATGAAGAATATTTGTATGATTCAAGTTATTTTATAAAAAAATATATTCATAAAAATAAAACTCTCAGATATTCATGTCCTTTACTAAAAAAAGAATGGAAAAAAGATTTTGTTTCATCTAAAAAAACAAAATTTTGCATTAAAAAATGTTTTCATACTAATTTAAATCATAAATCCAAAATACATAATGATTATAAACATGTAAATACCGAAAGTATGTGTTATACGTTTAATAATGAAATTACATGCTGCTATGTTAAAGTTATATAAAGGTTTCTTATAAATGTCTTTAAATCTATTTAAATAAAGTAGGAAAGATTTAATTACTATGGTTAATTATGATAATTATTTTAATAAATATTCAAAAGTTTCTAAAAGTAATATTAATGATGTTGTTAAAATATTAAACAAATTTAAAAAATATTTAGATACAATTTATTTAAATATATCTGAATTTAAACCAAATACAAATTATGATAATATTATTGAAACTTTGAAAAATTATATGAATATTATTTATAATTACTATGATAAAATTCAAATTTCTCAATTGGAAAATAATATTAATATTAATTATCATTTCATTGATGTTATGACAATTGCTATTATTATTTTATATTCATATATTTTTTTTAATAATAATAAAAGTAAAATAATAAAAAATAAGAAAGATACGACATTTACATTTATTATGCATAAAATCCTTATAAAATATTATGCTGCTATTAGTTCACCTATAACTATAAAAACACTTTATAAATTTAAAAATATTATTTATAATAATAAACCTAATCAAAAATCATATATTATCGATTTTATTAATAAAATAAGCAAATTTAATAAAATTAAACCATCGGATAAAAGATATTTTACAATACCACAATATACTGGTATATGTTGGCTTATTTCTTTTATTGTTGGCATTTGCTATAGTGATAAAAATAAAGCATTATTAATTAAAAAATTTAATTTCAATAAAAATAATTATAAAAAAGATGAACCAATAGCCAACATATCAGCTAAGCAAATATTTACAACATTAATTTATCGCATTATTAAAGAAATTACAGAAGTTCGTAAAAGATATGATGAAATTGATGAAAAAACTACAAATGAACTTAATATATATTTAAAGGAAACTCCAATAAAATTTTTGATAAAACTAATAAATGAATATTATTATAATCCAAATAAAGATGATTATTCAAAAGAATATATTTTTATTAAAGATTATATAAATGTAATGCAATATTTATTAACAAAAAAATATTTTATTAAAAAAATAAAAATTATTAATCAAAAATTTAAAGAAAAAGGAAGTGATAAGAATGATATTATCAATGATATTATCAAGTTAAAAGAAATATATCCATATGATTATTATTATTTTAATGATTTATTTAATAATTATATAAAATTATATAATTTTTATGTGAAAAATGATAAAACTAAAATAAATTTATTTGATAAAGAAATACCAATATCTATTGATAAATTCAAAAAAATAACTGGTGTTAATTATAAACCATTAACTATTGATAATTTTTTAAAATTAGGTAATGTTGGTTTGCATAGATATAATAATTTATTTTTAAAGGTATTATATAAATTTTTGAATATTGATAGTTTATATTTAATCAAAACTTATAATAAATTTTATACTTATGAAAATAATGATACCATTCCAGATATTATTTTAATTGATATTGATAATGATTATTATATTATAGATAATATAAAAGTAGCTATAAAAGAAATTGTTGATAAAATAACATATGAATCAACTGATATTATATCTTATAAAGGTCAAAAATATGCAATTGATTATATTTTAAATTTCTCTGATGTTGATAATTCTTGGAAAAAAGCAGGTCATGTAAATGTAGTTTTAAATTATAATAATGAAGAATATTTTTATGATTCAAGTTATTCTATAAAAAAATATATCCACAAAAATAAAACTCTCAGATATTCTTGTCCTTTACTAAAAAAAGAATGGAAAAAAGATTTTGCATCTAAAAAAAGTAAATTTTGTATTAAAAAATGTTTTCATACTAATTTAAATGATAAATCCAAATTATTTAATGATTTCAAAAATGCTGCAAATGAAAATATATGTTATTCTTCAAATAATAAAAATATTTGTTGCTATGTTAAAGTTATTTAAAGGTTTCTTATAAATGTCTTTAAATCGTTTTAGATGATTTTATAAGAACTTTTAATTATTTAGATTTAAGTATCAATAAAAATATTTATAAAAATATAAAAAATGAAATTAAAAATATTATTAAAAGCACTTTATTAATTTAAATCAATTTAAAGAATTCTTATTAATCTCTTTAAATCCTTTTATATTTATAGAAGAAAAAACAAAAAGACTTTTATATCTTTTTGCTTTTTATATGTTCTTCTTCCTCTAACAACTAATAACTATCATCAATTAAGTGAATTATTATTGCTGCTAATAGTACGAGAACTGCACATGTGCACGTATTAATATATACCATCGTGCATGAATATGTCCATAAAAGCTTTCGAATTATTTCGTCTCCAATTGACACATTAACACCATTGATATATGTATAAATAGTGCAAATAATCAGGAATATCGAAAAATCTCGAATGAAACTACACATTTCAGTTTGCGACACTATCAAATAATCTTTTGTTTGAAAGGGTAAAAATAATCATAAAATTATAATATCATTTTTTATAGAAATACTTTAATTTTAATACAAATCTAAATTGATTTAAATATATCTTATGAATGTCTTTAAATGACATATTAAGCTTTTTATGATATCTTCTAAATAATAACAGAATTTGCATGTATTAAATTAAATATTGAAAAATTTAATTTAATACAACTTTCATTACCATCAATCAAGAATCAAAATCTTAATAATATTTTTAAAATTACTATTAAGATTTTGTAGTAAGTTGTCTTTCTGTACGTGCTTTAATTAATCCAGGTGGAATTTCTCTTTTAGTTGGTAAAATTCTTAAAGATTGACTTCTAGTTACTATAGGTTTTTGCTTTCCTATTGCAACTTCATTTACTTTATTATATTTTTCTATAAGTGTAGCTTTCATAGCGGAATCAGCGATTATTGCATCTACATCTACGTCTTTCATATTTTCCGATGTATCAATAATTAAATTTGTATAATTATTGCAATCATCATTTATTTTAAAAGTATAGTCTTGTCTCATCTTTATTATATTACTGATACTTTTAGTTTCTTCATCTAATGTACCATCAATTTTTCTAGATAAAACAACTTCATATTCTCTTTCTTTAGCTATTATATCTTTAAGTTCGCTGTTTTCTAATAAAGCTTTTATTTTATTTTGTATGCGTTCTTGAAAAGAACTTGCATTTAAATTTTCATTTAAATATATATTTAAATACATTACATCTGAAAATACAAATATTATATTATTATGTAATTTATCGTTGAAAAAAGAATTTTCTAATAATAATTCAATATTAATATCAACTTTATTTATATAGGCAAGTAAGTTTGCTTCATAACCACTTGTAGCGCAAGTACCTCCTCTTTTACCTTTTTTGTCACCTCCTTCTCTTTTTCTATCTCTTCCTTCTTGTTCTTTAAGTGAAGAAATTACAGTAAATTCATCAAGTTTAACACGTAAATCTTCTACACTTTTACTTAAATCAACATTTATTATATCAACTTTTGATATATCTATAATGTTCGAAGATATATCAAATAATGGTTTAATCCAAATACCATCACATTTTTCCGGTATTTTATCTTGATATGTTGAGCGAGGATTTAATCTTTTATATAATTTATTTATATTATCTAAATTTTGAAATACACGGTCATGAATTATTGTTTTTAAGGTATTAAAATTTGTTATAATTTCAATTATGATTTGAATATTCTCTCCAAAACTTATTTTATACTCTTCTAACATTTTTTTTAATCTATCTATCTCATCAGTTATTGTCTCATAATAATTAAGGCTGTTTAAATTGTCTATATAAGTATTTCTTTCAAATATAGCTTCTTCTATCTTTACTACTGTGTTGCGGTAATATTTCATTGCATCTGCTAATAATAATTTTAAAACTGATAATAATTGTACTCCCAATTTGAGACAATCAGTAAATTGTTGTTTATCTTTAATAGTTACATCTTCATCACCTGGTTTATTTAATAAATATAGTAATATTAAATAATAATTAATATTATAATTAATAATATTTTTTTGCTCTGTTAAAGTAAATTTAAAAAAATTTGAATTTTCATTTTCATTACTCTTTATATCTTGATTATAATTTAAAATATTAAAAAAATCATTATAAATTCCAACTATTTTTTGATTTGCTAATAATGTTAAACATTCTATATATGTCCAACCTCCAAATGGTGCAATAATTATTGCACCATCTGTTAATTGTGATAATGCGATTGAATCTTCTCCCCAATGTTCACCATATATCAATTTAGCATCAGAATATTCATGAGCATCATGCAGACCCTCTGCACACATAATTGTTAAAATAGGTCTATTATATCTTTTAGAAATTTCATAACCTGACCGTGTTACGCCATATTTATTATCTTTAAAACCTTTATAACCTCCTGATATAAATGCATATGATGGACTTGCAAATAATAAATTGGACATTATATAATCAGTTACTACTGCTGTTCTTACTTGAATAATTGGGTCTGCAAATCTTGCTTTACCTAAAATACTTATATATTTTAATTGATATTCTATTAATTTTTTGTCATTAAATGTATAACATTTTCTATAAAAATTATAAAATTTAATATATTTTTTTAAAAAATCTTTTAATTCTGCATCATAATTTTCATTAATATATTGATTATTTAAAGACGTATTAAAATTATTAAAATTAGTTAAATCTTCTAATTCATTCGTTTTTGATTTATTAGGAAATAAATGAGTTGTATATCTTAAAGTTAATTCATGTGTATCTCTTATAATTAATTTTAAAGAATAAACTATATCATTATTTTCATCATCCGTAATTGCAATATCGTTTTCAAATATCATTATTTGAATTATTGTTGGATCTATTGTAATAAAATGTCGCTCATTTTCAAAATCAAATAATTTATAGTTAAAAAATAAATTATATATCTCAGATTGAAAATTTATACCATCTTTTTTGTAATTATTAACTATTTCAGTTATATCATCAAAAATAGTTTTTCCGTCATGTATTTTTTCGCTTATTTTAGCTAAAAAAATTCGAATCTTTAATGTTTCACTATTAGCTCCTAATTTAGTTATTATTTTATTAAATAAATCTGATAGATTAGATGCATCTGTATTTAACGGTGTATTAATAAATTTAGGAATTAAAGTTCCTCCTTTTTTTAATAGTTTTTTTGATGATTTGTTTTTTATTGGCATATTCTATATTTAATAAATATTATATTAAAAAATAATTTTTTATTAATGTCCTTAAATTAAAAATAATATCAGATGATACTATACAAGAACAACTTTAATTACTAGAATTAGATAAAAAATGAAGCTATATAATAGATATATATAATAATGTCTTCTCCAAGTGATAGACGTGTAAAACAATTATCATCATTGCAACCATATATGACAAAAAAAATAAATAAATCAGAGTTTAATGAAAAATTTTATATTTCAATAATACCAATGGAAACAGTATTATATCAAGGAACTGATTTTGATTTTAACAAATTAAAAACAAATTTTAAATCAAAAGCATTATCTCATAGTTCAGAGTTATCAGAAATAAAGGAAATAAAAATAAATGATGAAATAGTTAAAAAAGAATATTATAAATATTATGATTCAAGACATAAAGGAAGTTATTTTTTATCATCTCGAAAAACGGCTGATATATATGGATTAGATAAAGATTATACAACAATTATTTATTCGTCATTACCTAATTTAAGTGATATTTATAATCCTACAAATCAAGTTAAATATATATATCCATTATATTATATTCCAAAAATAGGTTTTACAATTGAATATGAAACAAATAAAAATTTATATTTATTGGATATTGGCAATTTAGATAATATTCAAATGTTATTTAATCTTATTGATAAATTAAAAATATCATATAAATTAAAAGATGATTTTAAATATTATTTACATATAACATGTTCATATGACTACGATGATAATTATGATTTCGATAATCCTCCTAAAAAAATAAATAGGCATTCTGATAAAGACGGAGATGATATATTAGTTGAATTATTTAAAGCAGTTAATAAATATTTTAGTGATAATAGAATAGCACCAATTGATGGATGGATACATTATAAGACATCTAAATTTCATGATGAAATATTAATAATATCAAATAATTCATTAACATTTAAAAAAATATTTACTCGTAAAATACCTATCGATAATCATGGAATACCAACTTATGATAAATACATGCAACAATACAAAAATAAGAAAACAAAATATGATGTAAAAAGCAAAAAGAATAATATTTTACATAATTATGTTATCCCTAATACCTGAAAAATGATTTAAAGACATTTGCAAGAAACCCTTAAATCATTTTTCAGGTATTAGGAGAAGATTATTGCGAGATAAATTTAATTCGTTTCCATCGATACAAATTATTTTTTCATTATTATTCGGTTTTATATTATTATAAAAATAATATACATCATTTAACATCGAATTATAATATTGTTCTTTTAATTCACATGGAATATATTTAAAAGCTTTCATATTTATTTTAACTGAATATGACATATAATAAAAATTAGATATAATATTTATATAATTATTTAAAACTTTTATAAATAAATGGCTAATATTGATTTATTTTTAACATCTTATTTAATGTTAGTTATTCATTCATTTGCAATCTTCATATTTCAACCTCCTTTTATAATATTTATTACATATATAATTGGTCCTATTGTTAGTGTTTGGAATCATGGAACAACGTCAATTATTGCAAAATTTATTGATAGGTCAGTAATGGTTTTTGGATATTTAATAGATTTGACATATATTTATAAAATTAAAAATATATATGTATTAATTTTAATTCATTTAGCAATTATCTGTTATTTCATATCTAAGTTAACTAATATAATATCATTTCATTTATTATCTCATATTATTATAATTATCACACATATTATAATATTATATAACTATTATAATAAATATTTCTATAATAAATCAACAGCTCATAATGTTCGATAATTATCTATCTTATCATTTATAATATTTAATCTTTTATAATTATTTTTAAGCAATTGTTCATATTTATCTGATTTATTATTATAATATTTCTTATAAATAATATTATAAATATTATCATTAATATTATTTTCAATATCTTTTTTATCATTCATTAGTTCGGATAATACTAATCCCGATGACATTATTTTTATATTTAAAGATAATTTTGAAATCTCCTTAAATAAAAAAATGACATTAAAATAAAAAATAATATCAAATAAAATGACTAATATTATCTATTTTAATGAAAATGATTTCATCAATAATATTATGAATGAATATGATGGACGTAATTATATTATTGATTATTTTGATTATTGTACATCTTTATTTAATAAACATTTTAATATTTTAATTAATAATATTGATAATATCCATAATATCAATAATATTATTCTAAATTATTATACACAAAAACAAATTGATAATTCAAAAAAAATTTATAATAATAATGATTATATCAAAAAATTATTAGAACCTAAATTATTTTCTAAATTTCTTGATGCAATTGATGAAGAAACATTACTTTATTTTAGTGATGCCGAAACTGAAATTTATTATTCAGATGAAGAAATCAATTATTATGATGATAATTTTGATGATTAAAAATATTTTTTTGTCTTATTTTTACTAATTTTGAAATAAAAATGATAATAATCTTTTACTTTTACTATTATGCTATTTGATATGACATCTCTTAATCTAAATAAAGAGAAGTTTGTTGCCGATTGCATCGCCGAATATAAAGCTGCTGATGAATATGATATTACCATTGTTTTCGATGAATACTTTGATAAAATCATTGATGTCCCCGAAGTAGCAGGAAGTCTTTCACCAACTGAATTATCAGACCTTCATAATGAACTGTATTTGATGGTTGAAAAAGAGCTGGTGGTTGATTATGAAAGCGAAGCGGAAACCGATGATGAGAACTCTTGAATTTATCATCATTATAAAAAGCAAAATTAATTTTTTGTTTTTTGTTTTTAATATAAAATTTGTATTGATTTATAAGAAACTATATATAAAAATGAAATAAAAGTATTTATATTTATCTATGTTTTCTCAAGAAGTTTTCATTTTGAATTGTGTTTATACTCTTCGCACTAAAAATTATATAAATTATGAAGATATCATCAATGATATCCGATTGTTTGTTGATAAAAATCTATCAAACGATTTGAAATCTTCATTGTTTATGCAAAAGCTATGTGGCAAAATATTATATGAATATCTTGAATCAAATAACTACTTCTTTGATGAGGAAGTTGAAGAGGAAGATGATATTTTATATAGAGCTGCTGATATTTGGCTTGCGGCGGATACTAAACCAATGCTTATAGGCTAGATATCATCAGTTGATTTTATATAGAACAAAAAACATTTATTTTTGTTCTTTTCCTTTTATCATAATAATCATAATAATAATAAGAAAAGAACAAAAATTTGCATTTTTGCTCTTATAAAGTCTCGAAAATCAGTTCATGTAAGAAGGGTGGTCCATCTGGTAATAACTTTCCATTTCTTCGCCGTCAATTGCTTTATTGACTTTGAAGTAAAGAATGTCATATAACGTTCCATGTGTTGCCTTTCCCTCATTGCGATAACTTTCTAAAAGAGACGCTTCTTTCTCCAAATCATGTCCAATCTCTAGCATATAATGGTCAAGAATTATTCTGTCAATTCTGGATGAATAGTCATAGTAAATCTTCTCAAGAGCTGCCGAAATATATTTTGCTTCGTCAAAAGTGTTGGATGCCATCATTGTATATGTCATAATTATTTTTATAAAATCATAGTTTCATTTTTTCTATAAATTCTTAATTATTAATACAAATATTTTAAAATAAAAAATAAGAATTAAATGACCAAAACCAGCAATCAAAGTTATCTTTAATTTCTGGAAACATTTGTCGAAGATACATCCTCAATATATTGTTAAATTTGCGCAACCAATGCATTAAGTTTGCATCATCAAAGTAGGCAAAGAAACGTTATATAATGAACTTCTCTTCTAAAAAACATTTTACTTAGTCAAAAGTAATTTTAAAAGTAATGTTTCATTTTTTCTATAAAATTAAAAAAAATAATACAAATTTACATTTATATTTAACAAGAACAAAAATTATTAGTTTTTGCCCTTATAGAAAATAAACATTCATTCCTCCTCATCAGTATCTTCCTCACTATCATAACAATCGTCCAATTCATATTCAAATTTGTTAAGTAAATATGAATATAATGATTCGTCGTAAATGTGTGCGTCAGGTCCTGAGTTATTTCGAAGTGTTTGTAAAATTGATTTCTCCTTTTCAGTATTGAATCCAATTTCATTTATGTAATTTTCCGTAAAAATCGTGGTGGTATTGAGCGAATAGTCCTCGCGGCAAATTCTCAAGATAGTAGAGATAAATGTCGCTTCGTCAAAAGTGGATGCCATCGTTGAATATGTCATAATAAATAATTACTATTTACTTATCATTTTTTATGTATTTACTTAAATATTAATACATTTTTAATTAATAATCATCTTTATTTAAATATTATATTTCAATATCTGTATCTGCATCACTTAAATATGCATTTTCTCTTTCAATATCCACTTTACATTGTAATATATCAAATAAAGATGGAATATGATTAATAAATATAATATCTTCATTAAAAGACATTTGTATCATAACACGGTCATTAAAATCTATATCTATTATGAAAGTTTTTTCATATTTAGAATAAATCTCTTTTTCCTTTTTAGAACCAAATATAATTTCATTTGAATATTTATCATATAATGCTTTCTCATAATCATTACCATTAACATTATCATCATAAACAATTGATTTAATAAATTCATTTTCATCAAACAAAGAAACCATCTTCATCTTATTATTTTATTTATTTCAAAATCATTTTTTATAAAAAATGATGATTAATATCATTATTATCATTATCATGGTTTCTTCATTTGATGAGAATGAATTGATTGAATTATTATTATATGAATTCAAAACAAATAATGAAAATTATGAAAAAATATTAGAAACTGAAATAAATATAATTGTATCATCAAATAATACTATTGGTGAAAATCAAGAGATAATCATTCATTATGCAGGAGACGTTTATGATGCTATTAAATTATTTAATCAAAATATAAAAAATATTAATTTTAATGATTATAATAATAAAGAACTTTTCTATAAAGATTTAGCATATGCATCATTATATTCATTTCTATCATCTACCATTAATGATTTAATAATGATTTAAGGACAATATCAAACTTTCTTTAAATATCTTTTTAATATTTAATAATATCATTTAAAGAATGTCAACAATAATTTTTGATGAATTAAAATTTATTAATAATTTTGTTAAAGAATATAATAGTTATGATGGAATAATATATTTTAATTTATTTCTTGAAGATTTTATTGAAATTTATACAGATGATAATACTATTCACCAAAATATGAATATTATTAATCATTATACAAATAATTCGATAGAAAATGCTATTGAATTATTTAAATATTATTATAATTCTAAATTTGATTTTATTGGGTCTAAATTAAATTATGCAGAATTGGCATCAATTGTTCTATATCATAATTTTTTTGATAAATTATTAACTATTATTATTGATAATTATAATAGTTCTGATGATACTGATTTAGATGATTAATATAAAAATGACAAAAAATTAATTTTGTCATATAATTTAATCATTCTCAATCCTTTAAAATAAGGGTGTCAATGATTTCATCCAAACAATCCATGCAATCTTTAACAACATGTTCAGAGAATGTGCCATCTCCAAATAAATGTTCATAGTAAACGCATTTATATTCAATATCGAACTTATCATACAATTCAGAAGAAATATTCGCCTTAATGTCATCTTTCAAAGAACACAATCTACGATAAAATACCGTTAAACATTCATCTTCTTCAAAATTAACACGAAGTTCTTTAATTGCCTCAATAAGTTCTTTACTCGTTTTAAGAATGGTATCTTCCATTAGATGGTATAAATATTAATATCAAAAATTAATATCATTTTTTATATTATATTACTATTATATTTGAACAATTATATTTATTATTCTTTCTAAAATTACAATACAATCATTAACAACAATATCAGCATCTTCTTCATCACCGCCATAAATAATCTCATAATAAATACATCGATGTTCTATTTTATATTCTCTATATAAATTTTCAGAAATATATAAATGTATATCATCATCAATTTGACATAATTGATTATAAAATGTTTCTATATCTCTATTATTATAGTAATTTGAAATTATGAAATTAATATTATTAATGACGCATTGCTTTTTATCATCCATAATAAAAAAATATATAATAATTTATCAGTTTTTTATAAATCCAAAAAAATAATTTTTTCAGATATATATCAAAGAAGTTAGAAGTTATCTTTTATTATGTTCTTCCTCATAATCATTAATACTTCTTTTTCGTTTCCTTGTGTCTCCTTCTGTCTTTTGCGAAATGTTGAATAATATTTCGTCAAAATCATATATTTCATCCATATATATATATTTTGGCATTGATATTTGACTAATATCAATGTAATGATTGAATGGAATTCCGTTCATTATTATAATTATAACAAAAAAATATAAAGTTTCAGTTTTATTTATTTTTGCTTTATAAATATAACAAATGTTTATTTTATATATTTGATAACTTTGCGAAGTGCAATGCAACATTTATTTTTGCTTATGATATCTAGTTCTCCATCACCATACATATATACATCCAATATATTATATAATTCAGTAATATAATTTTGATATATAACATCATTTGTATATAATCTAATCTTATCATTATGAATTCTTAAAACTCTATAGAAAGAAATTAAGTCATATTTTTCATTTAAATTATAAATATTCAATAAATTATTTTTTAATGCTTGCTTAGAAATAGTCAAAGACATTATTTATATATCTAATTATTTATAAGTTAAATTATCATTTTTTTATTTATTTTTTATTTATTATATAATGAATTATACTTCCATAAATGAAGCATACGAATTAAATGAAAATGTAGATACTGATTATAATATTATTGATGATGATTTAAATATTTATAATACTATTGATGCTAATAATACTAATAATAATGATATAAAGGATTGGAATAATACAATAGATGCAAAAAAATTATTAAAAGATTATAAAAATCTTAATAAATTATTAAATGAAAATAAATTATTAAGTATTAATTTAGATAAACAGAAAGAAGACATAATTAATTATAAATGTAATATTTATAATAAACATCAGAATGCAATGATACAATTGTGCAGAGAAACATCCGAAAATATAGAAACTAATGAAATGTCAGAACATATAATAAAATATATTGAATTATTTAAAATATATGCGGATAAATGGATAAAAGATTATTATACAATTAAAAAAAATAAATTAATTGAAGATATTGAAAAACAAGAAATAAAATTACTTGCTTATAGAAATCTTTTTATTAATACCACTAAAGAAATTATACCATTAGAAAAAACAAGTAAAAATATTTGTCCGATTTGTTTCGAGAATGAAATTAATATGTGTGCAATTCCATGCGGTCATACATGTTGTAATGAATGTTTAATGCAAAGTCTGAAATATCATAATTCACGTTTAACTAAATGCTTAAGTTGTAGAAATACTTTAAAAGAATATATAAAACTATTTATTCAATTATAATAGAAATATGGATATAAAAGAAATCAAAGAAATTATTAAAGAATTAAATAATATTTGTGAAGATATAGATGAATTACATTATTTGATAATATGTAATAAATTATTTAAATTAAATTCTAATATTAAATCACGCATAAATCACGATTTATATGTAAATTATAATAAAGAAATAGAAAATTTATTTTTTGAATCTTTCATTAATGAAAATTCCAATCAACAATTAAATATTATAATGAATGATATTATTTATTATATTAGTATTATTATTACTATGCTAAATAAAATTATTCTAAATTATCCGTAATATCATATCATTATAAACAGTATCATATGCATTTGATGTCATATTTTTATCATATTTTGCATTTGTAATATCAGTCTTAAATACATTTTCTACATTAGTATTTCTTCTCAATATTAAATTATATAATACTAATACTATAAAAATATAAATAATATATAAATAAACGGTTACATAAACATCAAAATAACTAACATTCATATCATGTCTCATTGAATATATTGGCATTACTTTAAATATTATTAAAACAAATAAATATTTAATTAAATCATCTCTAGTTAATCCATGCATTAATAAATATATAAATAATATTGAATTTTGAATTAATGATAATACTAATGCAAAAAATGGATTAGGAGAATGAATTACACGAAAAATATATAATAAATACCAGAAATAAATAATAAAATTAAATGCTAACTCATTTATTATTAATATACCAATTTTTGATAATGTAAAATTTTTAAGGTTTAATATTTCCTTATCTTTAAAATTAATTGATAAATCAATGCTATTATTCATTCTTATTTTTAAGTTTTATTTTTATAATTACAAAAAAGAAAAAAATTAATTTTTCTTTATATCAAAACCTTAAAATCTCAATTTGGATGCAACTTACTATAAAAAACCTTATATAATGTTATTGCAGCGAGTTCAATATATGCTTGTTTTTTCCCCTTTGATAAACAATCTTTGTGATATTCAAGTTTCCATGTTTTCTCATAAACTTTAATGGCATTTTCAGCTGTTCCATAATAATAATTTACAACATTCTTATTATGTATCAATGATTTTTTGGATGAAAAATTTTCAGTGAATGTATATAAAAACAATTCAAAATCTTCTTCGTTATTATATTTCTCATGAAACATTCTCTCGAAATTATCCTCATCAAATGTAAAAGTCATTTTTTTAACTTTAAAAACTTTTAAAAAAAATTAATAATCATTTTTATATTATTTTACTATTATAATTAAACATTATTATCATTATTATCATTATCATCATCCATATTAGGTGGATTGAAACCAATTTCAATATTGTCATTTATTTTATTTAAAATTGCAGGGTCAATTTCATCATTATCTTCACCGCCTTTTATTAATACTGGTTGTTGTTCAGGAACTTTTAATAAATTAGAGATAAATAATGGACATAATGAAGATATTGATATTGATGATGTAAAAACATAAAAACTAATAATAGTTACAACTATATATATAATTCCAAATAATAATAAATTATTTTTTGAAAATAATGATTTATTATCATTTGGAATTTCATAACCATTATTATCATAAATAATATTATTTTCATTTTCATTCATTGGTTTCTTATAATCGCATAAATATACAAATATAAAAATTGCTAGCGAAATAAACAATGAAATTATATAATATTCCATATAAACTCTAATTTTAATATAGAATGTTAATTATATATAATTATACGCATTAGATATATATAAATATTAAAATAATTAAATAAATAAATATGAAACTTGAATTAAAAAAATTCGATCCATCTACTATAAAAAGCGATTCAGTTGTCGTTTTAATTGGTAAAAGAAATACTGGAAAATCATATTGTATGAAAGATATCTTAAGTTATCATAAAGATTTGCCGGTTGGTGTTGTTATTAGTCCTACAGAAACAGCAAATAATTTTTTTGAAACATTTATACCTAATATGTTAATTTATGAAGAATATGAACCTGTTATTATTAAAAAATTCTTAGATAGACAAATATCAATTAATAAACAAAAAGCCCTTCAAATTAAAAGATATAATTCATCTGATATCGATAATAGAGCTTTTTTAATTTTAGATGATTGTCTATATGATAAGACATGGCCTACTGATAAAAATATCAGAAGTATTTTTATGAACGGACGACATTATAAAATATTTTTTTTAATTACTATGCAATATTGTATGGGTTTACCTCCAGTTCTTAGAGCTAATATTGATTATGTTTTTATTTTTAAAAATAATATTATTAAAGAAAGAGAAAAAATATATAATCATTATGCAGGAGTTTTTAATGATTTTTCAACTTTTTGTGCCGTGATGGATAGTTGCACCGAAAATTATGAATGTGTTGTTATCGATAATAAAATTCAAAGTAATAAATTAGAAGACCAGGTTAAATGGTATAAAGCAAAAGAAGCAGATTTTAAAATGTGTACGCCTGAATTATGGAATTTATGCGCATTAGAAAAAGAAAGAAAAGCAAATACTCTTGTTTATGAAGACGAAGATGATGAAGAACCATATGATCCAAGTGTCTTTGCTAAAAATCATAATAAAAATAAAATGCAAATAAAAGTTAAAAAAACTTTCTAAATAGATTTACATTCAGTTCTTATCGGATTTATTTTTATAACATTATCATTATCTATCAATGATGATAATATTGAACTATCTAATCTATTATTAAATGCATTTTCTGCCGTTTTTTGTTTTGTTATACTTGATATATCAACTGGTGCAGGTAATCCATCATATGCTATTCCCATATTGCCTATTCTTGCACTCTCTTCCAAATCTATTTGACGTTTATTCACAACCATATTTACATCTTCCTTAGGAACACCTACAAATTTACCACCTGCATTAGGTGTTCTTCCTGCTTTTATCATTATCATTTCTCGCGTTCCATCAATCTCAGCATTATAATCAGCCTCTCTATCTGTTTGATTAAATATTGTTTTACTTCCTGCAATTCCATAATTATCAGTTAATGAATTTTGTCTTTGAGTATTTTTAGCCTTTTCATCTTTTATTAAATATCCTCCAAATAAACCATTTAATACTCCTCCTAAAAATCCATATCCAGAACTTCCCGAACTTACTGTCGTCTCCTTAACTGTTTTTCTAGCAACTAACGACGGGTCATATACATATGTACTATAATATGAAGTTTTATTAATATTTCTTACTGTATCTCTACATGGTAATGTTTCCTTTAATGTTGTTCTTGCCCTACTACTATTAACATATCCTGTTTGTTTTCCCTCCATAAATCCACCATTACTTTCATGAATCATCGTCTCTTTTCCTGTCGTTTTTGCAGTATCATATAAAGCTGAGTAAGTTTCATCATATCCACTCAAATTACCATTATTACCTTCATGAATGGTTGTCTCTTTTGTTGTCGTTTTTGCTGCATCATATAAAGCCGAATAAGTTTCATCATATCCACTCAAATTACCATTATTACCTTCATGAATGGTTGTCTCTTTTGTTGTCGTTTTTGCTGCGTCATATAAAGCCGAATATGTCTCATCATATCCACTCAAAGTTCCATTATTACCTTCATGAATGGTTGTTTCCTTAGTTGTAGTTTTTGCGGCGTCATATAAAGCTGAATATGTTTCATCATATCCAGATAAAACGCCATTATTACCTTCATGAATTGTTGTTTCCTTAGTTGTAGTTTTTGCTCCGTCATATAAAGCTGAATAAGTTTCATCATATCCAGTTAAAACGCCATTATTTCCTTCATGAATTGTTGTTTCTTTAGTTGTAGTTTTTGCGGCATCATATAAAGCTGAATAAGTTTCATCATATCCGGTTAAAACGCCATTATTACCTTCATGAATTGTTGTCTCTTTAACAGTTGTTTTCATAACATGTGTAATAGGGTCATATACAGTAGATTTTTCAGGAGATTGAGGGGTTGCATTTCCATTTAATCGAGGATTATCAACAAAATATTCTTTCAAAGTTATTTTTATTGCATCTGTTACGGGTGATATCATTGCTTTAACAACGCTTGAAAAATTAGCAACGGGTGTTTCTTTTTGCGTTAAATTTCTTTCATTATCATAAATAATAATTGTATTTTTTCCATAATCATCTGTTTTATTTTCAACTTGATTTTTTAATGGACCATAATAATTAATATGACTATCAGTTCTTGTTGATGTATCTTTAAGATTTTCTTCGGGTCTTTCTGATTCCTTTTTTAATACTGATTGACCTTTAAACCAATTATCCTCAGTTTGCACAAATGCTTTTTCAGTGCGATTTTTACTCATAGGTGTAATCATTCCACGTTGCTCAGTATTATTTTTAGGTTTCATAGGTAATGTATAAGTTGATGACCTTTGATTTGAAGCAGGTCGCAATTCTTCTTTACTTTTAGGAGTAACATATCTAGCAGTATCAGCTTGTTGAAATCCGCCTGAACCTTCACTTGTGAAACCTTTATTTAAACCAGGACCAACACGAATAGTTTGAATAGGTGATATATTATTTTGAATTTGAGTTAAATTTGTTCTTGATGCTAAAAATTTTGTTTTATCAATAAAATTTTTATTATATTCGGGCATAGAAGGGAAAAAATCATTTCTAGAAATTTCAGTTTTTCGTGTATCTTTAGTATCTGAACTATAACCCATATTTTTACTTAATCCGAATTGTTCCATATTTTGCGTAACTCCTTTTTTTATAAAAGGTTGCATATTTCCATGTTTAAAATCATTAATATTAATATCATTTCCTGATAAACTTTTAATAACACTTGTATTCATATCATCACTATTAATATAATGTGGAATAACACCAGTTTGAAATGGCATTTGCGCTTTTTTATAAAAATCATCACTTAAATTTTGTTCATAAGCTTTTACCTCACTATAAAATTTAGAATTATAAATATTATCCATTGATGGTGTATCATTGTTTCTCATTTCTCTATATCAATAATGCATATTTATTTATTTAGCTAATCAGCATATATAAAACCATTATTTGAACCTTTCATATATTCATCATCACTATCACCATCCTCCATATCAACTTTATATTCTTCTTCTCCTTCATTTTCTTCAAAATTATCCATTTTTTCTTTATTAATTTCAGGTTCTAATTCATTATCTAAAATTTCTTCATTATATTTCAAACCATATTTTTTTAATTCTTTTTCTATTTCCTTATCTTCACGGGTTTTTTTATTCATTCTTGCTAAAATATCAAATTTATTTTTTTCACGAATTTGATTAATAAAATCAATTTGTTCCTCTAAATCTAACATATGACAATTTTTAATATTATTGATAACACTTATTATAATTTCTTTTAATAATTCTTGATATACATCTTTATCCATTTCAATTGATGGTATAAATTTTTTATTTATAAAACTTTCAATTGATGATGGTAAAGTCATAATGCGAATTACAGCAATACGTTTAATACTATAAATATCTCTAATATTATCATCAGTAATTATAGAACTTAATTTATTTAATTCATTAACTGTAGTATTAATAATAGAAATAAAAGGTAATGCGTCATTTTTAAGATATTTATATAAAATTTTAGAAATAATTAATGATATTTGTTTATAATTATCAAAATCATAATTATGAAATAATTGTTTCAATTCTTTATTATTAAAATAATTAATAAATTTTTCTTTATAATTCTCAGTTGTTTTAAATACTGATGATAATAAACTTTTTATTAAATCTTCCGTAAATATTGTGGTATCCTTTAAATCCCTTAAATCCATTAGCCATTTTTTTAAATCGATAGAAATGATATCATATTTAATAGGATTATTAATTTCAATAAATTGTTGTTCTTTATTAATTTCTTTAATTTTTTTAATGAAAAATCTTTTATATCGCGGCATATTAAATACACGTTTTCCGGTTAATTTTTCTTTTGCCTTTTTTAAATCTTGTCTGTCTGTTTTAAAATATAAATCAGCACTAAAATTTTCATCTATTTTTTCTAAACAACAACCTTGCAAATATTTATGAATTTTTACAAATTTTATTGATGGCATATAAATTAATGCATCTATATAAGCTTTTAAAAAATTATCACCTTTATATTCTTTTCTTTTTAATAAATCATATAAAGTATCATAATATTTTCGTCCAATATTAATTTTATCTTTTTTAGCATTTATTTTAGTTATTAATAATAATTCTTTTTCATAATTAGTTGCTATATTTGTCATTATAATTTTTTTATAATCCTCATCCAATGGAACTAAATTCGCATATTCATCTTTATATAAATCTCCATATACTTCTCTAAATATGCAACTTAAATAAATCATAACTCCTTTTTTAGAATTCATATCATAAGGAACGCCATATTCATCCCATAAATGCTCACATTCCGGAAATAAATTTTCTTGATTAAAAAATAAAGTTTCATGAACTATATCTTTTTGAATAGTGATACTCCATAAAGCAATTATATCATATATGACATTTTTAAAATTATTAAAATATTCATTCATTGCATTTATCATTTTATCTTTGGCATTTATCAAAATATATTTTATTGATTTTTTTAAATAAATATTTAATTCATCTTCCTCAATATCAGGAAAATATTTATATATTATTGTTATTTTTGGCTCTATTGTTCTATATTTACCAAATATATATGAAACAATCATATCATAATTTATAGGTAAAGCACTTAATTTTTGCATTCTAAATAAATATGGTAATACCATCTTTAATAATTCTGAAAATCCAACTTCCGCATTATAAAATTGATTATTATAATATTTATTAAATTGTGTCTCATCTAAATTAATTTCTTCCTTCTCATCATCATATTCATAATTATCTTCTTTTTCATTTGATTGACCAATTTTTGCAGGAACTCCTTCATAATGTGTTTCATCTGCTCCAATATGAATTTCATGTTCATCGTCAGCACATGAAAAATTTATTTTATAAATATCGACAAATGAATATTTTAATAATTCAAATCTTAATTCCAATTCATCTAACTGATTTATTATATTTTTCTTATTTAATTTATTAAATAATTCTAATTTTGATATAGCCTCATCCAATATTATATTTTTCCTTAAATCCCTTAAATTAGTAATAACTGAGTCATAATTTTTATCATTTAGATTAGTTACTATTGAAAATAAGTCTCGAGTTATATCTAATTTTTTAACAACTGAACGTTCTTTTTGAAATATTTTTAATTGTTTATTAATAACATCAGTTGATTTTATAGTAATATCAATTAATATTTTAAGTTCTTTAAGAATATTAAAAAAAGTAAATCTAGGATTATTTAATTCAATTGATTTTATTTGAATTGATTTATAAGTTATCTTTTCAATTTTTTCATTTTGATTTAATTTATCCAGATGGTCCTTAATTATTTTAAAATCATCTTGAGATATATTATCCAAATTATAATTATATTTTTGCAATAAATTATTTATACTTGAATAATTATAATTATCTTTATCAATTTTATCAATTGGAATTTTGATTTTATACGATTTTATCAAATCCTCAAAATTCTCATTTTCAGATTTTGTTATTAATATTTCAGATTTAATTGGTTTATACAAATGAGACATTATTTTATCATTCAAATAATCCTCTAAAATTGCTATAGGACTATAAAAATATACACCAATTATTGGTATATTCGTTTCATCGTCCTTAAATACAATAAAATTATTATCTTCTGATAATTCAATTACCGTCTTTTGTTGCGCCTTAAATCGAATTTTATCATTATCGGCGTCATAATTTAAAGGAAACCATAATTTATTTTTAGAGGCTAATGCAAGATTAGCATCATTAATTTTATCATATTTTTTAAGGTCTGATATAAATTCTTCAATATTTAAATCTTCATAATTTCCTCTATTTGCATCAGCAATAACAACAAAATTATTAACATTTGTTTTTTTATTAACAATTTCATAAAATAATTTTAAAAAACATTCTGCTTTAGGTTTAGTTTTAACAAAATTAAATAATTCATTATAAATCTCCTCTCTAGAAAAAGCAATAAAATTTGGATTATTTTTTATTATTTCATCAATACTAACTAATTCAAAATAATCTATTTCAGGTATATCTTCATCTAAATAAATTATATCTGCATTGTCGTTTTCGGACATTTCTATTATTATTTAAAGATATTTAATATTATTATTAAATAATGAAATTTAATTATTTATTATTCATTCTAACCTCATCATATTTATCTTTTTTATCATGTTTTACATTACATATAAATAATCATTATTCAACTATTGCAGGTAAAATTTGTAATTTAAATTCAATTTTAAATGAAGGATTTTATAATAATGATAATATTAATTATTTTTTTAATACATATGATATAAAATTTTATAATAATAACAAAAGTATATTATTAGAATTAAATGATAGAAATAATATTAAATATTTATTAAAAGATAAATATAATTATTTTATTAAATTTGATATTTTCAAATATAAATATAATATTATTGTTAAAGCAAATCCAATTAGTTATAATTATACGAAATTAGATATTGATATTAGACAAAATAGAAATAGTAAATATAATACTACACATTTAAATTTTAATCATTATAGAAGAATTGATAATATTATTTATAAATATATTTACAATAATATTATTCTCAAAAATAAAGAGGAAATGTCAATTGAATTATTCCGTTTCTTTAATAACTATTAACGGATTGTTTGCATGATAATAGATATGTTGGTTCACCGAATGGATAACCTGGTGAATAATTTTTATTATTTTTATTTAAATTTTGCCAATGATTTAAATCTCCATTATCCACAACATCATTATTTAGTAATGGATAAAATATATTTTGGTCTTGCGGTATTTCTAATAATGGAACATGATTATCTTTTGCTACCATGCGATAATTAATTCCAATTCTGTCAAATCTTTCAATAGCTGTTGCCTGTGGATTCCAAAATAAAGGGTCATATCGATTAATTCCGGTTTCCTTTAATGTGCACGGAGGATTAGATAAGCGACATGACTCAGTCGGAATTGCACATTTACGAGTATCACCATTATATTTTGTTTTACATCCGGTAGATACATAACTATTAGGAGCATAACCATCTTTATTACATTTTGAATTCTTATAATTTAATCCTGATAATTCAGTTGAATCATCCACTGCTTTTTTCATACTACATGTATTTTGTCCATAATTTTGATATCTTAAAAAAGGGTCATCTGGTATTATTACACCACAGTCATTACAATCATTATATGGTGAATTTAATTGATATATACCTGGTAATATTGAACGTGCTAATTCTTCTTGATAACTTCCAGAATCATATTTTAATCTTGTATCATTTGGAATATTCATTATTTCTATTATTAACAATTATTTATTTTTAATGGTGGTGGCAGTGGTATTGAACGATACATTATTGATTGACAAGAAGGTAAATGTTTCATTTGTGAGTCAATCGGCTCTGTCTTATCATTTGTTATTATTCCATTATCGCTTGGAGTATATAAATTATCAGGACATTTTGAAATTATTCGGGTTTGCCCTCGTAATTCACTGTCTAAATCTACTAAATTACCCTTGATATGTGATACTGCTGTTCCACCAACTAAACCTAATTGATGCATACATTTATTTCCATTTTCATATCTATATGGAGATAATATATATCCTAATGTATCAACGCTTGATTTTAAATCAACTTTATATGAACAATTATCATATTTAGTTCTATTAAAACTCATTACTTATTCTATTATATTATAATAATATAATATAATATAATATTAATAGATTAATTATTTTTATTAAAATTTAATCTATTAATATATGAACGTGTATCTTCACCGCCATTTGTCCATATCGGAACTATATGTTCAGGATTTTGAATATCCTTTAAACAATCAACTAATGGTATTGGTTGATTTATTTGTTTTTCCATTATTGTTTTTTTACAAGAATATGATTTATTTCCACCATTTCCATAAAAACCGGAATCAGAACCTGATAATATATCCAATTCTGAATTTATATCACCTAACGACCCCCTCATTGTAGGACCTGCTTCAAATAATCGTGTAAATAATTGTAATTTACATCGGTCTCTTGTTAAACTTTCCTTATTATTTATTAAACGACTATGATTATCAATAAGGCACGCATCGGATAATCCATATCCTGGACGACCTCTCAAATTAACATGGTCATATATAAATTCAGGTAAACGAACATTCGGGTCAATGCAATCAACTAATTGTGTTGAATATGTATGATAATCATTTATTTTTTTATTACCATAATTTTTTGATTCTTCCCAACATGCATCCGAACATATATTATTTTGTTTATCAAAATATGTTGCCATTATCTAATTATAAACTTATATTATATTATTATAACACTGAATACCATTATTTTCTTTACATGTTTTATCTTTATAATATAACCATTTTTCATATGATTGTCTATCATTTGGTATAGTTGTTGATGGAACTGTATAAAATTGTCTTTCTGAAAATTTACGTTCATAAAAATCATTAATATCTTTATAAACATTCTTTTTAAAATATGTATTTATATTATCATTTATTATTTCATTATTAAATGGACATGCTTTAATATTATTATTATTATTAGAATAATCAACGATTGACGGATTCATAAATGGATTTTCAACTGATGGTTTAACACATATTTTATTATCATAGAAACCTAAATTACGATTACTTAATGTTTCATGTGTATCAATCTTAACTTTCTCATCATATAAATAAATATAAAATAAAAAAATTAATAATACAATTCCCAATAATATAAATATTATATTTTTAAAAATTAATGCAAATATTAAACTTAAAAATATTATTAAATTAGATATTGCTAATAGTTTATCTTTAAAACTCATATTAATCAATGGTATAATATTTATCATCATTATATTCTATAAAATATGTTGAAAAGAAAAATAAATTAATTATTTAGTTATTTAGTTTTTGTTTAAGTTGTTGTTTTTTAAGAAGGTTTCTTAATCCCTGATTATTCACACCTGTTTTATGTTTATTTCCTTTACCTCCTCCTCCACCAACTCCACCACCACCATTCATCATAGCCATCATATTCATCATAGCTGACATATCAAATCCACTTGAACTATTTGAATTATCATCCGGATTTGCACCTCCTCCAAATAATCCTGGTAATAATGATGCAAATTTCATCGCATCTTTCATTATTGCTTCTTGTGATAATTCACCACTTGATATTTTATTTGACATTTTCTGACTTACATTTGTAAATAATTCACCAAATCCACTATCCGGTTTAGAAATAGCCTTAAAAATGTCTCCCTCGTTTGCAATTGTTTCCTTAATCTTTGTTAAATCAACATCATCAATTATTTCTTTAGCAATCTTTCCAATTGTAGTATCTTTAAGACTATCCATACCGCTAAAACTTGAATTTGATTTAAAATTATCAATCTTTAGTTCATTTAGGCGAGATAATACTTTTTTAATATCAGCATTTTCAATATTAACTTCAGTTTCTGTCTCTTTCTCATCTGATACCGATTGAAGATTTTTAAGAATTAAAGTAATTTGTTCCTCTGATAATTCATTTGTATATATATATAAAACACTAAGATAATGATGAGATATAAAATTATTTCTTAATAGTTTAATAATATCCTTAATACTTATGTTTTTATAAATTTCAACTGATGTTTTTGTATCATCTTTAAACCATTCATCACATGTTTCCTTCTCAAGAGCTACATATGAAGCCCAAAATTCACTTGAACATTTTTCCTTAAAATAATCAATATATTCAGCCGAAGTCTTATCATACGTTTGATAATTATCCTTTATTGTTTTTAAAACTCGTTTAGCAGTCTCACTTTTTGTCCTATGTTTCTTTGCTACATTTTTAAGTTTCTTTAATAGGTCTATATAATACTGATTAAATATATAAGTAGATGTAAGCGTATTCATTATATGTTTTATTTTAATTAAATATCCTTAAATATATTTTCCCTTTGTTTTTGTAATTCGTCAATTGAAGGTAATTTTTTTGATGATTTCTCTGATTCCAATTGTGCAGTATTATTAGTATTATTAGTATTATTAGTATTATTAGTATCATCGGATATAATTCCCCATTTATATAATTTATCGTCATTAATATTCATTGAATTTATATTATCATCCGTGATATTGCTAAAATTATCAGATGATATAGCACCTAAAGTAAATGACATTGGTTCATCGATATTTTCTTGTTTATTTAAAGGAATAGGAGAATTTATTGATGATGATACTTCTTGTTTTTCCCTAGTATTACTATTTGCAAATAAATAACCTCTATTTGGTAATAATAAGTAGTCAAATACAGCTTTTCCATATATAATTTCTTTTGATGGCATAAACATTAAAGCAGGAACAGCTTTTATTTTATGACTAATTTTATTTACAATTGCATCAATAACAACTAATTTTATTGTTTTTTTGGTATCGTGTCTTTTTATTGTATCTAATAAAACCGCACAATGTTGGCATGTATCACTATAAAATAATATCATTTATTAAAATAATAATAAATTAATATAATAAAAATTGACATAAAATTAATATCATTTATTTTAAATAAGTAATAAAAAATGTTTAAGAATTATAATTATGAATCTAAATCAGGCAAACATTCGTTTGATATTGATAATATAGATTTATCTATAGCTAATAGTATTAGACGTATTATTTTAACTGAAATACCTGTTGTTGGATTTTATGGCGAAGATGAACCTTCTATTGATATTATTGCAAATACAGGACCTCTTCATAATGAATTTATGAAACATAGAATTGGATTAATTCCCATAAATGTATCGGAAGAAATTACAGATACTTATATTGATAATGATTATAAATTTGAATTAAATGTTATAAATGATACATCATCAACTATTAATATTACAACTGCTGATTTTACCGGAACTTATAAAGATGTTGAATTAACAGTTAATGAATTAAAAATTTTATTTCCATCTAATCCAATTACAAAAAATAATATATTAATTACGAGACTAAGAGCAGGAGAAGAATTAAATTTAATTGCAAGAGCAGTTAAAAAAACAGCTAAAGCAAATGCATCATTTTCTGCTGTTTCATTATCAAACTTTTATTTTATTGAAGACAAAAAAGAATCAGATAAACAAGATAATATTCTTGATAAACATCGTTCATATGTTAAAAATATTTATGGTGACCCGACTTTATTGAAATTTGAAATTGAAACAGTAAATAATTTATCATATTTATATTTATTCTCTACCGCTATTATTATACTTATCAATAAATTAAAATTATTAATCACTAATATTGAAGCTAATGAAATAATGATTGAACCTATTCCAAATAATCCATTTTCAGTAAATTTTCATATCGAAAATGAAGATGATAGTTTAGGAAATGTTATTCAATCTCTATTACATAATAAATATATCAGACAAACTAATAAACATAAAGGAATTAATTGTTCATATGTCGGATATATATGTCCTCATCCCCTAAAACAATTAATGATTGTCCGATTAACTCTTGATGAACAAACAGATACCGAAAAATTTAAACAATTCTTAATTGATAATTGTTATGATATTATCAGAGAATTAGAAAGTATTAACACTGAATGGATTAAATTCAATGAAAAACAAAAAGGAAAGTAAAGAAATTAAAACATAATTACAGGTGTTTTATAAAAACATAAAAATTTTGCACAATCACCACTGAAAAATTGTAATACAATACCATTGATATTTGATAATGATGTTAGTGTAAATGTTCTAATTGTTTTAGGAGTTTTATTTTCAGTATCTTCTTTGTTTTTATCACTCTCAATTGGTTCATCACTAATTTTATAAATATTAAACGGACTTCTACCATCCTTTACCATATCAAAAATAACTTTTGTTTTTTTTTCAATTTCTTCCGTTACTTCAACTTCCACAGTATATTCAAAATAATTCATAATAATAATAATATATATTATAATTCTTTAAGTAATTTATTATATAAATTATATTCTATTGCGGAATGAACTAATTTCTCATTTGTATCATATATAAAACTATTCATATCATATTTATATTTAAATTCAGGTTCAAATTCATGATAATTATCTTTATTTTTATCAAATGTATCATATTTATCAGTTATATTACATTCATTAATAACACCGATGACTTTTGCCATAATTACATTATTATAAATTCCATTTGTGATTACTAATATTTTTATATGTCTTGCTAATGGTTTATTTTTTCTATATATTACTAATTCAATATCTAATAATAGAGTATTTGGATTATTAATATCATATTTATATCTTTTTAAACAATGATTTATAATCTTAAATTTATCATCATTATCATTTGGCAAATCAAAATATTCATTTGTTATTATTACATTAAAATACATCATAAATTTATTAAAATAATTATCTAATAAATGTTTGTTAAAATTTGGTTTACTCCATTTATTAGACCATTCAATCCCCTCAATTGTCTTAATTATTTTTTCATTATTAATATTAAAAATATTATTAAATTTATCATCCAATTCGTCATTTCCAAAATCATAATAATTATTTTTATTATTGTTCACTATGATATCATATGGCATTACAGAATAAATATTATTTCTTTCCCATGAATATATATTTGTATTTGTATATTGTTTCGTTGCAAATGTTTCAATATTTATATTAATAATATAATAAAAAATAAATAATATTATAAAAATTATTAAAATTTTGTCTAACATCTATAATATAAATTATATTTAATTTATAGAGAGTATATTCATGATATTTATAATAATATTATTATATATTTTAATATTATTGTTAATTTTCCTTATAAAACCTTCAACTATGTTTGATATTCATGGCAATATAAAAACATATAATTCCAAATCATTATTAACATTAGATATTGTATATCCTATTATCGCATTATTATGTTATTATTCATTTCTTGTTATAAAAATAATATTAATTTCTTAATTAAATAATGGATTATATTAAAGATTGGATATTAACACCTCGTAATAAATTATCATATGACTCTTGTTTGTTTATAACCGGTAATTCCGGAATTGGTAAAACATATAGAATAAATAAATTATGTTCTGAACTTAATCTATTCATCATTAATATTAATAGTTATAATTGCTGCACGTCAAAACAATTAACTGACTTATTATTTAAAGCTTTTGTTTCATCATTAATTCAACAATTAACAAATAATACACAAAATAAAATTATTATTATTGATGAATTTGAGACATTATTATCATTTGACAGCACTATGAATATACATTTATTAAATTTTTTAACAACATGTCATAAACATATTCCTATTATTTGTATAGTTTCAAATAATATTAAATTAGGTGAGATAAAAAAACAATGTATTTTATATGAATTACCATTATTAAATAATAATGAAATATATGATATTTTAATTAAATATAAACCGGATATTAATTTAGCTGATGTTATAAATACTGCAGTTCAATATAATTATAATATTAAAACATGTATTCAAGTAATCACAAATACATATTATAATAATAATGATAAAATATTAGATATTACGGAATTATATGCTAATAATTTTAATAGAGATAATTTTAAAAGAATTATTAATAAAGACCAATGGTTAATTCCGCTTAAATTTCATGAAAATTTAATTATTGAATTAAATAATAGAAATGGTTTAAAAAATGTTAAAAATTTATTTTATAAAACTTTTATATCAAACTTTTGCTATTTTGATATTATCATGAATAAAAATAATGAAATTGCAATTGATTATTTTATCAGTGTTATTCATACATTATTTTTATTTAAACATAAAAATAATAAAATGCATTCATTAACAAATTTTACAAAATTATTAAGTTATTTATCATTACAAAAAAAAAATAATAAAAAAATATATAAATTATTAATTCCAAATAATCATTTTAATGGTAATTATCATTTAAGTATTATTAATAGAAAATTTATTTATTAATAATAGATAGTTAAATATAAATAATGAGTGGAAGTAGTTCATCCTATTTTACAAGCAATCCAATTTTTGATACATTAAGAAAAGATGGAATTGTTAATAGTGCATCAAATAGTATCACTCGTTTATATGAAAATGCTTTTAATAATAATAGTTTATTTATTGGATTAGTTATTGTCATTATAGTTGCCATAATAATTGCATATGTTTTATATACATATTTAGGCAGTAAATTATTTTCTAAAATTAAAAGTGTTGTTAGTGATACTAAAGTTCCCGTTGTAGGAACTAAATTATCAAAATTTACCGCTGATTTAGCAAAAAATGCAAATGGTAGTCGCAAAAGTTATTCATTCTGGGTTTATATAAATGATATGACTAAATATAAAGGTCAATATCAAACAATTGCCGCTGTTTCAGCTGATGGAGATAATGAATATAAACTTGCTTCTTGTTCTCCATACATATTTTTAGATAAAACTAATAATACTATGTATATTCGTTTTTCAAAACTTGAAGATGATAGTTTTAGAGAAATTACTAATATTTCATCAATAAAAGATTTACATAGGTATTTAAAATCTGGTATAGTAATTGACTATGTACCATTACAAAGATGGGTTCATATTGCAATTGTTTGTAATTCAAATGCATTTAAAACTACATTATTTGCTTATGTAGATGGAGATTTGGTAAAATCAATTTCTGATAGTGAACCATTTACTCTTAAAGGTTATGAAAATCATTATCATAATGAAGCAAATAAAACATGTGAAGGAGGAACTATTACCGATGATAATAATAAAACAGTTATTTGTCGTGGCAGTGAAAAATCTGAATTAAATAATTTAAATTTAAATACTACTGGATATTTATATGTTGGCAATAATAGAGATTATAAATATGGCGTTGGTCCTGGTTTTTCAGGTTTATTATCATCATTTACTAGTTATAATTATGAATTAAATCAACAAGATATTTATGGAATTTATAATAATGGTCCTGTAACAGGATTTTTAGCTAAATTAGGATTAGGTTCATATGGTATTCGTAATCCTGTATATAAATTATAATATATATTTAAATTAGATATGATAAATACAATTATTCAAATTATATTATCTATATTTTTAATTTCTATAATGGCATTTATCGGTTATTCAGTTTATAATAATGAATTTCTCAGTAATATAGTTTTAACAAATACAAATAGAAAAATAACTAAGATATTTACAGGTATTCTAGATTATTCTAAACAAAAAGATATAGATTTTGAAACATATGATAAAAATGATTATTCATATTTAGATATTAATCCATCAATAAATCAAAATGGTGGCGCTGAATATTCATATAATTTCTGGCTATTTTTTACATTTGATAGTTCTAATGACACAATTATATATGATGCTACTGATATTCATAAAAAATTAGAATCTACTTATAGAAATCCTAATAATACTGTTCATAATTCTACTAAATATATAATTTTATTTTATAAAGGTGAAAAACAATCAGTTTTAATATCAAATAACTATGGATATGAATGTGATTCTAAAGAACATGTTATTGAGCCTACAATATTAGTTAAAAATCCATTAATAAAAATTCGCAATGATGCTAAAGAAATTGTAGTTGAATTTAATAATATTAATTATCCGGAAACTTATAATGCAAATAATAATATAAAAATAGATTGTAATAATACTGATGATTTAAATTATAAAAGAAATGCTAATAAATTTGGAATTAAGGATATTGACGTAGCTAATTATAAAGATAAATTTAATATGGTTACAGTTGTATTTAAGGAACAATCTAAAAATGATAATTTATTTAATTCAAATAAATCAAATTGCAAAGTTTATTTTAACGGTGAATTAAAAGCTGATAAATTAGCAAATACTAATTCAATGATTGATGATGAAATAAACAGTTTTAAATCTAGAGTTATGAAAAGTAATTTAAGTAGATTACATATAAATCCTAGCGATAATCAAGAGATATCTGAAATAACATTGTCTGATAGAATTACTAAAGTACCTGCATTACAAATGGCTGACTTAACTTATTATAATTATGCTCTTAATAATACAGAAGTTAAACAATTATATAATAGTGGATTTAATAAATATAATGCAACATTTAAAGAAATAAAGGTTATAAATAAAGATATTATTAAAGGTTCTAATTCTGATAGATATAAAATTAATCCTATATAAAAAAACAAAAATATTATTAAATATTAATAATGGGCGGTGGTCTTTTACAATTATCAATAAATGCAGGTAGCATAAGTAATGAAGTATTTTATAATCCTCAAATTAGTTTTTTTAATTATGTATATAAAAAACATACTAATTTTGCAATTGAAACAAATACATATGAATTTGCTAATAAACCAGAAAATATTACTAATATGCATATTGCTGGTCCTTATAATGTAAAATTAAATGCAAGCTCGGATATTGATTTATTAAAATCAATTTGTTTTGCATTTAAATTACCTAATGTATATTCTGATAATAAATTTAAATTCAAATGGGTTGAAAATGTTGGTTCTCTTATTATTAAAAATGCATCAATTCATATTGGTAATGTTGAAATTGATAAAATAACAGGTCAATGGTTAATAGTATGGAATGAATTATCAATGCCGGTTAAAGATAGTTATAATACAATGACTGGTAATATTGCAGAATTAACAAATCCAAGAAAGACAGAAACAATATATAGAATTAGAAATAATATATTATCTGAATATGATTATCCAGCAAGTAATAAAAAAAATAGTGATAATCCATCAATAAAAGAAAGATTTATTTTAGTTCCTTTGCCATTTTGGTTTAGCAAAAATCCTAATTTAGCATTTCCAATAATAAAAGTATTTACATCATATGATGTTTATTTAAAATTTGAATTTGAAAATATAGAAAATTTATATACAATTTATTCTGATATTTATAATATGAATATTAGTCCATCTTATTATAATGAGTTAAATAATCTTAATCAGGACTCTAAAATTACAATTAAAGATTTTATTATAGATAATAATTTTACTGCTCATGTTGATGTTACATTTATTATTTTAGGTGTAGATGAAAGAAACTTACTTATTTCTAATCAAAAAGAATATTTAATTGAAACTGTATCTGATAATAAATCTGAATTTACTGCATTTGGTGATAATTCAACTGTTGTAATTGATGTTAAATCACAATTATTAGTAAAAGAAATAATATGGACTTTAAATAGAGCTGATAGTATTAAAAATTTTAATGATATATTAAATTATTCATATTCTATACCAAGAAATAATGAAAAAAGTATAATGAAAACTGCTAGTATAATGTGGAATGAAACTTATACAAGAGTAGCTGAAAAAGATTCATATTATTATAATAATTCACAACCATATGAATATCATACTAGTATTCCAAGACAAGGTATTTATAGTTATAGTTTTTCTTTATTTCCTGAAAAATGGTTTCCATCTGGTTGTTATAATGAAGGTTCTGCTCAGTCAAAACTAAAATTAACATTAAATAATTATACTCCAACTGTTTTAGATAAACTTCATTATGATAAATTTAAAAAAAATTATAAAATATCAGATACTAATAATGATATTATAATAACTGTATATACAGTAAAATATAATAAATTAAAATTTAATATTTCTGGTGGATTTGGTTTAAATTATAATAATTAAAAATTAATTATTTTTATATAGAAGAATGGATATAATATTATTTATTATTATTATAGTAGTTATAGTATTTATTTATTATTTAATCAATACTATAAAAGATTTGCAAATTGAAATTAAAACAATGTCAAATAATTGTTTTATTAAAAATGATAAAAATACGGACGATGATAAAAAATCTGATAAACTTGCAAATAAACCATCTGAAACAATTGATGTTAAAATTAAAAATGATGTTGTTTCATTATTAGATTATTTAAAGATGTATTTTATTTAAGAATAATTTGTAATTATAATTAATATGCCTCGTAAAAAAACTATACAGGATGCAACAGTTATTAAAAAAACAACAAAAAAAAATATAATTGATTCTATGATTAAAACAACTGATAATGAAAATACAGATATTATAATTCAATTACCAATATCTCAATCAAAAATAAACACAATTATTAATAATGATAATCAAGATAATAAAATACTTGTTCCAACACCATATGAATCTAATTCTTATTTTATGAATGATGCTGAAAATATTTCATATGATACTAATACTGAATATCAAACAACATATTCAAATAATAATAATAATTCACATTGTTTTTGGTGTTGTCATAATATTGATAATATCGTTTATGGTATGCCTTATAATTATGATATAGTTAATGATAGTTATTTTGTATTTGGGTCTTTTTGTTCATTACAATGTGCAAATGCTTATAATTTTTCAGTACATGGAAGCAGTGATAAAGTATGGGAAATTAATAGTTGGATACAAATGTTGGGGAAAAGATACGGATTTACAAATACTATTAGACCAGCGCCATGTAAATATTTATTAAAAATGTTTGGTGGAAATTTAACTATTGATGAATTTAGAGAAGCACACATTAAATCCGATAAAACATATATTTTAAATATACCACCAATGATTTCTATTAATAGCAGTTCTGAAATATTAAATACTTCTTATTTAGCTAAAATGTCCGAGAATAAAAAAAAGAAAATTTGAAAAAAAATGATATAAAAAAATGATTTAAATGTTTAAATCATTTATATATTTGATAATGGAAGACCAAATTTATTTTACTGATTATAAAGTAAGCACAATAACATGTAATGCTGATTTAGGTATTTATGTAAATTTAGATATTTTATATGAAAATTTTGAATTAAATGATAAATTTATATGGATTTATTATCCAAAAATAACAGATAGAGCAAATACAAGAGGTATATATCCAAAGAAAAAAAGAGCATCTAAAAAAGATAGTGTTAAAAAGAATTTATTTGATAATCAAGTTACAACAATTTTTAAAATGAGTGATATTTATTATCCAAATTTAAAAATTTTTAAAAATGGTAATATTCAAATTACTGGCATTAAAGAAGAAATAATTGTTAAAGATATCATTGAATTAATTATTAATCAAATTAAAAAGATTTATGAAACTATCCCTGATATTATTGTTAATGATAATATTGATATTATCGGATTTAATAAATTTGTTATCAGAATGATTAATACTGATTTTAAATCTTATTTAAATGATACATTAGAAACTAAATTTTTAATTAGACGTAAAATTTTACATAAAATTTTAATTAGTGAAACATATAATAATAAATGTAGTTTTGAACCAGGTAGATATCACGGTGTTAAATTAGAATATTTCTGGAATTCCAATAAAGAAAAATTAGATGGTATTTGCATATGTCCTAAACATTGTTTCGGCAAAGGAACAGGACATGGTGAAAATAATTGCAAAAAAATAACAATAGCTATATTTGAAAGTGGTAGTGTTTTAATTACAGGCGGAATATCATTTGAACAAATTAATGAAGCTTATAAATATATTACAAATATTTTAAATATTCATAAAAATGAAATACAAAAATCTGATTTAAATTTATTATTATTATAATATTAAATCTATTTTTTCTATTATATTGTCAAATCCATGGATAGTTTCAAGATTATAATACATCGTATATTCTTCATTCTGATATATTATTTTTATTTTTATTAATTTGTCATTTTTCTTAAATGAACGATTGCAAATTAATATATCATCATTATTATCATAATAATCATCATAAATATCTAATATTTCAAAATTATTTATATTTCTTTTTTTTATAATATAACAATCAATATATTCAATATTTTTATAATTAAATAATTCAAATAATTCTAATTGTATTTCATTTTCATCGGTAAACGTATTATCATTATAAATTAACTTAATTACATCGTCCCCTTCTTCAATTAATTTTAATTTATGATTTATACCCTGTATATTTATAACATAATTATGAATATCTCCATCATTTGTATAATCAATATTTAATGATACAATTTTACAATTATTTTTTATAAATAATTGAATGTCTGAAAATTCCATTTGTTTTTATTATGACTATTTTAATTTTTTAAAATATTATGTCATTTTTTTATATAAAAAATTAATATCTATTTTTAAATAATATGAATAGATCCATATATTTTGCATTACTTACAATAGGTAATAATATCATTTACAACTATTATTTAGTTTGTTATATGATTTTTCCTAGTTATTTTAAAAATACTATAATTAATATTAAAAAAACAAATGATGTTTATTATAACAAAATGATGTTATTATCTTTTACAGATGATATCTATAATAAATATCAAATTGATTTAATTGATATTCATAAAAATATAATGAAATGTTTGAATTATACTAAAAATAAAACTAATGATGATGATAATATTAGTTATATGAGCGATATGAGCGATATGAGCGATATTAGCGATATTAGTGATTTTTGGGATGAATGACAATGATTATTTTGATTTGGTTATTTTATGTGAATTATAATGTTCTAAAATAGTATCACATAAACCAAATTTTTTACAATCGGTTGAACTAATAATTGAAAATTTATTATTAATATCATTAATTTGTTTATCAGTCATTTTTGTTTTTTCTTTTAATATTTTAGAAATAAATCCAAATATTAATTTAGTATTTTTTATATTATCATTTAATAATAAACTTGTTTTATTATAATAATTTAATATATTACAAACAATATATGAATAATCAAATATAAAAATATGGTCACAATATAACATTGGTATTAAATCATCAATACTTATTGGATTATCAATAATAGCATATGTAGGCACTTTTAAATTTACAATTCGAGGTATCATATTTAAAGTTTCAAAAATATTATTTTGTAAATTATCACTATCTGTTGTACTACATTTATTTTTTCTAGCATATATTATAACCGGTGTTAAATTATCCTCAAATAATATTTTATCCAATTTAGCAATTGCACTAGAACATGATATAATGATGCTATTACTATCATTAATTAATTCTTCTATAGTTAATTTTGTCTTAATATCTTTAGGTTTGTCTTTTTTATTAATTTTAATTATTCTATCTACAATACCTTTTTCTAAACAATAATCACATTCTAAAAATATATCATGTTGAATAATATCCATTAATTCATCTTTTTTAAATTTGGTTCTTTCTAAATACATTTCAATTATTTTTTCAAAATATGAATCATATAAATCTATCATATTTTTTAATTCTCTTTGTTTTTCTCTTATAAATAATCCACTTACTGAATATTCATGTATTAAACAAAATGCATATTCTGTCGTTAATCTATAATGACTATTTATTGCTAAAAATGTTGCTGCTGAACAACTGTAATTATCAATTATAGTTGCAATAGGTAATGAACTTATTGAAAATATACTCATTAATCTCATTCCCGCTGTTACTTCACCTCCATATGAAGAAATATGTATTAATATTGGTTTTGGTTTAATTACTGCACCCGATGGCAATATTACATTTTTATGAGCATCTTTTATATCTTCAATTAATTTATCAACCGATTTATCATTAACATCATCATTAAAATATATATGAGTTAATTTATTACTGAAAAAATCTTCATCAGACATTTTTTGAAATACGCTAATATCAATTTTATCAATATTAGTTTTATTATTCATTATCTATATTTTATGATTATTTAAAATTATTATTTCATATTTATATATATATAATCATATGTTTTACTAATATAAGTTTTGTTTTTATTATCATCATTTATATAAGTACTAATCATTGCTTTATAATATTCATATATATTTACATTTAGAATACTCATCATAACTATATAAATTAATATTAAATAAACACTGAAGATTACATCTTCTATTTTAAATCTTAATGGAAATTTTATTATTAATAAAATTGGAATAATTTTAATAATAATATTAATAATAAGATATTTGAAAAAATTATAATATGATATTTTATATATTATGAAATAAATTAACTGTATAAATGGAAATATACATGCTATTAATAATAAAAATAATGGATTATATTTTGTAAATCCTAAATAATATAATATAAACCATAATAATATCCAAAATGAAAATACTTTAATCATGTATTTAAAGATATATCTATATATATGATTTTTAATAAATGTTATATATATCACATGATACTGATATTAAAAATGAATTAAATATTAATGATTTATTATCGTTTTATGCAAATAACGATGAAATTGAATTAACATCTGATATTATTACTATTATTAAAAATATGGTTAAAATTGATGATAAATGTATGATAATAATGCCTTATGATATTCAATTATATAATAAGGAAAATAAAGATTATATTTATAATAGGGAAATTTTATTAAAAACTTGTGATGTTAAGGATGTTATATATTTACCTCTTGGTATTTGTAATATAAATATAAAATTATGTATTTTAAATTTCATTAAAAAAAGAGATGAAACGTTTATTTATAATAATAAAAAAATAACAACTATTCATCAAACACAAAATATTAATTTTCATGAATATAATTCTTTTACAAATGATAAACATTTATTAATAACTGTTCCAATAAATAAAATAAAAAATAATAATTATTCATTTAATTATATTGATTATATTCAAGATACATCAATATTTACAAATGATACTTTAATTTATAAAACAATTGATGAAATTGCTTTAATCGAATATGGAAATAAAAATAATAATAATGATAATAATAATAATAATAATGATAATGATGAAAAATATAAAATTTATGGATATAAAAATAAAAGAAATGATATGAAGAGCAATAATTATAATAGAGAAGGCTTTAATATTATTATAACTAAATATGAAGTAGCATTAACAACTGAGAAAATATTTTTAAATAATTATGGGATATCATTAAAACCAAAATCGGATATAATATTACATAAATATTTAGGTTATTATTTATTTTATAATTATAAAGATATTAATTTAAAAACCATAAAATCTTTAGAAATTGAAATTCCATCTTTAGAAATTCAAGAAGAAATTATTAAATATTTTGATAATATCCATAATACAATTTCTATTTTGGAAAAAGAAATATTTGATTTGCGAAAAAAAGATTTAAAGATTTAATTGATTATTAATATTATAAAATAAAGAACCCTCGATATGTCAAAAGAAGATAATGTAGGCATTGGCATTGACCTTGGAACAACTACCAGTTGTGTTGCAGTTTGGATTGGTGATAGAGTTGAAGTTCTTCCTGACCATCAAACCGGCTCACGTATTATTCCTTCATATGTAACATTTACTGATGATGAGAAATTAGTAGGTGATGCATCAAAGAATGTTTCAACAATGTATCCAAAAACTACTATTCATGATATTAAACGTCTAATTGGACGTAAATATGATGATGCTTATGTTCAAGCTGATAAAAAACTTTGGGCGTTTGATGTTGAATCTGACTCAAATAATAAACCGGTTGTAGTTGTTGATTATAAAAATGAGAAAAAAAAACTTTATGCAGAAGAAATCTCAGCTATGGTTCTTACAAGACTGAAAGAAACTGCTGAAGCTTATCTTGGTCATCCTGTTAAAAAAGCAGTTGTTACTGTTCCTGCTTATTTTAATGATAGTCAAAGACAAGCAACAAAAGATGCTTGCACAATTAGTGGCATGGAATGTCTAAGAATTATTAATGAACCTACGGCTGCTGCAATTGCTTATGGTCTTGATAAAATTTCTGAAAATAATAAAGAAAAAACCATTCTTATTTTCGATGAAGGCGGTGGCACTCATGACCTTTCAATTCTAAGCATCGATGGTGGTATTTTTGAAGTTAAGGCGACTGCTGGTGATACTCATTTAGGAGGTTCTGATATTGATAATATTATTGTTGATTATCTATGTGCTGATATTAAGAGAAAACATAATAAAGATGTTAAAGAAAATCCTAAAGCCCTCAAACGTCTTAATATTGCTGCTGAAAAAGCTAAGAAAAATCTTTCAACAACTACAACAGTACCAATTGAAATTGATTCATTGATTGATGGTATTGATTATACAACAACTATTAGTCGTGCTAAATTTGAACAACTAGCTGAAGGTTTCTTTAATAAATCACTTGAACCTCTTAATAGAGTTCTTCAAGATGCTAAAATCTCTAAAAGTGATGTTGATGAAATTGTTCTTGTTGGTGGAACAACTCGTATTCCAAAAATTCAAGAACTTCTAAGTAATTATTTTAATGGAAAACAACTTAATAAATCTCTAAATCCTGATGAAGCCGTTGCAATCGGTGCTGCAATTCAATGTGCTATTCTAACAGGTCAAGGAAGTTCAAGAACAAATGATTTACTTCTTCTAGATGTTGCCCCTCTTTCTCTTGGAATTGAAACAAGTGGGGGAGTTATGACTAAGATTATTGAAAGAAATACAACAATTCCAACTAAAAAATCACAGACTTTTTCAACTTATTCTGATAATCAACCAGGAGTTGATATTAAGATTTATGAAGGTGAAAGAGGTTTTGTAAAAGATAATAATCTTCTTGGTTCATTTAATCTAAGTGGAATTCCACCAATGCCTCGAGGACAACCTAAAATTGTAATTGATTTATCAATTGATGTTAATGGCATTCTTGAAGTTAGTGCAAAAGAAGAAAGCACAGGAAAAACCAATAATATTAAAATTACAAATGATAAAGGACGACTATCAAAAGAACAAATTGAGGAAATGGTTAAAAATGCTGAGAAATATAAAGATGAAGATGAACAAAATAGACAACTTATCGAAGCTAAAAATGAACTTGAGAATTATCTTTATAATACAAAAAATAGTCTTGCAACAAAAGCAGAAGGAGCACCTGAAAGTTTTGATGAAATCAAGGCTGAAATTGATCCAATTGTTGAAGAAGGTCTTAAATGGTTCGAAGAAAATCCAAAACTTACAATTGAAGATTATAAGAATAAACAAAAAGAATATGAAGATAAAATTAAACCTCTAATTACTAAACTTTATGGAGCAGTTCCACCAATGGGACCGGGTGGAGTAATGCCTGAAGGTATGACATCAGGAATGGGACCACCTCCATTTGCAACTTCACCACCTGAAGGGGATAAATCAGATATTAATGATTTAGATTAAAATAATTGAAGTTATTTTTTTTAGCAATAATAATTATTTCATTATTATTTCTTAAACGTTCTGATAAATATTCAATAACATCACCATCTTTATTAACGGCTTTTAAAGCTAATTCAAAATTATCTTTTAATTCTTTTTTTGCATAATAGATAGATGCAGGATATATATCTATCATTTTATCTATGAAATCTATATCAGATTTTAATTCATTTGATGCATATTTAATTAATGTTTCATCTTTTTTACAAATTGATAATATTAATTCTTTATTATTTTTATAATTATAATTTAAATATTTAATTATAATTGGCATTTTCTCTAAAAATTTAATTGTTATTTCATCAGTTAATAATAATTTCTTAATATTGATAATATTAATATAGTTTGGTTTAATTATTTTAACAATTTTATCAATTTTATCTATATCATTAATAAATCTATTTTTAAATAATTGAATACTTTTATAATTTATATTGTTATCAAAATATTTATCAATTAAATATAAATCATATATATGTTTAATGACATCCATATTATTAAATTTTTTCATCAATATCATTAATATAAAATTATTATCCATCTTCGATTATTATTATATATCAAATCTTTAATTTAAATTATCCATAATAATACAATTAACACTTACTCCTGATTGAGTTGTTACAACTGATAAATAATTATAATTATTTGTTCTTAATAAGAATACATAATTTGATGGTATTTTATCCAAATTAAAATTTTCAGGTGTTCCTGTTGCACATATATTTATCCCTGCAGGTCCATCTCCTGCTGCTGTTTTATTTGACATATAAACATTATAATTAAAAACTCTAGGTAAATTATTTGATAATAAATTAAAATAACCACTTGCAATAAAACAATTTATATTAAAAATTCGATATGAAGAAGTTCCATCTGATAAAGTTGAGTTCTGAGTATATTTAGTTAAATCAATATCATATTTATAATAAGTTGTTCCATTTAATGTTATAGGTGTTGAACAAGTTATTTGAAATCCATTCTTTTTTTGTATATTTGGTAAAACATTTGATGATAAATATTTATCATTTATTAATAATGGCTGAACTTGTTTACCATATATTTTAAGTTCTGAAAAATGTAAAAATGCTTGTCCAGATGTTGCAACTATTTTATTTATAACCCATCCAATATATTGATATGGAGTATCAATTACAGGAGTTAAAGTTTTTTCATAATATCCATTTGTTGTATAATCAGATGATACTAATCTTGTCATTTGTGAACCTTCTGTAATTTCAGTATAAGTTATACCATCAACTGAACCATAACATTTCCATTCACCAGGACTTCTTTTTTCTGTTCCATATATAAAAGTTGCATAAAATCTGAAACTTGTTAAAATAATACTTACAGGCAATTTAATTATTATCCAATCTCCATAATAACCATTTATATTTTTACCATTTGATATTATATATGTGCCATTACTTGTATCATAATTATTATTTTTCCATGCTGCTGTTAATGCTTCATCAGTATTATTAAATAATAATCCTTTATTATGTGTATTAACGCCATCAAATGATGATGAAGAATATATTTCATATGTTCCACTACCATATGTTATTCCTGTTGTATCTAATTGCATAACTTGATAATATACGGATTGAGATAAATATGTTGTAATTGTTTCAACTGATGCAGAATTATAAAGTTTTGGTGGATAAACTTGAGCAGATGAATAAGTATATGTATAATTATATAATTGATTTGATGATACATATGTATTTGCCAAATTATTAATTGATAATTGTCTATCTGTGATTTTATCATATATTGTTGATATATTTTTTCCACTTTCCTGTAATGATGATGCATTTAAAGAACCATTAACAGTTGCACCTGTATTATTAACCGTAAGATATGCTGTCTCATTAATATAAAATTTATGAGATGCACCAGGTGGTGTTCTATACCATAATTCAGATGCATTAATTCCAAATGAATATGGATGTGCACTAGCAGTTCCAGGATATAATATAATTCTATCACCATTTCCACCAAATATTCCTTGTGCCGGTGCTGCTACTTGAGTATTATTACAAATTAGTTTATTTGTTGTATTAATATTACTACTACACGAAACAATACCATTATCAATTGCAAAAACTTCTGATACTGTATCACTACCTGGAACATATGAAAGTACATTTCTAATACAAAATCGTGCATCATTTCCATCATCGTGAAAATCTAATGCTAATTTATATTCTCCAGTGCCAATTTGTCTTAAATAACACCAATCAGAACCTCCGTCTGCACTTTTAAAATTAATATATGTATTTGCTTTATTTCCAGTGTCAACTAATGTTGCTTGATTAAAAGCTGTTGAACCTGTAATTGCAATTCCTCCACCACAATCAATATTACCTGTACATGTAACATTGCCATTATCAACAGTAAAGACTTCTGTAATTGTATCCGGAGTATTTGTTGATGTAATACTTCTAATGCAAAATCTCGCATCAATATTATCATGAAAATCAAATGCTAATTTATAATTGTCGGATGTTCCTATCTGTCTTAAATAACAAAAATCATCAACAGAAGTTGAAGGTGCGAAAGAAATGTATGTGCTTTGCATATTTTCTAAATTAATATTACATGTATCATGAATAGCTGTTGAACCCGTAATTGCAATTCCTCCACCACAATTAATATTTGATGATGTTGTTAATATCGATGAAACAGTTAAATTACCTGTTATTGTTTTATTACCACTTGTTAATTCTACCGCTCTTTCTGCTGTTAAACCTTGCCATGAAGTCCAATTACCTACTTGTTTTCTTCTAACTGATAATTTAGGGAAATCTTCATATCTTCCAATTGCAAATTGCATTCCAAAAGATTTAGTACCACTAAAAGAAGAATAATCAGAACCTAAACCAATATACCAACTATAATATTGAGTATCAGTTCCTGGTCCATTCGTTGAACCAACAATAAATGTATAACCAAATTTATCAATATTATCAAAATTATTAAATGACAAATGACTTACTCCATTATTATTAAATAAATAGTTATTAATATTAGTTCCCCCAATTTGTAGTATTCCATTAATATTAACATTTGAAATAGCACCCCATCCCATATCACGACCTATAGTAATTCTATTTGTAGTATTTCCTTCATAATACATTAATGAAGCTACACGTTCCCCTGCATCATGAACTGCTATTTCTGTATTATTTAGACATTCCATCAATAATCCTGCTACATTAGTAGTAGTCCATTGACTAACACCACCACCATAATTAACATCAATTCCACCAATAGTTAAACTTCCTGGTTGCATTTTATTATTAATAACTGCATAACGAGTACCTGTATAAATATTTACTAAACCATTAATAATTGTATTACCATTATCGACTGTGAAAACTTCATTAATAACATCTGTATTAGATGTTGATGTAATACTTCTTATGCAAAATCTTGCATCAATGTCATCATGAAAATCTAATGCTAATTTATAATTTTCGGAAGTTCCTATTTGTCTTAAATAACACCAATCATTGCCACTACCAGCACTTTTAAAATTAATATATGTATTTGTTTGATTTGAAGATTCAACTAATGATTGTTGATTAAAAGCTGTTGAACCTGTAATTGCAATTCCTCCACCACAATCAATATTTGATGATGTTGTCATTGTTGTTGAACTTAATGTAAGTATATTAGTCTCGTTAACATAAAAAAGATGTTCTCCAATTGCAGTTGTTGCATAATATTGTATATCACCTGCAAATGGAGATGATGTTCTTGTATTTCCTGAAAGTATTATACGAGTATTAGTGACGCCTTCAGTATCAATTGTGCCTATTAATGAATAATCAGATGCCCCATTTGAAATTCTTAATCTACCACCTGCACCAACTTGTAATATTTGTGATGGATTTGTTGTTCCAATTCCTACATATCCATTTTCATTTATAAGCATTACTATATTTTCATCATTACGACTACTTGAAGATGTTATTGTTGAATATGTGTCAAATGCTATATTACCTGCTTTTAATCTAATTCTATCAGGTCCATTTGCTGCTCCTGTTACATCATTTCCTTTAAATAATAATAATTCAGTTTTTTCAGAACTATTATAAACTCGACTTTCTATTACACTATCATCATCAACCGTTGAATTTATTAATGATTTTATTGATATACCATCATTTTTATAATTATTTATAATTGTATTTAAATCAACCATTTCAGCATCTGTTAATGCTTCACTCCAAATCATAACACAACTTAACGCCCAATCACTTTTTTCATTAGTAATTACACTATTAATATTTAATCTAAAATTATTACCTCCTGATCCTCCTGTTTTTGTTGTTTTTCCTATTCCATCTACTAATATATTTCCTGGTGCTGCTCCACTATTTTTACCAATCATACATAACCAATCATCTATGTTTCCTTCTGAAGAAGATTCATCTGTTATCCATGCATGATAATATGCTTTACCTCTTTTAGCACTACCACTAATTCCCTGCCAATGACCATGAAGCCAATAATACGAAGGTGGCGCAGAACCATCTAATATTCTTTGTTTATTAGGACCTGTATATCTTGTTAAACTTAATATTGTAAAAGTTGATGGAATTGAACCAATAGGGAATAGAACAGTAGAACCTGTTGTTCCTGATATAAATGTTATTGGTCCTGTTGCTCCATTACCTGATGTTGTTGTTTTTATTACTTCTATTCCTGATAATGTTGCATCTTTTCCATTACTTATATAATTAGGTAATACGTTTGGTGATGAAGCATTATAATCTTCTGCAAAATACATAGCCCATGGAACTTTTCTTGAAAATATAGAATAAATAGAAGAATTAGGACTAAAAAATATACTTGCAGTTAAATTTTGATTATTTATATATAATTGTTGCGTTGTTATATTAGCACTTACATTTAAATTTCCAGATAATGTTCCACCTGATAATTTTAAATAATTATTATTAATATCTGTTATTATAACATTGGAAACATTGGATGCATAATTACTTGTGTTTGTTATTATAACATTGGAAATATTGGAAGCATAATTACTTGTATTTCTTATTATGACATTAGAAACATTGGATGCATAATTACTTGTATTATTAATATTTGTATTTAACGAATTTATTATTACATTGGAAACATTTGATGCATAATTACTTGTATTTGTTCCTGTACCTAATGTAAAATTTGAATTGTTTATTATTATTACATTTGAAATATTGGATGCATAATTACTTGTATTTGTTCCTGTACCTAATGTAAAATTTGAATTGTTTGTAATAATAATATTTGAAATATTGGATGCATAATTACTTGTGTTTGTTCCTGTTCCTGATGTAAAATTTGAACTGTTTGTAATAATAACATTTGAAATATTGGATGCATAATTACTTGTGTTTGTTCCTGTTCCTGATGTAAAATTAGAACTGTTTATTATTATGACATTAGAAATATTGGATGCGTAATTTGAAGAATTAGTTCCTAAAGCAATTGCTGCTAATTCAGATTGAAAATTATATAATTCTTTTCCAAATAATTGAAGTTCAGCAAAACATAAATATTCATTTGAAATAGTTTTATTAAATGTAAAACCAATATATTGATATGACGTTTTAAATGTTTCATTTAAAGATTTTTCATAAATTTTGTTTGCATTATAACTAGTTGATGTTAAAGCATTTGCAACTATATCATTAAAAGCTTCTGTTATTTCTGTAAAATTAATACCATCATTACTTCCATAGCAGCGCCATAAAGAAGGAGCTTGTGATACATATGATGTTCTATGAACAAATCTAAATTTTGTTAATATAATAGCTTTAGGTAATTTAATTATAATCCAATCACCATTATAATCATTTTTAATATAATTTACAGGTGTAAATGTATAATAACCTGATGACAAATTATAACTATTATCCCAATGACCACCTGTTTCTTCTGTTGCAAAATTGAATAAATCTCTTTTTCTTAATTGTGTTTGAATACCACTGGTATATATACTTGAAGAATATATAATATAATCACCACTTCCATATGAAATACTATCTGTATTTAAATAAATTGTTTGAGTATATACATTTTTACCTAAAAATGTTGTTGTTGTTTCATTAGTGCTATTATTATATGCTTTTGGTGGATATGGTCTTTCTGATGTGTATAAAAATAGCTCTTTAATATTATTTATATTGCTTAATAAAACATTAGATACATTGGAAGCATAATTACTTGTATTTGTGATAATAACATTAGAAATGTTAGAAGCATAATTACTTGTATTTCTTATAATGACATTAGATACATTAGACGCATAATTGCTTGTGTTTGTAATAATAACATTAGAAATGTTAGAAGCATAATTACTTGTATTTCTTATAATGACATTAGATACATTAGACGCATAATTACTTGTATTTGTTATTATGACATTAGAAACATTCGAAGCATAATTACTTGTGTTTGTTATTATGACATTAGAAACATTCGAAGCATAATTACTTGTGTTTGTAATAATAACATTGGAGACATTAGATGCATAATTACTTGTGTTTGTAATAATAACATTGGAGACATTAGATGCATAATTACTTGTGTTTGTTATTATTACATTAGAGACATTGGATGCATAATTACTTGTATTTCTTATTATGACATTCGAGATGTTTGAAGCATAATTACTTGTGTTTGTTATAATAACATTGGAGACATTAGAAGCATAATTACTTGTATTTGTTATAATAACATTAGAAACATTAGATGCATAATTACTTGTGTTTGTTATAATAACATTGGAGACATTAGAAGCATAATTACTTGTATTTGTTATAATAACATTAGAAACATTAGATGCATAATTACTTGTATTTCTTATTATGACATTTGAGATGTTAGAAGCATAATTACTTGTATTTCTTATTATAACATTTGAAACATTGGATGCATAATTACTTGTGTTGGTTATTATGACATTAGAAACATTAGATGCATAATTACTTGTGTTTGTGATAATAACATTAGAAACATTAGATGCATAATTACTTGTGTTTGTGATAATAACATTGGAAACGTTTGAAGAATAATTACTTGTATTAATATTACTTGTGATTATTTCTGATGTTTTTGAGTATAATGGTAATATAGTATTTAGTAATATATTTGATGATATATATGTTGGGTCATTTCCCGTTGTGGAATAATATAATAAATTTTTGTTAAATAAACTTGTTAAATATAATGCTGATTGTGTTGTATCTCTTCCAAATATTTGTAATTCAACAAACATTAAACATGTTTCAGATGCATCACCGCCAATAATTTTATTAAATACAAATCCAATATATAAATATGGTTGAGTGAAAGTTTCTGGAATTATTTTTTCATAATAACCTTTTTTATAATCATCAGCAGTTAATGGACTAATATCATTACAAGCAAGAGAAATAATATTAAATATTTCACCATTTGTTGAACCATAACAACGCCATGATGATGGATTTCTTGATATGGATGTTAAATAAGGATAAATATTTATTTTAGATAAAATAATTTCACTTGGAAATTTAATAATTATCCAATCTCCTAGATAATTGGTTTCATTAATATAATAAGATGTTAAAGAACTTTTAAAAGAACCATTTGTTAAATAATTATCATTATTCCAACCTCCTGAATTATTATCATTAATTATATAATTAAATAAATAATTTTTATTTTTACCAGAAGTAGAACTTGAAGAATATATTATATAATCTCCTGCACCATATTCACCATTATTTAATGTTATTGTTTCGGTTATAACATCAGTTTTTCCAAATATTGATGGTGTTGTTGTTGTTGTAGAAATATCATATATTCTTGGAGGATATTGTTTTTCTATTTTTCCATATAATTGATTTGATGTAACATAATTACTAAAATCAATTAATATTCCATTGCTTGATATTGATGTCGCATTTAATGACCCATTAACATTTAATTTATATATTGATGTATCTGTTGTTCCAATTCCTAAATTACCTGTTCCTGTTAATCTCATTAATTCGGTTGATGTTGATGAAGTTAATCCAACTCTAAATTGAAAAACATCAGAAATATTATAAGTATTTAAAATCAAACCATTATTTGCTCCAATTCCTACAAATTGATGATTATTAGGAGTTGCATTATCATATAATGATATTACTTTATTTGCTAGTATATTATTAAATCTTAAACCACCCGTCATAATATTTCCACCTGATAATTTTAAAAAATTATTATCAATATTTCTTATAATAACATTAGAAACATTGGATGCATAATTACTTGTATTTGTTATTATGACATTCGAAACATTCGAAGCATAATTACTTGTGTTTGTGATAATGACATTTGAAACGTTAGATGCATAATTACTTGTGTTTGTTATTATAATATTTGAAACATTCGAAGCATAATTACTTGTGTTTGTTATTATAATATTTGAAACATTCGAAGCATAATTACTTGTATTTGTTATAATAACATTGGAAACATTAGATGCATAATTACTTGTGTTTCTTATTATGACATTGGAAACATTTGAAGCATAATTACTTGTATTTGTTATAATGATATTAGAAACATTGGAAGCATAATTACTTGTGTTTGTTATTATGACATTGGAAACATTGGAAGCATAATTACTTGTATTTGTTATTATGACATTAGAAATATTCGAAGCATAATTACTTGTATTTGTTATTATGACATTAGAAATATTTGATGCATAATTACTTGTGTTTCTAATAATGACATTAGAAATATTAGATGCATAATTACTTGTGTTTGTTATTATGACATTGGAAACATTGGAAGCATAATTACTTGTGTTTGTTATTATGACATTAGAGACATTAGATGCATAATTACTGGTATTATTAATATTTGTATTTAATGAATTTAATAATACGTTTGAAACATTGGAAGCATAATTACTTGTATTTGTTATTATGACATTAGAAACATTGGAAGCATAATTACTTGTATTTGTTATTATGACATTAGAAATATTCGAAGCATAATTACTTGTATTTGTTATTATGACATTAGAAATATTTGATGCATAATTACTTGTGTTTCTAATAATGACATTTGAAATATTAGATGCATAATTACTTGTGTTTGTTATTATGACATTGGAAACATTAGATGCATAATTACTTGTATTATTAATATTTGTATTTAATGAATTTAATAATACGTTTGAAACATTGGAAGCATAATTACTTGTGTTTGTTATTATGACATTGGAAACATTGGAAGCATAATTACTTGTATTTGTTATTATGACATTAGAAACATTCGAAGCATAATTACTTGTATTTGTGATAATAACATTAGAGACATTAGATGCATAATTACTTGTGTTTCTAATAATGACATTAGAAATATTAGATGCATAATTACTTGTGTTTGTTATTATGACATTAGAAATATTCGAAGCATAATTACTTGTATTTGTTATAATAACATTGGAAACATTAGATGCATAATTACTTGTGTTTCTTATTATGACATTGGAAACATTTGAAGCATAATTACTTGTATTTGTGATAATAACATTAGAAACATTGGAAGCATAATTACTTGTATTTGTGATAATAACATTAGAAACATTCGAAGCATAATTACTTGAGTTTGTAATACTTGTAATTATTTCTGATGTTAATGAATATTGTGGTAATATTGAATTAAATAATGCATTAGATGATATATATGTTGGAATAGTTAGTGTAATTTCTTCCTTTCCAAATATTTCTAATTCTTTGAAAAGTAAAGCTGTAAAATTACCTGCTAAACTATTTATACACCATCCAATATAATAATATTTTGTATCAAATGTATTATCTAATATTTTTGTATAAAATCCACTATTATATGTTATTTTAGTTGATTGAGAACCTTGAGTAATTTCATTAAATGTATCACCATTAACAGAACCATAACATTTCCATGTTCCGGGTGCAGCTACAGAAAATGTACTTGAATTATAAAATATAAATTTAGTTAAAATAATAGGAACGGGTAATTTAATTATAAACCAATCGCCTAAATAATCAGATTTTATATAATTATTATTATTACATTCGCCGGTGGCAGTATAATTATCAGAGTTCCAAAATATTGAAGAATTATCTGCTTTTTCAAAATCAAATATTTTTTCTTTTCTACCACTTGTTGTATAAGAAGAACTATATAGTATATAATTACCATTCCCATATAAAAGTCCTGAATTTACTGTTAAAGTTTCTTTCAAAGAATTTATAGGATTAATATTTTTAATATCTGTAAAAGTTATAATTTCAGAAACTGAACTATTATATTTTAATGGTGGATATTGCCTTTCACTAGATAAATAATAAGTAGTTGTATAAATATTATTATTAATAGAACTAATTAATACATTCGAAATATTTGATGCATAATTAGAATTGTTAGTAATAATAATATTAGAAATATTTGATGCATAATTAGAATTGTTAGTAATAATAATATTAGAAATATTTGATGCATAATTGGAATTGTTAGTAATAATAATATTAGAAATATTAGATGCATAATTGGAAGAATTAGATAAATTTATATTTATTAAGTCTCTTAAAGTATTAGATGTGCCTAATGTAAAATTGGAATTATTAGATAAATTTATATTTATTAAGTCTCTTAAAGTATTAGATGTGCCTAATGTAAAATTGGAATTATTGGATAAATTTGTATTTATTAAGTCTCTTAAAGTATTAGATGTGCCTAATGTAAAATTGGAATTATTAGTAATAATAATATTAGAAATATTAGATGCATAATTGGAAGAATTAAATAAATTTATATTTATTAAGTTTCTTAAAATATTGGATGTACCTAATGTAAAATTGGAATTGTTAGAAATAATAACGTTAGAAATATTAGAAGCATAATTGCTAGTATTTATATTAATAATATTTAATTCAGATTTTAATGCATAAGAATTAAAATCTATTAATATAGCATTACTATATAATGAAATTAAATTTATAGATCCATTTACATTTAACTGATATATATCTGGATTTGTTATTCCAATACCTACATTTCCTGAAATATAAGTTATGTTATTTTTTGGAGCAATAACAACGTTACCTGAAGGAATTAATATTAAATTATCTTGAGAAGTATCATATGTAATATCAGGTTCTGTACCAATTACTAATGCATTTAATGTTGTATAATCAGGTAAATTAGGAGGATTTGGTATATCGAGATTTATATTGAAATAATCATATATACCACCATAAATATTATCTACATATTTTATATAAGCATAATCATTTGTTAATTTATATTCATATAATGCTATTTTTGCATTATATGATTTAAATACAATTGATGATATACCATTCGGATTATTATGCGATAATGTTAATGAACCACCATCTGAAGTTGCATCTGTTCCTATTTCTTCAAATATATTTATTTTATTTAAATTAGTATTTCCTGTTATTTTAGCATTACCATTAATATCTAAAGAATATAATGGATTTGTTGTTCCTATTCCAACATTTATTTTTTTATATATTTCAATTCTCCCTGAATATAATTCATTTACATCCGCTTGTTCTAAAATTTTATTATAAATTCTAAAATCTGTCATTTTCATTATTATTTTCGGTGTTGCTGATGATAATGCACGTCCAATATAATATAATCTATTTGTTTTTGTTGGAATATTTGTTATTAGTCTTGTAATTGCAACATCAGTTAATTTATTACCATTAATATAAATTTTCCAAACTCCATCAATTGATATAGTCCATATTATATGTGTCCAATTATATATAAAATTATTTCCAATTGATGTTGTATATGATACATCATTAATTTTAAAATTTAATTCAAAAATTAATGATGATGGAGATGTTATACTAATCATTATATTATTTGATTCTAATGTTTCTCCAAAATTAAATATAATTGAACCATCAACACATGTTATAACTTTTACCCAAAATGAAAAAGATATACCTGTAATTATATTTACTGAATATAAATCAATTGTATTATTTGGAATTACAACATATGAATTATTAATAACAATTCCATTTTTATTAATATTACTAATTTCATGATATCTCATTGGTGCAACTTTTGCAGCTGATAGAGTTAAAACACCAATATCCAATGAACCATAATTTATACTTCTATAAATCTCATCATTAAATATATAAAATATTATTGGTTTTAAATAATTAAGCCAATGGCTTTTAGTACTATCATTATATATTAATAATATATTATCATTAAAATTTAAACAATAATTATATACTTTAAAATAAAATATAGCAATTCCAGAACTAAAAGTATCATTACCACTTATTTTTCTTCCAATATAATTATTCATATTTAAATAATCATTTATTCCTTCAGGAATTTTTTTGTTAATTACATTTGCAAGTATTATCATATTAATCATTATATTCCAATTTCCATCTTTATCAATCGACCAAGATACATTTATAGGATCATCATCAAAATTTTGATATGTATATGTATATTGTGTTATTATATTATTATCAGTTATTGTAAATGTTAGAATAGGTTCTCTATTTATACTTTCATTTGTTATAACAGATATATTATTAGATATATTATTAGTTTCATTTCCAAATTCAAAAACAGTTCTAATATTTGTATTAGAATTTTGTAGATATCCAAAATTAAAAGTTATTCCAGATGTTTGATATATTGAATAAAACTTAATATTTGGCAATTTATACCATTTGTTAGTATTTGTAAAACTAGCTGAACCTCTAATTGGTGGTTCATTACCTAATAATGTGATTGTATCGTTAGTTCCTAATAATATCAATGAACCATTTAATAATGAACCATCATCAAATAGATATTTTTTATTAAAATAGTTATCATATTCTGTGCTATCATAATTTAAAGGGTCATATTGATATGTTTCAAATTTATACCATATTAATGGTTGTATAGTTGTATTTGTTATAGTATCTTTTAATAATGGATATGAATAATTAATTATTTCAGGTGTAGTATTAATTTTATATGATAATGGTTCAAATGTTATATCATATGTTCCTGAATCTATAAATATTTCATCTGTATAATTAAAAACTACATAACATCTTGATAAATCTATTGCATTAGTTGTTGATGTAATATTATATAATTTTGTTGAATTATTGAATATATTTATAGATGAAACAAAATTATTAAAATTTTTTAATAAAACATTAGAAACATTGGAAGCATAATTACTTGTATTGTTAATATTTGCATTTAATGAATTTATAATAACATTGGAAACATTAGAAGCATAATTACTTGTATTTGTTACTATGACATTAGAAACATTGGATGCATAATTACTTGTATTAATAATACTTGGTGTTAATATTTCACTAAATATATTTGATGAAATATAATATGGTATTTGTGCTTCCTTTCCAAAAATTTGTAATTCTGATATTAATAATCCTGTATTTCCTGATACTGATAATAATTTTCCAAATACAAATCCTATATACTGATATTGAATTGTTAATAATGAATTAAATGACTTTTCATAAAATCCATTTGTATATGATGTTAATCTTGTCATTTGTGATGCTTCTGTTATTTCGGTAAAAGTAATACCATCATTACTACCATAAACCTTCCATTCAGAAGGTGCTTTTGGTGGATAAGAGCTACTATCACTTCTTTGATAAATTCTATATCTTGTTAGCATTATTGGTTGAGGTAATTTGATTATTACCCAATCACCTTTATAAAAATTATCTATTGTACTTTCTCCAGCATAATTTCCTGTGTCTGATATATATTGGTTTTCAGCCCAACGAGGATATCCACTGTCATTTGTTGAATAATTAAATAATTTTGATTTTAGATTAGCTGTACCTAAAGTTGATGATGAATAAACTTCATAATTTCCTGAACCATATGATATAGATGTTGTATTTAAATTTAATGTTTCACGATTAACTAATTGTCCTAATAATGTAATTGTATTTTCTGATGTTCCTATTAATGCTTTTGGTGGATAACGTCTTTCTTGTGTATAAAAAATTATATCACTTGAATATAAATTACTTATATTTGTATTTAATGAATTTATTATGACATTAGAAACATTAGAAGCATAATTACTTGTGTTTGCAATAATAACATTAGAGATGTTAGAAGCATAATTACTTGTGTTTGTTATAATGACATTAGAAACATTGGATGCATAATTACTTGTGTTTGTTATAATAACATTGGAAATATTGGAAGCATAATTACTTGTGTTTGTGATAATCACATTAGAAATATTGGATGCATAATTACTTGTGTTTGTGATTATAACATTGGAAACGTTAGATGCATAATTACTTGTGTTTGTTATAATGATATTAGAAACATTCGAAGCATAATTACTTGTATTTGTAATAATAACATTCGAAACATTAGAAGCATAATTACTAGTATTTACAATTATAACATTTGAAACATTCGAAGCATAATTACTTGTGTTTGTTATTATGACATTAGAAACATTCGAAGCATAATTACTCGTGTTTGTTATAATGACATTTGAAACATTCGAAGCATAATTACTTGTGTTTGTTATTATTACATTAGAGACATTGGATGCATAATTACTCGTGTTTGTTATAATAACATTGGAAATATTCGAAGCATAATTACTTGTGTTTGTTATTATGACATTAGAAACATTGGATGCATAATTGCTTGTGTTTGTGATAATAATATTTGAAACATTCGAAGCATAATTACTTGCATTATTAATATTTGTATTCAATGAATTTAATAATACATTTGAAACATTGGATGCATAATTACTTGTATTTCTTATTATAACATTTGAAACATTGGATGCATAATTACTTGTATTTCTTATTATAACATTTGAAACATTGGATGCATAATTACTTGTGTTTGTTATAATAACATTGGAAATATTGGAAGCATAATTACTTGTGTTTGTGATAATAACATTTGAAACATTGGATGCATAATTACTTGTATTTCTTATTATAACATTTGAAACATTGGATGCATAATTACTTGTGTTTGTGATAATAACATTGGAAACATTTGATGCATAATTGCTAGTATTTGTTATTATGACATTAGAAACATTGGATGCATAATTGCTTGTGTTTGTTATAATAACATTTGAAATATTAGAAGCATAATTACTTGTGTTTACAATTATAACATTAGAGATGTTAGATGCATAATTACTTGTGTTTGTTATAATAACATTAGAAATATTGGATGCATAATTACTTGTGTTTGTTATTATTACATTAGAGACATTAGAAGCATAATTACTTGCATTATTAATATTTGTATTCAATGAATTTAATAATACATTTGAAACATTGGATACATAATTACTTGTATTTGTGATAATGACATTTGAGATGTTGAATGCATAATTGCTAGTATTTGTTATTATGACATTAGAAACATTGGATGCATAATTACTTGCATTATTAATATTTGTATTCAATGAATTTAATAATACATTTGAAACATTGGATGCATAATTACTTGTGTTTGTTATAATAACATTGGAAATATTAGAAGCATAATTACTTGTGTTTGTTATAATAACATTGGAAACATTCGAAGCATAATTACTTGTGTTTGTGATAATAACATTTGAAACATTGGATGCATAATTACTTGTGTTTGTGATAATAACATTTGAAACATTGGATGCATAATTACTTGTATTTGTTATTATGACATTAGAAACATTGGATGCATAATTACTTGTATTTGTTATAATGACATTTGAGATGTTAGATGCATAATTACTTGTATTTGTTATTATGACATTAGAAACATTGGATGCATAATTACTTGCATTATTAATATTTGTATTCAATGAATTTAATAATACATTGGAAATATTGGAAGCATAATTACTTGTGTTTGTGATAATAACATTAGAAATATTAGATGCATAATTGCTTGTGTTTGTTATTATGACATTTGAAACATTCGAAGCATAATTACTGGTGTTTGTTATAATAACATTGGAAACATTGGATGCATAATTACTTGTATTTGTTATTATAACATTGGAGATATTAGATGCATAATTACTTGTGATTATATTATTAGAAGGAATAAAAGTATTAATTAATACATTTGACGATATATATATATTTGATAAAAAAATATTATTTTCTTTAATATTTCCATATGATATCAAATCATTACTAATAAATAAATTTGAATTAATATAAACTTGTCCATTAACATATAATTTATAATTATTATCTGTTGAACCAATTCCAATATTTCCCAAAAAAATATTTGGATTTTTTGATAATTGCATAATACTATTAGAAAAAGTTGAAACATTGCTAACATTTAAATAATTAGTTAAAATATTAGAATTTGAAATAAAATTATTAGTTTTTAGAGTTCCTGAAAAAGTGGCTTCTTCCAATATTGAACCTCCAGAAATTTTTAAATAATTAGGGTCATTTCCTGTAGTTGAATATGATGGTAATATATTATTTAAAAGAGTATTTGATGATATATAAGTTGGATTAATATTTTTTATTTCTTTTCCATATAATTTAAGTTCATTTAAAATTAAATTAATTCTTCCTGAATTAACACCTATAATTTTATTAAATGTAAAACCAATATAATCATATAAAATATTGAAATTTGAAAGTATTTTTGTATATGATTTATTAGTATAATTAGGTATATCTAAAGGTATATTATCATTTGATGCATCAATTATTTCAGTAAAATAAACACCATCAAATGACCCATAACATCTCCATAAAGATGGTGCATTAGTTATATTTTCAGAAGTAAATATAAATTTAGTTAAAATAATTGGTTTAGGTAATTTAATAATTATCCAGTCACCTAAATAATTATCTTTAATATAATTTGTATTTGCATAATAACCATTTGATAAATAATTATTGTTTTTCCAACTACATAAATCATAAATATTATCTGTAAATAAATTTATTTTTCTTTTATCTTGGTCATCAGAAATACTTGATGAATAAATAATATATGTTCCACTTCCATAATTTATATTATCAGTATTTAATGTAATAGTATCATAATAAACAGATTTATTTAAAAAAGTAGTAATAATTGTAGAATTTGCATCATTAAAATTTTTAGGAGGATAAAGACCTTCATTTGTATAATAAAAATCATATAATAAATTGCTTGTAATATAATTATTAAAATTTAATATTATACCATTAGATGAAATTGCTAAAGCATTTAATTTTCCGATAATATTAGCATCACCAACATTAGTAAAAAACCCGGAATTATTTATATTAATAGAATCAATATTAGATGTTATATTTGAAGATGAAATAACAGTTCCTCCAACAAATAATTTTTTATTTTTATCAGTATTTAAACCAATATTAATATCACCTGCAGTAAATAAATCACCTTTAAAATTTATATTTTCTACTCCCGATTGGGTTAAACTATTTTTGATTAATATATTACTTGTTGTAATATTAGAATTGACAATTAAATAATCGGAGTCAATATTATTTTTTAAATCAGCTGCATTAATAAAAATATTATTAATATCAGTTCCATTTATATTTAAGGAAGCAGCATTAAATGCACCATTAACTGTTAATGCATAATTGCCTTGCGTTGTAATATCAGATACTGTTACAGCAGGGTCTCCCTGCCATGTAATATCTTCTATAAAATCCATATGTCCTTTATATTATTTAAAATAAAAAATCTGAAATAATACAGCTAACATTTAAATCATTTTTTCTGGATAAAATTGAAATATGATTATAACTTGTTGTTTTTAATAAAAATATATCTCCTGCAGTTATTTTATTTAAATAATAATTACTTGGAAATCCAATTGCGCAAATATTTATAATTCCTGAGTTAACTATATAACTTGTGTAAATATCATATTGTAAAATGGTTGGTGGCTTATTTGCAACGTTATTATTAAATATGGCAGATGTTGAAAAAAATTTTATTCCAAAAATGCGATATGGATTTGCATCAATTGAATCAATTTTAGTTTTAACATATGTTGGTAAATATATATCATGTTTATAATAAGTTTCATTATTTAATATAATAACATTACTGCAAATACATCTAAATCCATATTTTTTTTGAATATTTGGCTGATTACTAGCTAATTCATTTCTTAAAACATCAATACTTATATAATTACCAACATCAGTAATTGATAGATATTTATCTTTTAAATTACTACCACCTTCTTTAATATTTCCTTCACATATAATATCATTTGATGAATAAATTGAACCATTAACATTTAATTTATATAAATTATTAATATTTGTTCCAATACTAAGATTTGAATCAATAATTAAATTACTTGAAATATTACCTCCTTTAATAGATAAATATTTATCAGTTAAATTAGTTCCTCCTTCTTTTATATTTCCATTACATATAATATCATTTGATGAATAAATTGTTCCACTAACATTTAATTTATATAAATTATTTGCAATAGTTCCAATTCCTACATTTGATGAAATCGTTAAATTACTTGAAATATACCCACCATTAATTGATAAATATCTATCACTTAAATTTCTTCCATCTTCTTTTATATTTCCAAGACATAAAATATTATTGGATATATAAACATCTCCCATAATTGTTAATTTATAAATATTATTGGCTATAATACCAATTCCTAAATTTGATAAAATAGATACATTATTTAAAATACTACCACCATTGATTGGAAAATAATTATTTGAAGCATTAGAAATAGTTAAATATTTATCACTTAGATTTGACCCATTTTCAATAATATTACCTAAACAACTAATATTATTTGATGAATAAATTGACCCATTAACATTTAATTTATATAATTGAGATGCGGTTGTTCCAATTCCAAGATTATTATTAATTATTCCTCCACTAATTAAAAAATAATTATTTAATGCATTTTCTATTGTTAAATATTTATCACTTAGATTTGACCCATTTTCAATAATATTACCTAAACAACTAATATTATTTGATGAATAAATTGACCCATTAACATTTAATTTATATAATGATGTTGGATTAGTTCCAATTCCAATATTATTTATAGCATATATAGAATGAGATGATAATAAATTAACATTACTAATATTTGAACTATTTAAATTATTTGTAATAATATTTGAAGTTATTATTTGATTTAAAGAAGTTAAATTCGATGTTATTATTTGATTTAAGGAAGTTAAATTTGAGGTAGTTAAATTAGATGTAAATAAATTTTTAGAAAAAGTTGTATCTCCTGAAATTGTTCCTCCTGTATTTTTAAAATAATTTGTATCTTCGCCAGTTTTTGAATATAATAATAAAGTTGAATTAAAATTATTAATTAAAATATAATCTGATAAACGACTTAATGGTGTATATAATGATAATGATGCATTTGTAGCAAATGATGAAAAATCAATGGGTGAATTATTGATATATAATGAAGTTGTATTTAAAGAACCATTAATAAATAATAGATGTTCTGAAAAAGTAGTTGAACCAATACTAACTTTACCAGAAGTAATTAATGTATTTGTTTGTATATTTGAATAATTAATAATATTTGAGGTTATTATATTAGATGTAAATAAATTTTTAGAAAAAGTTGTATCTCCTGAAATTGTTCCTCCTGTATTTTTAAAATAATTTGTATCTTCGCCAGTTTTTGAATAAGATGATAAAGTTGAATTAAAATTATTAATTGATATATAATCTGATAAACGACTTAATGGTGTATATAATGATAATGATGCATTTGTAGCAAATGATGAAAAATCAATGGGTGAATTATTGATATATAATGAAGTTGTATTTAAAGAACCATTAATAAATAATAGATGTTCTGAAAAAGTAGTTGAACCAATACTAACTTTACCAGAAGTAATTAATGTATTTGTTTGGATATTTGAGGTTGTTAAATTTGATGTTGTTATTTGATTTAAGGAAGTTAAATTTGAAGTAGTTAAATTTGAAGTAGTTAAATTTGAGGTTATTATTTGATTTAAGGAAGTTAAATTTGAGGTAGTTAAATTAGATGTTATTAAATTTTTAGAAAAAGTGGTATCGCCTGAAATTGTTCCACCTGTAATTTTAAGATAATTTGCATCTTCGCCTGTTTTTGAATATAATAATAAAATTGAATTAAAATCATTATTTGAAATATAATCTGATAAATGACTTAATGGTGTATATAATGATAATGATGTGTTTAATGATGTTGTTGTTATAAATGATGCAAAATCAATGATATTATTATTAATATATAATGAAGTTGTATTTAAAGAACCATTAATATTTAGTTTATATAAATCTGAATTAGTTGTTCCAATTCCAATTGAGCCTAAAATAGAACCACCATTAATTGATAAGTAAGAATTTGAAGCATTTATAATAGTTAAATATTTATCAATAAGATTAGAACCTCCTTCGATAATATTATTGAGACAACTAATATTATTTGAAGAATAGATTGAACCATTAACATTTAATCTATAATCAGTAATATTTGTAGAACCAATTGCTAGATTTTGAGATATTATTAAATTATTATTTATAGTTCCGCCAGTATTTTTTGATAGATATTCACTATTTGCATTTACAATTTTTAAATATTTATTTGAGATATCAATACCATTTTCAATAAAACTTATTGAATTTATTGAGGTAGTATTTATTTTTCCATCAATATTTAATTTATATATATCTGAATTAGTTGTTCCAATTCCAATAGAACCTGAAATAATTCCACCACTTTTTGATAAATAAGTATTTGATGCATTTGTTATAGTTAAATATTTATCACTAATATTAATACTATTTTCTTGTAAATTAGTGCAATTAATAATAGCCGAAGAAAATATATTTCCATTTACTGATAATTTTGAAATTAATGGTGCGTTTAATGCATAACCAATTCCAATATTTCCATTTAAATTATTATAACAATTTGCAATATTAGCATTTATTGATATATTCCAATTATTAAGATTTATCAAATCAGGTCTATTTGTAATATTATTATAATTAATATTTGTTAATAAAGAACCATTTCCTTGATAAGCAGTAGCTGTTATAGTATTTGCAACATTTAAATTTTTAGCTGTTATTGTATTACCACTATTAATATTATTTACAATATTAATATTACTAGCAACTATATTACCACCAACATTTAATTTTAATTGAGTATCACTATTTATATTTGGCAAAGCTGTACCAATCCCAACAGTTCCGCTAAAATAATAAATATTAGGCGTTGATGGTTCTTTAATCCAAATATCAGTTTTTGAATTGATATATTGTGTAATAGTAGTATTTAAACTTTCATATATATACTGTGGTATTGTTGATTGGATGTTTGCTAATGCTACCGCGTTAAAGCTTAAATTGCTATTAGCATCTATTTCAAGAGGTAATATTGCATTCAATTTTCCTTGAATATTAGTATTAATGCTATCATTTTTTACATAATTAGTTAAAATATTATTTAAAACATTAGATGATATATATAATGGAGTTAATGCTTCTTTACCATATATTTCAAGTTTAAAAATTTTAAGATTAATTAATATCCTAAATGTTTCTATTGAATAAATTAATTTATCAAAAACAAATCCAATAAGGTTATATTTCGTATCATTAAAAAAAAATCTCTCATAATAAGAATATATATCATTGACTTTAATATAATCTGTAGTTCGTAATTGTGGACTTTCATTTGATGCATATCTTAATATTATCCAATTTGCTCCATCATCATTTGAAGCATAACATCTCCATGAAGAAGGTGCGTTATAAATTTGAGTATTTAAAATATAAAATCTAAATTTAGAAAATATAAAATTAAAATTCGTAAATTTTATGATAATAAAATCACCATAAAATCTTTCAAAAGTACCATTTCCTGAATTATATATTATTGAATTTCTATCTTGTATATCAATATTAGCAGTTGTTTTGTTATACATAGTATTTTTATAATTATTTACACCCCATGAAGGATTTAGAGCTGTATTAGGATTATCATTATAATAAAATAAATTAAGTAATCTATTATTTCTATTAGTAGATGCAATACTTGAATAATATATATTATATGCGCGTGTTATTATTGAATTGTCATAATTTGTAACTGTTTCAGAAAAACTTTCATTTAAAGCATAGATATATTCATTTTGAGCTTTAATATCTCCTGTAAAATCACTATCTAAATATGTTTGTAATGTTGGAGTATTATTTGCAGAAGGATATCTTTTTTCATTTGAAAATATATTTGAATTAAATGATAACAATGATGTAACAAAATTCTCCGTTTTATTTATTGCATCATTAATATCTGATTCAACAGAATTTTTTGTTGAATATATATTATTAGCATCAGTTATAGATAAATATGATTGTAATTTATTATCAATAATAGTATTGACACTTGTATTATTTAATATTTTAATTCCATTTTCATAAATTTCACTTGCATTTAAATATCCTATAATATTTAATTTATATATATCTGCTGTTTCTTGTATTTCAGTTCCTATTGTAATATTTCCTGATGATTTAATATTTATAATATTATCTTCATCAGTATTTACATTAATTGATATTTGTTTTTTCCATATGGATGAATTATAAGTTCCCATACAAAAATTACTATCCATAAAACCTATTTTAAAACTATTTTCATTATTTATGTTTGTAATTATCATTGATGTATTATCAAATAAACCTGTTTTATGTAATATATGTAATTCTGCCTTTGGATTATCTGTATTAATACCAATTATATCTGAATGAAGTGAAATTGAATCTAAAGTATTGGTACTTATTGCATTTTGACACGTAATATTATTTCTAGTATTTAAATCATAAGTTGATATTGTTTCATTATTATTAATATTTAAACTATTAATATTATTTATTGTTATTTGTTCATCAACCGTAATATTATGAGCTGATATTAAATTTGCTTTAATATCAGTAGCTATTATATTTGTTGATAATAAATCTTTTGTTAAAATGTTTTCTTCATTATTAATAGTTTTAGAATTTAATATTTCTGCTGTAATAGAAATAGTTGACTTAATAGTTTCTGATTCAATATTTTTTGAATATATATTATTTTCAGCTATTATATTGTTTGATGAATATATCAATAAATTTGCATAAATATTTGCTAAAGATTTAAAATCATTTGTAATATTAATATTTCTTGATGTTATATTATATAATGTTTTAATATCATCTGATATAATATTTTTAGCATTTATTATATTACCATTAATATTTTTGATACTAATAATATTATTAGAACAAATAATATCAGTAGTATCAAAAAAATTAGTATAAATTGAATTAGATGATAATATACTTAATGTATTAATATTACGCGTTGCATTAATATTATTTGCATTAATATTTGCAGATGATAATAATTGTGTATTAATATCATTTGCTGTAATATTAAATAATACATTTAGATTATTTAATATATTTAAATTAGATGTAGTTAAAATATTAAATGAACCATCATTTGCATAAATATCAGTTGCATATAAATCAGATAATATTTTTACATTACCATTTATATATAATTTAGAATTAGTATCATCATTTATAGGGTCAGTTCCAATACCAATTAAACCATTTCTATCTATTTTAATATTATTTGCGATATTAAAAATATTATTGTCATCAATATTTAAATTATAATTTAGAGTATTTTTATTAAATCTTAATGATTTTTTAATTAATAAATTTGAATTAATATTAATATCTCCAGAACCATTAATAATTAATGATTCACCAGGTGCATCGGGATTAATATAAAATTGTTTTGACCAAATATTATTTGTTGTTAAATTACCAAATGCAAAATTATAATTATCATCATAACCTAATTTAAAATTTTTATTTCTAGTATCTGTTTTAGATATTACAATTGTTCCATCAATATTATCAGATGTAGAACCAATATGTAATAATCCTAATGGTCTAGATGTTCCAATACCTACTTTTGAATTAATTGGTGAATAAATATTATTATTTATATTTGTCCAACCTGATTTAGATAAATCAATATCAATTGTATTATCATTATTATGTATTAAAGGAAGTCTAAAAATCAATTTATTTAAAGTTATATTATTATAATCTAGTTCAGTTATATTTCCTCCTTTTCCTCTTAAAATTGTATTTTCTGTTAAATTTTGATTTTCTTCAACAAACTTTTGGTCTGCTATTTTATTTTCTTCTTTTAACCATGAAATAATATCTTTTTCAATGCCACCTGCGTTAATATAAATATTTGATGTTAATTTTGTATCTCCATTAACATTAAGATTAGAACCTATATTAACAGTGCTAGTATTATCAATATTTATAGAATTATTTTTCGCATCTTTATTAATTTTAAATTGCTGTGCATTATTAGTTCCAAATATGAATGTATTATTATCATAATAAAATTTAAATAAATTATTATTATTATTATCAATAATAATTGATGCATTATTATTTTTAATATGTAATGTCGCTGAAGGGTCTGTTATTCCAATTCCTATTCGTGTATTATTATTTGTATATAAAATATCTGTATTACTTGTCCATCCGCCATCAGAAAAATTTACTGAAATATTGCTATTACTTGATATGTGAATGCCTAAATTTGGAATTAATTTTAATTGAATATTTGAAGTAATATATTTTCTATCATAATATAAATTACTATTAAAACGAACAATATTACATGATAAATTATTAATATCCAATCCTGTATTTTCAATTATTACTTCTGGACCTATAAATATTAATTTATTATTAACAATATTATTATAATCAATATCTGTAATATTTTCACCCTTACCTCTTAAAATAGTATCTTTTGTAAATGAATTAATACCTCCACCACCTAATCTTATTTTAGCACTTTGACGCATAAAATATTATCTATTAAATATTAAAAATATAAATATTTAATATAAAAAAATCATATAGAAAAAAAATAAAGAAATTAGTTATTTAATATTAAAGATTTTGTATCAAATACATTAATCAATTCATTATAATATGAATTATCATCATATAGACTATGTAATTTATTATAATAACTATAAAATAGCTTAAAAAAGTATTTAAGGATTATTTTATTATCTTTAAATCTATATTCCTTAAATATATAAAATAGAGATGATAATCTGAAGATATTAGCAAGTTTTATATTTAATTTTTTATTTATTTTTATAATCTTTAAATTTATGAAATATAGATGATAATTTTGCATTGACAAAATATTTAATAAATTCTTCATTAATAATAAATGGTATATATTCTTGACGATAAAATGCAAATATGTCAATTGGAAATATTTTTTCATCATTATAATTAAATTTTACAGGATTAACAAAACTAAAATTATTAATATTATATAAAATTTTTTTATTATTATTACATTTATATATTTCAGTATAATTATCATTTGCTAAACAGTTTTTTATAAAAATATCTATTACATAAGCAAATATTATATTTAAAATCTTTGCAATAATTCTGCGATATCTTATATAATTCATTTTGATTTAAGGAACTATTTTTAATAAGTTCGTCAAATTTAATGCCAGAACATTTATGAAAGGTAATAAAATATTTATAAACTTTTGATTGTATTTTATTATAAATAATAATATCATCATTTGATAAAGAAATAAAATTATAAAAAATGATTATGTTTTATATAAAAAACTTAAAAAATAATTTAAAAAATGAATAATAAGGAATATGAAAAAGTATTAAATCAATATATTGATATTTTAATGTATGATATTCATATTAAAACTTATGAATTAAAAAAAAATAAAACTAATCCCGAACATTCAGATATTTTATTTCAAAATTATTATAAAGAAAAAATTATTGAATTTAAAAAAAATATTAATATTGCAAAGAAAATTTATTATAAATAATATTTATGATGTTGAACCAAATCCTCCATCATTTCTTAATGTTGATGAAAGATTATCATCTGTAATTTCAATCAGCGTTGAAAAGATTTGTTTGCGAACAATTAATTGACAACATTTGAATGGAAATACAATATCAGGTGCATCATCTGCAATTTTTGTTAATGCAATCATTAAATTACCTCTATAATGATTATCAATAATACCAATATTATTTGCTAAAATATATCCAAATTTGCTAATTGAACTTCTTGGAACAATTTCAGTATAATATCCCTCATCAATTTCAATTTTAATACCGGTATCATATAAAGTTGTTTTTGAATTAAAATCTTTAATTTTTTTAATGATTGTTAAATCATAGCCGGCATCTTCTTCAAAAGCTTTAGATGGAATAATAGCATCTTTATCAGTTTTATAAACTTTAATTAATGGTTTTACATAATTATTTGAAACTTTATTTTTATAATATGAATTTAATAAAGTAATATTATTATTTGAATAATAAATAATATTTAAAAATTTATTTTTGTTATATTTATTAATAAAATTGATTACTTCTTCTCCATTATCATTTTTAATAATTTCATATTTAATATCCTTCAAAATAAAATTTTTAATATCATCAAAAATATTTTTAACATTATCATGTGAAAATATTAAACCTTCATAATTAATTTCATATAAACCACGAATAAATCCTTTTTTGCATTCATCACTAAAATTATTAAAATTTTGAATTGCTGTTTCAATCGATTTCAAAATTTTATCATCATTAATATAAATAATATTAGTATCAATATTACAACAAACATTTGATAAAATAGCTTTAATATCTGTTCTATAATTCAATCCCATTACATAATTATTATTTTTACAAACTAAACCAAGAATATATGCTTTTTCATCTGTATCAATAGTATTAAAATAAGTTGTATTTATATCTCCCATTTTTTATTAATAATTATATTCAAATTATTTTTATATAAAATTAATCTAAAGGACTATCAGTAATCATCATACCACAATATTTAACTGGTGATTTTCTATAATCATATTTTATATAAACACCAATATTAATTGCCTCAATTAATAATTCTTTAAAAAATTCCCAGAATGGTTCATCATGTCCAATAGTTTCATTTCCTATATGACTTAATTCATGAATGCATACAAAAGTAAGAACATTAATATCAACTATTTTTCCATCAGTTCTAAGACATAATATTATTTCTTCGCCTTTATTAACAGTATAACTTGTATAACTTGGATTATCAATACCTTCTTTTAAAACATCGGGATTAAAATTTTTCTTTAATCTCATAACTTTAGGATTTGATGGAAATGTTTTATACATATGATTAACCAATAATATTAATTTTTCCCGCACTTGTGCAATTAAATCTGCTGCTTCTGTTGAATCATCTTTTATTTGAACATCATAATTGCGATTATCAATTTTTGAAACAATAGTTTCAATATTACTATAATAATGATATTGATAAATTAGATATATAAATACGATTGATAAAATAAGAATAGTAAAGCCTGTATTATTAAATTCCATTCTATAAATAACCTAATAAAAAATGAAATTATTAATATAAAAATAATATCAATAATAATAATCAATGAATAGTATATTAATCGACGATTTGACATCAACGGATAAAGATATAACTTATCAAATTACAGATTGGTTTATACCTGAAAATGATAAAATTCAATATGATTTTTCATCATCTGAAAAAACTAGAGAATATACAATTAATATTTATGGTAAAAATAAAGAAGGTATCAGTATTTGCACAAATGTAATTGGATTTAAACCATTCTTTTATTTGAAACCTCCTGAAACATGGGAAGAATTGAGTAATTCGGAATTTAAATTAAAAGTTCAACAATTACAATTAAAATTATTAGATGAATATTATGATTATAAATTTAAAGGTAAACCTACAAGAAAAAAAATTATTTCTAAGATGTATGAAGAACATTTATGCAAACTTGAAATTGAACGCAAAAAAGATTTCTGGGGATTTACAAATAATAAAGAATTTAGATATATTAAAATTGTTGTTAAATCATTAGGATTATTCAATTCTCTTAAATATTATTTTCAAGATTTAAAAGATGGTTTTACATTATGTGAAAGTAATATTGAACCATTTTTAAAATTTATTCATATTCAAAAGATAAAACCATGTGGATGGATTAATGTCAGAAATTATACATTAGAAAATGTTGCCGATACTCGATGTGATTATAATATTACTGCTAATTGGGATGATATCATTCCTATTGAAAATAATACTATAGCACCATTTGTTATTGCTTCATTTGATATTGAATGTTCAAGTTCTCATGGTGATTTTCCTCTTGCTATTAAAAATTATAAAAAATTAGCTCAGGATTTATGTATGCTTTCTAAAGCAAATTTAGATGATAAAAATTTAATTTCTAATATTATTAAAGCTTTTTCAGATGATGTTATTATTACAAATACATATATGATAAATAGATTATATTCAAAAACAAAATTAACGGATAAACATAAATTAAAACTCCATGAACATGAAGAAGATATCAGATTTATATTAAATAAAATGAAATCATTGACAATTGTTAATGACGATGAAGATGAAGAAATTGAAGAGGATGAAGAACCAGAAAAGAAAAATAATATTTCAGTTAAAGAAGCAAATGAAATTGAGGAAGCTTTAAATAAGAAATTATCGGATATTTTACCGGAATTAGAGGGTGATAAGATTATTCAGATTGGAACAACAGTTCATATTTATGGCAGTGATGATATTATTTATAAAAATATTATTTCTCTTGATACATGTGATGATATTGAAGATGCGACCGTTATATCATGTAAAACTGAGAAAGAATTAATATTAAAATGGAAGCGTGAATTGATGAAAATTAATCCTGATATAATTATCGGATATAATATTTGGGGTTTCGATATGGAGTATATTTGGAATAGAGCAAAAGAAGAAAATATAGTTAAAGAATTTGCAATGGGATTGGGTAAAACAATAACAAGAGAAATAACATTAATTGAGCAAAAATTATCATCATCCGCATTGGGTGATAATAGTTTAAAATTATTTGATATGGATGGAATTGTTACAATTGATTTATTTAAAGTTATGCAAAGAGACCATAAATTGGATAGTTATAAATTAGATAATGTAGCATCCATATTTATTGGTTCAAAAAAAGATGATTTAAAGCCAAAAGAAATATTTGAAAAATTTAAGGGAAATTCTAATGATAGATGTGTAATTGCTAAATATTGTATTCAAGATTGTTTATTAGTTAATAAATTATTACATAAATTGAAAATTATTGAAAATAATAGTGGCATGGGTAATGTTTGTTTAGTTCCTTTAAATTATTTATTTAAGAGAGGTCAAGGGATTAAGATTTATTCTTTGATTACAAATGAATGTATGAAACGTAATTTCGTAATTCCAGTTAAAAAATATGTTATTAATGATATTGATATTGATGGTTATGAAGGAGCAATTGTTCTTGAACCAAAAGAAGGTATTTATTTGGATGAACCTATTGTTGTATTTGATTACGGGTCTTTATATCCATCATCAATGATATCGAGAAATTTATCACATGATACATATGTATTAAATGAGAAATATTTAACGATTGATGACCCTAATGTAGAATTTGTAAAAGTTAATTATGATTTGTATGAAGGATTGGGGGATAAAAAACGCAAGGTTGGAGTTAAAGAATGCACATTTGCAAAATATAAGGATGGTAGAAAAGGAATTATTCCTGATATCTTATCATTATTATTGGAAGAAAGAAAAACAACAAAAAATAAAATAGAACATTCAACGATTATAAAGAAAGACGGAAGTTCTATTATTGGAATAATTCATGAAAATAATGATGATGAAGTTAATATTACAACTCCTGATAAAATTAAACATAAAATTAGAAAAATAGATATTGAAATTATTAAAGATACTTATAATAAATTTGAAAAAGATGTATTTGATGCATTGCAAGCTGCTTATAAAGTCACTGCAAACTCTTTATATGGTCAAATTGGTGCGAGAACATCGCCTATTTATTTAAAAGAAATTGCGGCATGTACAACGGCAACAGGACGAGAAATGATAATGTTGGCAAAAGAATATGTTGAAACAAATTATAATGCTGATGTTATTTATGGTGATAGTGTTATGCCATATACACCAATTACTTATAAAATTGATAATAATATTTATGTGAATACATTTGAAAATATTGAGGGTAAATGGATTAATTATAGAGAATTTAAATCAAATGATAAAGACCGATATAATAAAGAGCAATATTTACCAAACGATATGTATGTATGGACTGATATGGGATGGGCTAAAATCAAACGTTTCATCAGACATAAAACCATTAAAAAGATTTATAGAATTATAACAAAAACAGGTATTGTTGATGTTACCGAGGACCATTCATTATTGGATAATAAAAGAGAAATCATTAAACCGTCTAAATGTAAGGTTGGACAAGAATTATTACATTCTAAACCTGATATTAAGGATTTAAATTTTAAAGATTTTAATGATAATATTGATTATTATTTAAATAAAATTGCTGATAATGATGATTATATTGAAACAACTGAACAAATTGAGGCGCAAAAATATGTTATTATATTACAATCATTATATTATAATATTTCAATAGAATACAATAATAATATTTATAAAATTAATTATAAAAATAATGAAAATGATAATAATGATATTAAAAAAATAGAAGTTTTATTTGATACATATGATGGATATGTTTATGATATTGAAACGGAACATGGAGTATTTCATGGTGGTATTGGAAATTTAATTTTAAAAAATACTGATTCAATTTTCTGTAAGTTTCCATTAAAGGATACTGAAGGGGAATTGATATTTGGTAAAAATTCTTTACCGGTTGCAATTAAAATTGGTAAAGATGTTGAAAAGAATATTGCGAGTATTATGCCATATCCACAAAAACTAAATTATGAAAAATGTTTATATCCGTTTATATTATTTAGTAAGAAACGATATGTTGGTAATTTGTATGAAATGGACGTTGAAAAATTTAAGCAAAAATCAATGGGAATTGTATTAAAAAGACGTGATAATGCAAATATAGTTAAAAAAATATATGGAGGTATTATTAATATTATTTTAAATAGTCAGGATTTAGACAAATCAATTAGATTTTTACGTGAAGAATTATCAGATTTAGTTAATGGTAAAGCAGATTTTAATGATTTAATTTTATCAAAAACTTTAAAATCTTCTTATAAAGACCCAACAAAAATTGCGCATAAAGTTTTAGCAGATAGAATTGGTATCAGAGATGCAGGAAATAAACCTGCATGCAATGATAGAATAGCTTATATTTATATTAAAAATCCTGGTGCAAAACTTCAGGGAGATAAAATAGAAACACCTGAATATATAAAAGAAAATGCATTAGAACCTGATTATTTACATTATATTACAAATCAAATAATGAAACCTGTATTACAATTATATGCATTATGTTTAACTGAATTAGATGATTATAAGGAAAATCATGATTATTGGGATATTATTGATGCACAATTACAATTAAAACCATTATATCAAGACCCGATTAAACGTAAAAGACGTTTAGACAATTTAAAATTAATTAAAGTTCAAGAAATATTATTTGATGAATATATTAATAAACTTAAAGAACCAAAAGAACCTAAAAAAACTCGTGCAGCAGCAACTAAAAAGAAAGAAGTAGCTAAGAAAGAAGCTAAAAGTGAAATTCAAGAAGAAGTTGAAGGAGAAGTTAAAGGAGAAGTTGGAATAGCTATAAAAATGACTGGAGATATTAAAATAGTACATAGTAAAGCTAAAGAGGCAATAACTTATTCAATAAAGATTATAAATGAAGGTAAGATAATATATAATGAGGAAAACAAGGAAGGAATTAAGGATTTAACGAAAGAAAAAATATTAAATGATTTATTGATAAAACTTTATAAGAAATATAAGAAAGAAAATGCAGATTTTAAATTAGATATTAAAATAAATTATAAAGATTATATTAAAAAATTTAAATTATTATTAAATAAATATTTGAGTTATATTGAAAAAACAAAAGATTATAATCCATTGGCAAATGATATCAGTATGATTAAAAGTCATAAAGAATTATCGGATAATGCGGATATCTTAGAAATTAAAGATAATATTAATCTATTATTAGATTAAAAAGATATATATAAAATAAAATGGGAGCATCTGAAACAAAAATCGTATATCAAGAAGACATTAAAAATGCATTTCCAGCAGGTGAAATAAACTTAGATGATGCATGTCAAGTTATTAAATGCACACCTACGCCTAAAAATACAATTGAAGATTTTACCAATTATAATAAAAAAAATAATTATTGGTTCTTATTATTATTTTTGCTTTTATTCATTTTTCTCATTCATATTACATAATAAATTGATATAAGGATAATTTATTATTAATAAAACATGGGAGTGTAGTTCAACGGTTAGAGCACTGCTCTTATGAAGCAGAGACCAGGGTTCAACTCCCTGCACTCCTATTTTTTTATTTTTAAGTTAATTATAACATTGAAGGTTATAATTATCTAAATATTTTTTATAAACTTCTACGGTTGCATAACTATTATTTCCCGGACGATTTTGAATACCTGGAATATGATTTTTAGCATAAAAGAATTTAGTATATTCTAATGCATCGGGTTCAACTCTGCCAATATCATAATTTTTAACAACTGATTTATTTGAAATATCACATGAATATAAACCTTTCATTTTTTCTATATTTTATATAAAGAAATAAAATATAAAGGATAAATAAAATGGAAAGAGATAAAAAGGATTTTGAAAAAGATGGTTTAGATAATGATGAAATTATCATTATCATTAAAGAAATAAGACAAAAAATAGAGGTTAATTTAACCGTTGATATTTCAGAAAAATTAAAAACCGAATATCCATTTTTCGTAGAACGTTATCCTGTATTATTTGATATTGCAACTAGAACAAGTGAACCTTTCAATTGGGAATATCTTAATTATTTCTTATCTATGAGAACAAAAATTATTAATGATGAATTAACATCAGATAAAGCATCGGTTATTATTGGTCAAGAATGGTTTAATAAACATACAAATATTAAAGAACCTCTTGAACCTCCTGTTCGATTTATAAGAAAAAATAAAGAAAATAATTTAAATAAAAAGAGAAAAGTTTAATAATCTTCTAAAAAGTCATATTCATTATCATCATCAATGTCATTATCTGAATTATAATCATAATCATCATAATAATCATCATAATAATTATTTTCTAATAAAATCTCTTTTTCTCTTTGTTTTTCTTCTTCTTCCATATCAAGTTTTAATTGATAAAGTTTATCTAATTCATCATAATCAATTTCTGGTTTTGGTTTAGGATTTATAAACATATATCTGTAATGGTCTTCAACATCTTCATCTCTTTTTTCAGGGTTTTCTTCTTCTTTTTTTTCATTTTCTTCGTTCAAAGATAAAGATTTTGATTTTGATAAATATTTATCATCATATGAACGCATATAATATTCAATTAATTTATATTTTTTTTGTTTTTCATTATTAGTATAACAATTAATTAATAAATTCATTCTATGATTTAAAATATTATTTTTCAAATCTTTGCGTGTCATTATAAAAGTAGAATGGCAATTTAAATAATCTGATAAATTATTATTATATAGAAAATATGTAAAATTAGTAATCATACTTTATTATTATTATTTATTTATTATTATGATTAATATTTATATATTTATCATTTTTTATTTTATATTTATAGATAACTTATGAAAACTAAAAAATCAATTAATCTTTTAGATAGATATCTAAAATATCAAAATATTAATTCTATTATTAATGATAAAATAAAAAATGCTAAAAATAAATGTTTATATCCAATTAAAAATGGTGCATATACATTAAATAATGTAATTTTATTATATAAACGATTAGGAATTGAATCAGCAGATGGAAGTGTTTATTTATCACAAATAAAAGATACAAAAAATATATATAAGTTTGCTACAAAAATACAATTATTGACAAGTAAGAGTTATAAAGAACTTAAATATTTAGATTTGTTAACAAGGGTATCAATAAAAACTAAGAATATTCATTTACCTTTAATGTATAATAATTTAGAATGTAGTTATTTTAATAAAGAAGATAAATTATTGCCTGTAAATCTTAGAGATGAAAAATATAAATATATTAATTCATATTTTTCAACTTTTGTTGAATTAGCAAATGGTGATTTAGGAACTTATATTAATCATAATATTAACAAAAGCACATTTACAATTAAAGATTATAATAATGCTCTTTCTCAATGTTTTATTGGTATCTTAACTTGTCATAGAAATTATATCATGCACAAAGATGCACATTTATATAATTTCTTGTATCATATTATACAAAAAAATAATCTATCATGTTTTAAATATGTATTTAAAGATTTAGTTTTTTATATTGAAAACATTGGTTTAAATTGGGTAATATGGGATTTTGGACGAAGTGATGATATAACTTTTTTTAAAAATAATAATTATATTGATGATTATTTAGATTTATTAGAAACATTAATTGATGATAATAATGTAATAATATCTACTAAATATAAATCATATTTATTTGAAATATATAATGGAATTAAATCATTTAATAGAGATTATGACTTAATTAAATATTTATTAGAAAAAAAATTATTATTTTCGGATAAACAAATAGGAACAATAATTACAACAATAATATTATAAAGAATTAATTTTAATAATAATATTATTAATGATTTCTTGAATTTTATCAATATCTACATCTTTACTATGTTTATAATTAATAAAACAATTATTATTTTTAATAATTAATGTTATTCTATTATTAATTTTATATTCGATAACATTAATAATATATTTTTGATTAATATCATTTGTGCATGCGAATGTGTGAGTTGGCAATTTAATTTCATTGAATAATAAAATATAAAAACTTATTTTATCATTAATAATTGTTGTATCCTCTAAACGTCTTGTATAGACATATTGACTATCATTTGATAAATCATAAACATAATTGCAATTATTGCGACAATAATATGCAATATCACATTGTTTTGTCTTTTTAAAATTACTTTTAATTTTTTTAATTAAATCATCATTAATAAAAATATTTATTTTATTTTCATCTGATGTTATCGATTTTTGCATTAAATAAAAATCAATAACATTTGTATTTTCTGTGATTAAATCTTTGATATTAATCATTTTTAATTATTTTATATATAATTTTATAATCATTTTTTATTTTTATACATAAATAAAAATTGAAATATAAATATAGAAACTTAAAATATATGATTGATTATAAATCATTAACAAAAAAAGAAATAACTGATTTATTAATTAAATCTGATATTCAATATTATAATTTAGGCGATCCTATTTTTACTGATGATGAATATGACGAAATTAAAGAATATCTAAAATCCATTGATAAAAAGAATGAATATTTTAAAAGAATTGGTGCAGATGTTGCAATTGATAATAAAGTTAAATTACCATTCTTTCTTGGTTCTCAAGATAAAATTAAAGATGATGATAAAGTTTTACAAAAATGGCTTAAAAAATATAATACTCCATCATCTTATGTAATCAGTGAAAAATTAGATGGTATTTCTTGTTTGATTATTATAAACAATAATAATATTAGAATATATACCCGTGGTAATGGTATTTATGGACAAGATATAACACAAATAAAAGATATTATTAAAGGTATTCCAAAATTTAATGATAAACACAAAATTGCAATTAGAGGTGAGTTAATTATTAGTAAAACTAATTGGGCTAAAATTTCAGATAAAGGAGCAAACGCCCGTAATGTAGTTGCAGGAACTATTAATTCTAAAGTAATTGATAAAGATATTGCAAAATATATTGAATTTATTTCATATGATGTTTTAAATCCTAGAACAAATATTCAAAAAGCTTTAGAATATGCAGCAAGTTTAAAATTTAAAGTTGTTAAATATATTACAACTGATGAATTATCTATTTCAAATTTATATGAATTATTTAAAAATTGGAAAGAAACATGTAATTATGATATTGATGGCTTAGTTATTACTCATAATGATATTTATAAAATTAAATCAGGTGAAAATCCAAAATATTCATTTGCTTTCAAATCCTTAAAAATGCAAGAAGAAGTTGATGTTATTGTTTCTGATATTGAATGGAATATTAGCAAAGATAAATATATCAAACCAATCGTTAAATTTAATGAAATACAATTAAATGGAGTTAAAATTAAACAGGCAACCGGATTTAATGCCGATTATATCGTTAAAAATATTATTGGGATTGGCTCTAAAATTACTATTATCAGGTCAGGTGATGTAATCCCTTATATCAAAAATGTTTTAAAACCGGCAACGAATGGGAAACCATTATTACCGATTGTTCCTTATATATGGAAGGGGAAAGATATAATATTAGATACGGTCGCTAAAAATAGGGAACAGGATATTAAAATTTACAGTTATTTTATGAAAACTTTAAATATTAAAGGTATTGGAGAAGGTATTATAACAAAATTATATGATAATTCATTTGATACATTACAGAAAATTATTAATATAACAAAAGATGAACTTGTGAATATTGAAGGTTTTAAAGATAAAAGCGCTAATAACTTAATTGAATCATTAAAATCCATAAAAACTAAAAAATGTTTAGAAATAATGCATGCTTCAAATCTTTTAGGACGAGGTTTAGGTGAGAAAAAATTAAATTTAGTTTTTGAAGTATATCCTTTTATTTGTAGCGACCAAGAAAAAACCCTTAAATTAACTATTGATGATTTAAAAAAAATAAATGGATTAGGAGAAGTTAGTGCAGCTCTTATTATATCAAATTTAAAAACTTTTCTAGAATTTTATAATTCTTTAAATATTAATAATGATGATGATAATGATGAAGATAATAATGATGATAATGATAAGAGGAAAAAAGGAAAGAAAGATGAAAAGATAATAATAAATAATAAATATAAAAATAATATTTATGTATTCACTGGAATTAGAGATAAGAATTTAGAAGCAATTATTATTGCAAGTGGTGGAAAACTTTCAAATATCGTTAATAAAAAGACAACTTATTTAATAGTTAAAAATTATAATGATAATACGGTTAAAGTTAAAACTGCAAGAGATTTGAATATACCAATTATAAGTTATGATGATTTTATTAAATAATAATAAAATTAGAATAATAAATGAGTTGTAGTTCAGATAGCACTAAAAATACAGATATTAAAGCTGCAACTTTTAATACATTAAATAGTTTACATAAATATAGTGGTAATTCTTTGTTTATTCCTACTAATATCAATGACCCTTTTAATGTAAGTTTCATAAATGCTTATGGAGATAATATTAATACTAATTTAGATGAATTAGATGATAATAAGAATAATTTATTTATCCGTGATGAAATTACATCTAATGTATATCAAAATTGTGCAATTCAAGCAAATAATCCTTGGTTTACAACAAGTTCAGATTTTAAAAAATGTGAAATTATAAAAAATATTGAATTAGATAATAAATTAAATTTAAGTGCTGATAAAACAAAAGTTATTCTTAATTTAAAAAGTAAAAATAAATCAAAAACTGCATTTAGCCCTTATTATTTTAATATAAATAAAGCATATTGCGAGAATAAATGGTATGATTGGATTATTACGCCTAATTATTATTTAGGTAATACCTATTATAAAGATACATCAAAATATAGGGATGTTGATGTTTATAAATGTTATAAACCATGTAATGAAGATTATATACCTTATAAAACAGAAAAAGGAGAACATAAATGTATTCCAAAAAAATTATTTGGAAATGGCATTTTTTCAGATAAATATATATTTTCTCCAATAGGATTAATTAATTTAATTGGTAATATTTTAATAAATGTTAATGATAAAGATTTAATATGGTTATTATATAAATCAATTATTGATTATAATTTAGAAAAAAATATTGATACAGAAATTTATACAATAAATAATGATGTAAAAAACCATTTAGAATCTAAGAAATCTAATATTTCTGCTAGTATACTAGCAGAATTTAAAAATTGTATTGCTAATCATATTTTAAACAATTTTTCAAATGAAAAAGAGCAAGATTATAGTTATATAAAAGAATTTACATATAAAAATAGAAAATTTAATGAAAATGAACCAGAGATGTATACATTAAGTGGTTTGGATTCATCTGGTGTTCTTATTCATCCAATATTACATCATACATGGATATTAGCAAATATATTTAAACCAGTTTTAGAAGAAGATATTAATATCATTAATACAATAGATACTGATTTAAAATCTAAAGGTAGTCATCTTTTATTTACAAGATTGAAACAATTATTCAATGATGATGAAAATAAAGCTATACGATTAAAAAATATCTTTTATAAAGCAGTTAATATTTGTTATGATAATAAAACAAATTTTAGCACCAATATTATAAATTTAACAAAAAAATCATTAGAATATTATAAAGATAATAATAAATCAAGTATATATTTACCATTATTAAAAGAATATCATAATCCTAACTTAACATCAGATACAATATATTCAAGTGATTTATATTCAACAGATAATAAACCTTTTTTTAAGGAACATAAATTTTATAAAGATTTTGAATTAAATGATTTATATATAAAATATCCAGACAACTCATCAATATTATTAGGTAATGTAAATAATAATAATGATAATACAAGATTTAAATATTTTTTTTCAGTTGAAGATTTAGAAATTAAGACCTGTGAAAAAGGTTATTTTTTTAATACTAGATTGCAACAATGTGAAAAACAAGCAATTATTATAAAAAAAGAAAACGAAGAAATAAATGACGACATTGATGATAATTTTAGTATACCTAAATTACAAAATATATTTTTTATATTTTTGCAAATAGTATTATTTATTCTTGGAATATATATAATCTATATATTTTATGATATTTTTGGTGAAACTATATTAACTTTATATAATTTCATATATATGAAAATTTCTGAATATCATGTATATTTTAATAAAATGTATGGACCTTCAATTATTCCTCGTAATTATCATAATGAAAAACATGAAGATAATTATAATGCCGACCTTGATTATAAGTTATCTGCACTTCAATATGAAAATTTGAAAAACAATAAATTAAAAATAGATGAATATATATATAGTCATAAATAAAATTAAGTTTTATTTAATACTACATGAAGAGAATGTTTTTCTATGTAAATCATGAATTCCATGTTCTAATATTGCATTACGATGTTTTAATGTCGCATAACCCATATTTTTTAGCAAATCATATTTATTTAATTCTGGATTATCTTTTACAATTGATATTATTTCATTATCATGATAATCTTTTGCAATTATAGATGCTGCAGCAATATTTATATATTTAGTATCACCTTTAGTAATACATGAATAATCAATAATTTCATCATCATCAGGAGAAATAATTGGTTTAAAATAATTACCATCTACAATTATAGATGTAAATTTATATTTTTTATATGCAATAAATAATGCTCTATGCATTGCTTTAATAGCAGCTTGAAGTATATTTATTTCATCAATTTCTTTTGGTGTCGCAATTCCAATACCATAAGTTAATGCTTTTTCTTTAATATAATTGGCTAAAATAGTTCTTTTCTTAAATGATAATTTTTTTGAATCTTTAATTTGAAAAAACAATTCATCATCTAAATCATCAGGCATAATAACCGCAGCAGCTACAACATTACCAAATAATGTTCCTCTTCCTACTTCATCAACGCCAATCGTAAATAAATTACTTTTTAAATAAGTATTATTATTTATTTCTGTCATATTATTTATTTATATTAATAATAAATTCATTTTTTTATTATTATTTATTTAGAATATATAATGCATCTCCCCACCCATGTTGGGTCATTTTAGTTAATACTTTTTTAAAATTATATTTAGATAAAAAATCATCAATTTCATGAATTATTGCACCATTTATATATAATTTGGTTTCACTAACTTCTAAATATATTACCTTTGCATAAATAATAGAATTAATACTACCTTTTAATGCTAATAATTCAGCTCCTTGAATATCAAAATTCCAGAAATCATATTTTGATGCATTTAAATTATTTCTTTGTAAAAAAGTATCAATTGTAATACTATTCATTTTAACTTTATCAACATATACAACTTCTGGATGTTCATATGAATGTGTTCCAAATTCAAATATACTTGATGATTGATGATTATTTGAAATATTAAATGTTAATTCTTCATCGTCTTTATCAGTTATTAGAGCATTATAAACATTTGGAATTCCTCTATTTTTTGCCTCTTCTACTTTAAATGGAAGAGCATCAATCCATATAATATCTTCATTATTTAATCCAAGATTATTATATAATGTTAGTTCTTCGCAATTATGTGCACCAATATGCATGCAACCATTTATAATTATATTATTTAAATCTAAAATATTTTTTATTTCATCTTTTGAAATTATATACATTTAATATTATATAATTTATTATGTTAACTATTTTAACGCATAATAAAAATTGACTTTAAGAATATAAAATAAGTTAAATTATATATATAAATTTTAAAATAATGGATGAATTAATGCATAATTTTAATAAAATTTTAGATGAAAAAAGAGAAGTTGATGTAATTGTATCTGATATTGAGTGGAATATTAGTAAAGATAAATATATAAAACCTATGGTTAAGTTTAATGAAATTAAATTAAATGGTGTTAAAATTAAACAAGCAACTGGATTTAATGCAGATTATATTGTTAAAAATATTATTGGTGTAGGTTCTAAAATTACTATTATTCGTTCAGGAGATGTTATACCTTATATTAAAAATGTTATAAATCCTTCAACTAATGGAAAACCATTAATGCCTTTATTACCCTATAAATGGAAAGGTAAAGACATAATAACCGCAGCAGCTACGACATTACCAAATAGCGTCCCTCTTCCTACCTCATCAACGCCAATCGTAAATAAATTACTTTTTAAATAAGTATTATTAATTGTTTCAGTCATATTATTTATTTATATTAATAATAATTCATTTTTTAAATAATCATAAATAAAAATTGACTTTAAGAATATAAAATAAGTTAAATTATATATATAAATTTTAAAATAATGGATGAATTAATGCATAATTTTAATAAAATTTTAGATGAGAAGAAAGAAGAGATTATTGCTATTGCAACGGCAAAAAAAAAAGATGATAAAAAAATGACAAATGTAGATAAACTTGATATGGACACATCAAAAGCAATATATAGAATAAATGCCGCGACGGAAAAAAAATATAAGGATTCGGCGCAATATAAAAAAAAGGCGAATGAATATTCAGGACAGAGTAGCAATCCTTAATAATTTAAAAGAAAGACCATTAATTAAGCAAAGAACTGAAGAATGGTTTAAATTACGTGAGAATAGATTGACAGCTAGTGATTTACATGATGCAGTTTATCATCCAATTACATTAATTAAAAAAAAAATAAAAAATGTTTCATTTAATTCTTATTCAATTCCTGCTTTAAAATGGGGTTGTATGTTTGAACAAGCAGCAATTAATATTTATTCACATATAAATTCAACAAAAGTTAATGAATTTGGATTATTGGTTAATGATAATATTAATAATTTTGGGGCATCACCTGATGGTATTACTGATGAAGGTATAATGATTGAAATTAAATGCCCATATTCTAGAGAAATCAAGGATAAAGTAATACCTGATAAATATTATTATCAAATGCAGGGACAAATGGCAGTATGTGAATTAGATATTTGTGATTATATTGAATGTAAATTTAAAGCATTTAATAATATTGATGATTATATTGATAATATTAAAGATTTAGATGAAAAAGATAATTATAAGCATGGAATTATTGCTGAATTGAAAGACCATTCTTATATATATTCAACACCTAATCAAAATTATAATGATAATATTGATGAGATGAAAAAAATAGATAATTGTATTTATGTATATTGGTATTTAGAAATTATTAATGTTCAAAGAGTTCATTTTGATAAAGATAAATGGAATAATAAAACGGTTAAAAAAATCGCAGCTTATTGGAAATTATATCAGGAAGAACTTAATAAAAGACCAGTTAATTTATTTATTGAAGATAATGATTAAATAATTTATTTTTTAAATTCAGTTTATAAACAATTGTATAACCTGAATAATCATTTTCAATAAATTTGAAATGTTGTAAATTATGTATTAAGCCATCATAAAATATTACAATTTTAATACTTTCTTCTATTTTTTTAACAATTATAAAAATATTTTTTAATTTATTGAAATTATATGTTAATTTTGTTTTTTGCATATCATTGCTAATCATTTCAATGATATTATTTTTATTATTAGAATTTATTTCTGATATATATATTGATGATTTAATCTCATTTATAAAATGATGTAAATTAACATAATCATCAATTGTTATTAATTTATTGTTGATTGATGAATATTTTGTAAATATTTTATCATCTTTTATAATATCATCATTCTTATATTCATCATCATTTTTATAATTATAATAATTATTTTTATAATCATTATAATTATTAGCATTAGCAATATTATTATCAGATATTAATAATGTATATTTATCAATTATTGTAATAACTGCTAAAATAAATATTAAACATATTATTAATATTAAAAGTATGTTCATTATTATTCTATTCTTTTATTATATTTAAGTTGCTGAAATATATCCTGTAGTTGTTACAGTTTCGGGATTTATTGTAGTCATAGTTTTAACATCTATTAATATAGTAAAACGTTCAATAGTATTTGCTAATATTCCACTTCCTAATTTAAATTTTAATACATTATTATTATAAGTTGGAGTTGTCAAAGCTGTAGCATTTCCTATTATTTCTTGATTAGGTTTAATAATAAAATCATTAATAATTGGTATATTAATAACTTTATCTGATGTAATAGTTTTATTAGATATTAAATTTAATTTTAAAGTTTTATCAGTGTCAGATATAGTATATTTACATACTATCGTATCTGGTGTATATACATTATTATTAATTGATATTGCCGGATTTACATTTGAACCTAGAGAAATATTTTTATTAAATGTATCAAAACTTGCTAATATTCCATTATTACTATCATAAATATTTATACTTTGTATATTACTTGAGTTTGCATTACTTGAAAAAATATTAAAATTATTACCTGAGATTTTCATTTGAATACATGAACGTTTCAAAGGGTCTGTTTCACTATTACAAATATTAAATGAATTATTAGCATCTGTTACAGATGTGAAATTTTTAAAAGCAGTAAATGGGTATACAACATTAATACCATTAATTGTAATATTAGATTTTGTAATATCATCATTAATGATATTATTGCTAGTTACTTGAAACATATTTAATATATTTGAATTTAATGCAATTAAATTATTAGGAACATTCTTAACAATGATTTCTTGATTTTTATTAACTTTTGCAAGTTCATTTATAACATTATCTTGTAATTTATTAAAAGCATTTGATGTATTGTTAATACTCTTTTCAGATGTTTCTAAATTTTTGTTAATATCAACCGTATAAGTTGTATATGAATTATAAACATATGCTAATAATAAAAATACTAAAACCATTAATAATAAAATAAATATACCCATAAATATTAATATAAAATCATTCATTTTATTCTATCATTTAATTATAAATTAATTATTTTAATTTCACTTTCAATATTATCACCTCCAATTTTAACTACTTTTATATTCTCATTACCTCCGTCAATTGCAGGTTTTTCTTGTTTTACATTATTTTCATTACTATCATGTTGAATTTCTTCTTCTTCATCAGTTTCACTTTCTTCCTCTTCTTCTTCCTCTTCTTCTTCCTCTTCCTCTTCTTCTTCCTCTTCTTCCTCTTCACTTCCACCTTCAAGTTCTTCCTCTTCACTTCCACCTTCAAGTTCGTCTTCATCACTATCTTCAAGTTCTCCATCTGAACCCCCATAAACTTCATCATTATAATCATTATAAGCATCATCGTTATAATCATCAACTTCAATATCTCCACCTCTTTTTTTAGGTATAGCTTTAGCTTTTGGTTTGGCTTTGGCTTTAGTTTTTGTTTTAGTTTTTATATCATCTTTTTTATTATCATTATCAATAATTTTATTATCATTATCAATAATTTCATCATTATTATTATCATCAATATAATAATTATCATCATCCAATATTTCAAGAGAATTATTTGGTAATTCTGTATAATCACAATTAAATCTCATTTGTAAATTCATAGCTTCTAATTCTTGATTTAAAAGTTTCATACAATAAGGGGTTTCAATAATACTACTTTCATTACCTTCGCATAGAGGACAAATACAAGAATTAATTTTCTTAGAATAATTTGGAATTATACCGCATTTTTTGCAAACTTGCCATCTGTATTTGTCTGAACGTTCCATCATACTTTCTTGAATAAATCCTGAAATTCCATGACTGATTAAACTATCCCTTTCCATTTCTCCGATACGTAATCCTCCTTCTTTTCGACGCCCTCCTGTTGGTTGTCTTGTTAATTGTGTCATTGGACCTTTTCCGCGTGCATTAATTTTTTCAGCAACCATATGTTTTAATCTAAAATAATAAGTTGGACCAATAAATATTTCTGTATGCATTTGGCGACCTGTGAAACCATTATATAAAATCTCATTTCCATGTTTATGATAATCATGTTTTTCTAAATTATCATAAATAGATTTATGGTCAATATCTATATAAATTGTTCCATCTCCTAAATAGCCTTCTAAACAACATAATTTAGAATATACACATTCAACAAGATGTCCAATTGTCATACGAGAAGGGATGGCATGAGGATTAACAATTAAATCAGGTTTTATGCCATCTTTAGTAAAAGGCATATTTTCTTCGGATAATATCATACCAATAACTCCTTTTTGTCCATGACGAGATGAATGTTTATCTCCAAATTCAGGTATTTTTATTTTTAAAAATTTAATTTTACAAATCATTGTATCAGAATCAATTCCTGTTTTATTATCATAATAAACATCATCAATATATCCATAATGACTATCATCACTTGTTATAGATATATCAGTATAAGTAGTTTCTTTTATTTGTTCAACAAAAAGACCATTCTTAACTTCTCTTAATGTTTCTTTTTCTAATATCATACCTATAACAACGGCTTTTTGACCTCTTGGAATATAAGAACCTTTAATGGCAAATCCTCGTTCATCTAATAAATCATAATTGGCGCGTTTAATACCTTGAACAGTAATTTTATTTTTTTTATTTATATCATCAATTTTATAAAAATTATTAGGATTTCCGAATATTATTCTTTCATAATCAGATACTTTTTTAGCAGTAGCCGTTATTGATTTATAATAAGATAAATGAAATAATCCTCTATTGATAGAATTTCTATTTATGATTAAACTATCTTCTTGATTATAACCTGTATAAGTCATGATGGCAACTATAAGATTTACACCATTAGCCATATAATCACTTCCTGTATATTGAGAATGTCTTGTATTTATAATTGGTCTTTGTGGATAATGTTGAATAAATCCGAATGTATCAAATCTTTTTTTAAAATTAGTTGCATATATTCCAATTGCTTGTTTTGTTTGTGCGGCATGGAAAACATTACGAGCTGCTGCATTATGATTACACATAGGAATATTACCTGTAACAACACTTACAATTGTTGATGGATGTATTTCAAGATGAGTATGAAAATTATTAATATCATTTTGATACATAGCAATTAATGATACGTCTGACTCTTGAGCATCAATATATTCAATAACTGCTTCATCTTTTTCTAAAATTTCAGTAATTTGGATAATATCTTTATTATTAAAAATAGGAAGGGTTAAAGGATTAATATAATAATTTTTATAATAAATTTGTTCATTTCTATCATCATTAGGATAATATTTACCTATAATCATATCAAACCAATTTGAATATTTATTTTTAAATATTTTTGTAATACCATTTTTAACTATTATTAATGGTCTTACTGCTCTTCCCGTTTCAGTAAATATTCTTATTTCATTATAAGCAATATGCCATGATATTGAAGTTAATATATTAATTAAAGCATTTCTACGATAAGCCTTTAATATACGATTAACATTAATCGGGTCATTTGTAATACCAAACCAAGTATTATTAATAAAAACTTTAGTAATATTTCTATCCATTGGTAAATTATAAAATTCTATTGGTATAACTCCAATATCAACTAAACATGATTTAATAAATTCGGCATTTGTTCCTGCTGCTACTTTTGATAAAAAAGCTAAGTTTTTTAGATAACCAACTGAAGCACCATCAGGAGTTTCAAAAGGACACATAATACCCCATTGTTGTGAATGTAATTTATGAGGACTAGTTATTTTTAAACTTCTATCAATAGGCATATTAACTCTTCTTAAATGTGATAAATAGCCAATATAGCTAATTCTTGATAAATCTTGGACACGACCTAATTCGGGGTCATCATCACTTGCTAGACCCCAACGACCTTTAAGAGATTTTGCAAAAGTTTCAGCAATAAGAACATTTCGAATTAAACGATAAATATTATCTTTATTAATAAAATTGCTAAAATTATTTGTATTTTTCCATGCACCATAATAATAAAATTGATCCATGGTATCTCGAATATCTTTACGTAATTTTGCATAAGCTTCTTGAAATAATTCTGCTAATAGGAAACCACTGATATTAATTCTTTTATAGAAATAATTATCTCTGTCAGTTTCTAATTTTATTTTTAAACATACATTAATAAATTCTTTTGTTAAATAACCTAAATATTTACTTTTATTTTTAAATAATTCAATATTTGGCAAAACATCTGCTGATAATATATATTTAACATGGTCAGTTGTTTTATATTTAACTCTGAATTTAATATAATTAAGTGCATCTTCTTGAGTATAAATATATTTCTTTACACCATCATTTAAATAATAATTATCAACTAATGATGGTCTAATAAAATTTGTAAAATAAGTTTCCTCAATTGGTGTATTATTAATTCCAAAAATAGCTTCATAAATTTCTTTATCACTTTCCAAACCAAGAGCTCTAAATACAATAAATAATGGTATTTTACCTTCAACCGTTGGCAAACTAACTAAAATGCAGCCTTTTTGATGAAAATGCTTTTCAGTAACATCATCATTATTTTTAACTAGATAGAATTCAACACTTCGAGGTTTTAATAATGATTCGCCACTATCAGCACTACAACGAATAAAACCTTTATAAATAAAATTATCATCATCTTTTAATTTATTTGTAAATAAACAATTAGTTGTTAAACTTTCTTGAGCTACAATAACTTTTTCTTTACCATCAATAATAAAATAACCTCCACAATCATAAATACATTCTCCCAATAATTGCAAAACTTTATTACCATTTCCATTTAAAACACAAATATCTGAATGCAACATAATAGGAATACTTCCGATTGCAACATTTTTTAAAGTAGTAGTTGTAATTTCATCATCACTATTAGTAACTTTAACAAGAACATTTGCATATATATGAGTTTCATATGTCAAATTTTTTAATCTTGCATCATTTGGAGTTAATATTTTATTTAATTTTCCATCAGCATTATAATCAGATATAATTGGATGGTCAATAAATATTTCATCTGTATTTTCACCGCCAATAAAAACATCAACTTGCATAATTTTTTTTGTTTTATCATTTTCATCATATTTAATCATAGTTATAGGATTATATGAACTTATAGTTTTTGGAATATAAGTTTTAATCAATTCTCTATAACTGTCTAAATGATGATTAGTAAAAGGATATTTATGATTTTTAAAATATAAATCTATTATTGCCCAATCGTCCATTTATATTTAATATATATAAAAAAAATTGATTTTTAATTATATATTATTATTTAAGAAATAAAAATGTCTTCTGATGATGAAATTGAATTATTGTCAAATGACTCAATTCAAATATTAGATGTTGATAATGATAATTCAATGTTAATGAAAATGGATTATGTATCATTAATTAGATATATCAAACATTGGTCATATAATAGACAAATTAATGAAGAATTCGTGAATGAATTATATGATAGTATTGTTAATAATAATAAAGTTATATGGACTTTAACAGCTATTAAGGAACGTTCAAATGATAATTTATATTTGATTGATGGACAACATAGATTTGAAGCCATTAAAAAAAGAATGACTGAGGATAATAATTTACAGTATAATAGTAATATTTATATTAATGTTTATTTGATAAATAATAAAGAAAATGATAGTCAATACATTATTGATTTATTTACTAAAATAAATAAAAATACTCCATTAGGAGAAAATGATTATCCAGATAATACAATCATTAATATTATTCAAAAAATTGTAGATGACCCGGTGTTGAAGAAAGGAATTAAAACTGATGAAAAAAGACATTCATCACATCAGCCATATATTCATAAGAAAACATTAAATGAATTATTTCAAAAAAATAAAGAATTTATAAAAACAATGGATATTGATTTAATTATTACTAATTTAAAAATCATTAATAATCGTTTAAGATTGAAAGCATTTGAAGATATTTATATTAATGATAATATTAAAAATAGAAATAAATGGCAAAGTGCAAAAAATATTGAATTCTTCCTAGGATTAAAAGAATGTAAAGCAATTTATAAAATCGAAAATATCATTAAGAATATTAGAACACCTGAGATATTATTTCATTATTAAATTTGTAAGTTTATCTATTTTTTTATTTAATAATATTAATTCTTCCAATATTTTCTCATTTATTTCTTTCTTAATTTCTTTTTTTTATTAATATTCTTTTTTAATAATTCTATATCTATATTATATTCTTTTGATATAATTTCATAATTTATATCATCATTATTATTATCATTATAATATAATGGATAAATGATATGAGATATAACTCTTAATATAATAGCATTTTTAGTTCTTTTATGATTTAATGCAATAATATCATAATTTTTATTATTATTTACTTCTTGTAATAATTGTTCATCTTCGGTAATTGTCCATTTTTTACCTATATTTGACAATAACTGATTATCTTCCATAATAATAAAAAAAATGATAATTCTTTATATATATAATTATATCTATATAAAAAATGGATAATATCTTTGATGATGTTGATACTGATTATACAATTTTGCATGAAAGTAGTAAGAATTCATATTTAATTAAAATTAATTTTACGAATTTATTAAAAATATCAAATTCATGGTATGGAAATAGAAAAATTAATAATGCAAAAGTTAATGAATTATATGAAAGTATGACTGATGATAATTATTATATATGGACATTGGTGGCAGTTAAAGAACTAACATCAAATGAATTATATATTATTGATGGACAACACAGATGCGAAGCGATAAGGCAAAAAATAACAATTAATCCATTATATGATAATTATGTTTATTGTAATGTATATACAATTCCTTCTATAAATGATACTGATTTTATTGTTGATTTATTTAAGAAAATTAATAATAATATTCTCTTAAATCCATGGGACATGCCGGTGATTCGCATCACAAAAATAGTTGAGACAATTGTTAAAGATGCTGCATTGAAAAAAGGTATTGAGACAAGTCCAAAACATCAAAAAGCAAATCAACCTCGATTTCATCAAAAACAGTTAAATGCTTTTCTAAATAAGAATAGTTTAAATATTGAAGATATGGATGCTCCTGAAATTATTCATAATCTAAAAATAATTAATAATACTTTGGCTAAAATGACATTTGCAGATATATTTACAAAATTTCAAACAATGCCAAATGAAAATGCTTATAATAAGGCAAAAGAACTTAATTTCTTTCTAGGATTAACAGGTAGTTTTAAATTCAATCCTAGCAAATGGATTGTTCATATTAAAAATCCTAGCAAATTATTTGAATGATTTTATTTTTTTGTTTATTTTTGAAAAAAATGAATTAATAATTAATAATTAAAATAATAATAAAATGGATAAAGGTATTGGTGCGGGTGGTGCAAATACTAATTATTATGGTAAGAGATTTGAAGAAAAAACAAATAATGAAATGCGATTATTAGAAAATGAATATACTAAAAATAATATTACACATAAAATAAAAAATATTTATGATTATTATTTATCAAAAACTTTTGAGAATAAAACAATAATATTTTTATTACAAAATGGATTAAAAACTTATATGAAAAATAAATATGATATACAATTGTTTAGATGTCCAGATGAAGCATATATTATTGAATATAATGATGGTAAAAAAATAATTAAGATATTAGAAAAAAAAGAGCAAAACGTTGAAGGGTCAGTTGAAACTAAATTATGGAGTGGTCCTGCATTAAAGCGAGAATATGAATTATTATTAAATGATTTATTTGAAGTTCATTATTGTTTCTGTGTTAATAATTTTCTAAAAAAAAAGATAACATCAACAAACCAAAAATATATATTATTAAATATAATATTGAAAGAAAATGAAATTCCAATATTATATGGAGAAGATGATGATTATTTTGATAATCTTGATAATTGGATTTATTCATAATTTTAATCATAATTTTTAATCATAACTTCTTTTGTTTTTGATTCAGGATTTTTTGAATTTATACTTCTTTTACATAAAATTGAAGTTATATTATATTGTTCATTTGTAAAATTATCACGTATTAAACTAACATCTGAATTATTTAATATCATTTTAATATTATTTTGTGTTAATCTATGAATTAATGTAAATAATTTATGATGATTATTTATATCAAAACCATTATCAGTATATTTAACAAATGATGTTGTTTTTTCAGGTGCATATGGTGGGTCTATATATATAAAATCATCTATTTCAAAATTATCTCTATTTAAGGAAACATTAAAATCAACACATTCAAAAATGACATTTTGGATTAATTGATTAATATAATCTAAATGATTTTTATTAATAATTTCAGGATTATTATAATGTCCATAAGGAACATTATAACCATTTGGACCAACTCTAAAAACTCCTCTAAAACATGTTTTATTTAGAAATATAAACATTGCAGATGCAATTATAGTTTTTTTATCATCAGAACTTAATTTATTATATTCTGACCTTATCCAATAATAATAATTTTCTTTATTTATCATAGCTTCTTCGATATCCTTAGGTTTTCTATTTATATTATCATTTATTGGACATGAATTAAAGATTGTTATAATTTTTACTAATTCATCATATAATTCATTATGATTTGATTGAATATTTTTATAAGTATAAATCAACGCTTCATTTAAGTCATATGCATAAATATTACCATGAATTTTAATAATATCATTTTTAATATAAGTTAATAAAGCTAATAATACACTTCCACCTCCTAAAAACATTTCATAATAATTATTTATTTCTTTAGGGAATTGGATAATTATTTTGTCGATAATCTGAGTTTTACCACCTACCCATTTTAAAATAGGTTTTGGAATTATTACTGACATTATTATAATTTTCTTATAAGAATTAAATTCATTTTTTATTTTTATATTACCTTATCTATATAAACGGCTTCATCTTGATATAATTTATCTTTATTAATAATATTTCTTCTATTAGCTGAATAATTTTTAATATTATAATATTCAGGATTATTTCCATAATTATTATATTCATTTATTTTATCATCAATATATTTAACAAAAGATTTATCGGTTGCATCTAAAAATCCATTTGCATAAACTCTTATTTTTCCTTCATCATTTAGATATAAATTAAATGGTTCTCTTAATTTATCACTTTTATTAATTAGTTTTATAGATGAGTCAAGCACATTTCTAGGTCTTTCATTACCTGAGACATCATCTTTAAAAGAAATTGAAATAGTTTCTGTGAAAGCCATTGATAAAGGTCTTGAAAATGGAAGTAAATTTAAATAATAAATAATTTGGTCATTGCTTTCTCTTTTAACATAAATATAACCTTTACTATTCATTTTTAAATAATATTGATTATTAAATGAATATTTTCTTTTAGAAGTAGGAATATTTTCATTATAAAAAATAACATGGTCATATGTTAAAAATAATGTTCCCCATGGTGGTTCAATAACATAATTGCTTCGACCAATATATTTGTATAATGGAAATACAATTTCTTGAATACCTGGATATGTATTTCTTAATAACATCAATTCTTTAATAATATTAATACTATAGTTTTTACTATAATGATTATATTTATTTTTATTTTTATCTTCTTTTTCATTAAAATCACTATTATAGAGTGCTCTTAATTGAAAAGATAAAGCATTATTAATAATATCAACAGGTGTTTGATTCAAATTAGGATTTTTATCCGCACTTTTATTGCAATAATTTATTTCACTTTGTGTTGCTGTTTTTTTATCTAAGTAATAACAATCTTCATTAATTTTATATTTTCTTAAATTACTTGTTAAATAATCAATAATAGGTTCTGATTTCATCAAATCATGTATTGGTGTATTATTTTTATCTGCATTTAGAATACCGCATTTATAACGAAATGTTTGAGCTAAACATTTATTAGGTAAAAACGGCGACATATTAGTAGCACTATTATCATTATCAGAATCAGTAGTAGCCAAAGACGGTAATAAAGTATTAAAATCTTCTCCTGATGATTCACTTAAACAGCCTCCTTCATTACATAAATACATTAAATCATCATTATATCTGAAATTTGTTTTATCAACTTCTTTTAATTTAGATGTAAAAAAATTAACAATATTATTAATTTCAGCAGGTGTTATTAATGGTCTATTATTTTTTTTATTAATTTCATTCATTTTTTCAATATTTCTTCTTATTTTATTTTCATTAAATGTATTAACATTTGGCAATCCATTAAAACTAGTTTCTAATAATGTGGTAACTAGCCAACTTGTGCTACTTATAATATCATTAAAATTAGTAATATATTTATATTCATTTGTCATAAATGGAAAATACATAATAACTTTAATTTTATTATTATTAAAATTATATATATTCATTGGTAAAGATTTATATTTTTTTTCCAATTTTTCATCAGGAGTTCTATTAAAAAAAGATGCAACTACGTCGGTTATAGCTAATCTATAAGTTCTATCTGGTTTCTGAATATCTATTTTTTTAATTGAAGGGTTATCAAATACACTTGATGAATATTCTAATTTTCTTGAAAATGCTATATAAATCGGACTTAAAACTTTAATATCAGATGTTCCAGTAATAGAATTCATTTTATCAAATACATTTTTAATATATAATTCAATATCATTTTCCAAATTAGCAATCGATGAATCAAACTCTAAAGTTAATGATGCTTTAGGTATATGAAGACGTGCATCATATGAGTCTTGACTAAAAAAAATACATCTCATATGTTTTAGAGATGAAAATTGTAATGGATTTTTAGGTGGTACTGGTTGTCCATTACAATTGAACTTATTCCATTCTATTTTTGTATTACTTCCTCCCATATTAATTAATTATAATATAATATAATTAATGCAATACCTATAATTGCTAAATAGATATATGTTAAAACATAATTAAAATAAACAAATAAACTATGTAATAAAATAATTATGAAAATCATGGAAATAAAAATATAATAATAAATATTTTTTTTATAATTTGCAATTAAAGTATTTAAATTTTTATAAAAATTAGGGGTGAATATATGTTTAGACCAAAATGATAATTTTTTATTATATTTAATATTAAGATGATTAATTAATTGTGATTTTTGTTTATCATATCTTTCCAATATTTCAAAATTAATATATTTAATATCTTTATCTTCTTTTATAATATAAGGTAAATTTTTATCAATAAAATTATTTTTATCAATATATAATTTATTGTAAAATCCTTTTGAAATATATTCATCTAAATCAAAATATTTCAAACGATCATCTGATGAATTATATAATTTATCAGCGTCTTCTCCATATAAATTTTCAATATTATTTATATTTAATAAAATAGTTTCTTTAATCGAATATAAATATTTAACATCCGCATTATAAAGAACATTAGGATTATCATTATACTTATTTAAGGCGTATTCCAAGTTTTCCTTAAATATAATATTAGTGAATTCATAGAATTTGCCATATTTAATTAAAGTTTCATTGGTTTCTATTGATTTAATGGATGTTATTAAATTATATGTAATAAAATAATAGCATATTAGTAATATTATATATAAAATGGTATAACCATTAAAATTTAATACTAAAATAATAGCAAAAACTGATAATATAAAAGTGATTAAATATGATACAAAAGTGATTAAATATATTATCGATAATAAATTTAAATGATATTCATCACTATCGACATTTATAAAATATTTATATAAATTATATCTAGTATTATAATATTCATTCATTCTAAATAATAAAAAAATAATAATTTTATAGAAATTGATTTATATTAAACATCCTTTTTCAAGTTGATATATATAATCAATCGTATATAAAATATTAAATAACATATATAATGAAATAGTAAGTAATATTATTGCTAATATAAATAGATAATATATCATTTCTTTTATCTATTAATAATATTATAAATCATTTTATAATAATATAAAATTTTATCGGCTAATGTATATATTGCATCAAAAAATATATTTTCTTCTTTAGTATCGGCAATAAATGAAAATATAACATATACACAAATTAAATTAAATATAAATATAATAATTATATATATGCTTGTAAATAAAAATGGATAAAATGTGCCAGAATATTTTATTATTGATTTATTAATATTTTTTAATATATCTCCAATATTTTCATTAATTATTTTATAATTCTCGAGTTTTTCATTTGGTATCTGATTATAAAATGGTAATTCTTCATGATATTGTTTTATTAATCTTCTTTCATTTGTATCTAAATATGAAATAAATGTTTTAGTTAATCTTTTTTCACCTGTAATTATTTCATTAAAATATTTATTTATTGAATCTCTATTTTTATCATCTAAATAAATATATTCTTCAAAATATACATAAATATCATATATTAATAAATATTTTCCCAAATCACTATCTCCTGTATCATTTAAATCTAAAACCATATTATTAAAAAATGTATCAACTTCATTTCTATTTGATATATCTTGTAATAACTTATAAAAATTGTCAAAATCTTTCAATTCTAGTTTTTTATTATTTGAGATTTCATTTCTAATTAAATTATCAATATTCGATTCGGATGATGATAATTGTTTAAATTTACTTAAACATATTGATTTGAAAAGAAATTTATATATTAATAAATGAATAAAACTACACATAAAAATTATTCCAATCACAGTTAATAATGTAAAACGCGGGTCAATATCTTTAATATCACCATGTAAATAATGTGTTTTTGCTAACATAGATGCATAAACAAAATGTAATATATAGATAATTATATATGCCAATAAAACATAAATAATATAAATAGTTGTATTAAATACGGATAAAGCGGTTAATTGTTCATTTAATACATTAAATATATCATCCGTATAATTATCTTTAGTACAATTAATTATTTTTTGTGTTGAATAACTTAAAGTATCATTATTTGTAATTATATTATTAAAATATAAATTTATAATACTACTTATTATTTTAAAAATTAGATTAAAAAAATTATATATTGAAATTAATAATACTACTATATATAATATAATACATATAATTGTTAATCCGAGTATAACTTGTCTAAATATTTTAGCAACTTTTGTAAAATTTAATATTATTTTTGTTGTATCGATAATATCTTCATCCTTAAAATTCTTATTTTGTTTATTTAATTTTTCCTTAACTTGATATATATATGCTAATGCTTTTTTTCTTTCCCCTTCGTCTTCTATCTGATTTATTGAATCCTCAAGATTATTAAAATCACGTAATTCTTGAACACCAATTGGTTTATTATTATCAAGTTTATCTAATGCACCTGTTAAAGTTTTTTTCAATCCATGTTTATCTAAAATGCCTGAAATTTCTTTATCTGGTTTTATATTAGCAAGGTCAATATGATTAATATTAGTTTTAATATCAGTTCCTAATTTTAAAATAATATTATTATAAATATTTTCAATATCAATTAATATTTTAATTATTCCATTAATCTCATTATATGTTTCATCATTAAATAAAATTATATTAAATGACTTTTTATATATTTCATCAATATCTTTTCTTGTTTGAGGAATATTATCATAAATTTTTTGACCTGTCCATGTAATTGGAGTTGCTACTTTTGATGCAACATAACCTATTCCTTTTGCAGCTTTAGTATTTCCAACTATTTTAATAGTGTTGCCAAATGCTCTAAAAACTGCCTTACTTTTTTTCCAATCTTTAATAGCTTTGCGAAATTTATCCATAAATGTTTCAAAATCATTTTCCATAAATATTTCTTCAAATGTAATTTTAAACTCAGGAACTTCTTTTATTGCTTCAATTTCTTTATCAAAATTATCTTTATTATAATTTTTTAAATAATCTTCTATTGCAGAAGAATTACCTATATCTAATTTCATATCATCATAAGTAATTTTTAATCCGGTATTTTCTTTTTTATTAGTAGTTTTAATAGCGTCTTCATAAACTGAAGATTTTAAATCAATTAAATCGTCTAAATTAAAAGCTTCATAATTATATATTTTTTTTAATTTTTTATTAATATAATAATACAACAAAAGTATATATTTTACATAATTATTTTTAGAATTATCTATAGCAGTATCTTCAAGATTAAAATTTATTTTAAAATAAATTTTAAAATCATTATTAATGAAAGCTCTAAATATTATTTTAAGTGATTTTCTTTCTGTTGCAAATGAATTATAATAATTTTCAAAATTATAAATAAATTTAGATAATAATAAAAATTTATTCATAAATTTAAATAAAATATTATATTCAATAATTTCATCTGCTTTAGTTTTTTGTTCATTTATTAATGATTTTTCTTTTTCTTCATCTAATTTTCTTAAATTATTAGTTGATGGTTCGAAATAACGTTTCTTAAAATCTATTATTTTATCATATAATTCTTTGTATAATGTAAAAAGAACAAAATAAATAGTTTTAAGTTTTTTATAATTTATTTTTTCTTTACCTTCATATTTAAATTCATTATCCTTTTTAATTTGTGTTTCAGTATATTTTAAAAATTTTGCATTAGCTAGTTTTTGTTTTTTCGTTTCTTCTGCAATTAATTCATTTATATATTTTTTCTTTTCATCTTCAGATATTATTTGTGAATATGGACGTTTAGTTGAAAATGGTTTATTTAATATATTTGTTTCAATATACGTATTATTAATAGTTATAGGATCATTATTAGTATTATAATATTTTTTATAATCTTTTTCTAACTTTTTCTGTTTAGCCTTAAATAATTCTTCAATTTCTTCATTTGTTTTTGGTTTAACTTCAGTTTTAACTAAACATGAATTTAAATCAATAAAAATTTTTTTATATATTGAAAGATTATAAATAGGTTCATTATAAAATTCATCTTTTAAAATTTCTATAACTTTAACATAATTATCTTTAATTGCATCATATGCTTCCTTTCTTTTATCATCCGCCATTATCTATTATAATAATTTTTAATAAAATAATATAATATGATACAAAACATTACAATTCCTATTAATAAATAATAATAATAGACACAAATCATTTTATATTTGCAAATATTATATATATCAACAATTATTTTTTGTATATTTGAATTAATATTATAAAAATCATTATATACAACATTATATATATCTTTATTATTATTAAAAGCACGTTTCATTTCATTCTCGAATGATAAATTGCCGGAATTAAATAAAATAGAATCATAATTTAAATTCAAAATTGGATTGATACGAGGTTTAAATCTCAATTTAATTAAATTATATGTTGAAAAGAATTCTTTGGCATCATCTAATAAATTATTATCAATATAATATTTCAATATTGTATATGTAAAAAATACATTTTTTAATTTATCTCTATACAAAATTCCTTTACTGTCTTTCATCGTCTTAAACATATCGACTGTAATATTATTTTGAGCACTATACATTTCATTAATTTGAAAAGTTATATAAGAATATAATTTTTTTTGATTAAAAAGATATTTTAAATCATTGCAATTGCCATAAACGAAATAATCATCAAATTTATCTTTTTTATATAAATAGTTGCATATTTTTTGGTCATTAATAAATTGCATATTAATATTGCTATAAATTAATTCAATTAAACTATTAGTTCTTCTAGCTAAAATATTTAGATTATTAAAATTATAAATAAAATAAATAATACCGCTAATTATAACAAAAGCAATGAATGGTATAAATAAATTAAATTCAAGATATAATTCTTTTAAATTAACGGTAAAATAGAAATAATATGCGATACATATAATAATCATAGAAATAATAATAAAATAAATAAAGTTTATATCAAATGAAAAATTATCAGTTATATAAATAATATTTCTTATTTGATTAAATTCGGGTATATCATTTAAACGTAATTGTGATTTAAATAAAGTACTAATATATGCATTACTAGAATAATAATTATATTGATAAATATCTTTAATAATCCAAAAGAAACATATGAAAAATATTAATAATAGCAAATAATAATAAATTTTATATATCCATGTACATTTCATCAGAGATAGTCCTGAACCATCTTCTGCCATTCCTGCTGCATGGTCTGATGATTTTGCATTAATAGCAGTTATGATATTATTAAGAAAATCTATTTTTTCTTTTAAATATTTATTAATAATTATATCATTTAATGGTTTAATTACATAATATAAATCTTGTAATTTCATTAATATCTAATTTATAATGATTTAATTATCCATAAAAATATAAATATTATAATTGGATAACTTATTCGAACGATAAATTCTTGAATAGATGATAATATATTATCGGATAAATATTGATTTATATAATGATTTCCAATTTTTTCTATAGATATACCTAAAACAATGACAAGTGATAATAATACTAATTTGAATACATCATTACGGGATAATGCCATTCTATCCCAAAATGAATATTCCGGATTTCTATTTTGTTGCATTTGTTGTTTTTTAATTATTTGTGGTTGTGATTGGTTCATATAATAATTATTATTATTCATTGGTTGTATTTGCATTTGTTGTTGTGGTTGCATTTGCATTTGTGGTTGTTGCTGTTGTTGCATTTGTGGTTGTTGCTGTTGTTGCATTTGAGGTTGCTGCTGTTGTTGCATTTGAGGTTGCTGCTGTTGTTGATATTCAATCATATCATCTGATTGTTTATCATCAATTATTTCATTTCCGTTATAAGAATAAGCAATATTTAATTCTGTCATTTCTATTCATTAAAAATATTTAATTTTTAATATCTTATAATTAAAAGAGAAAGGAAAAAATAATGGGATATTATCATAATATATTAAAATTATTTTCATTAGGATTAACAATTGCTATATTATTTATAGTTATTTATGGTTGTCAATTTAGAAAATATAGAAATATTGAACGATTTTCAAATGAAGAAGAAGAACCAACCGAAACAACATCATCACCTGAAAAATTTGAAACAAATAAAACTGAAACAGCAAAAGAAGCAATATTAGAAGGATTTGAAAGTAAAATATTAAATGGTTTAAATGATGGTTCGATAACAACTAAAGAAATGGAAAAATTAATTGAAAATGGAACTTTTACAAGAAAGAATTTAGAAAATATTATACAATATATTGATAATTTTAAGGAACATTTAAGATTATAATTTTTTTAATAATTATTAATAATTAAATTTTTGTTCCATTTTTTTATAAATATTAATATTATCACGTGAATAATTTTCATTAACATCATCTTCAATATCATCTTCATCATCGTCATCTTCATTAATTATTTCTTGTTCATCGTTAGTATATTTATAATTATTAAAATTAGTTGTATAATTTGGATTTAAGATAGAGTTAAATGTTTCAATTTGTTTAAAAGATGGTTCATAATAATAAACAGCTAATGTAATATTATGATTGACGCCTTTGAAATCATATAATAATCGATTTGCCGTTTCAAATCTTATACTTAATTGAGATAATTTTCCAATAGGATGAAATTCACGAATTGGAATTTTAGTAATATATAATTTTTCATCATTAAAACCTAAACTATTTGTTCGAAATTTAGCAATACCTAAATTATTATTAGTATATGCTAACGAACCAAATGAATGTTCTTCTATTTCTTTTGACCTCATTAAAATATATTTTTCACCAGTAAAACATACCATACCTGGACTAATAATATAATAAGGTTTATTTATGTTTAAAATATTATCATTTTTAAAGCTAAAATATAATTTATTAAATTTACTAACATAAGTATAATTAATATTATGTAATTCTTTTTTTGTTAATAAATTAAATCCTAATGTTTCTGCAATAGTGCTATCGCCCATATTTAATATAAATGGATGAGATGATATAAATTCCATTATATCTGTGATTTCTGTTGGGTCAGATAAACCTGCCGCTTCAAATGTTATAGTATTAGTAGTTTTATTTTCATAATAATCTTTAATAAATTTTTTAATAGTTTCATTAAATTCATCAATGAATAAAGGTAATGTATAATCACCAATAGTTAATTTTAATTCAATAAAAACATTATTATATGTCGGGTCTTTATTATTATTTTCATTATTATTTATAAATTCATTAATAAAATCATTAAAATCTTTATTTTTATCATAATGAATATAAATATAAAAACTATTATTATATTTATCAACTGAATACATTGTTCTAGGAATACTTGAATCAATAATATCAAATCCAATTACATTTTTAAAAGGAACATTAAAATTAACGACATAATCACTAGGGTCGGGATATATATTAAAATCTCTATTTCTACTATCAATTAAAATTACACAAGTTTGTTTAATACTATTATTTTTAAGATGATAAATATCTTCAATTGACATTTATTTTTTTATATTATTTATAAATAATAATTTTGTTTTATAATAATAAACTTATAATATCAGTGATAAAATATATATAAAATATTCACTCATCATTATCTGAAAATGTTGATAATTTTATTCAAAATCTTAATAAAAATGATTTAAGGAAACTTAAAAGAAATCCTTAAATAAAATTTAAGAATCACTATGAACCATAAAACATAAAGAATTAGATGGTCTATTTTTTTTAAGTTTTTTTTTTAAAATATTCAAAATATTTTTTTGTAATGATGATAAAAATCCTGAATGATTAATAAGAAAATCGGTGATAACATCATCATTATAGGGAAATGTATAGATTTTTTGAAATTCGCAAAAATTATACATAATAATAGTCTTAAATATTATATAACAAAATATATGACTTTCTTCATACCAAATACCATTTGGCATTTTTTTTTGCAAATTTAATAATTGTTGAGTTTTATATAAGGAGTATTTTAATTCGTCCTTAAATAGATTATAAAAATCAGCATTAGTTTCCAAACTAATTTGATATAGATGATAGATAGTTGCGCAAAATTCAACAATAGTTTCATTAGGGTCAATATTGGCTAAAGGTGAGATATTGAAGAATTGTTTTAATTTATCAATATTTGATTTTTTAAAATTTGAATGAATTAATGTAATATGATGTATAATCTCATGAATAATAACTTTTCCAAATTCTTCTTTTCTTACAATATATATATCAACGGATGGAACATCTACAGAACGATTTAAATATGTTAAACCTGAATTACAATTTTCTGCTTTTAAACTAGTAGAATTAAATGTTTTCTTTAGAGGTGATAACATTAAATGAATGTTAAAAGTTTTATTAATATGTTTAGTAATTTTATATGCTCGTTTAATAATAATATTAATATAATTTAAATCAATATCTTTATTAACATCTTTATTTTTGTCAATTAGAATATTAATATTAATATTCTTAAATGTAATAGTTTTGATATCATTTAATGTATCAAGATAATATTTTAATTTATCATATTTAAAATAATCATTAACTCTGGATTTTGTTTTCTCAATCATCTATTATATCATTAAAAAATTGTTTTAGTTCTTTAATAATATGTATTAAATATTTAGGGTCTTTAAGTTTATTTGCAATTTGTAATAAAATAGATGATTTAATTCTATAATCATTTGAAATATTTATATTAGGTTCGGCTATTGCTTTATCATCCCAATAATTACCTCTTATAATGAATGAATTAATAACATTTGAACGCAATTCATTTTTTAAATACGTTTGTTTATCATCAATAATGATAGTATTATTATTATTATATTTCCATATATTTTTACCGCAATAAGAAAATTTATTTTTTATTAATTCATAAATAACTTTTGAAACATCATAATGAGAACCATTGGAACAAATACATATATCTATGTATTCGCTCAATGAATTATTATTATTCATTTTTATATTTAAAAATATAAATATTTATAGTTTTAAATACAAAAATATGTTTGAAAATCCTTATAAAATTTTAAATATAGATGATAATGTATCTGTTGAAGAAGTTAAAAAAGCTTATAGAAAAATAGCTTTAAAATCGCATCCAGATAAATTAAATAATATTATAGATATTGAAGAAAAGAAAATTAAGATTAAAGAATTTACTGATGCAACAAATGCTTATAATCAGATATTAAATAATGAAGATATTGATATCAATGTTAATTATAATAATTGGGAAGAAACTTTTGATTATATAATAAATAGTCAATTGTTTAAAGAATTTATAAATGTAATGATGAAAAATAATAAGATTATTACTCATTCATTTAATTTAGATATTACTTATTCTGAATATTTCAGTAAAAATAAAAAAAAAATAAGAATATTTTTAAGAGATTGTATCGAACCTATTTTTATTGATTTAGATTGTAAAAAATATCCAAAAATAGTTATTACTCATATTGATGATAATGATAATGAACATGAAATTATATTTAATTTATCAATTATTAATAATAATAATAATTATTATCATATTATTAATAAAGACGGTAGTATTGATATTATTCATGATATGTTAATATCAACTCCTGAATATATAACAGGGAATATTAGAGAACATGTATATTTGAATAGAGATATATTATTAATTAAAATTGAACCATTTTCAAATAATTTTATTATAAATGATTTAGGCATTAATAAGGGTAAATTTATATGTAATTTTATTTATATTCCTATTACAAAAAAAGATTGGAATAAAATTAATGATGATGATAAAAATGCAATAATAAGAATTTTTAATTTAATTAAAAATTGATATAAAGATTTATTATTATATAGAAATATAAAATATAATGCCTCCTGTTGCAAAAAAAACTACATCAGAAACTGCAAAAAGTAGTGAAGCGCCAAAATCCGAAGTTGCTAGTGCCACCGCAAAACCGGCGACTGCATCTAAAACTGAAATTAAACCTAAGGTTGAAGCGCCTCCACCGGCTGAAGTTCCTGCTGAAGCTGCTGCCACACCTGCTAAAAAAACTCGTGCTAAATCAACTGCTACTCCTGTTGTAGTTGCAAAAGTTGATGAAAACGGGTCATCTCCACCTCCTCAATCAGATGAAGTAGTATCTGATGATAAAACTGTAGATGCGGAGAATGTAGTTCAGGTTCTAGCTGATAAGATTGTAAGTCTTGCTGCATTAGTCAAGGATATTCAAAGTTCATTAAAACCAGTTCTAAAAGAACATGATAAACTTCGTAAAATTGTTGAACGTATTCAAAAGAAACGTGATAATGCTCGTAAATCTCCATCTGGTTTTGCCAAACCAAATAAAATTTCAGATGAACTCTGTGATTTTATTGGCGTCCCTCATGGAACTGAAAAATCACGAACTGATATTACACGATATATCAATGCTTATGTTAAAGAACATAATCTAAATAAACCAACTAATCGTCGTATTATTCTACCTGATGACAAACTTAAGAATATTCTTAAAATTAATAATGATGAGGAAGTTACATTCTTCATTCTCCAACGTCTAATTTCTCATCATTTTCCGGTTGCAGGTTCTAAAGTAGTACCTGTTCCTGCTTCTTCCACTCCAGCTCCTTCTTCCGTTCCTGCTTAAAAATCTTTTCTTTCTTTTTCTTATTACTTATAATATTCATTGCGAATATTTATAAATAATATTAATTAATATTAGTTATGATATTTACTAATTCTGAATGTAATTTATGGAGAAATAATAAAAATATAAATCCTAAAACAAAAAGGACGATTAAAGAAACATCAGTTATTTATAAACAATTATTGAAAACATGTGAAAATAAAACTGATATTTATAAAATAGTAAATGATTTTTGTATTTCAAATAAACTAAAATCAGATTTAAAAATAAATAAAAAAGATAAAGAAATATATGATAAAATTAATGAATTATGTAAAATAAAAAAGAGAAACTTAAGTCCATTATTATCATCATCATCAGTTATAAGTTCTCATAAAAGTCCTATTATAAAAAAACAAAAATCAATATTAAAATCAAATTTAATATTAACGTCAAAATCAATATTAATAAATATTAATGATATTAATAAAAAAAATAAAATATTATTAAATTATTTTAGTAAGTTTAATAAAAATAATTGTTTAGAATTAACTGATAAATCTAATCAATATTTATTATCTAAAGATATTTTATTATATAGACAAATTGGTTCAAAAAGTGTTTTTGGAGTTGTTTATAAATCTAAGATTATTAATGATAAATTTAAAGATATTCCTAAATTTGTATCTAAAATACAATTATTAACTAAAGAATTTAAACAAGAATTAAGCATATTTGAAAAATTATCGAAATATGCAATTAAAAATAATATATGTCATTTTCCAATATTATATGCTAGTTCAATTTGTAATAATATTATAAGAAATAATAATTATCCTGAATTATTAGCAAAAGCCAAAAATAATTATAAAAATTATTCAATTATTTTATATGAATTAGCTAATGGAGATTTACAATCATTTATTTATAAATCTGAATTAACATCTAAAATATGGAAAAATATATATGAACAAATATTTATGTCCATTTTATTATTTCATAGTTTAAATTTATTTCATGGCGATTGTCATAATGGTAATTTCTTATATACAAAAATAAAATCGGGTGGATGTTTTCATTATAAAATCAATGGTATAAATTATTATATTGAAAACATTGGTTATAAATGGATGATATGGGATTATGGAAATACTCGTAAATTATCAGAATTAACAAAAATAACTTTTTTTAATGATTATAGATTTATTAATTTATTTTTTAGAAAATTTGATAAAGTTATGAATGAAAGTAAAGAATTTAAAAATAATGATTTTTATTCAGAAAAAAAAGCAGGATATTTAGATGAAAAAACTATTGTTCCAAGTGATATTAAAAAACTTCAAGATTATTTATGGCAACATTTAGGCGGTTTAAATGATAAATATTTAATTAATTTAATATTTAATCAAAATAAAACTGAATATGAATGGTTCAAATATTTTATAGATAATAATATCCTATTTTCAAAAGTTCCAATTGGAACTATTATATCAACAACTATTATTAATATTAAATAATTATCTCAATTATCTCAAAATAATATCTCTATTACCTTTATAAAATATGATATCCGTCTCAGTCCAATATTTCTTATAAAATTCATTATACATTATATCTGATTTATATTCTAGATGACCATTAATCATATTATTTGCAACATCATTATTTTCAACTAATTTAACAAAATCCGTATTTTTATAATAAGGAATTAAACATCCAATATTCCATTTATTTCTAATTACTAAATCAGACATAAATATTTCTTTTAACATTACAGTATCCCATAATGTTTTATAATGATTAGTTAAACTGAATATTTGCCATCTGATTAAATATTCTAATGTTTCTTTTTCTAAACTAAAAATAAATGATTGAACATGTGGATGAAAATCTTTATTTATAGAACTTCCAAATAATTTTACATTATCTTTTAAACCACTAATAAAAAAATCTGTCCATTTACCTTTATAATTTTCAGGTAAATATGGACCGGCTGCTGAAGAATTTATGCAAATATAATTATCATAATTTTTATAGAAATCATCAATTAAAAGTCCATAACTCCAGCCGCCAAAATCAAAACCTACATTTTCCCTATTTTTATAAATAACATAATCGGGCAAATTATCAATTTTATAATTCAAATCATTACATATAATCATAAAATCAATATTATCATCCTTGAAAATAGCTTTTTCGATAAAATCTTTAACTCTCTCATTGTATTTATGAAATACGTATAATACTAATGTTTTCATTAATATTAATAAAAATAATTATCTTTTTTTTATATATAAAATAATTATCTCAAAATAATATCTCGATTACCTTTATAAAATATGATATCCGTTTCAGTCCAATATTTCTTATAAAACTCATTACACATTAAATCTGATTTAAATTCTATATGACCATTAATCATATTATTTGCAACATCATCATTTTCAACTAATTTAACAAAATCCATATTTTTATAATAAGGAATTAAACATCCTATATTCCATTTATGTCTAATTATTAAATCTGACATAAATATTTCTTTTAACATTATTGTATCCCATGCTGTTTTATAATGATTTGTTAAACTGAATATTTTCCATGTTATTAAATATTCTAATGTTTCTTTTTCTAAACTAAATATATATGTTTGAATATGAGGATGGAAATGATAACATACAGTGCTACCAAATAATTTTACATTATCTTTTAAACCATTAATAAAAATATCAGTCCATTTACCTTTATAATTTTCCGGTAAATATGGACCAACAACTGAAGAATTAACGCAAATATAATTATCATAATTTTTATAGAAATCATCAATTAAAAGTCCATAACTCCAGCCGCCAAAATCAAAACCTACATTTTCTCTATTTTTATAGATAACATAATGAGGCAAATTTTCAATTTTATAATTCAAATCATTACATACAATCATAAAATCAATATTATCATCTTTAAAAATAGCTTTTTCAATAAAAGCTTTAACTCTCTCATTATATTCATGAAATACGTATAATACTAATGTTTTCATTAATATTAATAAAAATAAGTATCTTTTTTTTATATATGATTATTTTTTCATAATAAACCATCTATTAATTCCTTGTGTTTCATGATAAATATACTCCGAATTAAAATATTTAGAAATTTCTAATAATAAATCATCACTATAAACATAATGATGAAGACATCTATTATTAACATTATCTAAACTTCTTTTTGTAAATTGTTCAAAATTTCCTGCAAGTGGATCAAATCTTAAATCATGATTTCTTAAAATTTCGGCTAATGTTGATAAATCATCTTCACCAACATTTTTTTCATATTGAGATACTAATGTTTCAAATTTAGTGTATTCTCTTTTATGGTCAAAACAACATGATTTTTCAGGAACAACAATAATAACATAACCATCTTTTTTAGTAATTCTTAACCATTCTTTAATTGCTTTTAAAGGATTTGCAATATGTTCTAAAGTATGAGATGAAAATACAAAATCATATTGATTATCATTAACATCTGAAATATTAACTGCATCATTTATAATAACTTTACCAATTTTATTTTGATAATATCTGTATTCACTTGTTTCATGATTAGACCAAATTGTATTTTTTGAAAAAATTATATTATCAATAATATTAGCATTTTTATATATTGTTTGTGCAGTATCCGATGGTCCTCCAATCTCAACACCATTTTTATTTCCAATTATTTCTTCCAAAACTTTATCAAGCATTTTTTTAAATAATAATATTAGATAACCTTTAAATCTAATAAAAATTAGTGTCAATACCAATGCCATTTCCGTTACCATTGCCTGGCATTACAGCACCTGCAACTGCACCTACACCTGATGCAGCAGCAACAGGTTTAAATAATAATGTCATAATGAGCCAACCCCAAGATGATAATAATAGAATTATACATACAATTATTATTACCCAACCAATAATATTAGTATAACTATTAGAAACAAAATTATTTGGATTTTTCGGGTCATAATATATATCAATATTTTGTCCTTTATTAACAAGTCCTGTTGAACTAGAAACCGAATATTCAATATCATTAACTTTATATGTAATTGTTGCAACACATGATTTATCTTTTTTTGTTTTAGTGCAGTCAGCTTCTTTAACTGTTCCAATTGTTTTTGCAGTTTTACTAGCATCCAGATTTTTAACCCAAAAACCTACATATATACCAATAGAACATATAATTGTAGCCATCACAGTTGAAAATATTGAATATGCTATTCCAATTGACGCTGTTGCATCATATACAGGTTGCATAGTTTTCATAGTATCTCCAATCATCCCTGTATAATTTGTTTGCTGTTGCTGTTGTTGTGGTTGTGGTTGCATTTGCTGTTGATATTGTTGATATTGATATGGTTGTTGTTGATATTGATATGGTTGTTGTTGATATGGTTGTTGTGCTTGATATTGTTGTTGTATAAAATTACCTCCTTTACTTTTTCTAGCCATTATAATAATTATAAATATTTAAATTATATAGATAAATAAATTGATTTTATTAATAAAAAAATCCAAAATGAATTTCCAATATAGCACCACATACTTCCCCATGTTTTATATTTATAATAATAATAAAATGAAATTGTTAATGTTATTATTATAAATAATGTTGATATATAATTTTTATTTCTGATTGGTGGATATATCCATAATAATAATCCGCTTATCAATAATGGAATAGGTAAATCAGCCCATAACCATTTCAAATGTCCATTTTCTCCTTTTTCCATATGAAATTTTTTATTTTCAAAATTATGATTAAATGCAATAATTGTTAATATAAATATAAATATATATGAAAATAACTGTTCTTTATTTTTGAGATTATTATTTGAAATCAATAATACTTATAATAATAATATGAAAGCTCCTGTTATACTTAAATAATGAACTAATTCATTATTATTAATATTTTTCCATGTAAAATATTCCATCAATTGTATCAATGAAACAGTATATACTAATAATATTGATCTAATTGGAATTTTGTTTAATGATAAAACAATTATTGCAGCAATTGTTCCATATATAAAAGTATTGAGAGAAACTTCCGCATTCCAACACATCTTATATATATAATAATAACAAAAAGTTATTTAAGAAACCATAATACATTTCATATTATAAATTCTTAGTAAATATTCAGTTCCATAAGAACTTGTTAAGAAGTCTACAATAAATTTAATATCAAATCTACAATTATAATTATATTTCATAATATTTATAATTTCAATACAATGTGCATAAATACATTCTTTTGGCACTTCTTGCAGATAAAACTCAATAAACTTTTTATGTAATTCATCAAATGTTATATTTGGATTTTCAAATGAATAAATAATAATAAATAATTCACTTATACTTTCATACATTTTATTATTTCTTAAAGATAATTTTGAAAAATCAAGCATAAGTTCCATTTTTGATGAAAAAATAAATAAATATTCATAATCATTTTTTTATAATGACAAAAATATTTTATTGTCATATATCTCAAGTTGATTTTCAAACCATGATGCAATTCATATTATAAACTTCCTGCAAATATTCAGTTCCGTGCTTGCTAAGTATGAATTCAATAATAAGTCGTTCGTCAAATTCATTGCTATTGTCATAATGATTTCGGTTTGTTATATCAAGTATCAAATACCAATATGACTCGTGAAACATATCATAGATTGCATCTAAATGTCTTTGAATTAAATCATTTGTCGCATCTTGAAAATAGAACTCAATCAATTTTTGCTGCAATTCCTCAAAAGTAATATTTGAGGTTGCGTTGAAATAAAGATAAAGAAATAAATCTTTAATCGTTTCGCATTCTGAAATAGTATTTGTTGAATTTTGAATAATTTCTGGCATTGCTGGAACTTCAGGAATAATCAAATCATTCAATGATAGCAAAGAAAAATCAGGCATTATCATTTTTAGAAAAAGATAATAAAAAATTATTATCTTAATATCATTTTTTATAATAATTACTTTTATTTTTTACACATTTATAAAACGTTGATAAATGTCTTTCAAATAGTCATTGCCAATTGAAATGAATTTAATAAGTGCTTTTAAATTGAATTCATCAATATCCGAATACCTGAAACCATGGTGAATGTAATCAATAACTGATTCATGTAAATCGTCATAAATTGCATCTAAATGTCTTGAAATTAAATCATTTGTCGCATCTTGTAAATAAAACTCAATCAATTTTTGCTGCAATTCTTCAAAAGTAATATTTGAATTTGAATAAAGATAAAGAAATAAATCTTTAATCGTTTCGCATTCTGAAATAGTATTTGTCGAATTTTGAATAATTTCTGGCATTTCTGGAACTTCTGGAATAATCAAATCATTCAATGATAGCAACGAAAAATCAGGCATTATCATTTTTATAGAAAAAGATGAAAATCTATAATTATTATTAAATCATTTTTTATTATTTTTACTATAATTCATTATAATATATTTAAAGATAATTTATGACTTTCTTTAAATCCTTTTTAATTTAAAATTAAAGGAATATTATAAAATAAGAAAATCCATAATAATATTAAAATAATTACATATATGATTATTTTGATTAGTGTTTGATTTTTAGTTATATCAAAAATATCAATATTTTCAGGAGTAGCTTTATTATAATATACTTTAACTTTTTTACCTATTTTATAATGAATTGTTAAAATTTTAGCATTATATTTTATACCATCTATAAAATATTCGACATTACTATAACATAAATTATTTTTAGTTTTTTCATTAGAATCCATATCATAACAATCATCTTGACTTTTTATTGTTCCGATTGTGTAATCTTCATAATCTTCATATTTATATAAATTATTATAATTATCAAAGATATTTATATAACATCTATATGAAATAATTAAAGTTATAAGAATAGCATAAATTAAAAATATATATTTATTATAATTACTTGAAAATAAAATAACAATTAATAAAAATATCCATAATAATATTATGAAAATAATTAATAAACTTATATATATGTATGCATAAATATGTATATTTCCATAAGCAAATGCATCATTTAGATTATCAGGATTATATCTAACTTTTATTTTATCACCTATTTTTAAATTATTTGGTATTTTGTTTAATGCTAAATATTTAGTATTATTAACTGTATATTCTATATCTGCATCACATTCAGTATCATAACAATTAATAGTTTTAATTGTTCCAATTGTTTCTATTCTATAATTATAAATTCTTATAATTGTCAATTCTGAATAAATATACATAATACAAAAAAATGTTCCATAACCTACAGCCAATAATGCATATATATATGATATTATTTTACTATAATTCATTATAATATATTTAAAGATAATTTATGACTTTCCTTAAATCATTTTAATTTAATAATGTTCCATAATTCTAAGCATATTATTAATATTTGTTCGCATATCTCTAAGTACTGATATTATTTCATTATCAATAGTTCTTTTAAAATTTAAATTTACTTCTATTTCGGGTGGCATATCCATTTCAGTTAACGCTAATATTGAAAAATCATCCATTATTATTTTTAATAATTATAATAAAAATTGATTTAATAATTATATATTTATGATTACTTAAATACGAATGAATTCTTTAATTATTGCTGATATTCTAAATAATTATAATCATAAACCATATTATAATACAGATAATTATTATATATCTATAAATGATGATAGGATTGGTAGAATTGTATCATTTAAATTATATGAAAAAGATGATGAAATATTTGCAGATTTTAATGAAGCTAATAAAATACAACCATTAAATACAAAAAAACATAAAACTAAAGTTATTACATCATTTGAAGATTTCAAAAACAAATGGAAAGAATATTATAATTATAATTATTAAAAAATTGATTATTTTTTATTTTTATTATAATCAAACTAAAAATGATTAATACCATATTACTTATTATAATATTGGTGGTTGTTTGTCTTTCATATAATCATCAACTAAGAAAAGATAAATTAAAAAAAAATAAAAATCAAACAGAAATAAATAATAAATATCAAAAAGCATATAATCAATATATTCCATATCATACAAACGGTTCTTTCAATTCCGATGAAGATAAAAAAGTTGAATTATTAAGAATTCTAAATATTGATAAAAATTATGATTTAATTGATGAACTTATGGGTGGCATATGGTATTCAACATTATTAAAAGAGGTTGATAATATCCTTAAAAAAGATATTTAAAGATTATTTATGAATGTCCTTAAATATCTTTTTTGGTTTTTAGAGATTAGCAATAATAGTTTTACAATTATTATATTTAGTAATTTCCTCTTTTAGAGTTATTCTTTTCAATTTCCATTCATCATTCTCAATCAATAGTTTTTTATCAGTAATTTCAAATAATTCTAAATTTTTTAAAATATATCTCTTAAAATTAAATTCGCATTTTTGTTCAAAATTACTTAATTCTATTTTAGATAAATTATATTTTAAATCATCAATTGATTTTTGAAACCATATATCAATATGTTGTAATTCGTTATTAATAATATTGATATATTCACCAATGATATATATACGAAATACATTAAATCTTTCTAATTTTAAAATATTATCTTTTTTAAAGATATTATCTATTTTTTCAGAAATGCTAGTTCTAATAATTCTTTTATGGTTAGTATAATTATCAATAACTTTTTTAATAGCTTTATCACAATTTGCATAATCATGCAAATATTCAGAATCATGTAATTTTTTATAATTAGTTAATTCAGTTAAATTAAGATTAAATTTAATATGTCTATAAACATCTGTTATTTCTAAATCTTCTTTTCCTAATTCTTCATATTCTTTTTGAAGTTTTAAGATTTTATTATCAGCTGTTGTAATAGCTTTACCTTTCCAATTAAGTTTAATGAAAGTATCATACATAACATCAACTGATTTTAACAAATTATCAATAGTAATTTTAGAGATAATTTCATCTTCAATTGTTTTATCGTTAATATATTTGAGTATATTATCAGCAAACCATTTATTCTCATCAATTTTCTTATTATTACTTAATCCAATTATATTATGAATATTTAAGTTATTGATTTCATCACTTTTCATTATAATTCTATTTATGAATGTTTCCATATCATCATCATGCAATAAATCAACCATTGATAATGCTATAATACAATCTTTCGTTTTCTTTGCATCAATAATAAGTCCTAATGCCTGATTAGAAGTTAATCGAGGAGTACTTGCAGGAATAACACAAATAATTAATGTATTTGCTTGAATTATATATTTATTAACAATTGCTTTACTTTTTTGGCGCAATTCATCAGGATATTCAATAATTCCTGGTAAATCATAATAGGTGCTTGTGATAACATTAGAATTTGAAAATAATATATGTAATTCATCTTCAATAATATCATCAATATTAGTCATAATTTTTATTACATTATCAAGAATATCTTCTTTATTTGTAATAGTAATAATAGAACCTTTAAAAGTTATTTGATATTTTTCTGTTTGAGAATTAACTAATTGTATTTTAATTGGGCATTTTGTGCATCGTTTCTTATTTATAGGAAATATATCACATTTTAGAATATTTGAAATAAGTGATGATTTACCACTACTTTCATTACCAATAATAGTAATAATAGGTAGTCTAAAATCATCCATAGGAATATCCATTTTTTTAATATTATTATGAAAAACACCAAATGTTGAATTATTCATTTTATCAAAAATATTAGAGCCTTTAAAGAATTCATAATTCTTTGCCGCATCCATAGTTTTCTTGAAAAATTGCATTAATAATAATTTAATAATAATAATATTAATATGAACAAATCATTTTTTTATAAAATGAAAAAACAAAAATAAATACTATTTTCTATCACTTGTTAATGTAGTTCTTTTATCTTTTGAACCATCTTTATTAACAAATTGAGGCATTGAATATCTATTATCAACTGTGCCATCTTTTTTAGTGGGCATTTTCAAATCGGTTGTTCTTCTTAAAGTAGTTTTCTGAGGCATTTTTAATAATAATTTAATTATTAACATTTATATCATTTTTTTTATAAAATGAAAAAATAAATAAAATAGAAATGAATAGAAAAGTAATTAAAAATTGATAATATTTATATTATCAAACTTTTCAAAAAGACATCATGGATTATAGACATTTGAACCCGTTTTTTAGTGAAAATGATGTTATTGATGGTAATAGAGAAAAATATTTAAACACGATTGATGATTATACAGGAAATATTAAGAAATCTATGAATATTTATGATTATCTAATTGAAAATGAAAAAGACATTACAAAACAAAAAGAATATTTGAAATATAAAAATATATTATCTGATTTATATTTGGATATGCAATTTAGAGAATTCTATAAAAATCATAAAAATTATGGCAGCTTATGCTAAAAAACTATTTAAAGACATCCATAAATAATCTTTAAATATCTTTAATGTTATATCAGCTTTATATTTGGATATCAGTTAGAACAGGAATAATTATAATAAAAATTTATTTTTTATTTTTAATTTATAATATTTTACCTATTATTGATATAACACCAGTGAAAATAGTTTCATTTATATTATTAGTTTCAATAACTCTTCTTTTCTGATATAATCAAAAAGATATTTAAAGATTATTTATGAATGTCTTTAAATATCTTTTATTTGTTTCGCAATTAAAAAATGATTATTTTTAATATATTAAAATTAAAATGATTAATATTTTTCTTATTATTATTATTATTATTATAATAACATTAGTTTATTATTATTATAAATTAGAAAATATAAAAACCCAAAAAGAAATTGAATATAATAAATTATATAATAAATATATTCCTTATCATATAAATGGTTCTTTTAATTCAAATGAAGATAAAAAAGTAGAATTATTTAGAGTTTTAAATGAAAATATGAAAATTTATGATTATTTATATAATAATGAAAAAGACATTACAAAACAAAAAGAATATTTGAAATATAAAAATATATTATCTGATTTATATTTGGATATGCAATTTAGAGAATTATATAAAAATCCTAAAAATTATGACAGCTTATGCTAAAAAAGCTATTTAAAGACATCCATAAATAATCTTTAAATATCTTTTAAATATTATATCATCTTTATATTTGGATATCAGTTAGAACAGGAATAATTATAATAAAAATTTATTTTTTTATTTATAATATATATTATCTATTATCGATATAACACCAGTGAAAATAGTTTCATTTATATTATTAGTTTCAATAACTCTTCTTTTCTGATATTTAAATATCTTTTTAAATATTAATGAGTATTATTGCAAATATTAGTAGAAATAATAATGATTATTTAGATGAAGATAATACATATTTAATAATTTATATATTTTTATTAAATTTTGTTTATTATATTATGTATTATTAAAAAAAATATATTTAAGACAATTACAAAATAATCTTTATATATGATTAGAAGATTATTAATAAATACTTTTTTATTATTTAATAGTTATTATTCAGTTGTAACACCATTACCAATAAATAAATATAAACCTATTCGAAATTCTTCATTAAATCTCATTCATAATAATAATAATACTTGTAGAGATTTATTTAATCATAATAGAAATAGTAAAATATCTATTATGCTTAGAAAAAATAATGATTATAATATCAATGTTATGAATTTAATAAATTTAATAAATTTTTATATTTGTATTATAAAAGTTCTGAAATTTATTAATTTATTTTAATTGTTTTTCTGCTATAAACCAATATGGATTTAGCAAACATTTATTTTCTGTAATGTTAAATCCTAAATCTTTGAATTCTTCATTATATCTTTCCAAATTACTATGAATATCTATAATAATTTTATTTATATTTTTTTTTATTCCCCAATTTTCAACAAATTTTATTAAACTCATCCTAACCATTTTAACTTCATCATTAGTTAATAAACTATTTGATTTATAATAATAATTATATTTCCTATTATAAAAATCATTATTAATATCTAGATAATCAATCTTTATAAAACTATCATTATTATCATTATTATTATCATTATTAATAGTAAAATCTAATTTAAATATCCGATTATTATCATCTTCATCTTCAATATGATAATTTAATATACAATTAGACTTCCAACATTTTATATTATGATATTCAACAGAATTGCGAAATTTTATATTATAATCACTATGTTTCAATACAAAATTATTTGAAAATATAACAAATGGTAATATGAATTTATTTATATTAGTGCTTATTCTTAATAAAGATGTCATATCCACTAATGAATTAAATAATTGTATTGTCATGTTTTATTATAAAAAATTATTTATCTTTATTATTTATTATTAAACTATTATTTTTATATATAATTTTCTCTGCTTGTATCCATGCAGGATTTGAATAACATTTATTATCATAATTAGGAACAAAACCTTCACTTTCCAATTCACAATTATATCTTCTCAAATCACTATTAATATCAATAGCAACTTTATTTATATTTTTTTCAATAGCTGTATCATATATAAAATCAAAAACAAATCGTTTAACCTCATTTGATTCTTCTTGTGTTAATAATACTTTATTTTTATCATAATCATATAAATTTTGATGATAAGTAATCGATGTTTTATCATTATAATCATTATTTATAGATAAATGTTTAATTTTTAAAATATCTTTAGTAATATTGAAATCCAATGTAAATATCTTTCGATTATATGAATATTCATTAAAATATAAATGACGTAAACATTTAGATTTCCAACATAAAAAATTATATTTATAATTATCAAAAACTGTTCGTTTAATTAAATATTTATCTGCGTAAATCTGATTTATCGTATTCATCTGATGTGGTAAAGTTTTTAATATTCTTATTGATGTTGTCATTTAATTATCTATAGTTCTTTATCATTCCTTTATATTAATATCGATTTTAATTTCATTTAAAGAATTAAATAAAACCCTTAAATCATCTTTATAAGCTTCTAAATTTCTTTTATTTGTATTTAAATTATCTTGAATAGTTTTTTCAGAAATATTATTAACATCTTTCAAATTATTTATCATAATATTATTTAATTCTTTAACTTTCATTTGTATCAATTCTCTCTGAATTTTTATTAATAAATCTTTCCTGTCATTATCATTCTTATAATCATTATCATTCCTATCATCATTATCATTCGAAATAATATTATTTATTTTTTCATTTATAATATCAATATTATTATCATTATTATAAATATATTCAATTAAACTTTTTATTAAATATTCATTTAATCTTTCTTTATTTGAAATCTTATATTTTCTATAATTCATTAAATCTTTTTCTATATCAATTTCAATATTATTTTCATTATTATCCCGGTTCATTAATATTATTTTTATAAATACACCAAATGCCATTAATATCAATATTGAACCAATTATATATCCAATAGGAGAATGTGTTAATATAATAATAAAACTTCCAATTATTATCTTGAAAATAAATAATAATATAAATCCTGAACCATAATATTTATCTCTATTACAACACATATTATTATAAATTCATTTTACAATTAACAAAAATATCAATTTTTATTTAAAGAAATCTTTATTAAATCCTTAAATATATTTAATTGTTGTTTATAAGTTTGTAAATTTTCTTTAATGTTTTCTTTAGTAACATTAATAATAATGCTATAATATAATTCTTCTTCTTTCTTTCTTATTAAATCTTTTTCAAGTTTTATTATTAACATTTCACGATTTAAATTATTATTTATCTTCAATAATTCATTTATTTTCTCATTTACAATATCAATATTATGCAAATTATTATAAATATAATCAATTATTTTTTCTTGTTCTTCTTTTATATAATATTTTTTAATTTTGATAATAATAATAAATAAAATAAATAATATCATTTATAATTTTTCAAAATTAACAAAAATATCAATTTTTATTTTTTTAAGTCTAATAATATTATTGTAGCTTTTAATTCATATTTATAATCTTCAAGTATTTGTTTCTGATTAATTATTATTATTTTTAATTCTTCCCTTGTAATATTATTATTCTTTTTCAAATTATTCATCATAATATTTTTTAATTCTTTTTCTTTCATTTGTATCAATTTATCTTCGATTTTTATTAATAATTTTTTACGATTTATATTTATATTTATCTTTAATAATTCATTTATTTTTTCATTTATATTATCATTATTGTGTTTTTTATAAATATAATCAATTAATTCTTTTTCCTTCTTTTGAAATAAATTATCCTTATTTCTTTGTATAGATGAAATAACTGATATTATTAATAATGAAATATTTATAAAAATAAAAATATTAATAATATTTTCAAACAAATATTTATTATTTGCAATTAAAGCTATTGAAAATAATATCCATGTTCCAATAAATAAAATGAAGAAATTTATTTTATTATCCATCTCTTTCCATTAATCCTTCTCCATCTTTAACAATCAATTTTTTATTTAATGGGGTATCAATGAAACCCTTAAATAAATTATGGTTATTATTAAAGATATTACTATTGACATAAAATCAATAACTATTTTCATTTAAAGATTTCATTTATATATCCTTAAATCAATTTTTTTTAATATCTGATAATTATAATAGTAGATATAAAACTTTTATTTTATATTATTAATATGTCTTCATCAACTTATATTAATGATGTTTGGTCTCTCTATTTTCATGATCCGTATGATATGAATTGGGATGCCAATAGTTATAAATTTATTACTACAATAAGTAGTGTTGAAGATTTTGTTAATATTTATAAAGCGTTTGAAGATTTATGGCTAAGAGGTATGTTCTTTATTATGAGAGAACATATCATGCCAAGATGGGAAGATGAAAATAATATTAATGGTGGTTGTCTATCTTTTAAAGTTAATAAACAAGATTTTAATGAAAAATTATTTGAAATTTCTTCCTTAATCTTAGGCGAAACAATGGGAAAAACTGATATTACATCTATGAGTATCAATGGATTGTCTATTAGCCCTAAAAAGAATTATCATATTATTCGCATTTGGCTAAAAAATAATGATAGAGTTAATAAAAATTTCTTTAATCTTCATGTTCATCCATATTCGGTTGTTATGTATAAACCTCACAATGAATCAATTTAAGTTTTTTTTATAATTATATAAATATTATTATAATTATATTATAATATGTCTATTATTAATTTTGAAGATTTTATTCGAGGTGAAGAATATAATAAAGTTATGTATGAAGAATATAATTTTATTGAAATATCTAAAAATGATAACAAAAGAATTCTAAAAAGAAATAATTATAAATTACACAAATTAAAAAATATTGATTTTCCTTTCGTATTATTAAAATTAGTTGAAGATTTATTAGATAATATTAATCTTGAAATAACTATTAATGAAACATATACTCATAATAATGTTAATTATTATTGTAGTCTTAAAAGCGATTTAGAACATTATAAATTTATCGAAGATATTTATTATAATCTTGATTTAAAATGCGATGATAATAATAATATTACTGTTGAAACATCTATCGATAAAAAATATAATGAAAATAATATTAATGAAATTGATAAATTTATTTTAAATATATTATTATTTTTTATTGAAAATACTTATACATCATATGTTAAACATGAAATATTTAAAAAAAAATTGAATAGAATTAATCTTCACTCTTTTGTGCTAAACATAACTTAACACTCCCCATTGATGCTATACTATATTGCAATATTATCGGATATGAATTTTTTAAATAAATTTCTACCGTCGAACATAAATTTGTGCATTTTGTAAATATACTCAAATATTTCAAACTAAATATTCCCTGAATTATTTCTTGTGTATTCTCATTACTTTTTATCTGGATATTTTGTGTTTCAGTTGCTAATATAGTCTCCTGACAACAAAATTCACCCTGACAACTTAATATCAGTTTTCCACCAATATTTTTAATCTCAATATATTCTGCCAAATTATGCATATCTCTTATTATCTTCTGCAAATATGCGGATGGCATCGTTATTATTGTATTAAAATCAGCAGGTGGTATATCAACATTCACAACATCTATATCCAACATCGATAATTTATAAGTCGTTTTTACATTCTTCTCATTATTCTCTATTGTAATTCCTAATATATTTGGATCATCTTTATGAATAAATAATGATAATATATCCCCGTTTTGAATTGTTTTTATTAACATATGAAATTTTAACATATTTATTCCAACATATAATTTCTTCATACAATAATAACTCTCGAATTTATCAGCATGCAATTTTAAATGAATTAATACAATATGTGTATTATCCAATGCTACTATTTTCATGCCATTCTCGTCAAATTCTAAATTAACATCCATTAAAATCTCCTTCATTGCATCTATTACAGATTTTATTGTTGATGCCTGTATGGTTTTTATTTCTAATATATAATTATTCTCTGACATTATTTACATAGTAATTAAATTAAAGTCCTTATATATTAAAAAAAAATAATTAAACTAATATTTATCTATATATATTGCTGGTGCATCATCTCCTGCATTTTTATTATTTTTATTATCTTTACTATTTGTTATCATTTTATTTGCAATAACTTGTAAATATTGACCCGTATCCGAATATCCCTTACCATATTTTATTGACTCCTCTAAAAACCAATTTTTACTTTCCTTTTTTTGTGCATATTGTTTTTCTATTATTTCATTCATCTGTGTATAATTATAACTCATTTTCTATTATTATTATTTATTTTTTAACTCTTTTCATTACTTTTTGCATTTCAAAATCATATGCATCACATTTTGTTTTTTGTATTATCAGCAATATCTCATAATTCTGCTAATGTATTTATAATATTCTTTTCATTTTTATTATAAACATCTTCTATTTCATATGCCATCTTTTCAAATGGATGTTCATTCTTATTTGGTATTACATCATTTATACCATTTGGCATTGATGATTTATATATATATATCATCTCTTTTCCATCTTTATCTTTATAAATATAATCATCTAAATCAGGATTAGCTCTTATGAGAACTTCACTATCTCTACGACGTGATACAGTATATTTATTATCCTTCAAATATTTATTTATTTCTTTTTTATTATATCTCTGATATATATGAATACTCTCGTGAATTAATATTCTTATTAAATCATCATCTGGATAATTTATTATTTTTGGTGATAAAAAAATAATATCCATTCTTGTATGTGGAAAACCCTCCTCATATACATGTTCAATTAATGCAAATTTCCATATAAATTTATTATCAAAAAAATTACGTGCTATTTTTGAACAATTATTTAATTTTATTACCTGTTTTTCTGTGAAATTTAAACATCCCTCAATTATTTTATATATATATTCTTCCGATGTTGATACATCTCTTGCATATAAATCATATTTACTCAAATTTCTAATATAATTATCACTATCGGTTTTAATTATATTTGCCGATTCTTCTTTTGATAAATATACATTTGAATTATAATCAATATATTTTTCATTTGATGTATTTGATAATATTATTATTATTATTATTGTCGATGCTTGAATTGTTTTAATTTCTAATATATAATTATTATTAGAACCTTTCTTTTTGTGCATATTGTTTTTCTATTATTTCATTCATCTGTGTATAATTTTAACTCATTTTCTATTATTAATATTTATTTTTTTACTCTTTTCATTACTTTTTGCATTTCAAAATCATATGCATCACATGTTTCCCTTATATCATCCCATTTTGTTTTTGGCTGTTCGATAGTATTATCAATAATTCCCCATAATTCCTCCAATGTTTTTATCATATCATTATTATTTTTATTATATACCATCTCAATTTCATCGATTGTTAAATTAGAAGGTGCTTGTTGTATTAATACATCCATTATAAATATCTATATATCTATATAATTATATATTTTTATATTTAGATATTTTAAATTTACCATATTCTTCTGATATTTCATATGCCATCTTTTCAAAAGGATGTTCATTATCATTCGGAATTACATCATTTATTCCATGCGGCATAGAAGATTTATATATATATATCATCTCTTTTCCATCCCTATCTTTATAAATATATTCATCCAAATCAGGATTAGCACGAATTAATGGCTCACTATCTCTCCTACGTGATACAGAATATCCCTTTTCTCTCAAATAATCATTTATTTCTTTCTTATTATATCTTTGATATATATGAATACTTTCATGAATTAATATCTTTATCAAATTATCATCCGTATAATTTACTATTTTAGGTGATATAAAAACAATATCCATTCTTGTATGTGGAAATCCATCCTCATATATTTCATCAATTAATGCAAATTTCCATCTATATTTATTATCAAAAAAATCTCTTGCTATTTTTGAACATTTATTTAATTTATCAATTTGATTTTCAGTGAAATTTAAACAACCATCTATTATCTTATATATATATTCACTCGAATTTGATACATCTCTTGCATATAAATCAGCAGGACTTAACGATTTAATATAATTATCACTATCGTTTTTAATTATTGTTGCCGTTTCCTCACGAGTTAAATATATATTTGAATTTGCAAAATTTTCTACTTGTCTTGATAATATTACTATTATTATTATTGTTAATATAAATATAAATAATCCAGCTATATATATATATCTAATTTTCATTATTTTACTTATAAATATAAAGATAAATTAATTAAGTTTTCTTCACGTTTCATTATAATATATTTATTTATAAATTCTCTTGTTATTGTAAACGGAAATGTTATCAATTTATCATCCATTTTTATATATCTATGCATATTAATATACGAATAAATATTATTTATATTTCTCTGTAAATTTCTTACTCCTTCCTCCTCCGTTGTCCGATTTATTACATATTCTATATCCTCATCTTTTATTATTATATCATCCATTTTAATATTATATGATATACATATCTCCTTTATTAAAAAATTCTTACACAATTTTATCTTATCACTTAATGAATATTTATCTACCTTTATTATTATCATCCTATCACGCAATATAGGATTAACATTTTCTATATTATTAAATGTGAAAAACATTAATGATTTTGACAAATCTAAACTTATCTCTTCCAAATATTTATCCGAAAAACTATCATTCTGTGTATTATCCGTTATATGTATCAATGTATTAACTATCTCCTCACCATATCTACTTGATGATATTTTATCCAATTCATCGAAAAAAAAGATTGGGTTCATCACTTTTGCCTTTATTATCTCATCAACAATCTTACCATAAGTTGAACCCTCATATGTATATAAATGACCTTTCAAATAACTCGAATCAGATATTCCTCCTAATGGTATAAATGCAAATGGATATTTTAATACCTTTGCAATTCCATCCTTAATCAATTTAGTTTTACCAACTCCCATCGAACCCTGAATACCAATCGCATAGCCTCGTGCATTCGGATTAGCTATAAATTGAGCTAATATTCTTATTATCTGGTCCTTCGTTTCATTATGACCATATATTTTATCATCCAATTCTTTCTTTATATTTGTCAAATAATCTGATATATAATCTTTCCTTATATTAATATTCCTATATAATCCAAGTGGCAATTTAGAAACCGTATTTACATATTTATATAATTTTGAATATTCACTCGAATGTGATGATAATTTATTTAATTCATTTAATTTATTTATAATTACTCTCTTATTGTCATTTGTTGTATTTGATAACAAAAATTTAAATCTCATTGGAACAATTTCATTTGATATATTATCAATGTTTTTTTCAATATTAATAATATTTTCTTGCGTATCAGGCAATAATTTATTAAAATATGTTATTTCATCTCTACTATAATTATCTAAAATTTTGGTGTGATTATCTCTTTTTTTATTTCTACTCATTATAATTATTATTATTATAATTAATTCTTTTCTTAAATACAACATCTATAATAATATGACTTTCCACTATTTTCATTATATCTAATGATTTCAACAATATCACCTTGTTTTAATCCATGCCATTTTGCAATTACATCAGTCTTTAATATTAACGGCATCTGTAATTTACTTTTAATTAAATATCTATTCATTATTATTGTCGCTTCTTCCTGATTTAGTTTTCTATGTGGTGGAACTAATTGATGTTTAGTCGGATTGAATTGTAAGTCATTTAATTGAAAATATTGCAACATTCCCTTCTTTTTCTGTAATACTTTATCAATTAAATTTAATTGAGTTATTGTTGGTGTTGTTAATATATCATTTCCAAATATTAATATTATATTATATTTTCCAAAATATTTATTATCAGTTTTATCATCTTGTACCAATACATCAATATCTATTTTGTTTTTCTTTAATTCTTCAATAATATCCTGTCTTAATTTTTTAGTTAATGCAAATATTATTGCAGTTTTATCTGTATGGAAATAAATAGGTCTTGTTTCATTATAAAACTCTTGCCTATCAATGTCAATTTCATGTTCATTAAATTCATCAATATCCTCATTCCTTAATTCTGATAACATATCTTTTAAATTTTCAATTGCTCTATCAATCTCCATTTTCTTAATATTTATTTCTATCTGTTTATATATCATTTTTTATTTATTTATTTATATCTTATCTATCTTTTTTTGCAATAAGTTCAATAAAAATTCTTTAGATTTATTTTTTATAAATTTATCAGTATATCCTAAATTTTTAATTATACTTTCTAAGTTAGATAAAGTTATGTTTTTTATATCATAAAAAGAATTCTTCATTTCTTGTTTTTTTGATATCGAATAATAACCATGACTATTTATATCATTAGTATCATTATTACTATCATTATTATCATTAGTATCATCTGATTTAACATAGATGCAAGCAATTTTTTTATTATAAAATGAGAATACCTGATGCTTTTCCTCTATTTTTTCGATATTTTTCTCAGTTACTTTTCTTATCTTACATTTATCATAATCAAAATAGAATTTAGTATCATCATTAATATTCCAATTGAATTTATAAAATCCACATGGTTTCTTTAAATTTTTATTTGAATTTAAAGAATTATAAATATATCTTTTATTATTACATGTAAAGCCTAGAATAACATGATTAACATATTTATCATTGTAATTAACTAAAATACATGCTTCTAATTTATATTTATAGCCTTTATATTCAATATAATCAGATGAATTAAACTTAATGTTAAAATCTTTAGTAATATATTTATATAAATTACTATCTTGAATATTTTTACTGTAAATATTTGATGGTTGAATTACTATAACTTCGGGAATTTTACTTAAATTTGGCTCTTTTATTTTATCTTTAATTTCAAATTTTATACTTCTAAATTCATATTTTATATGATCAATTTTAAATGAATAATCTTTTTGTTTTAAAGTATCTATTATTAAATTTAATTTTATATTTTTATCAAAATCAACTAAATATTCATTATTATCTAATATTATTACATCAAGACATTTAACACCAATTTTTCTAAAAAAAGTAATTATATAATTAATATTATAATAAACTACTAATGATATATGATTATTATAATAATGTATCATTAATCTCATTATTTTTTTTAAAGGTTTATCAAAATAATCTAAATATTTAAATAATAAATATTCAGGTTTTTGTTTAATAAACATTTTTCTAATTTTATTATCAGTCGAATATGAATATTTAAGAATAGTTTTTAAGTATTTAAAGAAACTATTCGATTTATCCCATTTTTTACTTTTTTTTATCATTAGTTTCTTGAGGTTTTCTGAATAACAACATGCAGTTATTATTGTATTAAACCAACAAGTTCCACCAAATTGTGGAATAACAGGATAATTATCGCACATTTATATTTAAATAACTATTTTATACTAATATTTAAAAAAATTGATTTTTGTTTTTATTATTATTATTATAAAAACAGATGAGTTTAAATAAGCCTATTTGGAAATTGAGAGATTGGATTGATATTGACAATCTTGAAATGGAAGTATTAGCAATAAATAAAAATGCTATTGAATTACTTAAACAAAATTTAGAAAAAATTAATTGGTATAATTTATCATTTAATAAAAATGCAATAAAAATACTTGAAAAAAATTTAGAAAAAAATCAATGGCAATTCTTATCTTTAAATAAAAATGCTATTAAACTTTTAGAAAAAAAACCACATAAAATAAATTGGAATAATTTATCAAAAAATAAAAATGCTATTAAACTTCTTGAAAATAATCCTAATAAAATTAATTGGAAGAATTTATCCTTAAATCCAAATGCTATTCATCTTCTTGAAAAAAATATTAATAAAATTGATTGGAGTAATTTATCTGAAAATGAAAATGCTATTAAACTTCTTGAAAATAATCCTGATAAAATAAATTGGAAATATTTATCAAAAAATAAAAATGCTATTCATCTTCTTGAAAAAAATAAAGATAAAATTAATTGGCAATTATTATCCTTAAATCCTAACGCTATTCATCTTCTTGAAAAAAATCAAGATAAAATTGATTGGTTTTCATTATCAAAAAATAAAAATGCTATTAAGCTTCTTAAAGAAAATACAGATAAAATTAATTGGAAGAATTTATCAAGAAATAAGAATGCAATTTCTCTACTTAAAGAAAATCAAGATAAAATTGATTGGTATTATTTATCATCAAATCCTTCAATATTTGAATTGGACTATGAGAAGATGATAGAAAATAATCAGGAGATGTATGAAGATTTAATTAAAGAGGTTATGAAACCATCAAGAGTATTTAAAAATCCTGATTATGATTATTTGGAAGTATTGTTTGGTGATTAATAAAAATGATTTTTTGTTTATAAAGTTTATTATTATTAAAAAAGATGAGTTTAAATAAACTTATTGATTGAGAATTATTATCATCTAATCCAAATGCTATTGAACTTCATAATATTAATTGGAAATTATTTTCAGCAAATCCATCAATATTTGAATTAGATTATAATAAAATGAAATAAAAAAATGATTTTTGTATATTATTAATAAATCATATTCATATGAATAGACCTGTTTATAAACTTCTTGATTGGATTGATGAAAGTAAGCTTGACTGGCAATTATTATCATCTAATAAAAATGCAATAGACCTTTTAAAAGAAAATCAATATAAGATTGATTGGTCTTTACTTTCAAATAATCCTAATGCTATTGAACTTTTAAAAGAAAATCAAAATAAGATTAATTGGTATCGTTTATCATCTAATCCAAATGCAATTGAACTTTTAAAAGAAAATCAAGATAAAATAGATTGGTATTGGTTATCATCTAATTCAAATGCGATAGACCTTTTAAAAGAAAATCAAGATAAAATAGATTGGTATATATTGTCAAAAAATGAGAATGCGATTGAACTTTTAAAAGAAAATCAAGATAAAATAGATTGGTATTATTTATCAGAACATTCAAAATATATAGAACTTTTAAAAGCAAATTATAATAAGATTAATTGGCGTTTATTATCATCTAATGAAAATGCAATTGAACTTTTAACAGAAAATCAGGATAAAATACATTGGGATTTACTTTCAGGTAATTCAAAAGCAACAGAACTATTAAAAGAAAATCAAGATAAAATTAATTGGTGTTATTTATCATTTAATTATAACGCTATTGAACTATTAAAAGAAAATCCAAATAAGATTGATTGGTGTTATTTATCATTAAATCCAAATGCAATAGAAGTTTTAAAAGAAAATCAAGATAAAATTAATTGGAAAAGGTTTTCAGAAAATCCAGCAATATTTGAATTATATTATGAAAAGATGAAAGAAAATAATCAAGATATGTATGAAGAATTAATTAAAGAAGTTATGAAACCATCACGAGTATTTAAAAACCCTGATTATGATTATTTGGAAGAATTATTTGGAGATTAATTATTATTATTATTAAAAAATGATTTTTGTTTTTTTGATTTAAATTATTATTAATCATGAGTTTAAATAAGCCTATTTGGAAATTGAGAGATTGGGTTGATATTAATGACCTTGATTGGGATATGTTATCATTAAATAAGAATGCTATTTCTATAATTGAAGAAAATCCTGAAGAAATTAGTTGTGTGTTTTTATCAGAAAATAAGAATGCTATTAAATTACTTGAAGAAAATCCTAATAATATTGATTGGGAAAGTTTATCATTAAATCCTAATGCTATTAAACTTCTTAAAAATAATCCCGATTATATAGATTGGGAAAAGTTATCAAATAATAAAAATGCAATTAAAATCTTAGAAGAAAATCCTGATAAAATTGTTTGGAAATATTTATCATTTAATAAAAATGCTATTTCTTTACTTGAAAAAAATCCTGAAAAAATTGATTGGAGTAATTTATCTGAAAATAAGAATGCTATTTCTTTACTTGAAAAAAATCTTGATAAAATTGATTGGAAATATTTGTCATTTAATAAAAATGCTATTTCTTTACTTGAAAAAAATCCTGAAAAAATTGATTGGCAATTCTTATCAAGAAATGAGAATGCTATTCATCTTCTTGAAAAAAATCCTGAAAAAATTAATTGGTTTTCATTATCAAAAAATAAAAATGCTATTAAGCTACTTAAAGAAAATCCTGATAAAATTAATTGGGATAATTTATCAAAAAATCCAAATGCTATTGAGCTACTTAAAGAAAATCCTGATAAAATAGATTGGTATAATTTATCATCAAATCCAGCAATATTTGAATTGGACTATAAGAAAATGAAAGAAAATAATCAAGAAATGTATGATGAATTAATTAAAGAAGTTATGAAACCATCAAGAGTATTCAAAAATCCTGATTATGATTATTTGGAAGAATTGTTTGGTGATTAATAAAAAATGATTTTTGTCGTTTTGATTGTTATTATTAAACATGAGTTTAAATAGACCTATATTAAAATTGAGAGATTGGATTGATAAAAGTAAGATTGATTTGAAAATGTTATCATTAAATAAAAATGCTATTGAACTTTTAAAAGAAAATCCTGATAAAATTAATTGGGCTTATTTATCATATAATAAAAATGCAATTGAACTTTTAAAAGAAAATCCTGATAATATAGATTGGGTCTATTTATCTGAAAATTCTAATGCCCTTGATGTATTATTAAAAAGTCCTAATAAGATTAATTGGTATTATTTATCAAGAAATAAAAATGCTATTCAACTTTTAAAAACAAATTTTAAAAAGATTGGTTGGCATCATTTATCAGAAAATTCAAATGCTATTGAACTTTTGAAAAAAAATCCTCGTAAAATTAATTGGAAATATTTATCATTAAATCCAAATGCAATTGAGCTACTTAAACGAAATCCAGAAAAGATTAATTGGGATAGTTTATCATTAAATCCAAATGCCATTGAGCTACTTGAACAAAATCTTTATGAGGGACGAGATAATATTAATTGGGAATATTTATCATTAAATAAAAATGCTATTCATCTTCTTGAAAAAAATCCAGATAAAATAGATTGGAAAAATTTATCGAGAAATAAGAATGCTATTCATCTTCTTGAAAAAAATCCTGATAAAATAGATTGGTATAATTTATCTAGAAATCCAGCAATATTTGAATTGGATTATGTAAAAATGAAAGAAAATAATCAAGATATGAATGATGATTTAATTAAAGAAGTTATGAAACCATCACGAGTATTCAAAAATCCTGATTATGATTATTTGGAAGAATTGTTTGGTGATTAAATTCTTTTTTTGTATTTAAGGAGATTACTAAGAATTCTTTAAATATAAAAATTGATTTTTGTTTTTATTATTATTCATAAAATAAGAATAAATTCTAATGGTTTCATTAACTAATGATATTTGTGAAATTATCGCAAGTTATATTCAAAAACCAAGATATGAATTATTAGATTGGATTGATATTAAAGATTTAGATTTTGAAAATCTATCATCAAATCCAAACGCAATTGAACTTATTAAAGAAAATCTTTTAAATGGACAACATAAAATTAATTGGGACTTATTATCCGCAAATACAAATGCTATTGAAATTTTGGAAGAAAATCCTGATAAAATTAATTGGATGGTATTATCAACAAATACATCTGCAATAGAATTATTAAAGAAAAATAAAGATAAAATTGATTGGGATAGTTTATCAAAAAATCCTGCTGCAATTCAACTATTACAAGAAAATCTTTTAAATGATAAAATAAATTGGGAATTATTATCAACTAATGAAAAAGCTATTGAACTTCTAAAACAAAATCCAGATAAGATTTATTGGAAATGGTTATCAAAAAATAAAAACGCAATTCAACTTCTTTTAGCTAATCCAGATAAAATAAATTGGGAGTTATTATCATTTAATGAAAGTGCAATTGAAATTTTAAAAGAAAATAAAGATAAGATTGATTGGAAATGGTTAACATTAAATCCTAATGCAATTAAACTTATAAGAGAAAATCCTGATAAAATTAATTGGACTTTATTATCTTTAAATGAACAAGCTATTGAATTATTAAAAGAAAATCAAGATAAAATTAATTGGTCTTGGTTATCATCTAATCCATCAATATTTAAGAAAGTTTATAATAATGATGATAAAAAAATAATTCAAAAAACATTAGAAATAATATTATTATAATTTTAAATTTTTAAAAAATTGATTTTTGTTTTTTATTATAAATCTAATAAAAAGAAAAAAATGTCTAATTATAATATCAATGCTATGACCATCAATAATATCATTGATTTTATCAGAGATAAATCATATACCAATGATAATAATTATACATTTAAATGTAATAGTTATGAATATAATAATATTGGTAATATTTACATTGATATTTTCAAAGATAAATTTAATAATGTTATAACTATAAATGATAATGAAGTTTTATTTAATTATAATCATAATACATTTGATATTACTATTATAAATGATAATAATGATATTTACTGGAATATTAATATATCATCAATTAATATTTAAAAATTATTTATTATTATTATTTATTATTTTAATAAATGTCTATTCATGAAATAATTGATAATATTAAATATAAAGAACTAATTAACAATAATTATTTTTTTGGCAATTATGGCGATTATCTTCGCTGTGGTAATAGTTATATTAAATTATTAAGTGAAGCTTTCCCTTCTCATTCTGATATCACTGATAATTCTATTATTATTTATATCAATTATAATAATAATAATAATAATAATAATAATAATAATAATGATAATAATAATGATAATAATAATAATAATAATGATAATAATAATGATAAAAAAAAATATAAAATTAATTATATAATAAAATCAAATGAAGTTCATTGGACAATTTCAAGAATATAATTAAGCAACTGGTTTGAATTTAAATCCTTTCCATCCATCTTTCTGAGTATAAATTCCATAAATCTTTTCGATATATGAACGCAATTGTGTGCGGTCTGGTTGTTTTTTACCCTTAGAAACATTTTCAACACTCCAAATTCTGAAATCATTAAATACTTCCATAAATCCTATCTTTTCTTTTGATGTTGAATCAGATACAATTCTATCATTAACATATTGTCCAATAATATCATTATTATCCTTATATTTCTGTGTCGCATTAATAACTTCTCTTGGTTCAATAATCTTATTTGGATTAATATTTTTATGTCTTTCAATTAACATTGAAAGAAAATAATCAGAATATCTTTCAAATTTTTCAGATAATTCTAAATCCATTGCAAATTCATTCGGTTTTGCTGGATCTGGATTTTCACAAAACCGAGAAGAAAATTCAATTACTCTTAAACGTCTCCAAACTCCACCATCATTTGATGGAATTTCTGGCAATTCATTACATGCTAAAATCATCTTGAATTGCGGTTTAAACTCATAAGGTTCTTTATATAAACCTCTTGTTAAAATTCTATCATTACCCGATAATTCCTTCATATATCCAACATTAATTTTATCATTTTCATTTGGTTCTTGCAATACTGCAAAACGTCGTCCTTTTGTTCTTTCAATTTCTCCTTGTGCTGAATTAGATGCTGCGCGTTTTTGCGTTAATAATGCAATAGGCAATGTAGCATAATAATCTCCTACCGTTTTTTGTATTAAATCTAATAATCTACTTTTACCATTACTACCTTGACCCGTAAATATATAAAATCTTTCTTGTGCAATTGAACCATCAATAACACACGCAAGAATATCAAGAACGTAATTTCGAAGATTTACATTTGTAAATACTTTCTCAAAAAAATCATTAATATCTACAATTTCCGGAATATCATCAGAATATGGAACATAATTTTTATTTGTTGATAATGAGATATAATCATCTGGCATTCCATCCCGGAATATATGCATTTTCATATCATATACTCCATTCTTAAATCCAATTAAATGTGCTCTACAATCTAATAATTCTTCAAATTTCTCATCTATAAATAAACATTTACATTCCTTCATAATACTATCTTTATATGCCGATTGTTTTAATTTTAATCCAATCTTCATTGCATCCGTTCCTTTTTTCCCAAGTATAGCTTGTTGTCCTTGGTCATATGCAGCATTATTTGAATTCGTGTTATAATACATTGCCCTATCTAAGAATTTACGACATATTTCCTCACTTAATGCCCGTCGCAAATTTAAACCCTCCCTCGTTTTTATCCAACAATGACATTCTTTATCATATTTATACCATGTATCCTTATTAACAGCTTTATATTCGCCTTTATATATAACCTGAATTAATTTTGCAACATCATAATGTGCGCCTTCTGAACCAATAGCAATATCAATTAAAGGAATTACCGAATTATCAATAATTTCTTTATATCGCTGTGGATTATCACTTTTAGCCCACCATCTTAATGTTCCCATTCCTAAATGGTCTTTTCGCATTCTATCCCATAAATTTTGACATTGTCCTTCTACATAATTACTTCCAATTTTTGAGAATTCAATCCATTGTGCTAATAATCTATAATCAATATTTCGTAATACCCAACCTAAATTTATCCAATCTGTATATCTTTCTGCGCGAGTTGATGATAAACATTCAGTTATTAATTCTCGTGCTAAAATATAGTCATCATCATTTGTATGATTTTTAATTAAATTAATTTCTTTTTTTAATAGAATATTACTTTCCAATTTTTCTTTCAATTTTTTATCAATAGCAGGTAAAATATGTCTTACATATTCCTCAACTTCTCCAATAAAATTTTCATTAATTTTTGTTTTTTCTCTTGTGATATATCTCATAGAAAATAATCTAATATATGATATTTCATCAGTAGCATTTGGTTTATAATCAATATCTTTAATTTCATCATCTTTATAATTATAAATCTTTGTTACTCTGTAAGCTTCCGAATCAGGTTTTTTACTCCCATACATTTGCCAACAATTAGCATTAATAATTGCCTTGTCAATTACATCCTCGTATTCATTACATAAATATAAATCAGTGAAAATTTCCGATGCAATATCTAAAATCTTCTTTCTAATAAAATGTTGCGTATTATTATCAATTATAATATAAGGAAAAATTATATGTAAGCCATCTTTAATTTTATTTCTAAATTCAGTTGGATATGGTTTTTCCATAACATATCCAACATTATCACTTTCACTAACATCCAAATAAGTATTTATTATCTTAAAATAATTATTCATAATTTTTGTTATGTGATTATCAGTATATATACGTTGCAAATAAGTTTCTCCACTTTCATTAATTAACATTGAAAAACGAAAATCTAAATCAATACGCAATGGACTTGGTTCAATTGGCTTTTCAGTATAATGTAATATTGAACCACTCGTAATTGCTAATGAATATATATCCAGAAATTCGTCATATTCATCATTGCCAATAAAGAGGGATATTTTAGGATTGCCTATACTTGTATTTGTGTATGGTTTGCCTTTTTCAACTTTATGTTTTAAAATGAAACTTTTAAATTTTTCTTGTGCCATATATATTATTATTTATTTATATTTTTAAATTATAAATATTCAATCATCATTTTTTTATTATACTTATTATTTAGAACTTCATGTCATTTTGTAGTCCAACAGCTGAGAATAAAAAGTTTTGTTATAGTTTTGACTCATTATTAAAAGTTGCATTAGCATGGAACTATTTAAAACCAAATGATAAGATTATTATTATAAAAAATAATGATAGTCTAAAATTATATGATAAAATTAAAGAAAAATTATGTAAATTTACTAAAACTAATGATGATAATTATTGGGCATGGATTGATATTATTAAAATGCTAAATAATAATAAAAATCCTAAAATTACAAGTGTTATGAAAAGTATTGAAAAAAAAGAATTAAGACCTGCACAACCGATTGAATGGATTACAAATAAAACTGAATGGTTATCCAATTTTGATATTGATAATGTATTAACTCAATATGAAGCCAATAAAGAATTATTTTATAAATTTCATGGCGTTTTTACTATCGATTTTAGATTAAAAACTTCTACAGGTGTTTGCAAATATTATGATAATTGTGATATTAATATGAAAAATATTATTAATTCTAATAATAAATATTTTGGTTTTGTTACTAATTTATGTAAATATGATGAACCTGGAACACATTGGACTTCTAGTTTCTTTGTATTAGACCCTTCTCTTAATTCATATGGTGCATATTATTATGATAGTGTTAAACGACCTATACCAAAAATGCTTAAACCCGTTTTTATTGATATACAAAAACAAATGAATTCTATATATCCTCATAAAAAATTTAATATTCATACAAGTAATATTGCACATCAACATAGTAATACAGAATGTGGAGTTTTTTCTATAGCATTTCAAACACGATGGTTATCTTTATTAACTATTGATGCAAAGAAAGCTTCTTTTAAAACTGTTATCGAATTTAATAAAATGAATGATGATGTTATGAAATTATTAAGATTTAGATTTTTTAGACCTAATTCTAATACAATACTTAAAAAATAATTTTATATTAATAATCATAATCTTATTTTGAAATCATGAATAATGAAAAAAAATTATATGATATTTGTCTAAAAATGATTAAAGATAAACATCAACTTAATGAATATTCTATTGATAAATTTAATACATTCTATTTTCAAGTATTTAATAATTCATCTGATACTGATAATATTAATGATTTAAATAAAGCAGTTCTTAAAAAAATTAATGAAGATATCATTTATAATTCCTCAAAAAATGATACCGTTCAAACAAAAATAATCGAATTACAAAATATTAGAGCTAATATGAATAATCCTAATAATCCTAATAATCCTAATAATCCTAATAATCCTAATAATACTAATAATACTAATAATACTAATAATCCTAATAATCCTAATAATACTAATAATACTAATAATCCTAATAATATTTATAATGATTTTAATGATATTAATGATATTAATGATTTGAAGATATCATCAACAACTAATATAAAATATATTAAAGTTGATAATTTATCAAATAATAATGGACGTTCGTTTATTATCAATACTATTAAAAATAATTTTAATATTACTAATAAATTTACAAATTATAAAATATATCCATCTTATTTATGCATCCCATCAATTATTAAAAAATATACTCCTTATATAATTATTGGTATAATGGATGACCATTCAAATATAACTTATACATTTATTCTTGATAAAATAGGTTCTACATGGGATATATGGAAACCTGTCAATGATAATTATATGAATACTAATATTAATTCTTCACAATGGAATATGTCATTATATGATTATACAAATAATTATCTTGATTTAAAACAATATTATGTAAATACACTTGAAATTTTAGAAATAAATAATTCATATAAACTTAAAGTTTCAAATCCTAATCTATTTGAAATCAATGATAATATTAAAATTATTTTTAATAATAATATTAATGTTGATAATACTATTATAAATAAAGATAATGAAAATAATATTTTTATTTATATTAATAATATTAAAATTGACCAATTTATTAATAGTAAAATATATAATATGAAATATCAATTATCAATTATTTTTAAAATTTTTCCAATCTAAATTATAAATATTAATATACAAATAAATATATATATTATCATTGTTAATATATCTAATTTATATTTTAATTTCATTTTTTCACGATCTCCCAATTCTGTTGGAGGTTTTTCATCAGCTAATATATTAATAATTAATAAATATATTAAATATATGAAACTACCCATTAATATTATATGCATCCATATATTTGTAGTATTTACATGCAAATTCATATAATTTACTAAAATTCGCATTTTAAATGTATCAAAATTTATTATAATTAATATTAATGCAAATAATGCACAATATGATATGAAATAATAAAATAGCGATTTATTAATATCTGTAATCATATTACTATCAATTAATTTATAACATAATAATAATGCTCCAAAACGAATACAATATATTAATACAATAAATATTAATTTATCATTTAATGTTATAGCTAATTCTTCCTCAGGATCTAAATTATTATTTTTAACCTTATTATAAAATAAATTCTTTGTTATTTGTTCCGGTATTTTCTTATCATTTATATCTTTGTCATATGTTTCCAATAATCTATCAAAAATATTGTAACCATCTTTATCTATAAAATTTACTGTAGCCAATTTTTTCTCAACATTTTTATCAACTATTCTATTTGATTTTAATTTTTTAATATTTTTCATAATATCATTCATTCCTTGTGATTTAGTTTTTTTTAACTTGTTAATTTCTTCTTTTAATGTATCAAGTGAAGTTTCGCCTCCTTTCATTATTTTATTAGGCATTTTTTTAATTTTACCTCCTTTTCTAGGTTTATTTGTCTCTATTATTTTGTCTAATGTATCAGTCAATTCTTTTATTCTTGAAGTAATTTCGTCTATATTAGAAGAAATTAATTTATAGAATTCTGTATATTTTTTAAATGGTAATAATAGTTCATCACTTATAACATCGTTTTCATCATTATTTTTAATGAATTTATTATATATATCTTTTATATTTGGATAAGTATGAAATTCTGCTGTATTTTTAATTTTATCTATAATAAGTTTAAATGTATTATTATATAAAGAAAGTAATTCTTTTTGTTTAGCATCAACATCAAGTTGCAGTTTATTTATTTTAACTTTAAATCGTTCCAGCTCTTTCATTTCACCTTCAAATAATGCCTTATATTTTAAACTTTCACCTAAATGTTTAAAATCAGTATAGTGCTTTGAACAATACTCTATTATTTGACCTATTAAATCACTAAATTTATTTGACATATAAAAATCATAAGTACTTATATCAACAGGAACTTCATATCCACTAACTGCTTTATTTTCAATAGTTTCTACATATTCTCTATATGTTTTCTCTATATCAGGTAAACTATCAATTATTGCATTTATTTGGTCATATTCTTTACTTGACGCATTTATTACTACGTCGGGTAATACATCATTTATAAAATCACTGGTATTTTTATAAACGGGTAATTCATCTTTCGTTCCTTCTTTTGTTCCTTCTTTTGCTTCATCAGTACCAATACCACCATACATTAAAGTCTTTTCACTTATTATTATATTTTTACATAATAAATCTTGAATATTATATTGTAATTTATTGTCATTCTCATAAAATTTATATAAATATGGAATAACTAATTCCATATTATCATTAATATAATTTAAAAAATTTATTGATTTTAATATTTCAAATATATTTATATTTCTATCTTCCGGATTTATAAATTTTGTTATTTCTATTAAATCAATATTAAATTCTGATAATTCATTTATTAATATTCTCTGAATATCTATTTTATTTATTCTCTTATTCATAATAAATATTAACTGATAAGTTAAATCATTTAATCTTTTATTATTTTTTGTTATAAAATAATGTTTTACCAATTTTGCATAAATATCCATAGAAATCTCATCATCATCCTTATATATATATGATGCTAATAATAATATATTATATATTATATTTTTAGTTTCTTTTGTTTCCTTAAGTCCTTTTAAATCCCTTAAATCATAATGAGTATTTAATGTATATAAATCCATAATTGGCATTGTTTTATAATTTTTAAATATTTCATCACCACCAAAAATATTTAAATAATCAAAAATTTCACAATTTAATATAAAATTACATTCCGTTGATATTTTTTTAATATCAGAAATATATAAATATCTTTCTGATAATTGTTTTATTAATAAAGACCGGTCCTTCATTAATTTAGAACATTTTTTTTCTTGACATGATGACATTTCAATTTTAAATGGCATTTTTAAATTGGAAAAGTTATATAAATTAAATGTAGGTAAATTATTTAAATTATATGTTGTTGAATTAATCTTTATTGTATTATTCAATTTATTTAAAATATTTAAATAAATAAATGTTAAAAATGAGTCATAACCTTTTATTATATTATCCTCATTTTTTGAATATTTATATATAAATAATAATAAATATTCTGTATCTTTAGTTTTTTCTGGATGTCTTAATGTTTCTGGTATTTTCAAATATTTTTTAAAAAATATTAATAGTTTTTGTATAATATCTACGTTTTTTAATAACTTATCTATTTTTAGATAAATATCCCTATAATTTTCTTTTGTTTTTATTTTTCCAATAGTTATTATAATATCTTTATTTGGTAATTTTAATAATGATTTATAATTATCATAAATATAATTTAAAAATATATAATATATAATTTCATCCTCATTATAATAATATGATAATAATATATCATTCTTATAAAATTTTATTAACATTTCATTATAATCATTAAAAAATTCTGTAAGTGATGTATTTATTATTAATAAAAAATAAATAACATTCTCACTTGTTTTTAAAATTTTCAATAATTCTAATATTAATTTTTCAGGATTTTGTGAATAATATAACTCATATATTCTTTTAATATCTATATTATTCTTTTTTCCTCCTGTTGTAGTTGATTGTTCTGGTGCTAATATTACACCTGATTTTGATATTAAATTTTGGATTTCTTCTCTTAAATATTTTACATTTATTTTTTCACTAGATAATATAGTTTCTATTGGACTTACCAAACTTTGATAAAATGTATCATCAAATTTTAATCCCTTACGATATAATTTAACTATTAAATCATTTATTTTTTTAGCTATTTCATAATCAAGTTCAGCTTTTTTAAATAATATATAAGCATCTTTAAATTCTACCATTGTTCTATTATTATTTTTTTGCAGTTCTGCTAATTCTTTTTTCAAATTTTCCAAATTTTTCATTAATATAAGTAAATGCTCATCTTGATTAAAATACTTATATAAATTCTGGCTTAAATTAACATTATCTTCTGTTAAATAAATCATTGTAAGTAAGTTATTAATTTCTGTTTGAATAATACTAATTTCATCTGCAGTTTTACTTGCAATATTTGTCGTTAACTCTAGTAAATATTCTTTAAATTTGTTAAACCTATCTAATAATTTTTTTGCATTCGTTTTAAATAATTCTTTAAATTTAGTTTCTCTATCAGATATTTTATTATAAGATATAAATTCATCTATAATACTATCAGTAGATACTATATGATAAAAATGTATAGAATTTTTATAAATTTCATCAAGAGCTTTAGCAGCAGTAGCATCAGCAGCATCTTTATCAGCAATATAAGCTTCGAATAATTTAATTTTAATATCTACCTCATCAATTATTGTTTTTAAATCACTGTCTATTTTTATATTATGGTCTCTAAAATCCTTTTTTTTTTTTTCTATAGCTTCCATTTTTTCTTTAATTTGAAAATTAAGACCATCTAATTTTGTTTTGGATTTTGTAGTTTCTAATTTCTTTTTATTTTCGGCTGTTTCTTTTTCAGTTAATTCTTTTTTTAATTTTTTTTCTTCATATTCTATTATTATTTCATATAATTCATTTGAAAACTTATCAGTTTCAATTTTTGAGTTTGATTTTGATTTTGAGTTTGATTTTGATTTTGATTTCTCTAAATAATCTTTCAATATTTGTAATTCAACTTTAAATTTTTCTTTATCAAATATGTCGTTATCTTCATCTTGAAATTGAGCATTAGCGCTAATAATAGCAGTAATTATAGAATCAATTTTTTCATTTTCAATTGCAACTATAGCATTTATATATGCCCTTATTTTATCATATGCAGCATTTTGCTTAACGATTAAATCTTTAGAATTTAGTTTTTTTGCCTCTTCTTTTGCTTCTTTTAATGCAATTATTTTATCTTCTAATAATTTAGTAATTTCATCTTTAATAGCCTTTACGTTATTTAATGGTGGTATATTTGTATATTTATCTCTTATAGTAGCTATTTCTAATATTATCTCTTCATCTAATTTTTTTTCTACATCGAATAATATAGAAATCAATTTTAAATTTTCAGCTACAATATTATCTAATTCTTTTTTCATTGTGTATTCTTTTTCTTCTGTTTCATTGCTTTTTGTAGTAGGTTTTTTTTTTGCTAATTTTTGCTTTGGAGTAGCATCTAATTTTTTTTTATCGTCTTTTAATTTTGATAATTTTTCGTTTTCATTAATTATTTTAATATTAATATCTAATATTTTTTGAATATCAGCTAATATTAATTTAACATTTCCTTCTTTTATTAAATCAATTCTTTGAAATATTTCTGCAAGAGTGTCTTTAGTTAATGAAGAAGTACCACTATTAAAACCAGATGTACCCCTAGAGGTTTCAATTACTTTACTTACTTGATTTGTTATTTCTTTACTTAATTCCGTATTTATTTTCAATATTAATTCTTCACTCTTTTTTTTTTCATCTAATATTTTTAATTCTTTTTCACTAAGTTCTATTTGTTCAGCTATTCTTGTTTTTTCTGATTCATTTTTACTTGCTAATAATTGGATTTCTGCATATTCATCATCATTTTCATCATCATTAATTTTATTTAATTCAAGTAATTGTGCTTTTTTTTCTTCCATATTTTTTTCATTTTCAGTTTTCTTTTTAATTGTTGTAATAAGATTATTTAATAATTTTTTAATTTTATCTGTCTCTTTTTCATCACTTTCCTCTTTTTTTGCTTCTTTTTCCTTTTCCTTTGCTTTTTCTTTTTCTATCTTTTCCTTTTCCTTTACTATTTCCATTTGTTTTCCTTTTTCAATATTTTTTAACATTTCATCGTTTTTTTTTATAAAATCATTATATTCTTTATTGAATTCATCATATAATAATAATAACTCTTTTGATATATCAGTATTTTCAGCATTTGATTTAATTTCTGAAATTTTTTGTTGAAGAGGATTAATATATACAGTATATAATCTAATATATGCTAACAATGAATCATATACCATTCTTTCATATTCATCATAATCATCATCATCATCATCATAATCAACATTAAAATTTTGTATTATATTGTTTAATGTTGATATACTTTCATGTGGTTTATTTCCACCAACTTTTTTATCATCTTTTGTCAGCAAATATTTTAATTTTTCAATAAATTTTTCAATAATAGGTTTAGCAAAATTTAAAAAATATACTTTCTTAAAATTATACATATTTTGATATATCGCAAATGCTTGTTTTAAACGTTTTTCATAATCTTCTAATTTAAATTTGCTTTTTTCTTCTTCAGTTGCTTTTTCTTGGTTTTTTTCTTTGTCAATAATTTCTTTAATCATATCATTAAATTCTTTAATATCAGCTGCAGAATTATTTTTAGCATCTAATTTAAATCTATCATAAATAGTAGTTTTCCCATCATCAACAGCATCTTCTTCTTCATCATTTTTAAGTTGTTCTAATATTTTTTTAATATTCTTCAATTTTTCATTATTATAATCATTTTCTTTTCCTTTTAAATCGAACTCAGAAAATTTTATTTCACTAGATTTTGATAAGTAATCATTAATGCCCCCCAAAACCTTCTCATAACTGGTTTTTTTAGTATTAATATCAAAAGGTGTTTTCTTTGCATAACTATCAGTAAATTTATCAGCATTTTTAGTTGCCTCTTCTTTTGATTTTCGAGGTTCTTTATTTTTTGATAATAAATAAATGCTTTTTTCATATATTTTACTTTTTATGATAATATCAATCTTAGCTATTTTTAATTTAATATCTTCCTCCATTTTAGCAATTTTTTCTTTAAATACTAATTTATTTTCAGTTGCTTGTTTAGCTGTATTTTCAGCTTTTAATTTATTTATTGCTTTCTGCTTTTCATCCTTTAATTGTTGTTCTTTTTCTAGAGTTTGCTTTTTTGCTGTTGAAATAGCTTGCTTATCTTCCTCTTCTTTAAGTTTTAAATTGGTAATTCTTGCTTTTTTAGCATCTAATTCTACATCTTTTTTAGTTTTATAAGCATCTATGTTAGCTTTTGAATATTCATTTTTAATTATGTCTCTTTCTATAGTAGCGCTGCCTTGGGTTGATTCTATACCTGTATTACCAATAATACCAGGTAATATTAACTCATTTAGATATTTATTAAATGATTCATCAGGCATTTTTTCGGATAATAAAGATGTTAAATTAACAACAATATCTTTAACATTGCCGTCATGTTCATCAATCATTTTTTTAATATTATAAATAGTTGATAAATATGAAGAAACTAAATTATTACCATCACCAGAACTGCTACCATCACTATTACCATAAAAATATCTATTTAATGTTTCCAATTCTTCATCGTCATCAGGAGTAAAAAAAGTACTATCGTCTATAGTTGATTTAAGATTTTCAGAAGTTTCTTTTTTTAATAATAAATCTTTATATTTAACATATTTTTTAATGATTTCATTATCACTATATATATTTTGATATGATGATTGTAGATAATTTATAATTTGCTCAGATATAAACAAATTTCTATTATTTATATCCATTACCCTATTATACTAATTTACAATAATAAAAATAATTAAAATTTAATTGCAATAATGCTTGTGAACCCCCATACTCCTAATGAAAAATATGATATTGAATTTAATATTTTATCTTTTTGTTTATAATCAAAACTAATATTCATATCTTTTTGTTCTTCAGTTCTTTTATCCATTGATAAAATAAATGGAATAACTGATAAAATTAATATTATACATAAATGTAATATTAATCTATTATAACCATTAATATGAACATAGAAATAATATAATAAACTTGGCATACTCGATAAAGAAATATTTGAAAATAATTCAAATATTGGATAATAATACATAACATTTACGAGTGCAATTATAAATATGAAAAATAATATATAAATAGCGCTATAATAAATAAATGCCGTTGTAAAATTATTTATTAAATTAGCATTTAATCCCCAGTAGATTAATGCTAATGCAATTATTCGTATTACTAACGTTGTTAATATAAATATAGCTCTATCAATTATTGTTATTTCTAATCTATCAGGACTAAAGCTCGGGATATTTTTATATTTCTCATATATTCCCTTAATCACAGGCAATTGTTCCTTTACATTAGTTTTTATTGCTTGTGGTTGATTGCCTTCTGAATTAATTATAAGTTCATTAATATTTGAAGGCGGAACACTTCCAAGTAATGGTGCAACATTTCCAATTTCTGTTAATAATGATTTCATTGGCATTGGATTTTTTTTAATATAATAGTTATCATTACCTCCAGTTACTTTTTCTAATGCATTAAATAATTCATCATATTTATCATCAACATTAGAAGCTGTAGAAGGTTTTAATGTGGTTTTTAAACTATCAATAACTTTTCTTCTATCAGTCTGAGTTAATTGTTTTAATGATTTATTTATAACGTCTAATTTATTTTGCATTTCTGTATGATAAATTTTACTATCTTTTGTTGTATATAAAAATTTATATAAATTAGCAGGGTCAGATAAACCATTTACAAATTTGACATAAAAATTATATCTTTTAGGATTGAATTTTCTAACAAAACTATCTGTTAAAACTAAAGAACTTATATCTAATATAGGTGTATTTGGTTTTGATACATTTAATAAATCTTTAAATCCAAATAATAATTCAGCCATTCTTCTATTATAATGTTTGATTATTTATGTATAAAAACCATATACTCCCGAATATTATTAATATTAATATTATAAATATTAATAAATAACTATATACATGATATAAACTAACATATAAAAATCGTAATAATATAACAAAAATACTTATTACTATTATTATTACAAAAATTAATAATGGATATATATTAAAATTATTATATCCATTTTTATTATTATTTAATTTATTTATAATATTTATGAAATCTTGATTTTCACTATGAGGATTTACTGTCATATAATAACTTAGTAATATATTATTCATTGGTATATAATTAGTATCAAAATATTTAAATATATTCTCCTGTTTTATATCCTCCTCATTACCTATGAAATAATAATTTATTGTATTATCTTCGCAATTTCCTGAAGTAGTCATATTAATTATATATTAAGATTTTATAAATGCAGGTTCTCCCAATACTATTAAAAATATTACCATTAATATTGGAAAATTATAGGATACATTATCCGCATTTATTTTAAAATATGATAATTGTTTTGTATCAAGTTTATTATATTTACTTCCATAATCACAATTGATAATTAATTGTTTCCTTATTGGTTCTTTTATTATTTCTTCTTTATTATAAAAATTATAATTTGATGTAATTGTTGCAATTGTAGATGAATTATTATCCAATTTTAAATTATCTAATAAAAATTTTACAATATTATTAAAAAATATATAATGTTCATTAATTGCTTTTATTGATTTTGCATCTGAATCAGAAGCAACCAAAGTAGCTTTTGTAACTGAAACTTTATATAAATCTCCAACTGCAAAATTTGCATCACGTACATTTGTTGGTGTGTATGTCGATGGATTATTACAATATATATCATAAATTTTTGTTTCTATATCTGATAATGTAGTTTTAGCAGGTAAACATAATTTACTTTCATTCTTACCTATTTCTGCTTTAATAGTTAATAATAAATTTTCATATAATTGTATTATAATACTAATTATATAATAATTATTATTGTATAATTTAATACATTCATCATCTATTATTTTTGGTTTAGATGTTATAGGTTTAATATTTACTAATATTTTATCACTTACAATTTTATCTAAATACAGAGTAGTTGTTGAAATAGTACTATCAAAATATTTTTTATTATTATAAATTAAATAATTTATTTTATTAGCAAGTTCTGTTTTAATATCAACTGCCGCTGCTTTATATGCATTATATAATAAGATAATATAACTAATTATTTCTGTTGGTGTTGATGCTGGTGTAATATTAAGTAATTTATTATTTACATCTAATGTATCTGCTTCATAATTTAATTGTTGTAAACTAATCACTGTAGGATTAAAATAATTATGATATTTAAAGTCGTTATCTAACACATCAGGATTACCTAAATTTTTAATTTTTTTACGTCCTATTGACTTTAATAACCTTGAATTTGTAAATACAGGTTCAACATTGCATAAATTATTTAATAATACAGACCTAATAATTTCTTTAAATATATTATTTGTATTATTTTTATATTTATAAAGATTAAAAGGTAATGCATATATTTTTGTAACATCTAAATTACATTGATAATATTTTCCACTCTTTGTTTCCAATGATAAAAATGCTCGATTTGAATATTCAGAAATTAATTTATAATTAGCTTTATCATCAATAAAATCATCGTTTACATATACTGTAATTGTATTTTTAATTAACTTAATATATAATTCATTATTATCACTATCAGAAATTTTATTTGGTAATTTATTATAACCATCGATAGCGCTATTAGTGATTATATCATTTGTTATAGATATAGATAATGCATTTGCAATTGTATAAGTTGTTCTGCCTGGACCTCCTCCTTGTAATGCTAACAAATTAACATCACTATTTACTATATTACCACTATCGTACTTATAACCTTCTATGTTAATTGGTAATTTTAATTTACCAATATCAATTTTATCTTTAATAAAATTTTCTTTTAATTTTTCTATTAGATTTATTAAAGATTTATATATAGTTTCGTTTATAGTATCATTATTTGCAGGTAAAGAAGTAATTATTGTATCAGTATCTGTATCAATACTTTTAAATACGTCTTCGTGAGTTGCATTACTATTGTCTCTATAACCTTCAAAAGTTTTAATTAATAAATTTAATTCATCAGTATATTTTAAATAATCTAGATAATGATTTTGTTCGACATATTTAATGAACCTTATATTAAATTTTTCTAAAAGTTTTTTATATTGATATAATTTATAATATACATATCTATAATATCCTGTCATTTTTAATTTTACATTAACATTAAAACCATTAAAATTAAACATTAAAGTTTTTTCAGGTTCTATTTTAATATCATTTTTTGAAACTGTATTTATTGATGATACACAATTAGTTAATAAATATATTATTGATTTATGTTCAACAGTGCTAGAAGATAATGGAATAGTTGTTTTATAATATATATTAGCATCTATTTTCTGGATAGTATTATCAGATGATATATTTCTGAATTCATTTTGATTTAAATTTGTAATAGCAGTATTAATGTTTCTTGTATTTTCTATTTTATAATTTTTTAAAGTTAATAATGTTTTAATTTCTGCAAATATTTGTTTTGCATTTTTACCACTTGTTGTACTTTTTATATTTGCATTATTAACTAATTTATTATAAAAACCAATTCCTGTTTGTGCATCTAATTCTAAATTTAATGCAGTATTAGCATTCGTTATATCATTTTTATAATGTGCCATTGGTTCATAAATAATATATTTATTAACATATGTATTATAATATAATATTGAATTCATAATTGTAATTGAAATTAAAATTGTTAATAAATAAATGAAACAAATATATGATGTATCATCTTTATAAATACTATAAATAATATATGCAATTATTGTAAGAATTATTATATATATATGCATATTATTATTAAATCCAAGGATATTAATGGCTATATCTAAATAATCGGTTTTATCACTGAAAGTAGTTGAATTTAATGAAGAACTTGTATAAGCATTAAATCTTTGATTATAATGTTTCATATCATTATCAAAATTTTTAATATCTTTGTAATATTTATCAACAATTGATTTTTTATTTATATATTCAGGGTCAGTATTTGTATCATCATATTTAAATAATGATAATAAATCAATACCATTAAATGTTGGTTTTTGAATTGGTGTTGGTTTTATTGGCGGTGCTTGTTTATAAATATCATACATAGTTGAAATATCATGTGAAGTATTAAGATTAATATTATTATATTTCGATATAATATATTTGTATATATATCCGGATGATATAAATAAAATTGTAAAAAAGAAATAAATAATTAAATCTTTATATTTATTATCCGTTTTTATATTATATAAACTAAATGAAAAATAGAATAACAATAATATAAATACACATAAATACATGAAACTAAATAAATAATTATCAGTATTAGGAGTAATATTAATATTTAAAAATACTTTTAAAATATATGATAATGGAATTATTATTATTAATATGAAAACTATTAAATAATTACCCGTGCAATTTGGTATAATCTTATGACATTCATCACATAAACATTTTAAAATTTGTTTAGGTAAGGATAAATCAGTTTCAATTTCAAAGGAACATAATTCTGGTTGTTCAATAATAAATCTAAAATAAAAATATACACCATATGCAATACTAAATAAAATAGTTATTATAATTATAACAATCGTTATTAAATAATTGAAATACGATTTATTATAAATGTCCTTAAATAGAAATTTTATATTATTATAAACGTTATAACGGTTAGTTTCGTATTCTATTGTTTGATTTGTATTAAACTTAGACATAAATGAACCATAATTATAGAAATATGTATAATTAAAAGTGAAAAATCCTACATTATATAATTCATCAATGATTAAAATAATACTAAATAAAAAAGTAATACCAATACAAATATTAGTTATTATAATCATATAATAATTTAAGTCCATTTTCTATATAATAAATATACATTATAATAATTATATTTATTATTTATGTCATTATGGATTAAATTTAAAAATAATTTTAGAAATATTATTGGTGAAATTCCAGAATTTAATATTGTATTTGAAAAATATACATATTATGAATATAATTTATTATTATATTCATATTTAGGTTATCCGATTGATTTATTTATTGACGAATTGATAAAAATGAAATTTAATATACAAAATTTAAATAAAAAAGAATTGATATGGAATAAAAATGTTCCATATTATGAAAATCAATATTTTTTTGAAATAGATTTAAATAATCCAAATATTCCAAATGATTATTCATTTTTAACTGAAATGATATTATTTATTATTAAAAATAAACCGGTAATAAGTAATAAACATTTGATTATATTAAAAAATATTGATAAATTGGGGGATTATGCATTTGCATTTAGAATAATATTGGAAAAATTTTATAATAATGTTTATTTTATTTGTACTACTCATAAAATATCTAAAATTGAATCACCAATTAAAAGTCGTTTTTCATTAATTCGTTTAAGATTATTTACTGAAAATGAAATTAATAAAATATTTAATAAATATTTAGAAACTTCATTAATTATTTCAAATAATAGAAATATTATTTTTTGTATATTTATATCTCAAGTTAAAATTAATGAACCACAGTTAATTACTAATGATTTTTGCGAATTCAATTATCCACTTATTAAAAAATTTTTAGATTCTAAATATGATTTATATGACATCAGACAATTTTCATATAAATTATCACAATATAATTTAAGTATTATGGATATTACTAGAGATTTTATGAAAATATATAAAAATGATAATGAAAAATTAATTCAGTTAATTAATATTGCGGCAGATGTTGATTATATTTTAACTATATCAAATAAAGGTAGAGAACCAATTTATATTGAAAACTTTTTATGCCAGATTTTAATATAAAAAAAATGATGATATTAATTAAATATAAAACATTATAATGAATTTTTGCGAGGTATGTTCGAATATGAAGTATATGAAAACAAATGATAATAAAAAATTAGTATATTATTGTAAACATTGTTCATTTGAGAAAGATGAAGAAAGTTCATCTGCAGTTAAAATTTCAGAAACTATTTATACCGAAGATGAATTATTATATAATCAACATATTAATAATTATTTACGTTTTGACCCGACATTAAGAAGAATTAAAGATGATAATATCAAATGTACTAATTGTGATATTCCTGATGATAAAAGACAAATTATTCCAATTAAATATCATCCATCCAATATGAAATATTTCTATGTTTGTGATAATTGTGGATTTACATGGAGAGAAAATAAAAAATGATTAATTATATAAGAAGATATAATTAATTAATTTTATTATGACTACAAGTGATTGCAAACAACCATTTGATGAATGTACAAAAGTTTTTGCTTCTCTTAATAATAATAAAATCAGTAAATTAATTATGACTAAATATGAGTTTAATGTCGTAATAAGTCAAAGAACCGTTCAATTATCTCAAGGACATTATCCTTTCGTTAAATTTGATAAATCCATTAAATCTAATATGGATTTAAGAAAAGTTGCTTTACAAGAATTAAAGGAAGGTAAAATACCTTTTATTATTAAACGTCCTCTTCCTAATGATAAATATGAATTCGTTCGTATTAAAGATTTAGATTTGAGTGCTGTTAAATATATGATTGATTTATAATATATAAGATTATTTTGATATCAGATATATAAATGTTATATTCAATAATTTTGGCATGTACTTTTGAGGGTGGAATTGGATATAATAATCATATTCCATGGGATATCAAAAGTGAATTATATTTATTTAAACAAATTACCGGAAATAAGGACGAATATAAACAAAATGCAATTATTATGGGTAGAAAAACATGGGACTCATTACCTTATAAGCCATTAAAAAATAGATTAAATATAATTATAACAAGTGATAATAATTTTAATAATTATGATAATATTATTAGTTTTTCAAATATTGATAGTGCGCTTGAATATTGTGAAAGAAGTATTGAAATTAATAAAGTATTTGTAATTGGTGGTAAATCTATTTATGATTTATGTTTAAATAATGAAAAATATTTAAATAATATTGAAAATATTTATATTTCTATTATTTATAAATATTATACTTGTAATGTTTTTATCAATTTAAAAACAATTCTTAATAATTTTAAATGCGAACATGAAACAATAATATTTCATCCACAATTTCTACATATGAAAATGACAAAAAAACTAATATAAACCTTTTTTATTAAAACATTCTTTAATATCATCTTGATAAAATTGATAAACATTTATACAATTATTTATTATTTCATTATATTGTATCATATATCCTTCATTTTTTTTAAAATTAATCACTGCTAATTTTAATATATCAACCGCTTCTTTATATTTCTTATTTTTATAATATAAAATACCGAGCATATGTTGAAAATCAGGATTATCTTTTCCAAATTCCATATAATGTTTATATGCTTTATTTAAATCTTGTTCATTATTATTTATCATATTAGCCAATGTTATATAACTATTATTTTGTAATAAATAGTTGTTTGTATTTACAGTTGTTGGAAATATGCCAAGTTTTGAACCTTCTAAAAATGTATGTTTGTTAATTAAATATGATTTTAATTTATTATCAAAAATAAATTTAGATAATGATAATTTCATCGGAAAACGTATAACATTCATATAATCATATATTTTTTCAGCGGTTGATGGTGTTATGAAATATGAATTTTTTGTTAGTAATATTTTAAATTGATTATTAACCGGAATAAAATTAATTTTATTTTCTGTATCATGCATTGACAAACATGTTAATATTATATCATAATCAACCGTTTTTAATAATTTCAAAAAATCATTAAAATTATTTTTATATTCATCTAATAATATTATATCATCCTCTATAATAAAATTATGTTTTGTCTTACTTATTTTTATCTTTTCATAAGCACACATATGTTTATGCAAATTTGATAATTGTGCTAAATTAAATTTAACTTGAGCTGTTTTAAAATCAGGGTCTGTAATATCATCATTATTTAAATTTATTTTTTTATCATAATCTGATATATTTTTTTCAATATCTTCAATTGTCGGGTTCATTATATTAATGACATTAACATTGTATTCATTCTTTTTCATCATATCAATTATAATATTTAAAGTTGTCATTAACATTTTATTTCTCAATGTTAAATGTTCAGATTTTATAACATAAATATCTATATCAATCATTATATGTTAATATAAAAATAATAAACTCTTAAATCATTAATTAGAATTTATACTTGTTACCGCTAATTCTAATGCTGATAATCGCTGACTTAATTCAGGTCGAGCTTCTACTGTCGCTAATCTAGATGAAACATCATTTAAATCAACAACCGGACGAGCTTCAACCGCCTCTAATCTAGATGAAACATCATTTAAATCAACAACCGGTCGAGCTTCAACCGCCGCTAATCTAGATGAAACATCATTTAAATCAACAACCGGACGAGCTTCTACCGCATCTAATCTAGATGAAACATCATTTAAATCAACAACCGGACGAGCTTCAACCGCCGCTAATCTAGATGAAACATCATTTAAATCAACAACCGGACGAGCTT
>Ga0207934_1000001_pt1 | contig 196055 bp, 200 predicted proteins | sample LakMenE22Apr09ns_FD_150724 | JGI IMG/M metagenome (GOLD analysis project Ga0207934, IMG submission 150724) | Freshwater microbial communities from Lake Mendota, WI - 22APR2009 deep hole epilimnion (SPAdes) | ecosystem: Environmental > Aquatic > Freshwater > Lake > Epilimnion/Euphotic zone ... | reverse complement strand
AGTAATTATGCATCTAATGTTTCCAATGTTATAATAACAAATACAAGTAATTATGCATCCAATATTTCTAATATTATTATCACAAATACAAGTAATTATGCTTCTAATGTTTCTAATGTCATAATAAGAAACACAAGTAATTATGCATCTAATATTTCAAATGTTATTATAACAAACACAAGTAATTATGCATCTAACATCTCTAATGTTATTATAACAAATACAAGTAATTATGCTTCTAATGTTTCCAATGTCATAATAACAAACACAAGTAATTATGCATCTAACGTTTCCAATGTTATTATTACAAACACAAGTAATTATGCATCTAATGTTTCTAATGTCATAATAAGAAATACAAGTAATTATGCATCTAACATCTCAAATGTCATAATAACAAACACAAGTAATTATGCATCTAATGTTTCCAATGTTATAATAACAAATACAAGTAATTATGCATCCAATATTTCTAATATTATTATCACAAATACAAGTAATTATGCTTCTAATGTTTCTAATGTCATAATAACAAACACAAGTAATTATGCATCCAATGTTTCTAATGTTATTATAAGAAATACCAGTAATTATGCTTCTAATGTTTCTAATGTTATAATTGTAAACACAAGTAATTATGCATCTAATGTTTCTAATGTTATAATTGTAAACACAAGTAATTATGCTTCTAATGTTTCTAATGTCATAATAACAAACACAAGTAATTATGCATCCAATGTTTCAAATGTTATTATAAGAAATACCAGTAATTATGCTTCTAATGTTTCTAATGTTATAATTGTAAACACAAGTAATTATGCATCTAACATCTCAAATGTCATAATAACAAACACAAGTAATTATGCATCTAATGTTTCCAATGTTATAATAACAAATACAAGTAATTATGCATCCAATATTTCTAATATTATTATCACAAATACAAGTAATTATGCTTCCAATGTTTCTAATGTTATTATAACAAACACAAGTAATTATGCATCCAATATTTCCAATGTCATAATAACAAACACAAGTAATTATGCATCCAATATTTCCAATGTCATAATAACAAACACAAGTAATTATGCATCCAATATTTCCAATGTCATAATAACAAACACAAGTAATTATGCTTCTAATGTTTCTAATGTCATAATAACAAACACAAGTAATTATGCTTCCAATGTTTCTAATGTTATTATAACAAACACAAGTAATTATGCATCCAATATTTCCAATGTCATAATAACAAACACAAGTAATTATGCATCCAATGTTTCTAATGTTATTATAAGAAATACCAGTAATTATGCTTCTAATGTTTCTAATGTTATAATTGTAAACACAAGTAATTATGCTTCGAATATCTCAAATGTTATAATAACAAATACAAGTAATTATGCTTCGAATATCTCAAATGTCATTATCACAAATACAAGTAATTATGCATCCAATATTTCTAATATTATTATCACAAACACAAGTAATTATGCTTCGAATATCTCAAATGTCATTATCACAAATACAAGTAATTATGCATCCAATATTTCTAATATTATTATCACAAACACAAGTAATTATGCTTCGAATATTTCAAATGTTATTATAACAAACACAAGTAATTATGCTTCGAATGTTTCCAATGTTATAATCACAAACACAAGTAATTATGCTTCCAATGTTTCCAATGTTATAATTACAAACACAAGTAATTATGCTTCCAATGTTTCTAATGTTATCATAAGAAACACAAGTAATTATGCATCAAATATTTCTAATGTCATAATAACAAACACAAGTAATTATGCTTCCAACATCTCTAATGTCATAATAACAAACACAAGTAATTATGCTTCTAATGTATCTAATATTATTATAACAAACACAAGTAATTATGCTTCCAACATCTCGAATGTTATAATAACAAACACAAGTAATTATGCATCTAATATTTCTAATGTCATTATCACAAATACAAGTAATTATGCATCCAATATTTCTAATGTTATTATCACAAATACAAGTAATTATGCATCAAATGTTTCAAATGTCATTATCACAAATACTAGTAATTATGCATCTAATATTTCTAATGTTTTATTAACAACTTTTAAATATAATTCACCTATTAGTACAGATGCTAATAATATAATTTCATTAAATTTAAATAATAAGTCAATAGTTCAATATCCACCAGATGGTATGAGTGAAAATACAACAATATTTAAAAATTCATCTTATGGAAATAATGGTATTTATACTATTTCATCATCAACACCAACTAATATGATAAATTGTTTCAATACTGATGTTTCTCTTGAATGGACCGGAACAACATCATATCGTGCAACAGCACCTTATGATTATACAGTAATAAATGTAAATACAACTACTATTATTAACGGCACTTCTAATATATATGGTGAGTGGGTGCAATTATATTATGATAAAGGTTTCGTCGCAACATCAATTTCTATAATTTGTTTACAATCATCATTAAATAATTCTCCATCTGCATTTGTGTTAGCTGGTTCTACTGATGGGAGTAATTGGACTTTATTATCACAGCAATCAGGAATAACAACGGAGTCTAATACATTTAATATCAATAATTATATGATGTATAATTATTATAGAACTATAATAACTAATACTATTGGTACAAATATAGTAAAAATTACAGAAATAAAATTTTTTGGATTACCAAATACAACTTATGTTAATAATGATAATTTTAATCAAATAATTTATAATACAACAGAAAAACAATTTCCACCTAGAATATATGATACAGCAACAGTAGAAACTATTTATTCATCAAATGTAGGAAATGAATTATTTGGAATTTTACCAACAACAATTTACAAACAAGAATTAATATTAAATAATCATGGAACTTATACAATCTATTCTTCTTCAACTAATGATAGTCCATTTAAAAATGAATTATTTAAATTTGATAATTCAATTGCTTCTAGTGGTGTTTTATGGGGTCCAACTAATTATAGTAATGGTTTATATAAAATAGCTCTTACAAGTTGTATAAAATCTGATTATAAAGGTGATTGGATTATTGTTAAATTGCCTTATAAAATAGTTTTAACAAGATTTAGATTTTATAATAATAATAGTTCTATAGCACCAGCTACATTAATTACTAATATAAATAAAGCACCAGGAACATGGAAATGTTATGGCTCTAATGATGGTATAAATTTTACTGAAATAACAGAAGCAGGTAATTTTCATAACTGCTTAACAGTTAATAATTATAGCTTAGGATATTATGAAGATATAATACCATCAACATTTGATATACCATATTTATATATAGGATGGGTAATTAATGCATTAGTTGGTTCAACGGCAGCGATACCTGCTGATGTTGCTGCAGCAATAGCTTTAAATTTCCAAGAATTACAAATCTTTGGTAAAGATGATATCAGTAATTCATATTCAAAAGCATTAACATTATTACCTGATAATAGATTAATTTATAATAATATATCAAATATAACAACTTATTTTTCAACTACAAATAGTGTAAATTTAACAAATAAATATGTTAGATTTAATTACGAAGATGAAGTTTATTTTAATTCAGGAATTAATAATATAGAATTTACTGGAGGTTATCATTCAATCAATACATCTCCAATAATATATAAATATACATATCCAATATTAAAAGATAGTTCTTCAAATATAATAAATCCATTAATATGGTATAAATTTGATAATAGTCCAGGATTCTTAATAGATAGTGGAAGTTTAAATAATGGAAATTTAACAAATTTTAGTGATGTTTCTTTCACAGATAATTTTGCACATGGAACTTCTAGTGCAACATTTAGCCAGAATCATTATTTAGTTGCCCCTAATACAATAAATTTAAATGAAATAAATCTATTAAGAGGAATATCATTTAGTTTTTGGGTAAGGATATCAGTTTTTGTTTCAAATGGTAGAATATTTGATTTTGGAAAACTTAATGGAACAATTAACACAACAGGAGAAAATTTTATTTCCATGAGTTGTGTTAATGGTTCTCCTCCTTTTAAATTTAAATTTGAAATTAACACCACCACCAGTGGTTATTCAACATTTACGACGACGACGACATACTCTATATCAACATGGTATAATATAACTTGGACAATTTCAACTGCAGGTGTTTGGAATATATATATAGATGGTTCAGCGCTTGTAGTTACTCTTACAGGAGGTAACATAGTAATACCATCATTAGTAATGCAAGATAGAACTTATTATATTGGTAAATCATTATTTTCAACATATGGTAAACATAATATGTTGTTAGATGATTTTAGAATTTACGGTAAAGTATTAACTGCAACAGAAGTATCAGAATTATATACAGGAAGAGTAGAAATATATACAAAAAATAATATAGGAATAGGATTAACAAATCCAAATCCAAATTACATATTAGATGTAAATGGAAATACAAATATTTCAGGTATAATAACTTCATCATCATTTTCAGGAAATGGTTCTTCAATTACAAATATTAATTATAATAATATAACAACAAAAAAATTATCATTTGCATCTCCATTATCATCAAATATAGATACAAATGAAATAACAATCGATTTAACAAGCACAAGTAATTATGCTTCCAATGTTTCGAATGTTATTATTAGAAATACAAGTAATTATGCATCTAATGTTTCTAATGTCATAATAACAAACACAAGTAATTATGCATCTAACGTTTCCAATGTTATAATAACAAATACAAGTAATTATGCTTCCAATGTTTCGAATGTTATTATTAGTAATACAAGTAATTATGCATCTAATGTTTCTAATGTCATAATAACAAACACAAGTAATTATGCATCTAACGTTTCCAATGTTATAATAACAAATACAAGTAATTATGCTTCCAATGTTTCTAATGTCATAATAACAAACACAAGTAATTATGCATCTAACGTTTCCAATGTTATAATAACAAATACAAGTAATTATGCTTCGAATGTTTCCAATGTTATAATAAAAAACACAAGTAATTATGCTTCCAATGTTTCTAATGTTATAATAACAAACACAAGTAATTATGCATCTAACGTTTCCAATGTTATAATCACAAACACAAGTAATTATGCATCTAACGTTTCCAATGTTATAATCACAAATACAAGTAATTATGCTTCTAATGTTTCTAATGTTATTATTGTAAATACAAGTAATTATGCATCCAATGTTTCCAATGTTATTATGAAAGACAGTTCAAACTTTACATCAGCGTCAATTAACAATTTAATTAGTAATGATATAAGTTTTTCAGGTAATATAAGTACTACAGGTGCATCTAAAAAAATAATATTAAATTCAGCCCTAGAAGCACAACCACAACCAAACATCTTTCCTCAAAAAACTGCATATGGTAATAATGTTATAGATAAAATTATATTATGTCCAGGAACAGCTTTAGCATATCCTTTTTCAATAGGAGCAAGTAATGTTGGTATGTGGTTTTCAGTACCAGAAAACTTACAATTTATGTGGTATTCTGACGGTAAAATGATAATGAATTTAAACCAATCAGGAATATTAAATGTTAAAGATGATATAGTAGCATTTGCAAGTTTATCTGATAGAAGATTAAAAACAAATATATGTAATTTATCAATAAATTGTTTAGATTTGATAAATACAATTAAATCAGTTGAGTTTAATTGGAAAGATAATTATCGTATACCTGAAAGAAAAAGAAATACACCTGACCATGGTTTTATAGCTCAAGATATCGAAGAGATATTACCAAATTTGGTAAATAATGAGGGAGAATATAAATCATTAAAATATGAAAAATTTGCACCATATTTAGTGAAAGGAATTCAAGAATTATATAAAATAGTTCAAGACCAACAAAAAGAAATAAATGAAATTAAATCAAAATTAAATTTATAATTATATATAAAAATATGAGATATATATAATATTAATAAGAATAAAATAAAAATGACATCAAAAACCATAATAAAAAGAGATAATACAACTGCATTATTTGATATCAACAAAATTAAAAAAGTATTAGAAATTGCATTTGGTAATACAAATACAACATGTAATAATATTAATGAGATTTTAAATTATATTAATGATGAATTAATGAAGACAAATGAAGAATTCTATAAAATTGAAGAAGTTCAAGATTTAGTTGAAAACACATTAATGATTTATAAATATTATGATACAGCAAAACATTACATTCATTATAGAGATAGTAAAACTAAAACAAGAAATGAATCAAGTTATTTATCAAAAATTCCTGATGATATTATTACTCCATGGGGAATGTTAGGATATATCACTTATAAACGAACATATGCCAGAAGATTATATGAAGACGACGAAGATAATGATACAACTGAAGAATTCAGAGATACTATTATTAGAATTTTGGACGGTTGTCAAAGTCAACTTCATGTTAATTTCACAAATAATGAATTAAAACAAGCTTATAAATATTTGATGAGTTTGAAATGTTCAGTTGCAGGGCGTTTCTTATGGCAATTAGGAACAAAGAATGTATCGAAATTAGGTATTATGAGTTTGCAAAATTGTGCATTTGTTAAAATCGATGAACCAATTAAGCCATTTCTTTGGATTTTTGATGTTCTTATGTTAGGCACAGGTGTTGGTTTTAGTATTCAAAGGGAGAATATTAATAAACTTCCACCTGTATTAAACGAAGAAATCATAATTACTCGACTAGATACAAATGATGCAGATTTCATTGTTCCTGATAGTAGAGAGGGATGGGGAGCATTATTTGAGAAGATTTTTGAGGCTTATTTTTACAAAGGTAAGTCATTTACCTATTCAACCGTTCTAATTAGAAGTGCAGGAACAAAAATTAAGGGTTTTGGAGGTGTTGCATCAGGTCCTGAGGATTTAGTAAAAGGAATTAAAAATATTCAGGGAATTTTAAATAAACGTAGGGGAACTAAAATTACAGGAGTTGATTGTTTGGATATTGTTAATATCATTGCATCGATTGTTGTAGCAGGAAATGTTAGAAGATGTTTGCCAAAGGGTTCAAAGGTTCATACAAAGAATGGATTAATTAATATTGAGGATATTATTGTTGGAGATGAAGTTTTAACAACTTATGGATATAAAAAAGTATCAAATAAATTTATTCAAGGAATTCAACCAGTATTTACGATTACAACAACAAAAGGAACTTTCACCTGTACAAAAAATCATAAAATGGCAGTTTTAAATGGAAATGATTATGTATGGATTGAGGCAGGAAATTTAAAAAATAATAATACATTAATTTTAACTCGGGAATCAATTCTGGGTTCTGATAATATTGTTTTACCATCAATTGAACATACATCAAGAAAAGACCGTTTAACATCACCAAAATTAACAGGAGAGGTTGCATGGCTATTTGGATATTTAGTATCTGGAGCTATTCATACAAAACCGGCATTAAAAATTATGTGTAGGGATTATAAACAACTTAAAAAAGTTAGTAAGATTATTAAAAGATTTGGAGATACAATTAGTTTAACAACAACAATTGATAAAATTAATAATAATTATTCGATTGAAATTAATGCACCAAATTTTATTAATTATATTAATGTTCATATTAAATCGAATACAATTCCATATTTTATTAATGAGACAACATTAAGTAATCGTTTTGCATATATTGCAGGAGTTATTGATGGATTTCATACAAGATATGAAGATGTCATCACAATTAATTCATCAAGTGAAAATTATATTAATGATTTAAATAATTTATTATATTCATGTGGATTGGAATGTAAGAAGAATAAGACAAATTTGATTATTACTGATAATCAGTCATTAAAATTGATTTGTGAAACGCAAAATTTAGATAGTCAACTTAAAATTACTAATGAAAAGATTACAAATATTATTCAGATTAATAATACTGTATGTTCAACTGCTGAAATTCTTGAAATGAAATATTTGAATGATCATGAAACTTATGATATAGAAGTTGAAGAGGTGCATGAGTTTTTCTGTAATGGATATTTGACACATAACTCTGCATTAATTTGTCTAGGTGATTATGATGATATTGAATATTTGAATGCTAAAAGATGGGATATGGGAAATATTCCGAATTGGAGATGTATGAGTAATAATTCAGTTGTTTGCAGTGATACTAATAAATTACCTGAGGAATTCTGGGAAGGTTATAAAGGAAATGGTGAACCATATGGATTAATTAATATTGATTTATCACGAAAGATTGGAAGAATTAAGGATGGTGAGAAGTATCCTGACCCGATGGTAGAGGGATTTAATCCATGTGCCGAGCAATCATTGGCAAATTATGAGACTTGTTGTTTATCAGAAATATTTTTATGTAATATTGAGAGTTATGAAGAATTAAAAGAGATTGCAACAATTTTATATAGAATTTGCAAACATTCATTATTATTAAAATGTCATCAAAAAGAGACTGAGAAAATTGTTCATAAGAATATGAGAATGGGAATTGGAATTACTGGATATCTTCAAAGTTCAAAAGAACAAAAATCATGGTTATCTGATTTATATGAATATTTGAGAGAATTTGATGTTTCCTATTCAAAGAAAATTGGAGTTGATACATCAGTAAAATTAACAACTATTAAACCATCCGGAACATTATCATTATTATCTGGTGTATGTAGTGGAGCACATCCTGGAATTTATCAATATTTCATTAGAAGAATTAGAATTGCATCATCAAATTCTCAATTGATTAATTTGGCAAAAAAGAATAATTTCTTTATAGAATATCAAAGAAATTTTGATGGTACTGATGATAAGAATACACAAATTATTGAATTTCCATGTAGATATCCGGAGGGCACAGTATTAGCCAAAGATATGACAGCAATTGACCAATTGAATGTTGTAAAAGAATTACAGACAAATTGGAGTGATAATTCAGTATCGGTAACCGTTTATTATAGATTAGAAGAATTGGATAATATTAAACAATGGTTATGTGAAAATTATACAGATAATGTTAAATCTTGTAGTTTCCTATTACATAATGAACACGGATTTAAACAAGCACCATTTGAAGAAATAACAAAAGAACAATATGAAGAATTAATTAAAAAAGTAATTCCAATTACATCAGGAAACATCAAAGCACAAGCAGAAAATGAACTAACATCTGAATGCGTTGGCGGTGCTTGTCCTGTTAGATAATTTCTTTTTTTTTATAAAAATCTATTTTAAAATATAGATTTGAATGTCTAAATAATTAATAATATTATTAAGAATATACATATACAATAAAAGCAAAAAAGAAATGAAAGATAAAAATTATCAAATAATAACAGAAAAATGAATTAAAATATAAATAAGAACAAAAATAAAAGAAGAAAAAATAAATAAATGGAAAGATAAGAATAATAGATGTTATAATTTGTCCTGATATAATGACATATAATATTTATAAGAATTATTTATTTTTTAATAAATTTATTTTTTCATTTATTTTAGAGACCCAATAAGAGATAGTTAATATATCTCTATTTGGTTTTTTATAATTATAATTTACAGTATTATTGTTAATCATATTTATCATTTCTTCAGCATTTGAATATACCATATTATCTTCAAAAATGTCTTTGTAACCATCATTAATATTTGATACAGGAATTGCATTTAATCCAATACATTCATAATGCCTATAACAATCATCTCTATCGCCTGATGTTGAAATTACAAATTCGGATTTTAATATGTTTGTTAGAAATTCTGTATAATTTAGATTTTCGCTGCCACTATTTTTACCAAATATATCAAACATTTTTCTTATATGATTATTTGGCAAATGATTATGCACAGAAGCATATTGATTTAATATTTTTATATTTTTATCAATGTTAATATTATTTGAATTTATAAAATTAACATAATCATTTATATTATTATGATATATACCATATGGAAATGACATATATTTTTCATTATTTGTATAAATTGGATTTTGAGATATCCATAAAAGAATATTACTATTATTTAATAATTCATCTGTTTTATTATTTCTATTAATTTGTGGAAGATGCCATTGAGATGTTATTATTACAACTTTTAAATTATTTTTTGTTATAATGGGTAATATTTTATCATAAAAAAAATCAAATAAATCTACTTGAATTTGAATTATTTCAAAATTTTTAATATCATTATAATTTTTATTTTCAATCAAATCATTTGCTTTTAAATCCAAATTCATACCTATATATTTACTATCAACAGTATTATGTATTTCAGTTGAAATAAAATGATTACATATAAAATATGGTGCTAATGGTGTTATAAAATATTCAACAGGATTTATATTTTCAAAATCTATATTATCCATTATATAACATGTAATATTATTTTAGAGCAAAATAATAGGCATTTTTTAGATTATCAAAGAAAAAATACGAAACAAAATTTAAATCTACATTATATTTTAGTAAACATTCCAAACCAAGATAATTATCTTTTTTTTATAAAAATCTATTTTAAAATATAGATTGATACATGTCAAGAAGTAGCACCAGAACAGCCCCCCCCCCCGATATAATAGAACTAATATCAAATCATTATAATAAATCTACATGTGTTAAACTTGATAATATTATTAAAAATATGCCTGAAATTGCTGATTTAAAAGAACCTTTAAAAAATAAATATCAGAGAAATTGTAGACATAATTCTATATGTTACGATGTTGAATGCAGAGATGCACATACATATACAATAGAAGCAAGAAAAAAAATAAGGAAAGCTTTTATAAAAGAAATGAAAAATGAAAAGATTAATGAAATAATACAACAAACACCATTATCAGGACAAAAATTAATGACAGATTATTATAAACCTATAACAGAAAGAACTTCAAAAACATCATTGTATCCAGAACCATCACAAATATTAAAAGAAAAACCAAAATATGATAAATTAGCTCAAATATATCTTGAAGTAAGCACTAGAAAACACAAAGAATTAATAAAAAAGAAAGAATATCAAAGATTACAACAACAAGAATATGATGAAGAATTAATAAAAAAGAAAGAAAGACAAAGATTACGACTGCAAGAATATGAAGAAAAAAAGAAGCAAATCAATCAACAATTACATTCATTAGTAAAAATGCCATCAAGATTTTTTGGAAGATTAATGTCATCTTCATCAAAAAAACTTGATATTAATGAAAAAATAAATATATGGAGTGATAAAATAATAGAAATGATATCTGAGTTTAGATTATTAAAATCAGAAGAATGTAGAAATCTAGATGAATGCGTTAATAAAATAACTACAATTATAGATATTATAATTTCATTTGTAGAAAGACCAAATACAATGATATATGATGAATTACCTAAAAATGGTATTTATAATATTCAAAAAAATAAAATATATAAAAACTTTTTAAAAGATTATAAAATAACATTTACAGATAAAGAATTAGAACATCCTGAATATTTACAATTATTAGAAGATTATAAAAAAATAATAATAGTTCTTCAAAATATGAAACTTGATGATTGTAAAAATACATTTACAGAAGAAAAGACAGGAGGAAGGAAACATAAAAATCTTAAATCTAAATAAATATTCTTTTTTTATAAAAATCTATTTTAAAATATAGATTTATACATGTCAAGTAATAGCACCAGTATTTACAATTACAGCAATAAAAGAAACCAAGTATTAAGATTAATAAATGAATTTGAATCATATGAACCTAAAAATGATAATTATAATGATTGTTATAGATTAATAAATAATAAATATGAAGCATTTTTTCATGAATGTTATAGAATAGGTGATATTACTCAGATTAAGTTATTAACAAGATTAAGAAATTTAAAACTTGAAAAATATAAAGATAAGTTTTCAGAGCCAATTATAGAATGTGAAAAAGATGATAAATGTGCACAAATATATCTTGAAGAAAGCACAAGAATGCACAAACAATTAATAAAAAAGAAAGAATATCAAAGATTACAGCAACAAGAATATGAAGAAACAAAGAAGCAAATAAAGGAACAATTGCATTCATTGGTAAAAATGCCATCAATATTATTTCAAAGATTAACGACATCATCAAAAAAAGATGATATTAAAGTAAAAATAAATATATGGAGTGATAAAATAATAGAAATGATATCTGATTTATCAGCATGGAAATCAGATAAATGTAAAAATCTGAATGAATGTATTGAAAAAATAACTATAATTATAGATATTATAAATTTATTTGTGGAAAGACCAAATACAATGGTTAATCGAGAATTATCCGAAAATAATAATTATAATATTCAAAAAAATAAAATATATGAAAACTTTCTAGAAGATTATAAGATAACATTTACAGATAAAGAATTAGAACATCCAGAATATTTAAAATTATTAGAAGATTATAAAAAAATAATAATAGTTTTACAAAATATGAAACTTGATGATTGTAAAAATACATATTCAAAAGAAAAGACAGGAGGAAAGAAATATAAAAACCTAAATCAAAAATAATAATGATTTAAAGGAACAAAAAGAAATAAGAAAGAAATTAATCTGAATCATCAGAAGTTGTAGCAATAGTTAAAATGGAACTTTTACGATAAATAATTTCTTTATTGATATTATCGTATCTTGCTAATGTAAAAAGATAATCACTTAATCTATTAAGAAATACAAGACAATTAGGGGGGATATGAGAATATTTATCAATAATAGATACTAATTTGCGTTCACATCTTCTAGAAACAGCACGAGCAACATGAACATTACCGGAAGGAAGGATAAAATTAACTAATTTAGGTAATAATGCAGTTAATCTATCAATTTCAGATTCAATAAGAGTAATAATAGCTAAATCATCATCAAATAAATATTTATGTTTAGGATTAGCAATAATGGTGCTTAAATCAAAAATCCAAATTTGAATATCAGGAAGAATTTCAGAACTATTAATAATACCAATGAAACTATTTAATTCATCTAAGTCTCCAATAAGGTCAATTAAATCGGATGATTTTGAAATGCGACTACAATCAAATAGAGATGTAAAACCAGTATCACCTTTTTTTGTATATATTTTCATATTCAAGTTGAGATTATATTAATTCATATATATGAAATTATATTTATATCAAAATATCAAAAAAAATGCCAAAAACTTAATTTTGACATTTATAAATTTCCTTTGCTGTCTTACAACTTGAGCAACCTCTCAATGTCCTCATCGCTAATTGAATACTTAGCTTTGAATTCGTCGAGCTGTTTTTCCTTGTTTTCCTTGCGAGAAATCTTGCGCCATTCCTTGTTCATAACCTCCCTGCGAAACTCAATCCTGCAATAGTGTTTGTAGTTGCAATCGGGTTTTCCGCAAAGAGGACCGAAGAAACAAGGCACATTGCGAACTCCATCAGGGTCTGTTTCGTTGTGAATTTTGCGGTCAAAATGCTTATCAAAGATTTCTTTAACCTTGATACGGTCTTCTGGGTCTTCGATAAAATGCTTTTTGTCGCATTCTTCACGGTTGCATGTGCATGAGAAATTACAATTCCGGATACCGGTAGCCATCCTTTTACGTATGTAAAAATAATTATATAGAATCAAATCATATTTTTAATAATTTACTATAATTATAATACAAATCTAAATCTAAATCTAAATCTAAATCTAAATCTAAATCTAAATCTAAATCTAAATCTAAATCTAAATCTAAATCTAAATCTAAAAAATGCCAAAAACTTAATTTTGACATATATATTTCATTCAGGACTTACAACAACTTGGAAAGCTTGTCCAAGTCTTCATCGCTCAATGAATATTTTCCGGCGATTTCTGAAAGAACTTTTTCCTTGTTATCTGTGCGGGAAATCTTGCGCCATTCCTTATTCATAATTTTCATGCGAAAATCGAATGAGCAATAATGCTTGAAGTTGCAATCAGATTTGCTGCAAAGAGGACCGAAGAAGCATGGAACATTGCGAACGCCATCAGGGTCTGTTTCGTTGTGAATTTTGCGGTCAAAATTATCATCGAAAATATCCTTAATTGTTGTGCGGTCTTCTGGGTCTTCGATATAATGCTTTCGTTCGCATTCTTCACGATTGCAAGTGCATGAGAAATTACAATTCCGGATACCGGTAGCCATCCTTTTACGTATGTAATAATAATTATATACAATCAAATCATATTTTTAATATTTTACTAAAAAAATAATACAATAATATTAAATTCTTATTTTAAACAATTAAATAAGAATTAACAAGTAATGCAAGTATTCCTCCAATAATTTGTGAACAAATATACACAATAGCAGCAGTAATTGAAATATCACCTCTAATAGCCATTATAATACTAAAAGCAGGATTTAAATGACCACCTGAAGCTTTAGCACTTAAATAAATACCAGCTACCAAACCAATCCCTCCAGCAAATACACCAAATGGTGCAATTGCTAAAAGTCCGGAAAAGAAAATAAAAGTTCCTATTATTTCAGCAATAATAACTTGAGGTTTCATAATAGCAATATCTCTAATATAATATAAGAGGTTTATTTTAATTTGAATTTATAATGATATAGACAAAAATTATATCATTATTATTAAAAAAATAAATAAAATAAAATTATTTTAGTAAGTCAAGTTGTTCTTTTTCTGTTAATTTAGTTTTACCGCCATAAGTATATGCTAATTTTTCATTAATAAGGATTGATGAGAAACTATTATTTTCATTTTCATTTTTATAGATATCGCCTAAAACTCTACCATACTTATCAAAATCATAACATTTTAAATAAACAAGATAGCAATTATTTAATAATTCTTGTTTGATAAGTTTTTTGTCATTTCCATCGATTGTTTTATCTGTAATAAGATTATATAATCTTTTCTTAGCATCAATACCTAAATTTTTATTTTCTTCACATTTACTTTTAGTTTCGCAAGTGTCAATATCATTTAATCTAACAATAATTTTATAATAATTATCTTTAAAATTAATGATAGCTTTGATAGTATCACCATCAGTAATATCAACAATGCGAGACATTCCATTTAGACCATTAAAACTAAAGAGGGGTGTATTGGTATCATTAAAATTTTCCATTATATTATTTATTAAATGCATAATAATCTTTAAATCCTTCATTAAAACTTCCAAAATAATTATTAAAAGTTTCAGGTGTAGCTGTTGAAACTGGTATTGTTTCATCCATTGGCATTGGCATTGGGATTGGGATTGGGATTGGAAATGTTTCTTGTTGATAATGCATTGAATTTAAATCATCATTATTATAACGTTGAAAATTATTATGAATTGTAATATCAAATGGCACATTATCATCTTTAAACGTTGATGACCGAACCATTGATTTAGAATTATTATTATTATTATTATTATATTCAATAATAAATTTAATATAATTATTAATAAGTGTATTTTCTTCACCAGGAGGAGATTTTTTAATAAGTTCTTCGGTTTCATCAAACTTTGCAATCAATATTTCAGACATTATAATATATCAAATCTATTTTTATTAATTATTATTATTCGTTCATCATTGCCTAGAATTAAAATTAAATGCTTTTAAAAATTTTTTTGCATTTTTAATTCTTTCTTCATGATTGATAATTATTTCATTATTTGATGGATTAATTAAAGGGTTAATTATAGGATTAATAATATTTTTATTTGGTTTATCATTATATCTTTGAAAATTATTATAAATTGATATTTCTAAAGGATTTTTTAACATATTATATAATTCTGAATTAGCATCTTTAGGATTATTAGGATTATTATTCATGATATTATCAAATTTTATAACTAAATCTATATATTCTTTAATATAATCAATCTTTTTATCTTTATTTAAATTAATAGATTTTCTTGCTTCTTTATAAGCATTAATTAATTCTTCATTTATTGAAGACATTATTATCTATTATAATACAATTATAATATTCCAAGAAATTGTTTTTGTATCATGGTTAAATCCCAACCGGTATATTTAGCTTTTCTTAATATGGCATCTGATGATGATAATTGAGTATTATCGGATGAATATGACATTTGAGATTGTGAATTCATAAAAGATAATGTTTCACCATTTTCTAAAAAACTATTTAAGGCGATTGAAACATTCTTTAATTCAATATCGGATAAATGACTATCCCATATAAGAAGATATGAGAAAGCCCATTCGCTATTATAAGCATATGACCCGTCATAATTAATAGTTAAAGTTGATATAGGTCTATTTATAACATTTTCAGTATATTCGGGTTCAATGAAAAGACCGCAACTAACACCATTAATAATAACATTTTCGGATGGATTAGTTGAATTTGTATTTTTAGCACAAGCAACAACCCATGAATTTACGGGGGAATTTGTAGGGAAACCTTTAGAAAATTCATAACCGTTATAAGAAACAACACCTTTTTTATTTTTATAATGACCATGATAAAAATCCTGCGAATTTGGACCCATTGAATGAAAAATCTTATTATTATTATTAGGGTCAGTTGATGTATATTTAGTAATTGAGCAAATTGTAAAATTTGAATTTATTGAATTTTCGGGAAAGAAAATGAAACTATTTTTATCACCATATATGTATGGAATAGATGAACTATTATCATATTTAACATTTATAATCATATTTGATTTAATATTTCTTGATGGATTGCCATTTAAATCTGGTAATTCATTAGTAATACTATTATAATTACCGGCATAATACCCTGCCCATAATTGTTTAGAAATATTAAGATTATTTTTTTTAGGATTATTAAAATATTCAATACAACTTGGAAGAGTTAATGGATACATATTTTTATATAAAATGATATCACTATCAGCTGGGCGAAATAAATAATCAATACATGTTGTAAATACTACTTTTAATTTTTCAGGAGTTAGTGTTGCATCCCAAACTAATAAATGAGATAATGCCCAACTGCTATTTAAATTATCAATATTATTACTAGTATTAATATTTAATTTGCCAAAAATGGCATTAATATCAGTGAAACGTGTATTGATACTTCCATTTGGGTCATTTTTACTACCAATATATGCTTCTCCATTTGTTAAATTGGATGATGTTGAATCATAAGACATACATGTCACGACCCAATTATTATTATAATTAGTACTACTTTTTTTAACTAATATAGAAGATGAATTGGTATATTCAATAATTCCTGCCCAATTATTATTATGTCCGATTGATGTTCTTTTATCATTAATATTATTTGTAATAGTTAAAATATTATTTTTTTTAGCATTATCATTACCGTTATATCTTGTAATAGCACAAATTGTATATTTGGTATAAGTGATAATATCTGGAAAATTGATATAACTATTTATATCACCATAAATATATGGAATTTTTTGACCATTAACGCTTTCTTCATTATAATAAACATTATTAAGAGATGTTATATCATAACTAGGATCATTAATAGCTCTAATTTTGCTAACATTACTTTTTAAACGACAAACATCATAAGCTCTATAGCCTGTTAAAAATTTATTTTGAACAATATCGGACAATGTATTTGTTAAATAATCCATACTTATTTTTAAAATATAGTTTTTTTTAAGTATTTTTATTTAGCTTTTGGAAAGCTGTCTTTAAATATAGTACTACAAGCATTATAAATATCATAATCAGAATTAAATTCTATTTCTTTGCTTTTATTGAAATAATCTTCTGTATAATTGGATTTATGTTCATTATAGAAATTATAACATATATTATAATTTTCACAGTCATCTGATTTATTTGCATCACATTTATTGCACCAAATATATGTGCTTTCTTTACTATCGTTAATAATAGGATTTACAAGAGTTTTATAATCAAATGTATCTGTGAATGAAGCTTCAATTGGTTTAGGCATTGTTGGAAAAGAAATACAAGTATTATCAGGTGTTCTATTTAAATCAATAACACTCGCTGATGGAGTTCCGATTGCTTTATCACTTATTGCTTTTTCGATACTAGCAAGGCGATTATATAATTTTAATTTTTCACTTTCATATAAACTAGCATCAGTTTCTTGAGTTGTTGATGGAACAGTATCAGCTGTTGCTTCAGATGTTGTTTTTAATAATAATTTTTCATTAGCAGCTTGCATTTCCATTATTTCAGCTGTAATTAATTTTTGACTACTTTGAGTAACTTTAACTTTATCATCAGTTGATAAATTATTTGTATTAAATATTAATTCTTCTCCTGTATCTAAATAATTCATTAAAGCTTTTGAAATGATATTTATTGCTATATCTGTTAAATTTCTATTCCATATGATAATATAACTTAAAGCAAAGTCGGATTGTTCATTAATAATTGTAATATCATCAATTTTATTTATAGCAAGTTTTAAATTTCCTTGTCCTCCTGGTTTAATACCTGAAGGAACTCCATTTACATATACATTATTTGGTATATTATTATCATTTTTAGCACATGTAACAACCCAATCAGTAATATTACCATTTAAATTTAATTCAGGAGAGCTATTTGTTTTAAATTCATTATAATAAACAACACCTCTTTTACCATCTTTATGACCATGTATCCAATCATTTGAAGATTTGGCGTCTCTTGCAGTTAAAATTCTTTTATTATTATTACCTGTATAGCGAGTAATTGAACAAATTGTAAATTTATCAGATATACTATTAAAAGGCCATTCAATCGTTGTAGCAGTAGTTCCTGATATAGATTTAATAGTGCCTAACGCACCATTTCCTGATTCGTTTTTATTAATTACATTTCCAGTAACAATAGCTTCTCTATTATAATGAGTTGTATTTGAAATATCATTTAATTTATTATCTGCAAAATTTCCAGCATAATAAATACCCCATGGTTCATAAGTGCTAATAACAGCCCAAAAATCAGATTTATTATAACCTGTTGGTGTTTGTGTTGGTGCTTGTGTTGGTGCTTGTGTTGGTGCTTGTGTTGGTGCTTGTGTCGGTGCTTGAGTTGGTGCTTGAGTTGGTGCTTGTGTTGGTGCTTGTGTTGGTGCTTGTGTTGGTGCTTGTGTTGGTGCTTGTGTTGGTGTTTGCGTTGGTGCTTGTGTTGGTGCTTGTGTTGGTGCTTGTGTTGGTGTTTGCGTTGGTGCTTGTGTTGGTGCTTCTGTTGGTGCTTGTGTTGGTGCTTGTGTTGATGCTTGCTGCTTTATTGCTTCTTCTCTATCATATATTTGTTGAAGTGATAAACGGTATCCTTCTGTTCTTTGAATATCACGTAGTATTTGCATTTCACTTTGAGATAAATTTAATAATGGATTTGTAGTAAATTTTTCAATATTATAACCAAATATTAAATATAATATTAAAGCTAATAATAAGAATATTACACCTATTATAATAAAAACTTTTGTCATTTTCTATATATAAATAGATGAAATAAAAAAATGATATTATTATTGTATATAAAAATGTAATGCTTACAATAATAATATCTCAAATAAGGTATTTATTAATATTAATTTATTTAATAATAATATCATATATAATAAATTTAATAAATTATACAATATTATTATATGTATCAGATTATATATATGTAAATATATTAACATCATTATTAATAATAACAATAATAGATGGATTAAATTTATTAGATGAGAGAAATAAATTTCATTTAGAATATAAAAATACACATAGATTATTAGAATTGCAAATAATTGAAAATAACAAATTGGAACAAGCAATAAAAGCATTTAAAAAAACATAAATAATATAATATAAATAATGATAAAGAATGTATTAATAACAGGTGGATATGGATTTATCGCATCAAATTTTTTAGTATATTTAGTAAAGAAATATAAAGATATAAATTTTTATAATTATGATTGTTTATTATATTGTGCCTCAGAAAAAAATGTTGAAGAAATAATGGATGAACCTAATTTCAAGACAACTATAAATAAATTACAAGACAAAGAGTTTTTGTTATCATATTTGAAAGAAAATAATATTGATAGTGTAATTCATTTTGCGGCACAATCGCATGTTGAATATAGTTTTAATAATTCATTAGATTATACAAATGATAATATATATGGAACTCATATATTATTGGAATGTTGTAGAATATATGGAAAAATAATTAAATTCATTCATATGAGCACGGATGAAGTTTATGGTGAATCGATGTTAAATGATGAAATAAAGAAGGATGAGAATAGTATATTATGTCCAACAAATCCATATGCGGCAACAAAAGCAGCGGCTGAAATGTTATGTGTTGCATATTATAAATCATTTAATATGCCAATGATAATAATAAGAAGTAATAATATATATGGTCAAAAACAATATATTGATAAAGTTATACCTAAATTTATAATTCAATTATTAAAGAATGAAGAATGCACAATTCAGGGTGATGGTTCTTGTGTTCGTTCGTTTTTGCATATTGATGATTTGATACAATGTTTAGAATTGATAATGAATGAGGGGAAAATAGGGGAGATATATAATATAGGATTGGGAGAGGAGATATCAATTTTAAATTTGGCAAAAAAATTAATAAAAATGATTAAAAACTCTGAAGATTATGATAATAATATTAAATATATAAATGATAGAGATTTTAATGATAAGCGATATTATATATCAGATGATAAGATTAAATTATTAGGATGGAATAGAAAAATAGATTTGAAAACGGGATTAAAAACTACAATTAATTATTATAGAGAAATGCTTAAAATATAACTTTAGTTTTTTCAATTTTAGCAAATCTTTCTTTAATATCTTTCATTTCTTTTTTTATTTCTAAATATTTATTTTCTAATTTAGATATTTTTGATAAGATTTCATCAATATTAAATTCATTATTATTTTGATTATTATTATCCATTATAATAATAATGAATATATTTATAATATTTCCTACACAATTATTTAAAACAAATAATTATTTGGACCATATGGACATGATTTATATAATAGAAGAACCATTTTATTTTACATCAAAGAAATTTCATAAACAGAAATTAATATTGCATAGAGCATCAATGAAATATTATTATGATACATTAAAAATAAAATATAAATCAAAAATAAAATATATAGAATTTGATAAAATAGATTATGATGAATTTAAAAAAGGAACATTACATATTTTTGACCCGATAGATAAGCCAGTAAAAGAGAAATATAAGAATATAAATTCAAGAATAAAAATATATGATACGCCATTATTTTTAGAGACAATTGAAGATTTGGAGGATTATAGAAACAATAATACAAATAAGAGGAATTATTATCATGATAATTTTTATAAATGGCAGAGGAAGAGATTAAACTTATTATTGGATGAAAGAAAACATCCATTAGGGGGTAAATGGAGTTTTGATAAAGAAAATAGAAAACCATATGATAAGAATTATAAGGAGGGTAAGATAATAACATATTCAAATAAATATATTTCTGATGCAAAAGAATATATTGAAAAGAATTTTAAAAATAATTTTGGATTAGTTGAATTAATATATTATCCAATAACACACGAAGAAGCATTACTACATTTAAAAAATTTTATAAAAAATAAATTAGATACATTTGGAAAATATCAGGATGGAATATCAAAGAATGTAATATTTGGTTCTCATTCATTATTAGCGCCATTATTGAATATTGGATTAATAACACCCGATATTATAATAGATGAAGTATTAAATTATTATTATGATAAGAATGATAATGATGATAAAAATAAATCATTAATAACGATAGAGGCATTTATAAGACAATTAATAGGATGGCGAAGTTATGTTCGATTTATATATGAATATCATGGAAATGAGATACAAACGATGAATAATTTAAATCATAAAAATAAATTATCAAAATCTTGGTATAGGAGTGATGGGACGGGGACGAAGATAAGAATAATAGATGATATGATAAATAAGGTAAATAGATATGGATATTTGCATCATATCGAGCGATTAATGATAATGGGAAATATTGGATTATTATTACAAATAAATCCAAAAGAATTATATGATTGGTTCATGATATGTTTTATTGATTCGTATGAATGGGTAATGATTCCAAATGTTTATGGGATGTCTCAATATTCATTAACAAATATAAGTATGATGACAAGACCATATATATCATCATCAAATTATATAAAAAAGATGAGTGATTATAAAAAAGAGGATTGGTATGATAAATGGGATGCGTTATATTGGAATTTTATAAAAAATAATAAAGAACTATTGAAAAAGATATATGCGACGGGAATGCAAGTTAAATTATTAGAAAAGATGGATAAATCAAAATTGGCTAAATATTTAACACTAGCCAAAGAAATCATTTAAGGATAATAAAAAGTTATCTTTAAATAGAATTTAATATAATGGTTGAATATGATATTGAGGAGTTTAATAAGAATTTATTTGCATTTATAAATTGTTATTTAGAAAAATGTAGAAAAGAGAAAGATGCAATAAAAAAGGCACATGATATTTTAGGCGACCGTCAAATAAAATTGCGTGAATTATATGAAAAGGGGACTATAAAATATAATAAATATATATCTGAAAATAAAAAAGCTTATGATAAATTTTATAATTCAAAAGTGCATAAAACATTGACTCAATGTAAATTGGATAAATGTTATGATTTAGCAAAAAAAAATTTAGATGGAATGTTAAAACGGATGGGGTATCCAACACAAGAAAGTTATAATGTAGAAGCACTTATAAAAATATTGAAATTAAATAATGAGAAAATTATATATCCATTATGGGAAATAAAAAAATAATTATCTGATATCATCATAATCAATAGTATCAATAAAATTAATAAAGATAGTTATAATATATTTACAATAGTCATAAATATTTATAATCATTATTTTTTATTTAAGAACATTTTAAATTTATCTTTAAATAACTTTCTTGATTATAAAAAAATGATTTAATATTAATTTCAATTTATTTATATAAAAATTATGTCTATTTTAGAAAAAATAACACAACTACATGAATTAAATACAATATTATCAAAGAAAACAAAAGATTTTAGTTATTTAATAAAGATAAATATTTATAAATCATTAATAGATTTTATAGATATAAATAGTGAAAATGAATTCATTAAATATTTCAATAAAATAATAATTTCTTTCAAGTCAAGTAAATATTATACAATTGGAAATGAGTTGCAAAATTCAATAAATACTTTTATAGATATTACTGATTTTATGTTTAAGATTGATAATATAAAAGGTGGATTAATAAATAATAATATTATAGATTTTTATAATGAATTATATGCATTCTTTATAAAACAATTTGCAATTTATGTACCATCCAAAAAGCCAGCTAAAAAGACAATTGAACCTAAGAAAGAAGTAATAATTGAAAAAGAAGAAGAAGTAGTTAAAAAGTCATTAAAAAAGACAATTGAACCTAAGAACGAAGTAATAATTGAAAAAGATGAGGAAGTAGTTAAAAAGTCATTAAAAAAGACAATTGAACCTAAGAACGAAGTAATAATTGAAAAAGATGAGGAAGTAGTTAAAAAGTCATTAAAAAAGACAATTGAACCTAAGAAAATAATAATAGAAGAACCTAAAAAGAAAGAATTAACAGCATATAATGCATTTTTTAAAGAACAAAGTTTATTGATTAAAGATAATTCTGAAATTAAGAATAAAATGGAATATATTGCTAAATTATGGAATGAAAATAAAGATGTAAAAGAAGAAGAAGTAATTAAAAAGCCATCTAAAAAGATAATTGAAAAAGAAGAAGAAAAAGTAAAAGTAAAAGATGAAATTAATAAATCAGTAAAGAAACATACAATTTCAGCAACAATTAAAAAATTAGTATGGAATATGCATATTGGTGAAGAAATAGGAAAAGCTAAATGTGTATGTTGCAAAAGTTCATATATATCTCAAATGTCATTTCATTGTGGTCATATTATAGCTGAATCGAAGGGTGGTGAAATGATTGTATCAAATTTACGTCCAATATGTCAAAATTGTAATTCAAGTATGGGAAATAAAAATATGGAAGAATTTATGAAAACATTAAAATAATAAAAAATGATATTTAATTTTTATTTTTAATATAAAAAATGTCAATTCATAAAAGATTAAAAGATTTATATGAATTGAATAATATAATAGCTAAAGGTTTAATAAAAACGGATATTTATAAATTATTATTAGATTTTATAGATATAAATGGCGAAAAAGAATTTATTGAATATTTCAATAAAATTATTATTTCTTTCAAGTCAAGTAAATATTATACAATTGGCAATCATTTATTAAATTCAATAAATTCATTTTTAGATATTAATGATTTCATATCAAATATAGATAATATAAAAGGAGGTATCAAGAATAATAATATTAATGAATTTTATAATGAATTGCATATATTTATAATAAATCAATTAGAATTATATGTTCCAATTGAAATAGAAGAAAAAGAGATTAAAAAAGATGAAGGTAAGAAAAAATCAACAAGAAAAAAATCAATATCATCAACTATGAAAAAATTAATATGGAATACGCATATTGGTGAAGAGATTGGTAAATCAAAATGTTTATGTTGTAAAAATACTTATATATATCAAATTTCATTTCATTGTGGTCATATAATACCTGAATCAATAGGAGGTGAAACAATTGTGTCAAATTTGCGTCCAATATGTCAAAATTGTAATTCAAGTATGGGAAATAAAAATATGACTGAATTCATGAAAACATTATTATAATAATTTTTAAAAAATGATTTATAATTGAATATTTATTTTTATAATTAAAATGATATTAAATATTAATTTAAAATTTGGAATAGGATTTTTTGGATTGTTAGGATTATTGGGATTAATAGGATTGATAACAAATAATATTATAATATTAACAATATTAACGATATTAATATTTCTAATACTACCATTAATAATAATAAATACATGTATAATAAAATATTTAATAACGAAGCGAACAATATCACGCAAATATTTACATAAATTGAGTATGTATATATATTCGACAATACATTATGAACTGAATGAAGTATATGAAATATATGAATTAAATGAGATGAATAGAATATATGAGATTAAAAATAAAATAAATGATTTACATAAAACATATTATAAATATCGTAGTTATTCGTATGTAATAACTAAAATAGAAAAAGAATTAATCATATTTAAGGAAAAAGATTTAATATCTCGAATGATAATTGATATTAATAAACAAAAATTATTATTATCAAATCACGAATTACATGAATTAATAATAATGAAAAAAAATGGATTAAAAGCTGATATGTTTGTTTATAAAAGTTATTTAAAGGAATTTTTTAAATCCTTAAATAATATTACTGAAATAATATGTTATGTATAAAATAATAAATGAATATTATATATAAAATAGATATAGCAAGTATATTAATAATAATACCAATACTAATTGGAATTTTATCAAAGCCTGATGACTGGTATTTTAATTTAAAAAAACCCGAATTAACTCCACCGGGATATGTTTTTGGTATTGCATGGTCAATATTATATACATTAATAGCTATATCATATTATTTAGCATTATGGGATAAATCATTTGCATATTGGATTATACCAATAATACATTTATTATTAAATTATAGTTATACGCCATTGATATTTGTATATAAAAGATTATTAGAAAGTGCAATAATAACATCATTAGTATTATTAACGGCAATAATAGTTATGATATTATTTTATAAATATGGAAATATGATATCAGTATATTTATTAATACCATATATAATATGGTTATCATTTGCAAATTATCTTGCATGGTCGATATATAAATTAAATAAGTGAAAATGAAAATTGATTATTAATAATTTTAAGAGTAGTATTAGTATAATAAATATCATATAAATTAAAATTAATTAAAAATAGATAAATGATAAATAATGTTGAATAAAATAAAAATCCGTTAAACAAGTTTTTTTTATCAATTATTAAGAGTAATAATAATTTAGGACTATTTAAAATTAGATAAATGAATAAATTACGATAATAAAAATAATAATCGTATTTTTCTTTTTTTTCTATTTTTATGATAATAACATAACAAGTAATAATAATTGAAGCAAATAATGCAATTATTAACCATATGAAAGGATTAAAATTAATGATATTGAAATAATATAAAAAACCTGCGAGAATAATATAAGTGCTAAAATAAATAAAAATATTCATCTTTTAATATAACTCTTGAATTTTTTCAGTAATTAAAATTTTGGCTGAATATTCAAAATAAATGCATGGCATCCTTTCGTAAATAAAAGGATGATATGGATAATGAGGTATTCCGAATTTTTGTAAACATTCAGTTGGTGTTAATAAAGTAGTTGATTGAAATGTAGAATCGCTCCATAAATCTTGTTGAATATCTTCATAAGTATCAATAACATTTTTAACTTTTTTAAAGAAATTTATATAATCCATCATTAATTTAGGTGTTGTAATCCAATAATTACAATAGAACCCTTTAATATCTTTATTTAAAATTTGTTCCATTGAATAACCTAATTTGGATAAAATTTTAATCCATAATGTTTTAAATTTAGGATGATAATATGTTGTTCTATCAATCATATTCAAATCAATATAATAAAAAGCAGCGACATCATAATTATCTTTATTATTTTCTAAAAATACAGTTAATTTATCTATATCAGGCATTCTAATTTTAAATTGTGCTTTCCATGAAATAGTTCCAACATAATCAAAATCTTTCCAATCATCATAATTTTCCTCTAACCAACTATCATACATTATACTTTCAAATAAAACGGTTGATTTGATATAAACAACTTTTGCCCATTCTTTATTGCCATATAATTCATTTGCTTTATTATATGTATCATCACTATAACATAAAACATATATACGAATTTTCATTTTTTTGATTAATAATTATAAATAAATATTATTTTTTTAAATATAAATAAATAAAAAAATGAAAAAGAATAATAAATAAGAAATAATAATGTTAGATAATTATACATTTGAAACAATAGTCAGTGAAATATTATTAATTATCAATATTGAGACAATATTGGAACATATAATAATTACTTATATTACTAATAAAAATTAATTTGTATTAATTTACAAGAAAATAAGAAAAAAATGAAATAAACAAAGATAGAAATATTCATGCTATTAAGTTAACATCCCCTACCACCGACGCTTTCACTTGCTTATGTGTATTGGACCTCCATCGACGATATTCGCTATCTACAACATCGTTTTTCATATTCTCAACTTGCTACTTAAGATAAGCATTCAACAAACATTTAAATTTTATATTAACCATTACGAAGTTAATATAACATATATTTATACGTTGATTTGTCTTAAATTGAAGAGTAAGATAGAAATCATCATTAATCAGAATTTATATCAATCTGTTAAGGATAATTTGAGATATGTCTAACTATTGTTTGTAAGAGAGAAAATGGCAATTATTATTAATTTTTGTCATTTCAAATAAAAAAATGATAAAAGTTTATTTATTATTTTTATAATTGAAATGAATTCTCTTTATTGTGATATTATTTCATTATTAATTTTAATAATAGGATTGATATGGATGAATAATTATTATATAAATTTTAGAAAGTTTATTTATGTAATATTAATCATCTTTATAATTTATTTAAGGATAATTTTACAAAACCTTTAAATATAAAATTGATTTAAAGATTTTTGTTATTTCTTGATTATTAGGATTAAAAATGATGGATTATATTGATTATATATCAAATGTTATAATATTAACAATAATAATTATTTTAATTCCATCGGGAATAGTAAGACTTTTATTTTTATAATAAAAATGATTATAAAAAATAAATAATAATAATAATAAATGTCTCCACGTATTATAAAAATTGGTAAATTTCGTTTAAGAGAAAAGATGGCAATGTTTGATTATGATTGGACATTAGTAAAACCAATATCAAATGGAACTTTTTCAAAATCATTGGACGATTGGAAATGGATAACTGATAAAGTCCCAGAAATTTTACAAAATTATTATGATAAAGGATATTGTATTACAATAATATCAAATCAAACAAGAAATACAGAAATGAAATTGCAACAAATAACAAATGTATTATCAACATTAAAAATACCATCATTAATTGCAGTAGGATATGAAGATATAGATAAGAAACCAAATAGAACAATGTTTGATTTGATAAAAAAAACTAAAAAGATAGATATGAATAAATCATTTTATGTTGGTGATGCATTAGGAAGGCAGGGAGATTGGTCAGATAGTGATAAAAAATTTGCAGAGAATATAAATATAAAACAGATATATTCACCTGATGATTTATTTGCAATTGCAGATGATGAAAAAATAATAATAAAAGAATATGATAAGCAAGAAATAATCGTATTAGTTGGATATCCAGGAAGTGGAAAAACAACTATAGCAAATACATTTAATTCTAAAAAATATATGGTAATAAATGGAGATATATTTAAAACAAGTAAGAAAATGATTAAAGAATCTGAAAAATATATTAAAAATAATTATTCAATAATATTTGATGCAACAAATCCATCAATAGAAAAAAGAAAAGAATATATTGATTTTGCAAATAGTAAAAATATACCAATAAGATGTATAAATGTAGAAACTGATATAACAACTGCTATGTTTAGAAATAATAAAAGAGATAAAGTTATTCCTAAAATAACATATTATGTATTTCGAAAAAAATATGTTAAACCAACAATCGAAGAAGGGTTTTATGAAATAATAAGTATTTAATGAAAAGGATTTAAGGATAATATTAAGATTTCTTTAAATAAAAATTGATTAAATAACTTCAATTATTTTATATTATTGGATGAATACTTTATTGATATTGTTGAGAATATTATCAGGTATTATTTTAATTATGGGATATAGTATTGGATATCTAATAACATTGACAATATCAACAGCGATAATTGCAAATATATTATTATTATTATGTAATATTAATATAATTTCTTATGATATCATATGGAATTTGGTAAAAATAATGATATTAGGTATATATGATGATAATAATTTAATTATATAAATTAAATGTAAAAATAATTAAAAATGATTATTATTTTTTTAATTTTAAATTAGAAATGAATTTATCATTAAATGCTGATATTTGCGACATAATTGCAAGTAATTTTTATACGATTGAATATGAATTGGAAGATTGGGTTGTTAAAAGTGGTAAATTATCATATAAAAAATTATCCAAAAATCCAAATGCGATTGATTTCTTAAGAAAACATCCTAAATATATAAAATACTGTGAACTTTCAGAAAATAAAAATCCTGAAGCGATTAAATTATTACGTAAAAGGATATATAATATTAGTTGGTCAAGTTTATCATTAAATCCAAGTAAAGAAGCAATTGAACTATTAAAAGAAAATAGAAATATGATTGATTGGTATAAATTATCATCAAACATTAATATTATGTCTTTTTTAGAGACGGTTTCTGATTGTGATGATTTATATAAACTTGATTGGGATATATTATCAATGAATAGTGGTGCAATTCCATTATTGGAAGAATATCCGCGTGATATAAATTGGAAAATTATTTCAAAAAATAGCAAAGGTATTGAATTGTTGTGTGAAAGATTATCAAGGAATAAAAGAATGGTTGATTATAACAATTTATCATTGAATGAAACTCCTGAAGCAATTCAGATATTACGTGAAAATTTCAAAAAAATCAATTGGCATAATTTAGCTTATAATAAATCACAAGCAGCTATTGATTTGATGAAAGAATATCCTGAAAATATTTATTGGGATGCATTATCATCAAATCCAAATGCATATGAGATTTTGAGTGAAAATCAGAATAAGATTTGTTGGAATGTATTATCAGCAAATCCAAATCCGAAAATTCTTAAATTATTTACATCTACAACATTAAAGAAATTAACAAGGTATTATTTTTCATCAAATATTGGTGCATGTGAATTCTTAAAAGAACATCCTGAATATATTACTGACGAAATAGAAAGAATGCCTTATATTTTCAAACCTGTAAAGAAAATTACTAATTCTGAAGATATTAAACGAGCTCTCAATATTGTCCTCTCTGTCTAAAAACTTAACTAAGAATTGATTATTTATATACAAAACAATATTATTTTGTTTTTATAATATATTTAAGGATAACTTTAAGAAACCCTTAAATCATTTTTATTATATTTAAGATTTAATGATAATAATATTTTCATAAATGAGACAGATATTATTAATAATTATTTTTATGAGTGAAATAATAAATATATATTCATTTATTCCAATATTAAATCCAAATCCAAAACCAAAATTATTATTATTTGATAATAATAATTATCAAATTAGAAGAATTAGCAATAACGATAATAACAATAACGATAATAATAAGAAAGTTATTATTGGTAATTATAGTAATTATTATTATTATAGTAATATTACATATAAATGTCAATGTCAATTTCATTTTCATTATCATGCATCAAATAATACAAAAATAAATATCAATACATATTTAATATTATTTATATTTATTTTCAATATTTTACAAAATTTTAAATTTATATTATTTAATATGATTATTTATATAATACCATTTTTAATATATCTAAATTATCTTAATTGCCATTTTCATAATCTTCTTCAACAACTGAAGAAAGTAAAAATTCATTGATATCATTATTTTGATAAATATCTTTAACACTATTATAATATATAAAGCAACAAAATAGACTTAAAGAAGTAAAAAATGAGATTATAAATATAATCATTTATTAAATTAGAAAAATAAAATAAATATATGAAAAATAATAATATATTTTTTCCATTTTATACTTGTGAGAAACCATATAATAACAATAATTATATAGCCCAACCAGTATCAGCAATAATAAATATCATAGCATGTATAATACTTGCATATTTTTTAACTAAATCAAAAACAATTGAAATAAGATTATTATTATTATCATTTATTGCATTTCAGGCATTTCATGCATTTTCACATATCATTCATATCAATGGAAATATTCAAAGTAATATTATACATATGATATGGTATTTTTTGACATTTATGATATTATTAACAAGTATAAAAATTACTAATAAAAATCCATCTACACTTATGATAATAATATTAGCAATAATTATAATTATTGATTTATATATTTTAATTAAAGGCATTAACAAATTATATATGGTTTTTACGGCATTTATGATGCCAATAATAATAGTATTATTTTATTATAAATATTATCCAAGTATTATTAAAAAAGTAATTCCATATTTAATAATATTATTATTAGTTCTTGTAGTATTATTATTAAATGAAAAATTTAATTGCGAATTAATGATGTCATATGCAACTTTGCCATATCATGGTATAATTGAAATTTTAGGACTAATATTATTCACAACATTAGGATATATTTTCTTTAAATCGGAAAAAAATGATTATAATTAATATGAATAATAATTATAATGTTAATCATAGGTTTTATAGTTGTTTCAATTTACATTTGTTTTATGAATTATTCAAAAAATAAGAATAAGGAGAAATATATGATTATACCAATTAATTATAATATTTATAATAATATTGAAATAAAAATATTAGATATTGTAAATAATTTTAATAATTATTCAATTGATGATATAAATGAAAAGATAAATGAGATTATTAATTTATATATAGATGATTATTTTCCACATAGAAATATTAAAAATATAAATATATTCAAAGATTTAAAGCGGAAGGAAACAATAAGAATAATTAAGAATAAATTATATGAAAAATATGAAAATGAATGTTTAGTAAATAATAATATTGAATTAAAACGAACAATTGTTTTAAATAAAATTAATGAGTCAAATAGATATTTCAAAATAATTGAAGAAATGAATGATATCGATATAATTATCAATAGTAGTTATTAATTTTTTTGTATTAATTATTTCCAAAACAATAAAAAAATGATAGGATTATTTTAAAATAATTATTACAGTTGTTATATAATTGTCCCACGATGAACGCCCAAATGTTTGTTTCCGATTTTATTGCCGAATTCACTTCTCACCCCGAGTGCTATGATGATGTTGCCGATTTGCTTGATGTTACCCTTGATGATATTGTTTCTAACAATTCAATCAATGAGAATAAACAGATTATTTCTGATTATTCGGGTGATGTCTTCATTGCTATCAACCTCTATAAAGAACATCTTGGAAATATTGAGGAATTGTATTCCAACATGACAGTCTTTTACCAGCAGTTAGCCTTCGTCTCCCTTTTCGTGAAGTTGTATCCAATCATTGATGCTAAACTTTCTGAGAATTGCAGTTTCGCAACATTTGCCGATAATTTCGAAGTAGAATTGAATTCTAATTCTGAATATTACAACGGCAATATATCTATCCTACTTGAAGAGATAATATCAATCAATACGGAAGATGTAAATAAGAAGATTATATCTGATTATTATGTTGGAGCTGAAATTTATCAGAATATGAGTTCAGTGATTGCATCGCAATTAGCATTCGTCGCTTTGTTTTCTATGCTTAACCAAAGAATTGGTTTTAGCAGCATCACTTGAGTTTTCGATATATATGGCAAAATTAATTTTTTGTCATTTATAATAAAAAAATGATATTATTATTTTATTTTTAACTTTAACTTTAACTTCAAATAATGCTTACATTTTTAATTTATATGATAATAAATTTGATAATATCATTATTTATATTATTAAAAAATGATGAAATTAAAAAATTAGAAAATATAATAATTTGCAAAGATAGAGAAATTAATGATTTGAAAATAATAATTATAAATAAAAATAAAAAGATTTATGAATTGGAAAAAAATTGATTATGAATTTAATTTATTTTTTTTATATAAATTATGTTTAATTTAAAGTCTCTTATTATAACTGGATGTATAGTAGTATTAATAGTTAATGGCTTTAATATAATAACTAAATCGATTGATAATAAAATTAAAAGAATAGAAGAATTAGATAAATATATTCAAAATAAAATTAAAAGATTGGATGAATTAAATAACGATATAAATGATATAATGATAATTAAAGAAAATGATTATTATAAAAATGTTTGATATTATTTTAGTAATTGCTGTATTTTTGTTATTTATGCAAAATATATCTTATTTAAATAATATAGAAATTAAGAAAATAAATAATACTATTACCATAGATGAAAGTATTATTATTAATATTCTAAAAACATTAGATATTATATCAAAGGATTTAAAGGATTTAAAAAGCAAATAGTATAAAAAATGATTAATATTTTTATAAATATTATTACAAAAAAATATCATGATTATTGATTTTGCATTGATAGATATTATTGCATTTGTAGTAGTATTTATTATCCTCTATATTTAAAGAAATGTATTTAAGGAAGTCCCAACCAATTCTTTAAATCCATTTTGATATATATATTTTAAAAAAATGATTATAATATTATAATTATTTTTTTTATATTTGAATGATAATGATATTTCTTTTTATGATTGTAATTCTTATAATAGGATTATATTTTACATATTTGAATATAGAAGTTGAAATATTGATAATTAAAACTAGAAAACAGGAAAAATTAATTATAGAACTTGAAAATAGAAATATAGAATTCTATAATAAAAATAAAAAACTTGAAAATAAAATAAAAGAACTTATGAATAATAAATAAAAATTGATTTTTTTGTATTTATTATTAACCATTATTTATGTTTGAATTTATTATAATGATGTATATAATTGGTAGATATATATATAATTATCAATTAAATTTTGAAATAACTATGATTATAATAATTACAGCAAGCTATTTATTATATAATAAAATTATGAAAACAAATATTGAAGAAACTAATAAAGAATTTGAAGAAACTAATAAAAACCTTATAGAAACTAATAAAAACCTTGAATATTCAAATAAAGAACTTGAAGAAATAATTAAAGAACTTGAATATTCAATTAAAGAACTTAAAGTAGATAATAAAGAACTTGAAGAAGATAATAAAGACCTTGAATATTCAAATAAAGACCTTGAAGAAGATAATAAAGAACTAAAAGCAAGAAATAATAATATTAAACATATAAATAAAAAACTTGAATATATAAATAGAAATCTTGATAATCACATTAAAAAATTAACTAAATAAAAATGATTTAAGGAGCTTCCAAACAAATCTTTAAATAAAAAATGATTGTTATTTTAATTTAAATAAATTCTATAAAAAATGATTGTTATAATGATTGTTGTATTTATTATTATTTTTATGTTATTTTATAATTGTAAGAAAAATAATAAAGAAATTAAACAACTGATTGAAGCATTGGAAATTAAAGATAATGAAATGCAAAAATTAATTCAAAAGATTAATTCATAAAAAAAATGATTTTTATTATTATTAAAAAAAATCAATGATTAATTATATTAGTCTTATTATTTCAATATTAAGTATAATTATTATAATTGCTATAATGGTTTATGCAATTATTTATATAAATAATATTAATAATCATCAAAGATATAAAAATATTATTATAAATGATTTTCATTATAATTCTGAATATAATTCTATAATATAATGAAAATTATTTATTTTTGTATTTTTATAAAAAAATGATAAATACATTATTATTAATGATAACAAATGATTATTATCGCATTGATTATAACAATAATTTCTATTATATATAATATCAAACAAAAATAAAAAATTATCAGAGATTAATAAAATTTTAGATGAAACAATAAATATTAACATAATTGAGAGTAAATATTTAAAATTAATGATAAAAAAATAGAATTAAATGAAATAATCAATAATAATTATAAAGAAATACAAGAACTAAACGATATTATTAGCAATAACTCAAAAGAATTGAATGATTTGAAAGAAATAGCAGCAATTAGACAATTATTTATTTTTAAATTTAATAAAATTGAAAATAAAAAATGATTTTTTTTACTCATTTCATTAAAGATAGTAATGCTGTCTAAAATATTTTATATTTCTTTTTCTTTAATAATAATTATTACATTATTATATAATAATGATTATTCATCAAAATCGATAATTAAAATATCAAATGATGAACTTGAAAAAATTAAAAAATTTATAAATTTAAAAGAATTGGATGATTTAATATATAATATTACAATATTAAATAATTATCTTGAAAAAAATAATAAATATAATGAAATAATAAATCTTATTGAAAAATCAAATATAGAAATTGAAATAATAAATAATTATCTTGAAAAAAATAATTATTTTGAAAAAAATAATAAATATAATAATAAATATTATTGAAAAATCAAATATAGAAATTGAAATAATAACTAAAGAAATTGAAAAATTAAAGTCTGAATTATAAATGAACAAAAATTAATTTGTTCATATATCCAATTATGAAATTTACTTTACTGCAGCTTTCATTTTTTCCCATTTCTCTATAACTTCAGAGGCATCGGCTAATGCTATTTTGACTCTTTCTTGCATTTCATAGAGATATTTTTCAGCTTGAAGCTTTGCAGCTCTTGCATCTACTACTTTTGCTAATGCTTCAATTGCCTTAACTTTTTCAGCTTTGGCTATTTCTTGCATTTCATAGAGATGTTTTTCAGCCTGAATCCTTGCAGCTGTTGCATCAACTACTTTTTCATCCGCCTTTTTTGCTATAAATACTACTTCAAGAGTTTCTTTTGGAATGTTTTCGTCTTTAGATTCTGCATCAGCATTTAGAGAATTAATTCGGATTTTTTCTTTCTTCCATGCATCAGAAATAAATCTTACTTTTCCTCTTGGTTCATCAAACTTAACTTTTCCATCCTTGAGAATTTTGGCTATTTGTCTATAAAACGTCCAATACGCATTAGGCATGATAAATCAGAAACTCCGTTTTTAATTGGATAATTATATATATAAAATCATAATTTCATTATTTTTTAAACTTATAAATAAAATAATACAAATTTAAATACAAAAGAAATGAAAATGAACAAAAATTAATTTGTTCATATAATCCTATAATTAAACTTACTTTTTGCCTCCGTTATTATTCAGTTTCACACAAAGTTCATTAATAAGTTTAATAAATTCTTTTTTCTCATTTTCCAAATTTTCCACTTTCTCTTCAGCTAATCTTGCCCTTTCATTTGCTTTATCAGCTTTTAACTCTGCTTCATGAGCTCTTAACTCTGATTCATGAGCTCTTTTATCTGCTTCATTTACTCTTTCTTCAGGACAATCCGCATTTGCTTCTGCTTCTGCTTCAGGGCGATGTGGTTTTTGTCCTTCTTTCCTTTTCTTCCATAGAGTATTGATGCAATCTTTTTTTCCAAATTTTTCAGGAAAAATAGCTTTATATTCATCAAGAATTTTAGCTTGTTCTTCGTAAAACTTCCAATATGCATTAGCCATGATAAATCAGAAACTCCGTTTTTAATTGGATAATTAAATATATAATATACTAATTTCATTATTTTTTAAACTTATAAATAAAATAATACAAATCTAAATATAAATGAAAATGAAATGAACAAAAATTAATTTTATTCATCATCAACAAGTTTATCTTTTGTTTTTTCTTGATTATCAATTATGATAAACTATGCCATGTGTATTAATTTAATTATAAACAAATTTCATTTTTATTTAATATTACATAAATGAAATGAACAAAAATTAATTTGCTCATATAATCCCCATAACTATTGCATTGAAAATTTCTTCGCAAAATACGGAATAGAACTGTTTTTAAAACTCTTATGAAGTTCTCGATTTGCAATCTCTTCTTTCAAATCAATCGCAAGTTTTGATTCAATTGTTTTTACAGGTTTGTTTTTAGATGCTAATAAAACTTTGATTTCTGCATTTTGCTGACGTTCTTTTGCAAGTTCTTCCTGAGTTGCTTTAACAATCTTTTCAAGTTTCCTTACATTTGCTTTTGCATTAACAAGTTCTTCAAGTTGCTTTGCTCTTGCTTTAGATTTTGCAATTTCATCGCGTTCTTTTGCTTTTGCAAGTTCTTTACGCTGCTTAGCTTCTGCTTTGGCTTTTGCTGCAAAACGTGCATTGAAGTCATGTTGCTTAAACTGTCTAGACAATTCAAGAGTTTGCTTTACTGTTTGCATTTGAAATTTCATTTGCAGGTCTTTTTCAGCATTGTCCATTGATTCTCTAAACGCTATTGCTTTCGCTAATCTTTCGGCAAAAATCTCATCTGATGTTTTAGGTTTGACTTCTATAAGTATTTTTATTGGCTCTTCTTTTTTAAGTTCTGGTGCTTTAAACTCAGCAAAAGATTTTGCATTATTTCGTTGAAATTTTAGTTCCATATTTAATGCTGTTTTAAGAGTAGCACAAATATTTCTTAACATTTCAATTTCAGCATCTTTGCTTTTAAGAAGTTCTTCATACTTAACCATTAGGAAGAATCCAGAATTAAATGGATAATTATATATATAAAATCATAATTTCATTATTTTTTAAACTTATAAATAAAATAATACAAATCTAAATATAAATATAAATATAAATGAAAGGAAATGAAATGAACAAAAATTAATTTGTTCATATAATCCTATAATTAAACTTACTTTTTAGCTCCCTTCATTTTATCATCACCAAAGCGTTTAATATCTTCCCATGCTTTTTTAGCTTTTTCCTGACCGACTTCAGCAGCTTTTGCCCTTTCTTCAGCTTTCAGTGCTTCTTCTCTTATAATAGCTAATGTTTCAGCATTCTTTTTTTCATTCTTCCATAGTTCAGCAATATATCTTACTTTTCCTCCTGGTTCATCAAATTTAACTTTTCTATCTTTGAGAATTTTAGATTGTTCTCTATAAAACTCCCAATATGCATCAGCCATGATAAATCAGAAACTCCGTTTTTAATTGGATGAAAATCAATATTAAATTATAATTTCATTATTTTTAAAAATTATAAATAAAATAATACAAATATAAATGTAAATCTAAATCTAAATCTAAATCTAAATCTAAATCTAAATCTAAATCTAAATGTAAATCTAAATCTAAATATAAATCTAAAAGAAATGAACAAAAATCATAATTTGTTCATTTCTTTTTTTTATTCATCATCGTCGAATAATTTTTTAAATTTATTAACAAGTTTATCTTTTGTTGTTTCTTTATTATCTTGAGTAATCATTATTGTCTGATTATCAATTATGATGAAATATGCCATATGTATTAATTTAATTATAATCAAATTTCATTTTTTTAATTATTATGTAAATAAAATGAACAAAAATTAATTTGTTCATATAAACCCCATAAGAAGCCAGCTTTTTTTACAGAAGACCCAACTTGATTTTCATCCTGTGATTGATTACCTCCTTCAAGGCTAATGCAAGTTTTGATTCAGTTTTGCTTTTACGCATCAATCTGAACTTCACAGGATTTTTATCATGTTTTCGGCGTTCGATTTCCTTTTTCAAGGCAATCTCAAGTTTTGACACAATATTGCATTTCGCCATTGAACTTTCATTTGCAATTTCTACATTTAGTATTGTTGCAGCTTTAAATCTAGCAAATTCAGCGCGTTCTTTTTCAAGTTCTGCTTTAATTTCCTCATTATTAGCTTTAACAATTGCCTCAAGTTCCTTTGCTCTCGCATTTGCTTTTAAAATTTCATTAAGGCTCTTCATCCTAGCATTAGATTTTGTGATTTCATCACGTTCCTTTGCTTTAAGGATTTCCTCAAGTTCATTTGCTCTAGCATTTGCTTTTTCCAGTTCTTCGCGATGCTTTTCAGCTGCAATTTCATGAAATCTTCTCTCTTCTTCCGCCCTCTTAGCTTCCTTTTCCCTCGCCTCCAACAGTTCCTGCAACGCCTTCGCATCTTCAAGGTTTTGTTTTCGCTTAGCTTCTGCTTCATTCTGAACTCTTACAAGTTCTTCCTGCTGCTTAGCACGAATTTTTAACATCTCGTCGCGGCGCTTAGCTTCAAATGCCAATTGCTCTTGCTTTAGCTTAGCTTCTGCTTCTTTCTGAACTCTTGCAAGTTCTTCCTGCTGCTTTTGCTTCGCATTGACTTTTGCTTGCACTTTAGCTTCTGCTTCAGCCTTTTGCCTCATATGAATATAATAGGCTTCATCGGCTTTAGCAAGCGCACCAGTCAATTTTTGAGGATGTGATGATGGGTTGCTAGTTGTTTGCTTCTTCTTCGCATCGACTTTTGGTTGCACTTTAGCTTCTGCTTCAGCCTTTTGCCTCATATGAATATAATAGGCTTCATCAGCTTTAGCAAGAGCACCAGTCAATTTTTGAGGATGTGATGATGGGTTGCTAGTTGTTTGCTTCTTCTTTGCTTCTCTTGCCAATTTCTTCTGATATTTTTCGCTAATAATTTTCATGTGAGTTCCTTCAGCATCAAAGACATGTCTTTTCTTCTTAAGTTTTTCACATTCGATTTTAACGAAATCGTTCCAGTCGCTATTGTAAGAGTAATCCATTGTAATAAAACAATGTGATCCAGAATTAATTGGATAATTATTTAGTTAAATCTTAACTTTCATTTTTAATTATTATTTATAAATATTAAAACATAAAAAATTAAATGAACAAAAATTAATTTATTCATATATATTTAATTTTTAATTAAAACTGTTTACCAAGAATATCATTTGTGTTTTTGAGAATATCACAAATATGTGTCAATCTTTCAATTTCTTCATCTTTGATTCTAATAATATCCTCAAGTTCTTTTTGCTGCTTTGCTTCGGCTTCTTTTACACTAGATATTATCATTCTAATCATATAATCATCAGAAGATTTTTGATATTTTACAATATCCCGACGTTGCATTTCGGCATTCAATGCAATCTTAAGAATGCTTCCCAATTTATAAGAATTATTCATTGTTTAAAAAATTTAAGTTATAAAATAATTTCATTTTTATTTAATATTACAAAAATAAATGAACAAATAAAAAGAAATGATAATGATAATGACTAAACGAGAACACCAATAATTTTACCATCCTTGAAATCTTTCAGAATTATACGAGATTTTTGAATTTTAGAAATAATAATTATTGCATTTGTTTTTCTTTCATCGAGAATTGAATTCCAATAATCTTTAGATGATACATTCATATTTTATATATATAATGAACAAAAATTAATTTGCTCATAATAATCCAATTAAGTATAACTAAACGAGAACACCTGTAATTTTACCATTCTTTTTAAATTTTTCAGAGATTTGACAGTATTTGCTTTTAGCCATAACTGATTTCCAAGATATAATTAGAATTGCATAATTCATTTCCTTCTGAATTCTTTTTTTATAATCATCGCAGCATTTAGCTTTAATTTTATTAGAGGATATAGAACTAGAAGACGAACCTAATAAACTATACCTAGTACTTAAACTGATAAAGCTATCAACAGATAAATCAGAATCAGAACCTGAATCAGAACTTGAAGAAATATTAGATTTTTGCAAAAGTCTATTTTGTCTAAGCTCCATATTCAATGCCGTTTTAAGAGTAGCGCAAATATATTTTAAATCTTTAATTTCTGCATCTTTTTGTTTTAGAAGCTCTTCCATTTTTAATTGGATAAATATTTATATAAAATTATAATTTCATTATTTTAAAAATTTATAAATAAAATAACACATTTATATATATTATGAACAAAAATTAATTTGCTCATAATAATCCAATCAAGTATAACTAAACGAGAACACCAATAATTTTACCATCCTTGAAATCTTTTAAAATATTAAGAGATTTGTCCATTACAGTAAATTCTTGTTTAGCCTTCTTCCATCTTTTTTTGATTATCTCAAAATCCATTCTCTTGATGATATCATCATTGCACGATTCAATCAAAATAGGGTCTTTATTTTTATAAATATTCCATAAACCGGCAATAAATATAAAATTACTTCCCTTACCTTTGAAAACAACTCCATCACTTTTTAATATAACACTTTGTTTTTGGACAAAGATATTATAAGAAGTTAGCATTTTAGGAGATGAAATAGGAGTTTCCATTTTGAATTGGATAATTATTTAGTTAATTTTTTACTTTCATTTTTAATTATTATTTATAAATATTCAAGCAAATAAAATATGATATAAAGATAATTTATTATTATCCTTAAATGGATTTAGAATATTTACAACAGCAACAAATATTATTAATTTTTTTTAATTTTTTATTACATATATTGCATGTTTGAAGATTACATTGAATACATAAATTAATTTTAAAACATTTTTCATTAAAACAAATATTACATTTATAAAATTTATTAAATAAAATATTTTGAATATCTAATAAATTTTTAATATTATTAATACGTTTATTATTAGTAATAAAATATTTATCTTTATAATAAAAAATAATTGAATTATTATATTTATAATTTAGTGAATAATTATAATTAAAAAATTTTAATAACAAAATAATTAATTTATTATTATAACACGATAAAAAATTAATATAAGTAATCAATTTATCTTTATTGTCGTTTTTATATTTTTCAAATTTTATATAATCTTTCAAATTTTTAATATCAGATAAATTATAAAATATATAATCTTGTTTTTCATAATATTTAATAACATCATTTAAACTAAAGTTATTATTCATAATATTATAAATAAAATAAATCTTTAATTATATAATGAACAAAAACTTAATTTTGTTCATATAACTATGATATCTAGTTTTAAAGAAGTTCTAGTTTGACATCAACGTATTTATCGATATCTTCCTTTTTCACTTCTTCTTCCATTTTGACATCAACATAATCATCACTGTCTTCTATTTTGACTATTTCAGATATTTTTGCATTAATAAGTTCTTTTTCTTTTTTCCACAGCTTATTAATGTATTTCTTCTTTGCAAGAACTTTACGAAAAACATGTTTAATATCATCAAGATATTTTGATTGTTCTCTGTAAAACTTCCAATATGCATCAATACCACATGGATTATACATAATAAATCGGATGATTATTTATATAATATTATCATTTCATTCTTTTTTAAATTTATAAATAAAATAATACAAATATAAAAAATTGATTTAAAAATATTTGAAATAATATTAATTGTTAATTATGAATAATGAAGGTTGTGAATGTGCTATATGTTTAAATAATATTATTAATATAAATAATAATTGCGATATTTGTAAAAATGGTATATGTAATGATTGTTATATTAAATTGATTGATAGAACATATGAAGATACTAATGATATTAGTTATATTTGTCCATTTTGCAAAACGGAAAATTTTAAAAAATGGAGAAATGTTGATAATGATGTTATTGTTGAATATTTCAATATGAATGAAATTAATCATAAAAAGGAGGTTTGGAGGTTGAGAGATATCATTTATAATAAAGATAGTGAAATAATAAAATTAAGAAATATTATTCAAATTAAAAAAAAAGAGATTAATGAAAATAAAGCATTAATTGAATCTCAGTCAAATATTATTAATAATATCTTATTGAATTTGCCAAAACCACCTGAAGCAATTAAAAAACTTAAATATCAAGAATTCTATAAAATAACATATAGAAATTTAAAAAATTCAGATATTAAAATATCACCACAAGACGCAATGAAGAGAGTTAGCATTTTATGGCATGAATATAAAAAATCATTCGAAGAAAAATAAATGTTTATTTTTATAAGTAATTATAAATAAAAATGATTTTTTCATTTATAATAATTATTATCCCATTAAGCAAGGATGCCACAAAAGGCAGCGCCAAAAGCCAAGATTGAAGAAAATGTTCCAAAGACTCCTCCAAGGTCGAAGATTGTCGCAGAAGTTCCAAACGCACCTTTAAAAGCTAAAAAGCTAATTGAAGAAGCACCAAAGACGCCTCCGAGGTCAAAGACAATTCTTGAAGTTCCAAACGCACCATCAAAGCCTAAAAAGCCAATCATTGAAAATGTTGATGACGCTGATGATGAACATGAGGAAATGATGGAAAGCAAGGAGTATTACGTCAAGAAATTGGAGTATTATAATGTTAAATTCAGGGATTATACGGCAAAACTGGATGCCATTTCCGATAAAATTGAATATTATAAAGCGATTGTGGAGAAGCTTTAGAAAATCAGGTCTTTATATAGAACAAATGAATATTTTGTTCTTATTACATAAATGAATATTTGGCATTTCTTTTAAGATTATCTTTTTTAACTTTTTCTTTATTTTTAAGAGCTAAATTAGTAATCTTAATAAAATCATCTAATTTCAATGAAGATGAAGACATTTTTTTTTGTAATTTTGTTAAATCTTTAACAAGTTTACAATAATAAGTTTTAACAATATCATCGCTTTTTTTATCGGAACAATATTTTTTTGCTTCATTTATTTTTGCTCCAATATGTTTATAAATATGTTTTTGACAATTATCATATATTTTAGTAATATTTTCAATATCATATTTATATTTTTCATTTATATCAGGGTTCATAAAAATTTTATCTTTATTTGAATTAACACATGCATTATAACCTTTGTATTCTAAAGGATATTTATTAATAAATTCAACTTTTTTATCTAAAATTTTAACATACATTTTTTAATAATTTCTTATTTATATAATAATAGAAATTATATAAAAGATGTATAATAATGATAAACGAGTATCTATTGAACATAAATCATTAGATGCAGCAATACTAAGAAAAAAATCATCAGATGATAGTATAAATTCACAAAAATATAATCATTCACTAAGTCCTTCGAATAAAACTTCATCAACCACAAAAAAAAATAAAATATTATTATATAAAGATGATAGTAATGATAGTGATTTTGAATATTATTAAAAAAATTGATTTATTTTTATTTATTTATATTTATATATAAAAATGCATCGCAAATTTAAGTCTGGATATTTTCATAATAATAATATTAAATATAATAAGTTTAAAAATTTAAAAACAAAAATGATAAATATGGAAAAAGATGAATTTAAAAATATTTATAATGTTTCAAAAGAAAAAGAAATGGCTAACCGAGACAATAGTTATAAATTAACTATTAATGATTATAATTATGATTATTCCTATGATGATGATGATGATGATGATGATGAATATGAATAAATATGAATTAGTTTAAAAATAGTCTTGATGCTTTTTCATTATTAATTTTTATTTTCATATCATTTTGTTTTATTCTTTCTAGACGTAAATATTCTTCTTGTTCTTCTTTTATTTTTTTATTTTCAAAATAAAGTTTTTCTTTATCTGTTAAAGCTTTTTTAAATTTATTATTTCTATATTTCTCATATTCTTCGATACTTTTAAAATCTTTTAATGATTTAGTTAAAGTTTCATCATCAACTAAACGAGTATTTGAATAAGCCATTTTATAATCTGAATAAATTAAATTATTTTTACTGCTTTTTTCAGCACTGCTACTATAATCATCCGGTTTTTTACCTCCCAATTCTGTATAATTCATAGTTTTTGCCAATACCATTGGTTCAGGGTCTTTATATTTAGTTATTTCAGTTCTTGGAGGCGGTGGTGTATGTTTAGTAAAAATTTGATTAAAGGATGTATTATCAAATTTCTTTTTTTCAAATAAATTATCTTGTGTAAAATCTTCTCTAATTTTAGAACTTTCAGTCATTGTATCACCATATCCAAAATCATTTTCTTCATCATCTAATTTACACATATCAAATGTTTTATTAAATTTTTCATTAAAATTATCACCTGTTATTGGTGCAGGTATTTTATCTTCATTATCTTTAGAATAATAACTTTTAACTTGTTGTTTTAATTCCATAAAAGTTTTATTTGCATTTCTGGCTTTATATTCTTCTGCTAAAACTTTAAAACATTCAGTAACAAAATTAAAAACGATTTTATTCCCTCCAACTTTATCAGGATGAGTTAATAATGCAGTATGTTTATAAGCATCTTTTAATTCATCCCATGTGAATGTTTTAGAAACTTCAAGAACTTCATAAGGATTTAATAAAGAAAAATTAATCTTGGAAAAATCAAATGTTTTATCATTTTTAATAGCATTATAATATTGATGATATGTATATTGTCTATTTGATGAATTATTTCCCATTATTATATTTATAATAATATTATAATACTAGTTATATTAACTCATTATAATTTCTTCCATATGTGAAGAATTTAATTTATATATTTTATTAACAAAATTTAATGCTGTTTTTCTATGTGCAATAACTATAATTGTAGACTTTTTATTTATACTACTAAAACATTTATTAATAGTATTTTGAACTATTTCCTCGCAGTAAGGGTCTAATGCAGATGTCGCTTCATCAAATATTAATATTTGCGGTTTTCTCATTAATGCTCTAGCAATTGCAATTCTTTGTTTTTGTCCTCCTGATAATGAACTTAATTCTGTTCCATCAAACATAGTATTGTATCCATGAGGTAATTCTGATATAAAATCATGAGCATTAGCAATTTTTGCAATATTAATAACATCTTCCATATCATAATCTTCTAGACCATAAGTTATATTATTTAAGATAGTATCAGAAAATAAAATATTATCTTGTGAAACATATCCGATTTGTTTTTTAATCCATTTATTATCATAAAAATTTATATTTATATTATCAATATAAATAGTTCCTTGTTGTTGTTTAACAATACCTAATAATAATTTTGCAATTGTGCTTTTACCGCAACCTGATTGACCAATAATACCAATTTTGCATCCTTCGCCAATTTCAAAATTAAAATCATGTAGAATTAATTTATTAGGTGATTTGAGATAATTAAAATTAATATTTTTGAAAATGATATTACCTCTGATTTTATATGAAAGAGGAATAAACGAACTATTATTATAATATTGATTATCTAGAATATGTAAGATATTATTTAATGATTTTGTGCATTTACTATAATCTGAATTAAATGTTATAATACCTTCAATACTTTCTAATAAAACATGTTTATGCAGTATAAAAGAAACAATATTAATATTAAAATAATCTGAATATAAAATAATAAAAATATTTACAATGATATCAATATTATAAATAGATATTGTGTTTATACTATGATATAATATCTCAAACCAATAGTGTTTTGCCAAATCATCACATAATTTATTAATTTTACGGGAAACTCTATGTTCATTTGCAAAACTTTTAATAATAGAAATATGAGATATTGTTTCATGAATATGAGCAGCTATTTTTTTATTAATTTCTTGAAATAATAACATTTTTTTATTATAAAAATTACTTGCATTTTTTATTATGAAACAATATGAAATAATTATTAATGTTAAAATAAATGATAATTTATATGAAATATTTGATAATAAATATAATATAAATATTATATTACTTATATTTCTCGTATAAACATTTATATATAAGGAAATAATATCTGAGGTAATTCGAATATCATTATTACAAATATCTAAAAGAGTACTAACAGGAGTTGTTTCATAATATTCATGTTTTTGAAATAGAATTTTATTATAAATTAATTTTATCAATTTATTATGAAAACTATTTTGAGTATATGTAAATATTCCACATCTTATTGCAGTTGATATTATAGTAATGATTGTGCATTTAACATATGTATCAAAAACTGATAAATCACCAGTAAGCATAATACTTAAATATTCTTTAGTATAAATTTTATAATATGAGCTAATTATTCCAAATACTAAACCAATGATTAATTTATTAGCATTATCTTTGCATAAATTAAGATATTTATATAACATTTATAATTATTTTTAATATTTGTCTTTATGTGAAAAACAAAAAAATATTAATTGTTTTCAAAAATAATATAAATGAGACAATAAATATAGAATAATATATATATCATTATCAATGAAATAATAATATTCATAAAATACATAAAATAATTATAAATGTTTATAATTGTATTATGTATTAATATACAATAAGGCGCATCTTTCATTATTTTTTTTGCTTTAATTATATTTTTAGCTTCTTCTTTTGATGAATTCCAATATTTATAAATATTTTTAGAAGCTATCTTTTTATTTTTAATTTTATCAATAAAAATATTTTCAGCTAATATATTTAACGAATGATTAGAACTCATTGGATATAAAGATAAATTTTAAATGTTTAAATCATTTTTTTTAAATACAAAAATGCCAAAAAATATATTTTTGACATATATGATTAAATCATTCGATTTCAAATATCAGCACGGCACATCGGGCAACTTTTGCGCCCCCATTGTGTCATACAAGACCGATGAAATGCATGACCGCATTTTGTTAACTGGACGTCGTCGGTGATATTTTCAAGACAAATGGAGCATGTGCTGCTGCATCTTCCATATGCAATCATTCGCTTAAATTTAAGTGTATCATATTTAGCCTTAATTTTTGCTTGGATGATTTGCTTAACATACATAAGTGCAATTTGTCTATGAAACTTGAGTTTGTCGGACACATCAATTTGCAGTTCTTGGTCGGATTGCATTCTTACGTATGCATCGTGCATATCTCCGTGTTTTGTCATAATCTTGATGCATTCTTTGATGTCATATTCATAAACAATAGTCATTGCTTTATTATGAATATTATAATTGATGATAGCTTCGCTTTCACCTCTTAATGACATCGACACAACTTGATTAATGTATTTGGCATCGCACCCTTTCAAAATACATGATACATGCGACGAAGACATGATGAAGAAATTAATCTTATAAATAAATTAATAATAATTTATTATCATTTTTATAATAATTTAGAAATAAATATATACAAATCATTTTTAATCGTTAAATCCCAGATAACGTGAAAAAACGGATTTAATACCAAAAAAGAAATGTAAAATTGTTGCCAATCCTAGAATAGCAATAAATATATAAATGAATGATATAAAATATTGTAAATATGTTCTTTTTGTTTTGCTGCTAATATCTGCATAATACCACATATATGAATGTAAAATTAATACGAAAACAAATGTAACAACATAATCAATTATAGCTAATCCTAAAATTCGATGGTCTCTTAAATTCATTGTGTTTTTATATAAATATTATAAATATAATAATAATAATAATAATAAAAAATAATAATATGAAATTCTATGATATATTGGAAGTTGGTCAAGATGCTTCAATTGATGATATTAAAAAATCATATAAAAAATTAGCATTTCAATATCATCCGGATAAAAATAAAGATAATAAAGAAGCTGAAATTAAATTTAAGGAAATTTCAAATGCATATTCTGTTTTATCAAATCCGGAAACTAGACAAAGATATGACATGCTAGGAGATGATAATTATAATAATGAAGGTGGCGGTGGAGGACAACATCAAGAACCAAATATGGATGAAATATTTCAACATTTATTTGGTTCTAGACGTGGCGGACATAATCCATTTGGAGGTCATGATATGTTTGGATTTAATGAACATAGAGGAGGTGGACACCACCATCATCGACAATGTAATGATATAGTTAAACCATATAATATAACATTAGATGATATATATAATGGAATTGAAAAACAATTAAAATTTTCAGTTAAAAAATATTGTAAAAAATGTTATACAACATGTAATGCCTGTAATGGAACTGGTATGATGCAACAAATTATACAAATGGGACCAATGACACAAATAATTCAATCAGTATGTAATAAATGTAATGGGCAAAAAATAATTAATAAAAAAAATAAAGATTGTTCCGAATGTAAAGGTTCTGGAATGTATGATGTTGAACATTTAGCACAATTAAATATGCCAAAAGGTTTTACAGCTACAAATACAATATTTGAGGGAATGGGAGACCAACCAATGACATCTTCACAATTAGCCGGAAATTTAATATTAGAATTTAAATTAACACCTCATGCATTATTTACAAAACAAGGTAATGATTTATTCTATAAACATACTATAACATTAACTGAAAGTATACTTGGTAAAATTATAACTATTGAATATTTTAGCGAGCAAATAAAAATAAATAGTAATCAATTTGGAATTATTAATCCATCAAAACAATATATATTAAAAGGTAGAGGACTACCAATTCAAAATACAACACAAAAAGGAAATATGATAATAGAATTTAATATTACATATCCTAAAATAAATCCTGAAATGACGGAAGAATTAACCACCGTTATTAATAAAAGTTTTATATATTAAGCTTTTGGAAAATTTGGCGAATCATTCATATATTCGGATTTCATACCTGATAATTTATTATCATATTTATTTCTATAAAAATCAACTAAAAAATTATCACCATTATAATAAATTTTATTTTCTTCTGTTGTATCATAATATTTATCACAAATACAATATTTTTTAACTATTTCGGTTTTTCCTGTATCATTATTATAAGCAGGAACAGGGAATGTATTCGGAACATTACCTGAAGGACATGCACAATCGATGGAAACATTATGTTTAGTGCTATTATCATATCTAACTTTATAAAGTTTAGTTTGGTCATATGAAGCATATAAATTATAAATACTTCCTTCACTATTTAAATTAATTTTGCAGCGATTAAGTTTTGCAATTTTCCAATTAATATTATGCCAATAAAAAATATATACAATAAGACCTATAATAAGAACAAATGAAACATTTAATAATAATTCAAATATTGATAATTTTTTTGTTAAAACTTCATTGAAACTATTAATAACTGATTTATACATATTATCTTTCTATAAATATTATTTTTTTATTATTATTTCTTCTATTCTGTTTGAATATAAGGAACTATAGATTTAAGATTACATTTAACACTATTTTTAACATCATTCATATTATTTTTAAGAATACCAGTATAATCAGTATCAGGTGTTGTAAAATCGGAATTACTATTAATGCAAACGTCAATATCCATGTTAAGATTTTTAATCTCTGTTTTTTTATTATTATTATTCATATCTTCAATTGAATTATTAATTTTTTCTACATTTAAATGTGGATTAAATAATTGTATAATTTCATTAGTTCCATCTTTTGAAAAATAAAAATATTCTCTTGCAAATTTTGATAAACTTGGATCACCTGAAAATCCAAGCAAACTAAAAATACTTCCATAAAATTTAAATATACCTTTATTAATCAATGCAGGAATTGGAGGAATAGCTAATAATAATTCTCTAACTGGTATAAATAATGTTGCAAAACCTGTTTCGGGAATTATCATTATTATAAATAAATAAATAAAATACATTATTAAAAAAAATATTGTAATTAAATAATAAGCAGTTAATGTATATGACGGGAATGAACTAGAAGTTGTTGTTACAACTTTATAAGCACTTTCTCCGATTATTCCAAAATTACCATCCCCAAAAAATAAATACATAAATGGTTTTAATATAAAAATATCTACCAACCATACAAATATGCAAATATTGAAAAATACAACAAATAAAATTAATATATCAATAATATCCATTTTATATTATACTTGTTTTTAAATAAGATTTTATAGCTTTAGTATAACATTCATTATAGGGTGAAAATGAGTTTTCAGCATCTATTTGCATATCATCAGTAAATGATGAATTATATGGTTTAAATTTTTGTCTCATATTAATGCATAAATTTGTTTCTTCTTCTATTTTTTCCATTCCTGTTTTTATATTAGGTGTGTTTTTATATTCATCATATTTTTGTATATCATCCGGATTATCATTATTTTCGATATCTAAATTTAAATCATTATTATTTTGATTATTATCATTCATAGGATTTGGTTTAAAATAATCTTCAATATCATATCCAAAAGCCTCTTGAATAATTTGATTAACATTAAAATATAAATAATTGGCTACGTCTTTACCACTTGGATATAAGAAATAATTAAAAAAATTATAAAATATTTCTCCATTAATTAATCTTGATAATATTCTATAAGTTAATGGTAATGTTCCTAAATCGGTTAATGTTTTAAAAGGAGGGATTAATAATAACATTAAAGGTTTTAAAGGTAATATAAATATAAATGGAAATATTGGAATTGGAAATATAATTATAAAAGGAACAAAAATTATAATTAACATCCAAAAAACAAAAATCCAAAATAATAAAACTAATAACAAAAGGACGATATATACACAAATCCTATATAGAATAAAACATATAATGAATATCATCATTGGAATTATAGGTATTCCTGTAAATGGATTTAATCCCGTAATGCCAAAAAACCATGCAATAGCAATTAAAATGAAATATAAATTATAACAAACAACATATGTTAAACAAATAATGAAAACATTATGTAAAAAAACTACAGAAGCTGTTAATGCGTCGCTCATTATTGAATACTTATATTATAATATTCATAAAAATTTTTAACAATAATTTCAGGAATTTCATCTAAATCTATTAAATTTTTATTTAAATTAAAATTATCTAACATATTATGTAATGTTAAATATTTTATCCTATCATCTTCAGACATTAATGCAATCTTTAATGCATTATCTTTTCGCATACCTGCTTGAATTTTAGGAATATTATCACTTTTATCACCCATGATAATTTTTAATAATAATTCTATTGCAGGATTATAATTAATTTTCAATGATAAATCTTTTAATTGCATATTGAAAATCTTAACATTATTTGAATACATCTGTAAATAATCACCATCATTTGTTATGATAATTATTTTAAGTTCATTAATAGTATTTAATTTTTTTTGCATTAGAAATACAACATCATCGGCTTCTAAATTATCATATTTACAAATTTGAAATTTATTAACATTTAAATAATTTTCAAATAAATCAAATATATCACTATTAAAATTATCTTTTTTAATTCTTGATTGTTTATATTTATCATAAATATTATTTCTCCAAATAGTTGATCTTGGACAATCTATGCAAAATATAATATTTGATTTAATTGTTTTAAATTTCTTTGTTAACTTTTTAATATCTGTCTCAAAATGTTTAATAAATGCTATTATAAATTCTTTATTTTCTATTATATTCTCATGGTTCAATTCAAAATCTTCCTGACGTTGTTTAAACCATCTTACTGTTGCAAAATATCTATTAAAAATATAATAACTATTATCTATCAAAATTACCGGATGCTTTTTAGCAACTATGATTTCAGTCATAATAATAAAAATATATTATTATTTTATCATTTTTTATTTATATAAAGATTTTTTTCAGATTGCTAATAATAATTATAATACTTTAGATAATTTATTATATTCATTTACAACTGATTTAAATAATCATTATTATCTACACAAGAAACAAAAGATAATAAATGATGATAATATTAATATTGATTATTATGAAAGATTTGATAATGAATTAAAAGTCGGGGTTTATTAATACTTTTGATTTGAAGCAGTTAAAAAAAATGATAATCATATCTTAATAAGATTATATTATAAAAATGAATGAAAAACAATTGGAAGCTTTTAACATCGTTAAAAATAAAGAAAATTTATTTTTATCAGGTTCTGCCGGAACTGGTAAATCATTTACTATAAAAAATATAGTTGATTATTTAGAATATAATAATATTAATTATGGTTTAACTGCTTTAACCGGATGTGCTGCTAGTTTAATAAATGGTCAAACAATACATTCATTTTTATTATTAGGTATTGATAAATCTTTGAAAGATATTTATAATGATTTATCTAAAAAATATATTCCAAAATTAAAATTATTAAAGTCTTTAAATACTCTGATAATTGATGAGATATCAATGATGAGTAATGAATTGCTTGAATTGATTGATGCATTATTTAAATTGATTAAATCAAATAATCTGCCATTCGGCGGTATTCAAGTTGTGATGGTTGGTGATTTTCATCAATTGCCTCCAATTAAAGGTAATTATTGTTTTACATCACCGATATGGGATGCTTTAAATATGCATAATATTATATTAACTGATTTAATAAGACAGAAAGATGATTTAATTTTGCAAGAAATACTTGAAGAATTAAGACTAGGAAAAATAAGCGATAAAACATTTGAAACTTTAAAATCCTTAAATAAGACAAAATTTGCGGGTGATATTAAACCAACAAAATTATTTCCGGTAAATGCTAATGTTGATAAAATTAATATTAAAGAATTTCAGAAATTAGTTAAAATTAATGATGGAAATACAAAAACTTATAAAGCATCTTCAAAATATAAAATTGATAATATTGAAACATTTGATATATGTCTTACTTTAAATGCTCAAATAATGGTTATTAGAAATATATCAGTTGAAAATCATTTGGTTAATGGTACAAGAGGTATTGTTGTTGGTTTATTAGATAATTGCGTTATTATTAAAGATATTAATAATAATATTCATAATATTAATTATTATACAGATATTAATAAAAATAAAAAAAATAATATTTCATTTATGCCTCTAAAATTAGCTTATGCAATTTCTATTCATAAATCACAAGGTGCGTCAATAGATTGTTTAGAATTAGATTTAGGCGATGATATATTTGTATCGGGTCAAACTTATACGGCTTTATCTAGAGCAACTAATATTAATAATATTAAAATTATTAACATAGAAAAAAATTCATTTTTCGTTAATAAAAAAATAATTGAGTTTTATGAAAAATAAATATTATATATATATAGATATAACTTATATGGAAAATATGTTTGATGAATATAATGGAAAATATGGAGGTGCTGATGATATGATGGATAATGAACAGTTTACTAGTGAAGATTTTTTTGCTGGTGGTGCTAAAGCTGCAAATGAGCGTTCCTTTACTGTTGTAAAGGCTTCAGTTGGTTCTTTTGAAGGAGGTCGCTTTATTTCTACATCTGCGTATAATGCCGCTAAAAAAGCTGCAACTGCTGTTTTTAGACATGTTGATATTGAATCAGGTGTAACTAAACCTCGCAAGCAAGCCTCTACAACTAAAAATGTAAAAGAAATAACTGTTGATAAATCTTTAGCCGCTAAATTCAAGAGATCACCAATGTCTAAAGTAGAAATAGTATTATATAGAACTGATAGACAAAATGCTCATAAATATTATGCTTATACCGCCATTCGTGAAAAAATTGATAATCCTCAAGTCGTCGAACGAGTTAATGTAAATGGCAAAACCGCAAGAGTTGTTTTTCAATATAAGATAAATATCAAACCATCTGAATTAGATGAAGAATATAAGGAAAAGAATGTTCAATTATCAAAGGAATTTAACGCTACTAAACGCGCTTTAAAACGTCGTGACACAAATGAAGGCAAGCCTGCTAAAGCTCCCAAAGCTGCTAAAGCTCCCAAAGCTGCTAAAGCTCCCAAAGCTGCTAAAGCTGCTAAGGGTGCTAAAGCTGCTAAGGGTGCTAAAGCTGCTAAGGGTGCTAAAAAAATAACTGTAGATGATATAATTAAATCATTAACTGTTAAACCAACCAAAGTTGCTAAACCTGCTAAACCTGCTAAGGCTGCTAAACCTGCTAAACCTGCTAAGGCAGCCAAGGCTGCTAAGACTGCTAAACTTGTAACTGTTGATGATATAATTAAATCATTATCTGCTAAACCGGTTAAAGCCCCTAAAGGAGTAAAGAAGCCTAAAGCCCCTAAGGGAAAAGCACCTCGCAAGGCATTATTTGGAGGTAATTCTTGCAGCTTTTTTTAACCCATTGATGATTTTGAAAAATTTTTAATATCATAATTATCATCAAAGAAATATATTGCAATTAATTTTTTACGATGAATACGTAATTTATCACTAATCTCTAATATTTTTATTTCATCATCTCTATTTTTGAACCATTCATTAAATAAATTATTATAAATAGTTACACTATCATTTAATAATGGAAATTTATTAGAATTTGTTGTTGCTAACATTTGAGCTTCTTCAGCTAATCCAATGATATGTTGAAAATGTTTAGTTATGCAATCTCTACATCTTTTATTTTTATTTGTTAAATGTTCTTCCAATAATATAGATTGTTTAACTATTTGCTGCATATTATATTTTGGGTCACTAACGGGGTCTAATGCTCCGCAACTTTTAACATCACATGAACTATTTTTATGATTATTATGATTATTATGATTATTATGATTATTATGATTATTATGATTATTATGATTATTATTATGATTATTATTATTTGGAAAATGTATTTTTTTAACACTTGAATATAATAATAAATAAACGATAATATAAATAATAACTAAACAAAATATAAAAAATACAATATTCATATCTAATTAAAGAGTATGAATTTAATTATTGAAGCATTATTTGTAGGTTTTTATACATCTATATTTGAACTTATACCAATGATTGGTAATGTTTATATATATTTATTTATAATCGGATTGCATAATTATTATTGTAATAATGATAAAAATAATATAAATGAGTATATAATTGAAAATAAACTTAAGTTAATCCATCATCATTATATTTTAGATTATCAGATGGATTAAAATTACTCCAATAATTTTTATCATTATCCATATTTGTATTTTTATGTAATTTTATAAATAATATTGTTAATATAATAATAAATATAATTGATAAACTAATTATAATTGAATATAAATTATTAGGATATATCATTAAACAAATTAAACCAATTATAAGAAATATAAAACTAACATAAATGATTAAAATAATATAATAATTAATTACATTAGTTTTTTTCAATGTTGTAATACTATTATATAAATCTATAGATTTAACTTTATAATATTCAAGTTTTTCATTATAATCATTTATAATGGTATCATCAAATTTTAGATGTAAATTTTTATTTAAGTTTAAAATATACTCACTTTTATACTCATCACTATCTAATTTTAAATCTAATTTATTAGATAATACAAATTCATCATACTTTGTTATTGTTTGAGCATATAAACTATATTTATTTATGAAACTACTTGATACTTCAGGTAATTGAGTAAGCGTTTCATAAATAGGTTGTAATTGTGATAGAGTAAAATGTTCTTTTTTTGGTTTTTTATAAATAAATAATATTAAAGTTAATATTAATATTATTTTTATAATAAATATTAAAATGATAGTATTATTATTAATATTAATGTTTGATATTATTACAATTGATATGAATAATATTATACTTATAAATAATAATATTCTATAATAATATAAACCTTTATTATATATATTCCATTCATTTTTATATTTATTACTAATATCTTCAAACGTTTGCATATTATTATTAAAATCTTTAAAATCTAATTTATCTTTATACGTAGTAAATTTTTTATCACCTATATTATAATTAAAAATATCATTATAATATTTTATTATATATCTTAAATTATCATTAAAATTACTAATATTATCTAAAGTATTTAAAGTATTTAAATTATATGGAATTTCATATAATCGTGTAATATTATATATGATATTATCATAATCTGTTTTTTTACTTGCAATATAATTAATAACATGACTAAGAAAAATATACATATGTTTATAATGTATATAAAAAAAATGGTCTGGAGTAGTCAATTTATAAAGTATAATATAATAATCAATATGAGTTATATCTAAGCGACCAGATGTATCATAGTTGCTACCTATTAATCTACTTGATATTCTATTATTAAAAGTTCTTAATGTATATCCATGATGAAAAGGATATTCAGCGGGTTTGATAATGTTATTAAAACTAAAAGGTAAATTTTGTGGCATATTATCACCTTCATGAAAGCTATATGATTCTGAAGGTATATGAATCATGAAAGAATCAATAAGTGGTGTAAACCCAAGTTGTTTAACCTGTAATGTTTGATTTATATTATATATACTCTGAATTATTATTATAATATCATTAATATAGTTGATTAAATTAGTAGATCTAGTAGAATCTTTTAATTCGTTTAACGTATTTATATAACTTGGAATAGCAGTTTTTAATGTAAATAATAACTCAAAATTATTTAATCTATTATTTACATTTAAATTCCTATTTTGAAATAATGGTGATATATCATTATAAATAGAATTTAATATTAATGATAATTGTATATTAATAGGTAAAGTAGTTGCATAATGATAATAATTATAACATTCATATTGAATTAATGCATTATATAATATTTTATTATATGTATACATTTGTTTTATAATATCAGTATTATTTATATTTAAAATATCATTAAATACATATAAATATATTATTCTACGTTGATTAGTATATGTATTATCATTTAATCCATTAAAATATTTATAATATTCATATATTATTTTAGATGTAAATATAGCATTTTCTACTAATATTTTATTGATTTTATTAGGAAAATTAATTATATATTTATCATCAGAAGTTTTATTTTCAATATTTATTTTATATATAGTATTATAATCATTAGTCATGAAATTATTTAATAATTGAAATTTTGTAAATATTTTTGTATCTTTATTAAAATTATGATATAAAGGAACATATTTAATTTCAAATTTTTTATCATAAATACCAATTATTTCAGGATTTATATTATATATAAAATTATAATCAACATTATCTTCATCTAATTTTAAACTATCAAGATTAAATAAATTATTTAATATTATTTCATTATTTTCAATTCTACAATTTGAACTATCTTTAGTAAATTTTAATTTTGCCTTTTTAATAAATGTTTTAAATTCATTCTCATCATTTTTTAAGGTTATATTTAAATGATACCAAAATAAACGATGAATTATTGCATAAAATTTTAAAATAACTATAATATCATATAAATAAGCTTCTTTATCATATCTTTCCGTTAACAGTTTATACTTGTTATCTTCACGTTTAAAATAAGTATTAATACTTCCATTAGTAAGCTTTGTCAATCCCGTTGTCAATTCAGTTGTTTCCTTAATTAATAGACCAGCAAAAGTAGCATTAAAATCAATAGAACTAATCATTTAATATAATATAAATAAAATAAAAATAAAAAAATTTATAAATTGTTTAATGTATTATCTGATGGATTATAATTAGCCCAATAATTTTTATTTTCGGCTAATCGCGTTGATTTATGTATTTGAAATGATACATAATAAATTAGTATGATGAATGGTATCAAACATAATATAAGAATTGGTATAATATTATTGGGACTTAGTAAATATAATATTATTCCAATATTAAATATAATTATGCTAAAGGCTATTAATATAATAATATAATAGTAATAATTAGAAGTTTTCTTTAATACTTCTATTGAATTAATTAAATTCATTTTTTTAACTTTATAATATTCTGCTTTATCATTTTTAATGCTTGAAATACGTTTAATATAAGTTAATGATGATGACATTGAACCATTTAAACTATTATTTGTTAAAACATTTAATATTGCATTCAAATATTTTGAAACTTTTTCTCTATAATTGTAAAATAAGAAAACAGCAGGAAGAACTTGAGGAGTTCTAGTCTCACTTTTTGATTCTACTGCAGTAAATCCTTCCTTAACTCCAGAATATTGATTATAAATGATATATGCAATAATTATTAAAATTATAATAATGCCATAAAGTGATATTTTAGAATTATTATCAATACCACTATAATTAAATATTACAATAATTAAAAGTAATAATACAATACCAAATGCAATGACAATCTTATAGTAATAAGAAAGATTATTATAGTTTTCTAATTCATTATTATAATCATTTATAGTTTTATTTAATGATAATTGTTCATTATAATAATTATCACTAGAATTTTTATTTATTTCAGATGTAGTAAGTATATTATCACTTATCAGTGTATAAGCAGTTGAATCATTAAAACTTTTAATTATTTCAGTTATATTATTATTTAAAATATCAATATGATCATTTAAATTATTTACACTTCCAGGTATAGCAAACGTGCTATTATATATAAAAAGTGGTGCATTTGTTTGTATTCCACCACTTGGTGGACAGGTTGCTGATGCAAGTACATCTGATAAAAAATATTTAGGTTTACCACTTGGATTTGCTGAGTTATCTGTATGACATGCAGTATTATTCGCTTTAGTAGATGATACTGTTGAAGTACTTTTTACACGACTACTTTGAATTTTTAGTAATTGATATTGAATACTTGCATTATATGCAACTAAATTATAATAATGCATCCAATATTTTAATGTTGGAAGCATAAGATTTGCAGGAGTATTTAGAATAATATTAAATACTTCTAAATACAAAAATACACGCTGATTTAAATAATCAGTTTCTTTATAATCAGCATGTTCCTCATTAAATTCATGTACTAATTTAAGCTTTTCATAATATGTTTTTAAATAGTCTCTATTTATAGCAGTTGTATCTAATATTTTTAATTGCGTCGAAGCTAAAGAATCAGTTGTATGAGGTGTTCCTCGTGAAGCATATGTTATATCTATATCAGTAATAAAATCTCTTCTTACAGGGGGTGTTGATATTGCATCTTTTGCTATTGTTTCAATTTTATGATATTTTTTATCTGATATTTCATCATTAATAGCCTTAAAAACTTCAATTGCTGCACCTGAAGTTATATTATGATATAATGGCGATAATGCAGAAACATTATTACCTTCATTTGATATATATGCATTTATTGTAGCTGCAGGTATTTTTGAATCTTTTCCAACAGAAGAACCTGTATTATATATTGCATTATTATATGCAGTTATTCTTGATGTCGTCGTTAGTGGTGTTCCATCAGCTATAGCTGTACCCAATTGTAAACTTTCAATAGTATTAAAATCATATATTTCAACAACTTGTGAAGCATCAATATTATGCGTAGTTAACGTTCCTGTGTTAGCTGAAAATTTAATTTTTGCATTATGTATAAAAGTATTCCAGCTATCTAAATCACTACTTAAAGTATTCTTAAAATGATGAGAATATAATCTATATAATATTCCAAATAATTTACTAATAACTAACATATCATAAATAAATGTTTGATTCATAAAAGTATCAACTATTAAATAATTATTTTCATTAAAACTTTCTTCTAATGCTCTTGAATTGTCATAATTATTAGCCAAAGATACAAAAGCATTTTCATCAGCAGAATTACCTTCTTCAAAATAATCTTTTCTACTAGAATTTGTTGCATATGTATTCTTTTTTGCAATTAAAAATGATTGGTCAATTAGTTTTTTTGCAATTGATTTATTAGGTAACATATTGTATATTTTATTACTAAAACTTTCAATGATTGGAGGAGAAGTAGCAAGAGAAGGGGAAGGTGTAGGGGTAGAACTAGAAGGGGAATTAATATAAATTAAAATACATCCATTATTACCATTATTATTAATTAATAATTTAGAATAATAGCAACATTCACCGCCATTACCACCTGAACCATAACCTAAATTACGATTATCATCTAAATTAGCGGCATTACCACCTGCACCAAAAATTAAATCATTTTTAAACCAATTAATAATTTTGCCACTACCGCCTCTATTGTTATTACCCGCCGAAATTATACCACCACCACCACCACAATAATCACCAACCGCACCATCATATCCATTATAGATTGCTTCAATAATAGAACTACCTTTAATTTTATTAATGCCACTACCGCCTCCACATCCACCATCAAGATTTGTATTTTTGTTATAAAACCCACAACCGCCATTTCCACCTCCTTTACATCTTAAAGTTTCAAAAGTATTATTATCATTTTGAAAAGTTAATGTAGTATCGGTTGATGGTTTATATATATATTTTTCTTCATTTTTATCAAAATTAAAAAGTTGACATCCTTCAAAAGTAATATTTAAATTATTAGATGTTGAATTATTATTATATGCGATAATTTTAATATTATAATATCTATTTGCATCAAGTTGATGCATTTTAACATCATTTAAATTATCACCTTCAATTAAAGAATTTGCATTATTAAAAATATATTTGTCAATCCAAATAATTGTTGGTATTTTAGAATTGATAATAATATTAAAATATCCACTGGAATTTGCTTTAATATAGCCATCCCAAATATAAGTAGTATTATTATTAAAAATACTAGCAGGAATAGTAATATTATTAACATTAAAAGATTGTTTCATACCTGAATTTTCAATTCCGAGAGATGAATAATCATCATATATAAAATTAATATTATTTAGATTAATATTAGTATTATTATAAATATTTAGATTTAACCCTGATTTAAATAATTTATTAATATCTTCAATATCGCACATACCACCTGAACCAACTTCAAAAGTATAAGTTTTATTTTTTTTAAAAGTATAATTATTATTAATATAAGCAGCACCTGCGCCACCGCCACCGCCAAAAAAATAACCACCTGCACCACCGCCACCAATCATAAATAATTCGCAATTAAGATTTTCAGTAGGTGTAAATTTATATTTTTGATTATTATCTTTGTATAATAAACAAAAAGCGTTATTATTATTTGCAATGGACCAATTTAATCTTGAACCATCTTCTTTAGTAATTATATGTTCTTGCATATTCTAATTTATATTTATATTAAAAATAGATTATTTATTTTTAATAAATTCCATTAATAATTTAAGTTCATCGGGATTTTTTTTCAATCTGCTCCATTCTTGTGTAGTTGCTTGAAATAATATTTTAGGCGGTGTATTATCTTTATTTTCTGATTTTAGTTTATCAAGATAATATTTAATAAAGATATTATAATCTGTTTTTTTCTTTTCAGCTTTATCATCTTTGATATCAATTTTAGCATCTTTTGTTTCAATTTTAGCATCTTTTGTTTCAATCTTACTATCATTACTATCCTCAGTTTTAGTATCATTAATATCATCATCATTTTTAATTTCATTCTGAGATGTTAATAAGGGGATTTCGTGTGTAATTTTAGAGATATTGCATTTTTTAACCCATACTTTTCGACCATTTTTAATTTGAACACACCATATTAAATTATCATAACCTTCTTTTTCAAAATTAATATCAAATCCTTCGGCGGATAATCCAAATCTTTTTGGCGATTGTTCCTTACCTGTATAACTTTCAGTTGAAACATTAAAACATTGAATTTTATTACTTTTCATTATCGATAATAATAATATAATGATTAAATTTTATAATCATTTTTTTTTTGATAATTATTAAATGTAAATAATATAAAAAATGATTTTATAAAAATTATAAAAAATCAATATTATTATACCAATATGCCAAGCTTTTTAATAGATATCGATGATAAATTCAATGATATCTTAACACAAAAAAAAATAATATCAAAGAATGATTTAATAGAATTGAAATCGTTTATAATTGAAGCATATGAAAATGATACGATGAAAGATATAATTAATCTTCAAAAATCTCAAAATATTTTAATAAGAAATTTTGAAGATTATTAATCATCATCACCATCAATATCACCACCGCCTTCCATATCATCAATTTCATCATCAATATCATCAATCATTTCATCACCTATATCACTAACAGAAACGGAAGATGCTGAATCATCATCTACGCCGCCTTTTTTTGGTTTTTTAATATCTTCAATATCATCATCTTCTTCTTCCTCGTCTTTTTCACTTTCATTATAAATCTCTTCAATTTCATCTTCATTATTAGTAGTTTCATTATCTTCATCATCGGCATTTTCATTAATAATAGCATTTTTGATAAATTCAGGTTTGCTTTTAATAGCTCTACCAATAATCGAAATATGTTTGTCAAATAATTGATATTTTTTACCGCAAACTTCAATCTTAATTTCATCATCAATTGCAATTGTATCAATATTAATTTCAGATTGAATACCTGCTGAAATTTTAGGTATAATAATTTGTAAAATGGGAATATTATCATAATAGCCTTCAGCGAGAACGCCTAATAAATTTTTAGCTTTAACTTTACATTTAATGATAGAACCTTGTGCAGGATTGCAAATTTCAGCGATACAAATGATATCAAAATACATATTAGCATTAAAATGTTCTTTTTTTAATTGACCAACAGAACGTTTAATAATTTTGATAGTATCTTTTTTAATATAACCATACTTAGAACATATATTTTCATAATTAAGTTTAAGTTTGGTTAAAATAGTTGATTCAAAATCTTTAGTAATTTCAGATGGAGTTAATATAATTGTTGTTCTAAATTTAATCGGTATAAATAATTCAGTTGTCATTATTTAATTTATATTTATATAAATATTTCAGTTTTTTATTTATATAAAAAATTGATTTATTTATATATATTAAATAGATTAAAAACATGGAAATATCACAAGATGAACCAATATTTACTTCAATTGATAATATCAAGAAGATAATTAATGGTACAACTGATGATTTTATCATTCAAATTCATAATGATAATGGTTTATGGAGTGAAACAGAATTTAATAATTTTCTAAATACTTTTAAATCAAGTGATTATGTAGAAACAGTTAAAGATGAATATTTGGAAATTACAGATATTGACAATATAACTTTAAGAATTAATAAATTAAAAAATATCTTATTGTATTGCAATAGTAATAATTATAAGACAACTGACCATTTATGGTATAAAAAAACATTAGTAATTGAAGAAAAAATAAATGATTTATTTGATATTAATATGAATATGAATGTTTATAATATTGATGATACAATAACAGAACCAACAAAATGGGATGATAATTTAAAGAGATTTAAATTAATAAAAGAATTTTCATATATAATTGACGATGGCGTAGAAGTAATTGGACGAATTATTAAAGATAGTATAACAAATTATGCGACAATGAAGAAATCGAGAATAAATAATACAAATCAAATTTATTATGAATTTGAATTAAAAATAGTAAATATGGATAATATTTTAATAAATATAATTAAGACAATTCAGGCATTATTTTTATCAAAAATTGTTTTAACCAAAAAACAGCAAGCATCCATTTTAGAGGATTATAGAAATTTAGTAGCTATTGCAAGTCAGAGAAAATCAGATACTACCGTTTATTTATTAACACCAAAGCCGGTTGCATTAAAAAAGATTAATTTGGAAAATCCTGATAATTATGGAGTAGTTAGTATTTTACGTGGTTATACAGTAACCGAAAAAGCTGATGGCGAGAGATTATTATTATATATTAATGGAAATGGAGATGTTTATACGATTGATAGTTCAAAGAGAGTTGAGGGAACAGGAATAAAGGCAAATAAAGATGCTTATAATTCATTAATAGATGGTGAATATGTTCATTGCAATAAAAGAATTGATGGAGTAAAGCGACATTTATATGCAGCATTTGATATATATTTTTTAAATGGGGAGAAATTAACATCATTACCTTTAATGGATGATAAACATAAATGTAGATATAATGAAATGTTAAAACTTGATAAATTATTGGATGTTAAAAAAAGTAATATTGATTTCATGGTTAAAAAACATAATTATAGTAAAGATATTTATAAAGAAAATAAGAATATTTTGACAAATCATAAGAAATTGCCATATGAAATTGATGGTTTAATATTTACACCTGCTAAATTAGCGGTATATTCCTATTATCCAACAATGCCTGTTGAAATTAAGACTGATATGACATGGAATAGTGTTTTTAAATGGAAACCTCCTGAGCAAAACACGATTGATTTCTTGATAAAATTTATAGGTGATATTAAGAAGGATGGATTAAAATATCGTAAATATGGATTATATGTAACTGATAAAAATATGTTAAATGATTATAATATTAAGAATGTATTAAACATCAGATATAAATTTAATAATTTTGATAAATTAAATAGTTTCTTAGAAACAACTGAGAAAGATATATTTAAATTATTTGTTCCGAATAAATATTATATTAACGATAGTGAATTTGCATTTGTCGAAATTAATACAAAAGGAGAAGTGCGAGCAGAGAATAATGATAAAATTGATAATAATACTATTGTTGAATTTAGATATGATTTAATTGAAAAAAGATGGATACCAATTCGTGTAAGAACTGATAAAACGCGCATATATAACAAAGGTATTTTTGATAAAACGGCAAATTCAGTTCAAGTTGCATTGGATACATGGGATACAATTCATAATATGATATCTGCATCGATGATTATTGGAAATATCGAGGAAGTTAAAAGTGATAAACCTGATGAAATAGTTGATAATGATAATGTATTAGAAACTGATGATATTTATTATGAAAGAAATGTTCCATTTAATAAGATATCAAATGGAATGCTTTTATTGCATATGTTAATTAAAAGTCATTTATATAATAGACCGCAATTATTTAAACCGCAAAATAGAAATCAGGAAGTTCGAGGGGCTTTATTAGAAATGGCATGTGGTCAAGCTGGAGATTTAAATAATTGGAAATATTCAAGATATACATTTGTATTAGGTATTGATTTGGTTAAAAGTAATATATATACTTCAAAAGGTTCATATTCGAGATTGATGAGGGAACATAGAAAACAATTAAATTATAATAATAAAACTGGGAAGAATTTTTCATTATTAGATATGGCATTTGCAGTTGGTGATTGCACAATGAATATTAAGACGGGAGAGGCGGCAATTGACCCTGAAAGCAGGGAATTATTAAAGATGGTAATGAACCCTGTAAAGAGACAACAAAATTTAGATGTATATGAAAGAGCATTAGCGGGAAAAGGTAAAGATAGATTTAATGTTATATCATGTATGTTTGCAATTCATTATTTCTTTGAGACTGAGACAAAATTGGAACAATTCTTAAAAAATGTTAGTGATAATTTACAAAAGGATGGATTATTCTTTGCGACATTTATGGATGGTTCGAGTGTAGAATTAGCATTATCAAAATCAAAGACGGGAATAATAGAAGGAAGAAAAGATTTTGATGATTATAGCGTTCCTGTATGGGCAATAATTAAACAATACAAAGACGAGAAATATTATAATAAGAAAATTGATGTATTTATTGAGAATACACAAAAATTAATTACGGAGTTTTTAGTAAATTTAGATTTCTTAATTAAAAAAGCAAAAGAATTTGATTTAGAATTGGAAGATACTGAATTATTTTCAGAAACTTATGAAAAAATAAAAAAAGATTTTGAGAATGATAATAAGAATGAAATATATCGAAATAAATATAATTTATATGAAAGTTGGAGAATTGATGACCATAAGAAATCATTAATAGAATTTGAAGATAATACTATTTCAAAATCATTTAGTTTCTTGAATAGATGGGTTATTTTCAAGAAGATTTGATAAAGTAGTAAAAAAGCCAATAATATCAGGTGTTAAATTATATGAATGATTAGTTGCAAAATGATTAATCAATTTTTGAATATTTTTAATATTATTAGAATGACACAAATAATTAAAAACATTATTTTCATTAATTATTTTTTTCTTATAAATGGTTGTTTGTTGATGTCTTAGTTGTGCTAAATGAAATCTAATCAGAGGATTTAAAGTTTTGTCCATATTCAAATCAACTTTAAAACGATTATATTTAGGATAATAATTTGTTGTTGATACATATAAATTATAAATAATTTGTTTAATAATATTAAAAATTAAATCAATTGTATTATAAGTATCATGTGGAATATCAGAACTACCTGAATAAAATTCAGTGATAAATTCATTGATATTATAATTAGGTTTTTGAAGCATATAAATATATAAAATATTATACCATTTATTATAATTAAATGCATTCACTTCTTCCTTGTGTAAAATACTATCATCACTAATTTTATAAAGTTTATTATTTTTCTTAACGATAATACCATAATTATTATTTGAGCTAATATAAGTCATTGCTTCTTGAAGTGATGTAAATTTGATTGGATATTTAACACCTAAATATGCTAATGGTTGATTATCGATATTTTCTTCAATAAGAGAAATTCTATTTTTTGTATTGATATGAAAAAGATGTCTATAATTCTCACCCATAATATTTGTATAATCAATAACATGAATATTATCAGAATGGATAATAACAAAATCATATGAATATAAAGGACTTAAATTTGATGTGAAAAGATTACGCAGAATTGTAGAGATATTAGGGTCGCTAATATTAACATGATTTTTATACATATTAAATAGAATTTCATCTAACATATAACCATGAGTTTTATCTTTATTAGAAAATTTAGATGAATTGATATCAGGACAGCTAGAACTTCCAAAATGCCAAATGCCATTATGATAATAAACAGTTACAACCGTTCCATCAAGTGCGGAATAACAAACATCGCTTGGTTCATAAATATTATTAGTATAATTAATAATATTTGAGCGAATAGGAATACTATTACTGATAGAGATAACAACATTATTACCAATACTTTTAGAGAAATCTAAAACTACACTTCTACATTTATCATATAAATCTTGAAATTCTGAAACATCATCACGTTTATATGAATTATGAAGAAGACAAAGGTTATTATTATTTTTAAATTTCTTAACTTTGATAACAGGCCAATAATGTTTTTGTTTTAAGATATTAATTAACGTATTTGCATAATTACCATTCTCACATTTTTCATATACCATCTTGATAATATCATCTAAAGTATCCGACATTTTTTCCAATATAAAATAATTTATTATATATATAATATTAATCTTAAATCAATTTATTTATATCAAAATAACAAAAACTTAATTTTGTTAATATAATCGTTAAAAATCCTTAATGCGCCATTTGTTTCAGGGTTGAATACATAACTTGACCGGTGTATAATCCGATAACAGTTCTGACAGTTCCATGACCAATTGCAAATTGTTTGATAATATATGATAATTTCTGATTTGAAGTTTTAAAATTGTTGAAAAATGTTTTGGTAATATCAAGATATTTTTCATTTTCATGATATTTCATATTTCTATAATAATGAAATGGTGAGGAAACGATACTTGCCGCACAAATAACTCCACAATTGTGAATGAAATCATTATTATCTTTTTTATTTGAAATATAAATAACATTGAAGATAAAATCTCTCATAATCATCGTTTCAATACCAATCATGCAAAACTTTAAGCCATGTTTCCTATAAATAGAAATCAAAGAATTATAAGTTGAGATTTTATTATAATATGATTTATATCTGATAACATTCAATGGATTAATGGTAATGGCGGTTGTAGCACTAACAGTAAGGGCTGATTGATAGACATTCATATCTTTTGTATAGTCAATCAAATAGAAATACAGACCACTTGTGATAATGCGAGAATAAATGCTATTTGATGCACCAGCAAAAGGTTTAATCCAATTTTCAGACTTAAAAAGCTTTGAATTATTGATAATGCTATTATAAATAGCTTTGTCAATTGGACTAAAAATAAATGCTTGGGAGATACCAACTGCAATGCTAATATAAAAGTCCATGCTTATAGATATTATTTTAAAAACAAATGTAAATCATTTTTTTTCATATTTACATTAAAAAATTGATTTATAAATAATTGAATAATAATATTTATAAAAATGTCATTAATTAAATATATCAAATTTGATTATAAAAATAATAAATATAATTTTATTCAATGTTGGCAATCTAAATTCAAAGTTTTCAATATTGATTTTATTGAAAATAAAAGATTGGATTATATCAAAATAAATAATCTATCAATAAATAATGATTTTTATCATAATAATAAAGAAGATTATGAACATGAATATTATAATAAATGCACAAAAAAAGTATTATTGGATAATAATTTAATTAAAAATATAAATAAATTTAATATAGATATTAAATTGAATAAAATTACTATTGATGATGCAAAATTAATAAATAATGATTATATGTATTATAATTATAATTTAGAAAAAATATTAAGTTATGATGAATATAAAAATATAAAAAAATTAATATTTTCTAATTTATATAAATATGCAAAATATAATGACATAAATAATATACGAATGACAGTCAATAATAATAAAAGACGTTATGAAGCGGAATTAAAAAAAGAAGATTTCATTATTGATAATAATTTACCTACAAATGATGATGAAAATCTCAATATCATATTAAAGATTTAAAAAGTTTTTCTTGTATATAATTCAATTTGATTATATTTTGATAATCTTTTATATTTCTTAGTGTCTTGTATTTTCAATTCTTCATTTTCATTTTCTATTTTATTATAATGTATTGGTTGATAATATTTATGACTATCATTTTCTCTAATATCTATTAATTGAACAGTTGTATTTCTTTCTTTAGAAGATTTAAATCCTAAATTTTGCAACATTATAATAAATTGACGTAATTCATTAATATCTAATTTTTTATTTATTTCAAATACCAATGATTTATATGTAAATTCAGAATTAGTATTAGTTTTAACAATAGTTCTATATAATACATAACATTTATCAATTATATCAATACTATTAAAATCAAAATCAAATTTAGTTTCTTTTTTAATTATTTGATTTTTATAATATAATTGATTATTACGAGGTTTTCTAGGTTCTATATAATTAGTGCAATCTATTTTAATTTTAAACATATATATATATTTAAAGATAACTTTGAAATCTCTTTAAATCTATTTTTTTAATAAATCTAGAACGGCGGATAAAATGGCTTCATATTCATTATATTTGTCAATTTTGCTCCAAATAGAATTATTATTTTTAAATTGAACATCAGGATTATTTATAACTCTATATAATTCATCATTTCTTTTTTCTCGTAATTCATTAATAATTGAATGTAATTTTTGAATTTCTATATTTTTTGTATTAGATTTAATAATATCTAATTTAGAATTATATTCACTTGATAATAAATTAAATAACTCATTATTATAATTATTATTCATAATTATTATAAAGAAAAAGATATTTAAAGATAATTTTAAAATCTCTTTAAATATCTTTTTAGGTATTTATGGGATTAATAACAAAAATAATAATAAAAAACTTATTCATAAAATATCATCAATTCTATATTTGAGTAAATCACACCAACAACTATCGCCATATTTTGGACGTATAGCATATTCTTTATCATTTTTTGGATTATTTAAATCTTTATTTGTGATACTTCCTAATTTTTTGATAGTTCCATGGGCATAAGAACCATATTTAAGTATAATATTTTTCATATAAATTTTATTTAATCTAAATATGAATAATTCACCTGAATTTTTTAAATTTTCATCAGAAATATAATAAGCAGTTAAAATATAATCACAATCATGATTAATTCTTAATTGGACATAATTAAATTTATCATTTTCTTTGCCACCTGTTGAAATTTTAATTTCAATATTTTTATTTTTATAATTAACATCTCCAATACATAATGAAGAATTATTTTTAATCATATTATATTTATTTTTAATGTAATATTCAATTAAAGGTCCAGAAATTTGTCCTGATAATTGATTTACTTTACAATAAATATGAGCATCCTTAAGATTTGATGATTGTTTAATAATTTCTTTTTTATGATTACATTTAGAAAGATTTAATATATTTCTTAATTTAATTTGAATAGGTCTCTTAGGCATTAATTATTAAATAATTATTTTATCATTATAATCAATTTTTTATTAAAAAAATAAAAACTTAATTAATAAAATCTTTAATTATATATTTAAAGGTTTTTTATGGATGTCTTTAAATCATTTATATTAAATCTATATATAAAATCCAATAGGAGCAATTATTATTTAAAAATTTATTAGTTATAGTGCATCTTCTATCATTGTATAAAAATGTAATTTTATAATTATAATAATCAATAATAGTATCATAATTATATTTGAATAATTTTTCATTTAGATTATTATTTATATAATCAATTGTATCATAAGGGTCTTCACAATTATAACTTATATTATCTTCGCCTGATTGTTTAATATAAAAAGTAATATCATAATTTAAATTGATATTATCATTAAGAATTTGACATAATTTATTCATATCTGAATATTAAAATAAAAATAAATAAATAATCATATTTTTTTATTTAATTTTCTTAATAAAAACTTGTGAATTAACATTATTTAAATATTGTATTCTTTTGCTATAACCTGATAAAAATGCATCAATCCCTTTTTGAGTTAAATCAGGACCACCCCATCCATAATCATCAAAAATCATTATTCCATTTATTTTTAATTTTCTAAAACTACAAACAGCATCTTCTAATACATATTCAGGTTCATGATTTCCATCAATATATATAATATCAAAGAAATCATCATTAAATTTATGTATTTCTTTATTTGAATATCCACGATTAATAATTATTTTATCTTGAAATCCTGAATTTTTAATATTTTCATTAAATGTTTCATAAATTTGTGGTTGTTCATTTTTATATTCAGGATATTCATTATAATCTTCCCATGGGTCAATGCAATATAATTTACTTTCATTATGTAAACCATATGTTAATCCAACTGATATAATATTAGCACCATAAAATGCCCCAATTTCTAAATAATTAATTGGTTTATCTTTGTAATCATTAACATTAATAAAATTAAACCAATTATTAGCTAATCTATATTGCGTTCCTTTAAAATTTGATAACATCTAATTAAATTTATATTTAATATCCTTAAATATCATATATATTATCTTTTATAATTTCTTTAAGTTTTTCATTAAAGATATTTATATCATCATAATTAGTATTTTTATCATATTTCATTGATATAAAAAATTCCATAATAAATTTAGGTATTTGTTTAACTTCTTCATTTTCTTTAAGTTTATTTATAATATCTTTAATATCTTTTTTATTTTTTTATTATTCTTACAATATTTATAATAATAATAACATGAAACATTATTATAACTTTCAATAATATTATCAGCAATAATCGTTTTTATTTCTGAATTATATTTATTTATTAAATTCAATCCAAATATTACTGTTATTATATTTTTATTACTAAATTTTTTATAGTCATTACTTATTTTATCATATTTTTTATTTTCCTCATCATCATTTTTTTTAAAATTAATATTAAATAATTCATTACATTTACAATTTAAATGACCGGCATCATAAGCCTATTAAACCTTTATAATTATTAAAGTACAATTATAAATTTTCATAATCTTTAATATTAATTGGTTTATCATCAATGAAACAATATAATTCATGCGCAAATTACTGAAATATTAATTTCCTTAAATATAAATAGATAATGCAAATATTCGTAAAGACTTTAACAGGAAAAACAATAACTCTTGAAGTTGAAAGTTCAGATACAATTGAAATGATTAAAACAAAAATTCAAGATAAGGAGGGAATACCGCCTGACCAGCAAAGATTAATATTTGCAGGTAAACAATTAGAAGATGCTAGAACATTAGCAGATTATAATATACAAAAAGAAGCGACATTACATTTAGTATTAAGACTTAGAGGAGGATATTGAAAATTATTTAATAATTGTTCTATATTCTTCTTCTGATAAATCATCATTTGCGGGTGGTATATAAATATTAGCAGTTGATATTTTAGGTATATATTCATATAAATAATTTAATCCATCAATTTTTGATTTTTCCTTTTCTTTTTCTTCTTTATCTTTATCAGGGTTTTCATCAGATTTAATAACTACTTCTTTTTTTATTTGTTTAAATAAATTCATTGCAATATCATTAATTTTATGTAAAATAAGATTTTCATTAACATTCCAATTTGAATTAATATCTTTTTTATAACTATAAATAATAGCAATTGCACAACCATGAATTAATCCTATTCTCTGATTTTTTAAAGTTTTGTTATTAATTAGATTATTATGAATAAATAATTTATAATAATTTAAAATGAATGGTTCATTAAATAAACAATTTATAAAACCCCATAAAAAATAAATAGGGTCATGTTCACTTAAACAAAATTTAGTTTGTATAACATATTTCTTTCTAATAATATAATCAAATGAGTCACGGAACAAAATAGATAATGTATAAATATCATCTAAATTTGTATTACAATCCATATTTTCAAGTAATTTTAATAATTGAATAAAAGATGTAATAATTTTTAATGTTAATGAATAAATATCACTATCTTTTGGAGGTATTATTATTTCAAATTTAGATAATCCTGCAGGATTTAAATTAATATTATTATCAAATACATTAAATATTTTTTGTCTTAATTGAGGTATTGGAATAGTTCCCGTTTTTGTTGTAGGATTTTTAATATGAATATCACATAAAATACACATTTTTGTAATTAAAATTAAATATTTAATTACATCAATATTATTACTATTAATAATACTTATAGTTGATTCAATAACATCATTAAATTTTGAAATATTATAAATAGTAATGAAAGTTCCGATATATGAACAAGTATAAATAAGTGTATCTTCCAAAATTTCAATTCTAGAATTTTCAATTAAAAAAATACAAGTATTATATAAACTTTTTTCGATATTTCCATTGCATATAAAATCAAATAATTCTTTATTATACATAATTATATATTATTAATTATATCTTCTTTAATACTTATTCGAAATTTTTATTAATGAATTTATCATATTTTGAAATAGTCTTAAATCCTTTAATAACTGTAACTTCACTAACATTGCAAATGTCTGCAAATTGTTTTTTCGTATATCCTAAACTATGTTTTTCAGAATAATAATAAAGAATTGCTGCACAACTAGAAGTTGGCGAATTATCACTCATTATTTCATTATCTTCCAAGAAAGTAATAAGTTTCTTACAATTTTCAATATCATTTAATTTCATATTCAACTGACAACAATAACGAGAAATGAAATCAATAGGAGATGAACTAACAACATTAATTTGTAATAAGGTTTGAAATCTTGTATTTCCTTTATTTAAAATTACTGGATTTATATCAAACATTTTAGCAATTTCTTTTGAACTTCTTGGAATATTATTTAATAAACATGAATGATAAATACATGATGCAATTAAACCTTCCTTATTATCTCCTCTTGATATCTTCTTCTCTGATGCATTTTTATATAAAACTTTAGCATCATCAACGACTTTTTGAGGTATTCCATTACTTAATGAATTACTTGTTAAAATATCAAATACTAACCATAAAGTTCTTTCATTATAAGGCATGGAATTCCACGCAATAAATTTACGAATTCTTCTAATATCATAATTATTACCATATTTATTACCACCAATCATTGAACCTAACGAAGATTTAGGCAATAATGCATTAGTTGGTAATCCACATCGAGATGGGTCATCACTTTTACTATCATTGCCATAATATCGCCATTCAGCTGTATTATCAATAACTTTACTACATATAGAACTACATTTAGTACATATTTGCATTGCATCTTCTACAATGAAATCGGAACAACCACACGAACAAACAATGCCCGTTTCTCTTGCTCCATTTTCTTTAACATATTCTTCCTCTTTTAAATCATTCATAATTGTCCAGATATCATCTTCGGTTTCATTCATATTGTCAATAATTGATATAAAAGAAATCTTTATATAAAGATATAATCATTTTTTTATATTTATGGAAAATCTTGACAGACAAGATATATGTAAGAACATCAAAACTAGAATAGCAAATTTAAGTCAAAATGAAATAGAAGAAATCTTTAAAATTATTTATAAGAATAATAATAATTATAGTAAAAATAATAATGGTGTTTTCATAAATTTAAGTTGGTTAGATATGGATACTATTAATAAAATTGATAATTACATTAATTTTTGTATTAAATCACATAATGAGATTAATAAATACGAAGTTATATGTAATATGTTAAATGATAGCATCAATAGTAAAGAAAAAACTGATGAAAATGCAATTGAAAATTTAAATGTTGATATAAATAAAATTATTATAAGTAAACAAAAGATTTCATCGAGTATGAAGTTTTATTTATTAAAAAAGAAATTTCAGAAACAACAATTAACAGCAAATATTGAAAGTTATTTAACTCACGACGAATATATTATTGCATCATAATTTTATTTTTTTCATTCTTATAAATAGATTATAAATATCTATGAATAATAATGATGACCAGCCAATAGCTAGGAGAACTCGGTCTCAAACAGCTGCAAGAAGAGCAACAGATGCAGAAGAAGCAGCAAGACAGCGATCTATACATCGAGAAAGTGAAAGATTAGAAAGTGAAAGAGAAAGACAAGTAAGAATTCAACAAAATTTTGCAAGAATAGGTCCACATGATGTAGTTGCAAATTTTACAGCTGCCACTCGTGCATCTATAAATGCAGCTCAAACAACAAGAATATCTGAAAGATTAGGAGATGAAATTCAAAGAATACGAAATGCAAATATTACTAATATACAAGAATTAAGACAACAATTAAGAAGACAGTTAAGACAACCATCAAGAGCAGTAAGAGATGCGGAAGAAAGACGAAGACAAATTATTGAAGCAAGACAAATAATGGATGTTAATGTAAGTTCTTTATATAATATGAGTCAGGATTTATATGAATATTTAAATGTTGACCAAATGTTATATTTTGCTAGAAATAGTATTACTGACAATTATTATTTTAGAAAATTAGAATTGTCATATGGTATACCAACAATTGATAAATTTAATCAAATATGTCAAAATATAATTGATAATATTCCTAGTAATGCGGATATTAGTGCATTACCCTATAGATTTGATATTGATTATTATTGTCAAATTGTTAATTTCCTTGAACAAATAAATACACAATTTTTATTAGTCAGTAATAAATCATCAATTAAAGCAATGTTAATTAGTGAATTAACTAATTCTATTAATAATGAAAAAATAACTATTGATAATTTAAGAGGTCATTTAACTAATGTATTATTAACAATTGACCGTTCCCAAAACACAGTTATTACTGCTATTAATGAAACTATTTCTAAATTAAATATGCGATATGATAACTTAAATTCAATAACAAGTTCTATAATAGCTAGCCATTTCAGAGATAATGAATTTGAAAAAATAAGAATATATACATTATATATTTTACAAGCAGCTATAACTTTATGTAAAATATTTTTATTATTAATAATAAAATTATATAATATTCATGACCAATCTTTATCATTAAATGAAAAACAACGAAAATATGGAGAGATTATATTAAATATGTATGATGGAATTGCAAATTTTACTTATATAATGAGCACTGCATCAAGTGATACAAATGAAATATCATTATTAATTACAATTCAAAATACATTATATAATGGCATTAAAGAATCATTATTAGAGTTTAGAAGAGGACGTTCATTAGAAGATATTATCGATGACTATAATACTCAACGAACACCACAATATAGTATTGTATATAATATACAACGTGATGTTCCCCAAGAATTACATTCTTTAACATATGAATTAATAATTGAACCTTTAAATATTCAAACTCTCTCAAGAGGGCAAAGAAGAACAAGAATTGTAGCATCTGATATATCAACAATATTAACTACTTATAGAGACAGAAATAGACGTGCTGCTAGACAATTAAGATATGAAGCTCAAATGCAGCGACAACAAGCAAGAAATGATGCAAGAGCTGCTAGAGAACAAGCCGAACAAGCAGCTAGAGCAGCAAGAGCTGCTGCAAGAGCTTCAAGACCTGCAAGAGCTTCAAGAACTGCAAGACCTTCAAGAACAACAACCGCACCAATACAAAGACCTCCTATTGTAACATCTGTATTTGTTAATACAGATGATATGTTTGATATTAACCCAAGAGCAGAAGCTACATATACAAGAACATTTTTAGATACAGCTGATAATATGTATACAAGTAATTCGGAATCATTATTAAATAAATTAAAGGATAAATATATTTTATATAGTAAAGATTTTAAAACAAATGCTCATAAACAAGTATTATTTAATGATTTTAAAGTTAAATTTAAGACACCTTTTAATATTGATGAACCAACACTACGTGTAGATTCAATTGAAAATTATGTCGGACATTCAATTGCATCATTATTTTCAAGATATATATATCATTCTGATATAAAATTTAATGATTTAGGAAAATATTTTGTTGTCAATTATACATTAGAGAAAATCAATGATGACCCTGCAACTCCATTACATCAGAAATATATAAAAATAAGACAAGCTGGAATTGATGCAGGAGGATTAAGACGAGATTTTATAACAGCACTAACATCCGAATTATTTGAAAAGAAAATATTAATAACTAGAGAAGGAACAAAGAAATATTATTTAAATCCATTTTATATTCCTGATGAAGAATTTCAATATATTGTTAAAAGTAAATCTGGATTTGATGTTTTAACTGACCCATTATATATAAAAAGATTTTATAAATTTATAGGATTATTATTATCATTTATATTAGTTAATGATTGCGGAATTGAACATAATTTATCATCATATATAATAGCAAATTTTAATAATGCTTCAAGACATAATTTAGATAATTACGATTATGTTTATTTTATGTTGAATGATTTCCCTGAATTTACAACATCTATATTAAATCTTATGGCTGCACCTGATAATATTGAATATACATGTATTGGATTTAATGATTATTATCAATTATTGCCCGAAGATAAAGATTTGGATAAAGATAATATTGAAGAATATTTAATATTAATTTCTAAATTTATGATGACAACTACAATATTAAGAAAAGATATTGATATACCACAAGGAACTGATATGAATGCATTAATAACAAAATCTATGAAAATGCATAAAAATTTGACTAAAGGAATACCTGATGTTATTAAAAATTATTTTAATAAAATACCAATGAATTCTATAAATTCTTATATTGTTACTCCAACAATGACTGATGAGATAGTTAATAGATTAATTAGAAATTTTACTAATACTATGAATAGAAAAAATAGAATGTTATCAGGACCAATAAAAGCTAAACATGAGAAATTAACAGAAATATTTATAAATCGCATATTAACTAATCCTATAGCAAATCCAAATGAAGACCAAAAAGAAGTCTTTTTTAAATTTATTGATAAATTACTTAAATTTTGGTCGGGTTCATCTTTTTATAAAGAAAACGAGGAATATAAAATACAATTAAATTTAGGTTTATCTCCAACGCATTTACCTCAATCTCATACATGTTTCTTTTTAATTGATTTACCCGATTATACAATTGCTCCTGAACCTAGATTAATAAGTGATATAACTATAGGAAATGTATTATATGATAAGATTGAAAATGCAATATTAAATGTAGAAGGAGGCATTGGTTTTGCAGGTGGAAATAAAAAACTAAGAAAAATAAGAAAATTATAATTAAGACAATTTTATTTTATTTTTTTAATAATTCTATGAGGTGATATACATTTAGATAAATCTAATATGAAAATTTCAATATATTTTTCAGATAATATATAATTATTAACAGTTTCGTAAATATAATTAACATTAGTATCATCAATAACAATAATACCATTAATTTTTAATAATATATCTGCATTTTTCATATCATTAATAATACATTCGTAAGTATGTCCTCCATCTACATGAATTAAATCAAAAGTACCAATTAATGATGGATTACTATTAATATATTCAGGAGCAGTTATTATAGAATTACCTTCAATATATTTTATAGTTGTTTTAATATTTTCATCTTCATTTTCAAAATTTTGTCTAAGATATTCTAAACATGGTTTTACATATTTATGTGTTCCAATATCAAAAATTAATAAATTAGTTGATTTTATTTTTTTTCTACTTAATAATATTAATAATGATGAAAAACCAGCATTAAAACCAATTTCACAAATATTCAAAACAGCATTAAATGAAGAATAATATAAAGTAGCTTGTTTATATTTATTAGTTGTATCTATTTTATCATCAATATTAAATGAAAAATAATTACCTTCAATTTTATTTATATCATCAACATTATTAAGAGCAATCATTGATAAATCTGATATATATTTATAAATTTCATCTAATTTTTTTATATAATTATCATAAATTTCAACAGACATTTATATTTAAATTAAGATATATTTTTATATATAGATTAAGAAACAACGATAGATTGTTGAGATTGTACTTTATCTTTATTATAAATATATGATTTTTCTTTATAAATAATATTTTTATCTAATAAAAATGATATAAATAATGATATTGATTGATTCCAACTTTCTTTAGATAACGCAGTCATAATTTCACTTGTTTTTTTCATTCCGAAAACTTTAGAAAATTCAGGCAATGATATAAATTCAATTAATTTTTCTTTAATATCTTGCTTCATTATTTTATTAACTAATGTTAATCTAAGAATTAAATCAACAGGGCTTTCATTTTTTTGTTTCGTAGTTTTTTGTTTTTTAATTTCAGGTTCTGATTTCAATTCTGATTTAGGTTCTGATTTCAATTCTGATTTCAATTCTGATTTCAATTCTGATTTCAATTCTGATTTCAATTCTGATTTAGGTAGTTGTTTAATTGTATGAATTACTTGCTGATTATATTTATTAAATATTTCAATATTATCTTTATAAATCCATAAAGTTTCATTTGAAATATGATTATCAGGCAAAGTATTCATTATTTTTTCCATATTTATAATATAATTATAAATTAGATTTCATTTTTTTATATAAAAAAATTAATAAATTTCATAAAATTAGAATGTCATATATAAATCATCAGGAAACATATAAATTATGTTTAATTAAAAAAAATAATAGCGATGATAATGATTATAGCAATGTTATAGGATATATATCTTATATTATTAGTAATAACAAATCAATCAATATATCAGGGTTATATATTAATGTTACTGAAGAAAGAGGTAAGGGCTATGGATACGGATTATTAATATTATTCTTATGTTATATTATAAAACATCTAGATAATGCATATTTTATTAAAACAATTCATTTAGATGATTGCAGTGATAATTCATTAACAAAACAATCATTATATTATAAATTTGGATTTAGAATATCAGATGATAGTTCAATGGAAATAATGAGAATAAATTTTTTAAATCCACGTGAAACAAGTAGCTATAGAAAAAAGAGATATCATATATATGATGATGAAACAGAAGCATCAATTGCTTATTATGAAAGTATAATTGATTTATATAAAAATGTATTAGCAGCTGAAAAATATACTAAAATTATTAAAGACATAGATGAAAGAATTAACCGTGATGAAATATTTGTATCAATTTATAAATATAATAATGAAGAAAATAACTATGAATTACATAATAATAAAATTGATGTAAATAGTTGTTTAAATATAGATAAAGAAATTGCAAGTAATTTACATTACACAAGAAGTTCATCAAAAAGACCTAAACAATAATATAAATTTGTAGTATTATTTTATTTTAATAGTAAAAAATGATATTAATTTACTAGTTTAATTTTTACGACTAGAAATGAAGTTGCGCAATGGAAAAGATACTGAAAAAAAACGTGTTAGGATTAAGGAAGAGCTTAGCACCAATTGTTTCTTATATATCGATAAAGAAGTTCGCAAGGAATATTTTAGAGTTTCTCTTTCAAACTACAAGATTAACAGGATTTTTATAAAAGATATCTTGAAAAATCTTAAGGAAGAAATGGACAAAATTGAGATGTGAAGTGTTGAATGTTATATATGTCAAATAATTTTTTGGCATTTTATAATAAAAAAAATGAGTAATTATTGTATTATTTTTGTTATTTAATAATGAATTTATTAAGATATATTTTACAAAAAATTGGACTTATTCAAAAAGTTTCAAAAGTTATAATAAATGAAAAATTAAATACAATAATTATATTTGAATTTGATAAAGAAAATATGAATGAATATTATAAAAATAATATCAAAAATAAAAATAAACGTAAAATTAAAAAGAAATAATAATTATGTTTCCATATCCGTATTCATCATTCTCCGTGAAGAACGTAATACAGGTTTAGTACTTTGAAATAAGTTAATAAAATATTCGGATGTTGCATTTATATGTCTATAATATTCATAATTCCAACCTTTAAATTCATAAGTATATAATGTATATGAAATATTAATACCGTTCGGAAATGAGATATCTTGATAATATTCATTTATTATTTTTTCTTCTTTAATAAAAAATAAAAGAGCGCCAATATTTAATAAAAATTCAAATTCACCATTTTGACCTATTTTATATTTATCTATATTTATAGTATCTCCGAAATATATATATCTAAATTCAGAAAGTTTATTATAAGGAACTATAATTTTCCACATAATTTTTTTATCAATAGATGTATATGCATCTTTATTAAGAAATCTTTTTGCAACATTTGGAATTATAGATGTAGATAAAAATGTAGGTGTTGTAATTATATATTTATTCTTTCCATTTTCATTTTCATCTAATTCATCTGATATTATTATTGATTTTTCAATAATGTTGAAAAATATATCACTTTTAGAATGAAATCCTCTATATAAATGTAAATCTTTTCCTCTAATTTCTTGTGGACGAGTTCCATAATAATCAATAAAAGTAGGTTGTTTATTAATTGCATCATATAATATAAGTATATTTGCATAATGAATAGAAATACATTCACTAATTTCTTTAGAATATTTTCCACACATTTGAGTAAATTGATTTATTAAAAATTTAGACTTACTATTATTTTGAGTAATAATAGTACTTAATTCAAAAAAATTATGTGAGTTAATTAATAATAATAATTCATTAATTAATTTATAATGCAAATGTCCAAATGTGCAATCAATATAATCATCAAAATCAGTTTCTGCAGTCCATTGACTAATTATACATTCTTGAGTTTTTAATTCAGGATATTCATAAATATTTTTAATATTATTTTCAGACATCTATTATACTCTATTCAATTATTTTATAATATTTTTTAAAAATTTGATATATCAATCATTTTTTTTGCATAATAACTTGGATAAACATCATTATCAATATAATATACCCAAGCTATATTATTACTATCCCAACCAAATTTAGACCCTTTTGGAATTTCAGGTATTAAATCAACCGTTGTATTACTAACACCAATACAATTATTTACATGAGAATAAATAACTGTTGAAACACATTTACTAATTTCTCCAATATTATTTAAAGTAATTTCTTCAGTTTTTAATTCATTATTAGAATATTTATGATGAAATCCACCATATTTACCAATTGACGCATCCCATGTATAATAAGTATCATCGTTATTTTTAATCCATTCAGTAGATGAATTATCCATTATTTTTATTTAAAGATATTGAATAAATCTTTAAATAAAAATAATATATATTTAAAGCTTTATTTATTTTAATAATTAATAAATGTCTATTTATAAAATCAGAATTAATTGCACATCTCAAAAAGATTTGACAATTAATAATAAAAAAATAAATAGAATTGTTTATAATACTCTAGAAAATAAACCTGATAATATTGATTATATAACAAAGATTTCAATATTATATGAAGATAATTTTCATTCAAAAACGGATATTAATTTCATTAATAAAACATTAGAATTTTATTGTTCTCGTGTAATTTCTGAAGATGAATTTAAAGATTTTATTAATAATCTTAAATTAATCGGATTTACATCAAGAAAAAATGAACCAAAAATACAATTAATTGACAATGAAGGAAAAATAATTTTTAATTATAATTATAATACGGTTGAACCTTTTCCCAATAATAAAATAAAATCAATTTATAGACAACAAAATTTATATATTCGTAATTAAAGGTTTCCATTCCGGATTTAAGGAAATTCTATTAATTCTATATAATTCAGCTGCAATATTTAAACAATAATTTTCTTTTGTAAATTTTCCATCTGTCATTTTTAGATTATTAATTATTTGTCTATGTTGTGGTTTATGTAATGATGTACAAACAATACCTGTTTTTTTACCATATGCTTCACCTGGTGTAAAAAGTTTAAAAGTATTTCTTTTATTTTTCTTTTCTTTATCAGTAAAAATAGGAATAAATAAGCCCCATTGTAGTTTTTCTCTTTTCATATCAGGAACAATAATATGTTTTCTATTAGATGTTAATATATCTAATTGTTTTGGCGTTAATGCTTTATAATTTCCATTATTATATAATAATGGTTCAAAATCATCATTGAATATATTTATAAAACCAATATATTTATCTGTTAATCCTAATTGAGGTATTTCTTTATTTGCTATTAATACTCCCTCCCGATATAAACAAGTTGCAATAAAATTATCAATTTCTGATAAATTATTTGGAGATGATAATATTTTCTTAATTATATAATCAAAACTTATTGTATCCAATGATGAATATAATGATATTATAGCTTTATTTAAGGGTTGTTCTTTTATTTTTTCAAATTCCTTATATAATTTTAAATCACTATCAGACAATTTAATCTCTTCTTTATCTATATCATTTTTGACGAGAGCTATTTTCAAGGGTATATCATTCATAACTTTAACGATATGTAATCCATCTTCATGAGGAATAATAATATATCCATCAATAATAATATTTGGATAGATGCTTAAACTTATAGCATACATCAAAATATTATTATCAATATTTGGAAAAAAATTATTAATATTTATATAATCAATAAAGAATATTTCTTTATGAATATAATCTAATAATATATTTCTAAGTTTCATTTGAGTATTTAATGAAAGATGTTTATATGTATCTTGTCTAAATCCTCTATCATCTATATTAAAAGGTTTTAAAGAACATTTCGGTTCATAAACTGGTTCATCGCCTAATTCATAATCGATATTAATATTTTGAGATGTTGAAATATTAATCTTACCTAATTTAAACATAGATTTTGGAAAATAATTAATATTTTTAAATAATCTACAATCAATTGAATTACTTCTTATTATATCATCAATTATAAAGGATTGATATAATTTTCTTGATGATATACGATAAGCATGAACATCAGCCGTTTCTTTATTATAATTTTCAATTGCACAATGCATAAAAACAGTTACATTTCTATATTCAATTGGTAAATTTTTATGACTACAATTGCGTATTCCTCTACCTATAATTTGGTCAATGCGATTAAAATGATACCATGCTTCAAGTAAATGAATTTCTCTAACATTAAATATATTCAAACCTTCACCAGCAACAGGAGACATTAAAATAACTTTTATTTGTTCACCATTAATATTATTTGGATTATTAATAATATTAATTAATTTGCTTATTGATGTTCCGCCCATAATTTTATTATTATTATCACTAGTTAAGATACAATAACGGGGATTTCTAATACCTTCATATTTAGGAGCATTACTTGCTATTGTTGGATTTTCTAAAATATTATCAGTTCCATATCGAGAATATCCAAAATGTTCTAATGCAATTGCAACGGGTATTATACCAGAATGAAGATATTTTGAATAAATTATTGTAATTCCTTTAGTTTTTGCAATAATATTTAATATATTTAAAATTTTACCTGAATATAATCCTAAATGTTTATCATCAGGCATTAATGCATTTTTATAATTCTTATTATATGAAATAGTATATGTATCATTATTAATATCATCATTTCTTCTAAAAATATTATAAAAACCTTTACTACCAATATTATTATCATAAACAATATTCATTGGTTGCAAACCTTTAAAATTATTTTGAATATTTGCATCAACTAGTTTTTTATCAGCTAAATATTTTAATTGTTTTTCACCTAATTTTGATATTACTATACCATCTGAAACTTTATCTATCCAATTATTATCAATATTTTCAATAGGATTGCCATTTTCGGTTAAAGGTATTATTTTATTTAAGATTGGAATATTGCTTAATTTTGGTGATAATTTAAACGCAAAATTAAAAGGATTTTTACCACGTAAATAAGATATATATATTGATGAAACAGATATTAAAAATTTCTTTGCATCTTCATATAATTCATTATTTTCATCAAAAATATTTTTAGGGATTTTATAATCAGTTCTTTTATCATTTAATAATAATAATTCTAATAAATCAAATATATCAGATGGTTCGTTATACATAGGCGTAGCGGATAATAAGATTAATTTATTATTTATTCCGGTTTTAGCGATAGTTGTAAGAGTGCTATAAACTCTTTTTATTTCTTCACTATTACCTTGACGAATATTATGTGCTTCATCTACAATAATTATTTTATCGGATGCAACAAGACCTTTTGACGTATAATTATTTTCATAAAAAGTAGCAAAACCTTCATACGTAAAAATATGATATCTTGATTTAATTATTTTCTTAATTCTTCTATCAACTTCAACATCACTCATATTTTCAGTTATTTGTGCTAATTTAACATAAAGGTCTCCAGTGCATTGATTAGCAATTGTTTTATAATCACTTCTTTTAAATATTTGTTGTTTAAAACCATCTTCAACGGCTTGAGGCATAATTACCCATATTTTAGGTTCTTCATATGTATTATGAGAAATTAAGAAATTTTCAGCAATAGTAATAGCAGTGCAAGTTTTACCAACACCAACTGAATAATAAATTAAGATACTTTTATAGGGCATGCGATAAGAGAGATAATGACCCATTAAATATTGAAAAAAACTTTTATCAAAACCAGTACATAATTCATTTGCTTTTTTTTCAAAATCTGCAATAGATGTAATATCATCATATTTATTTATAGAATGAACATTAATTTCTTTCAATGACATTAATTTATCTGAAAAATCAGGGTCTTCGATGCTAGGATAATAAACGGTATCTTCATTATATTTTTCTTTATCATATTTAATTTCTGGTATTTTAACATCAGGAATTTTAATAATAGGAATTTTAATATCAGGTTTTTTAATATCTGGTTTGATATCATTTTGAGTTGTTTTAGCATTTGCTAAAATATGAGGACATTCAGCGGCTAATTCTTTATAAATAGCTGCGGTTTCTCTGATTTGATAATTACTAATAGGATTTTTAAATTTATCATTCATCCATTTTTTACATAATTCAACAGTTAAAGGTTTACCTAAAACAGTTTTTTTATTTATAACTGGTTGAACATTATCATTAATAATTATTTTAATTTTTTTACATAAATTTTCTAATTCTCTATATTTAGGACCATTCTGTTTAACTGTATAATCTGTTAAAGGATTAATTGGATTTAAGGGATTATTTAATTTATTTTGATGCCATTCTTGACAAATAAGAGTTAATGATTTTTTATTATTGCTTTTATTAATCAAAGGTTTCTTAATTGATGATATATCAGATGATATTTCATTATCTGATAATGATTTATTTTTTTTAAGTGGCATTTCTAATTGATGAAATGAAAAGAAAAATAATTAAAATTTTTTTTCGAAATCTTTTATTTTATTACTTGCATATTTAAATAAAGATATTCTTTCTGTGTTATAACATTTAATATGTGATAATACTTCATTAAAAGTATACCATTTAATAGCCCTAATTTCTCTAACTTGTTCTAAACAACTATTATCAATTTTAATATTAACATTATTATTTTTTAATTTAGCAACAAAATAAACATGTTTATACATAACTCCGTTTGTTCCAAAAAATATTTCTTCAAATGGTAAAATATCATAAATAACTTGAATATCATTATTAATAATTCTTGTTTCTTCATAAAATTCACGGACCGCACAATCTAAATCATTTTCTTTTATTTTTCTTCTACCTTTAGGAAAACCCCATTCTTGTTCATTAAATATTGATTTAATTGATAATATATAATTTCTTAAAAAATTATTATCATTTAATGTATTAAATTTTGATTTTGATTCATAAAATTCTTTATTATTTTTATTATTATTAGAATTTTCATTTTGAAACCATAAATAATTCCATATATCTTCAAATTGTGATGTAATAATCATATCTCTTTCCGAGATAGTCATATTTAATAATAATTGTTTAATATAATCTAAATTGACTAAATCATATTTACCTCTTATAAATTCCATAAATGATAAACTATCTTTGCGTTGTATCATTAAAAATTTTGTTTCATTATCTTCAATTTTATAACATATAATACCAAAACTCATTATAGGATGTGGACAATTTTTATAAATATGTCCCGTCAAACCGCAATTTCTACATAAATGTGGCTTAAAATTAATTCTATCATTGTTTAATAATTTCATATATTATCCATTAATTAATAATAATTAATATTTTCTTAAATAATTAAATACTAATTTATAATAATGAAAAACTTGATGAGAATAATTCATTTGAATTTAAACTATCGCCAAAATTTGCAAAATTAGCTGTTCCAGATGGTAATGGAGATCCTGTTACTTCTTGTTCTTTTGTAAATTTTTCATTTTGCGCATTTGGCATTGATGGCATTGATGACATTGATGGCATTGATGGCATTGACGGTATTGTTGGTATTGACGGCAATGATGGAGTTATGCTACTAATATAATCACTAATATTATTACCAGCAGGAGGGCTACTTTCAGGAGTAGTTCCACTTCCTGATTCAAACGAATCAATAGAAGTTAAAGAAGAAGCTAAAGCTCCTAAAGGATTAATAACATTTTTATTCGATTGTTGTCCGTTCATTTGTTCTTGATAAAACTTTTCAATTTGTTTAGTTTTTATATCATCATTTGTAATCATTTGTTTAGCATAGTCGTTAGAAACTTCAGGGGATAAACGGTTATTATCTTCGTTTATTTTAACATTATCTATAGCATTATTATATGTGAATAGTGATATTAATGATATAATAACTATAAATATACAATAAATTATTATAAATATAGCTAATACCCATGCAAATGCATGACACCACCAATGATTAGGTTCAGTGCCACCAGTAACAATACAAGTTAATTCAAATAATGTTAAAAATACGGAAGGAATTAATGATATTATAACAAAGAATACTATTAATAATCTATTGCTAATAGGTATATCAGTTGCAGTTAATAAGATGGTTATACAAATAGCAATAATAGCAGCAATAATTGCATAAGCGGTATATTGAGATTGTTCAGAACCAAAGAAAGCATCATAAAAACCCATTATTTTATTCTTATTCTATAAGAAAAGAAAGAATAAAAAAATGATTTATATATAAAATATATTTATATAAATTATTATAAAAATGGGAATACCTTATTATTTTTATTATCTTACAAAGAAATACAATGATATTATTGTAAGAGAATTACCATCCGAAATTAATATCTATGCAATTGATTTTAATGGAATAATTCATCCAGAAGCAGCAAAAGAAACTAATGAAGAACAATTAATAAAAAATTTATGGGATAAAATAAATAATTATAATGATTTATATAAACCTGATAAATTAATTATTTGTATTGATGGTGTTGCACCATTTGCTAAGATTATTCAACAAAGGAAGAGAAGATATTTAACATTTTATAAAAATATTATTGATAAAGTAATATCTAAATGGGATACAAATGCAATTTCACCAGGAACTAAATTTATGAATAAATTAGATGAATTCATTAATGAAAATAATAAAAATAAATATATATTCAGTGGAAGCAATGAAGAAGGGGAGGGAGAACATAAAATATTTAAAATAATAGATGATTATGAGAATGAAAGTGAAATTAAAGATGATACTGATAGAACGATTGTTATAAATGGTTTAGACGCCGATTTAATAATATTATCATTAATTTCGGGAAAAAAGAATATTTATTTGATGCGTGAAAATAAAGAACAATTAACTTATGTTAATATAGATAATTTAAAATTAGCAATTATAAATGAATTACAGTCAAAATGGTGTATTGAAAATCCAATTGATTTAATTGAAAGTTATTGTGTAATGTGTTCGATATTGGGAAATGATTTTATACCTCATATATTAAATTTAAATATAAAATCAGGTGGTTTAGATAAATTAATTAATATTTCTGAAATAGCAATCAGAGCGAATGGTTCATTGGTTGAAGATAATAAAATTAATCAGAAAACATTATCCGAAATATTTAATTTAATAGCTGTTAATGAAGATGCCGAAATTATTGATTTAGTCAATAAAGAAATAGAAAAAAAACCGAGAGATTTCACATTAAAAAGTCAGGAATATGCGATTAAAAATAAGGATGTAGTTTTACATGAGATGTATAATAATAGTAAAAAATGGAGATATTATTATTATAAACGATTATTTGATATTAATATTAATAGTGATAGTGTATCAAATGCTGCTAATAATTATATCAATGGTATTTATTGGACATATAACTATTATAAAAAATTTGATTTAGATTATACATGGTATTATCCTTATAATTATCCACCAACCGTTAAAGATATCAATAATTATTTAAAAGTTAATACAATCCAATCTATAAAATTAAAAGGGTCTTATTTAAAACCGGAACATCAATTATTATTAATATTGCCAATTCACAGTATTGAATTAGTGGATAAATCGATGCAGAAATATATGACTGATGTTAAATTAGGATTAAAATATTTATATCCATCTGAATATAAAATTCAAACTTTATTTAAAAATCATTTATGGGAATGTTGTCCTATTTTACCTATGATTAACATAGAGAAAATAATAAAAATAAATAATTAATTATTACATTTTAATTTATTTTGCTGTATTTATCTTATACAAGATAATTAACATTATACTTTTTTATATCATAATAAAATCAATTGCTGCTAGTATAATTACTGAGATAGATATATATGAATAAAATTATCTAAAATATTTTATCTATACTATCAATCTAATTATAATAATAAACTTATCTTTATATAAATATAATTTTATTATTATAATTAAAATAATTTAGATGAATGACCAAGAAATGCGCATAAATAATACAAATAATGCTAATTTGAATTTATTTATACAATTAGTTAGGGGAATAAATAAAATAGATTTGATAAATTATTTAGATAGGTCATGGGAATTATCTAAAATAAAGACACTTGCTATTATTTTTAATTCGAGGGATAGATTACATGGTAAAAAAGAAAAAGAAATCAGTAATTATTGTTTGTTGTGGTTAAAACAAAATCATTATGATATTTATAAAAAACATATATTAATTTATATAAATAAATATGGATGTTGGAATGATTTAAATTATATTATAAAAAAAACAAAAAATCATAATTATGAATATAGATTATTTGCTGAACAACTTATAAAAGATAAAAAAATATTAGATGACGAAGATGAAAATGAAAATATTTCATTATGTGCAAAATGGGTAATAAGTCCAAATAATGATAAAACTATTAAAATTGCAAGATATTTATTTGAAAATATTAAAAATTTCCAGGAAAGATATCGAAAAGAATATATAACTCCACTTCGTAAAAAATTAGATATACTTGAAACAAAACTATGTAATAAAAATTGGGAAGAAATTGAATATTCAAAAATTCCTGCAAAAGCGTTAAGTGTATATAAAAATTGTTTCCTAAGAAATGATAAAGAAAAGTATCAAACTTTTTTAAATGATGTAGCTAATAATAAAATTAAATTGAAAATATCAGGATTATTACCTCATGAAATCATTAAAAAATATTATGATTCACAATTAATAAATATTGATGAAACATTAGAATTAGAATGGAAAGCATTTATTGATATGTATAGAAATAATGATAATTTAAATGGTATTATACCAATTGTTGATGTATCAGGTTCAATGTTTGATGGAATATCATCAGTAAAACCGATATATGTTTCAATTGCATTAGGATTATTAATATCTGAATTAAATCAGGGATATTTACATAATAAAATTATGACTTTTTCAAGAAATCCTGAATTCTTTGAAGTGCAAGGGGAAACATTAAGGGATAAAATTAAATATATATCAAACGCACCTTTCGGATTAAATACTGACTTTTTAAAAGTCGCTGATTTAATAATTCAAAAAACAATATCAGAACAACCATTTTTTTCATATAATAAAATTATATGTTTAACTGATATGCAATTTGATGTTACAATTAACGGAGATACTGATGAATATATGAATGGAGCTAATACTCATGAAATATTTATGAATAAATTTAAAAATAATAATTTAGACATTCCTAAATTAATTTATTGGAACTTGAGCAGTAAATATAATAATTTTCCGATTAATACATCTTATGAAAATACATCTATCATTTCAGGATTTTCTGAACAATTATTAAAAGTTATCTTAAATAATGATAATATCAATCCTATATCATTAATGGATGAAATATTAGAACCTTATTATAATAATATTTTGATTTAAAGGTTTTATATAATTACTTATATAATTTTTATTTAAAATAATGGACTATTTACTTAAAATAAATAATGTAGATGAATTTATTTTAAAAAAAAATAATTCCGACATGATTATCAATAAAGATAAACCTATAATTATCAATAATACAGAAACTAACGATGATAAACCTATAATTATCAATAATACAGAAACTAACGATGATAAACCTATAATTATCAATAATACAGAAACTAAAGATGATAAACCTATAATTATCAATAATACAGAAACTAAAGATGATAAACCTATAATTATCAATAATACAGAAACTAAAGATGATAAACCTATAATTATCAATAATACAGAAACTAACGATGATAAACCTATAATTATCAATAATAATAAGGATAGTAATATTAATGGAAATAATGATACAATAATATCTAATGCTAAAAATTTTAATTGGTGGTATCCATCACTTAATAATAAAAAACGTATATTATGGGCAGGGACACATATTCATCAAAGTAATGGATATAGTCGAGTTATGTATTATATAACAAAATATTTAGGTAATTATGAAGATATTGAATTAACTATTTATGGATTTCAGAATTTCAATACATGTACTGATGTTCAAAAAGTATTAAGATGTGATATTCATCCAAGTGTAAAAATATATGATGCGTATGCACATGAAGAACCTAAAAGAAATGGATTTGGAGAAAAAGAAATTGGAAATTATATTAAAGAAAATCCACAGGATATTATTATTATATTTAATGATTCAATAATTACAAGTGCGATTACTGCAACAATTATTAATGAATGTGGAAATGCGAGAAATAATTTTAAATTAATTTCATATATGGACCAAGTATATACATATCAGAAAAAAGATTATATAAATCTTTTAAATACTTATTATGATGCAATCATTGCTTTCACTCCTTATTGGAAAGAGATAGCATATAAATTAGGTATTAAAAAAGAGATGCCGGTATATGTATTACCTCATGGATTTGACCATAATTTATATTATCCAATCGACCAGACAATAGCACGTATCTATTATAATTATAATGAAAATGATTTTATGGTATTAAATTTAAATAGAAATCAACCTAGAAAAAGATGGGATACAACTATTATAGCATGGGCTGAATTCGTTGAAAGACATTATAATGTTAATGTAACAAAAACTATTACTAAAAATGATTGTAAGATTAATAAATATACATCAAGACCTATTAAATTAGTTGTTGGGACAATGATGGATGGTTTTTGGGATTTAATGGATGTTTTTGAGAATGAGATTAAATTTAGAAATGTTCCATTTGAATATGCTAAAACTACTATTATATCAGTAAATTCACCTCAGAATTTATCAGACAGAGATATTAATATTTTATATAATGCATGTGATGTTGGATTAAATACTGCAGATGGTGAAGGATTTGGATTATGTGGTTTTGAAGGTTTAGCAATTGGAAAAGCTCAAATTTCATCATATGTTGGTGGAATGAGAGAATTTTTCAATGATAATATAGCATTAGTAATAAAACCAAAATTAAATATTTATTTAGATTGTAAAAATAATGGAATTGGTGGTGTTGCTGAAATATGCGACCCTCATGATGTTGCTGAAGCTTTCTGGAAATATTTCAGTAATCCTGAATTAATGAATAAACATGCCTATAGAGGAAGACAACATATATTAACTAATTATCGATGGGAATCAATAATTACATATTTACATAAAGATATCATTTCTAAATTATAAAAAAGATTTAAAGATATCATTTCTAATCTTTAAATCCATTTAATTTTATTTCTTTTATTATGTTTATTTCATTTTCATTTAATTTTAAATATTCATAAACTTCATTATTTGTCCATTCTTTATTTAATGGAACTAATGGAATCCATTTTAATGTATGTTCTGAAATATCTTGTGATATTTTTCTTAATGATAGCATGAAATTAGGTAATTTGCATTTTAAATAACTTAATAATGATTTTGCTTCAATTTCATTATTAACATTAAATGATATATAACTTTGATTACAAATCTCATTAGGAATTCCTATGAATATATTTCCTAAACAATTATTTTTACCATTTGCTCTTGCAGTTATGACTTTATAATTATCAAATTTTTTATTTATTTCTTTTTTATCTATATATTTTATAAATCCTTTTTGTTGTGATACATAACATTTTAAAGTATTTTCTTTAAAATCATTTATCAGTCTTACATCATTTGTTGTAATATTATAATATCCCTGACCTCTGTATAAAGTAGTTATTTTTTCATAATTTTCAAGTTTTTTAATTATACTTTTAAATTTATTCTCAACTATTATATCATATTCATCTAAATTTAATAATTCATCGTTATAATTACATAATCCATTATAAGATTTATCTATAAGAAAATAATTTACTCCACCCTCTATATCAACAATTGAACCAAATATTTTTTTAGAATCTTTAAAATGTTTTATATAAACAATATCTTTTCTTTTTAACATCCTTTCTCTAAATTTATCTAATCCTTTACCTCCACTAAACCATCTTGAAGGAATTATAAATGATAATAGTTTAGTATCAGGTAATAAGAAATCTATAAATACATTATATAATGGTTTCCCTCCTGATTCCTTTAATTCCTCATTATATGGAGGATTTCCTATGACTAAATCAAATCCTTCAATCATCCATTTTTCTTTAATATTTAATTTTAATGTATCACCTTCATTTGAATTAAGTTTATATTTATTATATGGGTCTAATAATAAATTTGCTATAAATATATTTTGTTTATTTATATCACTATAATATAAACATTCCTCCACAATTATCTTATATCTTTCCTCATCATCTTCAATAACTTCTTTTAATCCATTCATAAATTTATCAACGATGTCAATAAGAAAACCACCTTTACCTGAACAAGGTTCAAATACTTTTTTAGGCGTCTTCCAAAAGTCAGATGGGATTTTATCAATCATTTCATTTCTTAATGTTGAAGGAGTTGAAACTTCAGCATTTTGTTTTTTCTCATTAATATGAGGAACTAAATATTTATCAATTGATTTTGATAATTCATTTTTGTTATATAAATTTAATTTGAAAATTTCTTTTATTTCTAATATTATTGAATTAAATTTTTGATTTAATTTAAAATAAGTATTATATAATCTATTAAATAATAATAATGCATCTTTATTTTTCTTATTGCACCAAGTATTAATTGTTTCTTCTATAATAGCTCGCAAATATTCATTTTCATTTATATAATCAATAATTTCATTAAAAGTTATTAAATCTTCATTTGAAACTGTTATTAAACAAATAAGCGGAATTAATTTTTTAATTATATCATTAAAATAATCAATATTTTCTTCTTTAACTTCTTCTTTTTCTTTTTCCTTTTCTTCTTTAATATCATCATTAGGAACTTTAAATCTTTCTATTCCATCATTTATATCATCATTATCATCATTTTTATAAATAGTAGTTTTTTCTAATTTTGAAACATTAATTTTAAATAATTGTTTAATTAGTATTTGGTCATCTTTTGTAAATATTGAAAATTTAAAATCAATATTATCCAATATTTTATTAATTGAATTAGTTGATTGAGAATTAAATAATAAATAAATTTTATTTAAAATATTATTAAAATCTATTTCTTTTATTCCAAATATTTTATCAAACCATAAATCAATATTGAAATTAATTATCTTTTGTTCTAATATATATTTAATTGCTTCTTTTGAAGTCTTATCAGGACATATATTCAATCCATAATTACTAATAATATCAATACTTCTTTTCAAATTCATATCAATTACAAATCCACATTTTTTATTTTTATCTTCTGTCATACATCTATACATCATCTGAAATATCGTATCATATGATATGATATTAGTCATTAAAATAACTATGTCGCATTTTTTAATTGTAATACCTAATGAACATTTCTTACCTGAAAATACAATAACGCCTTTTTTATTATTATTAATGGCTTTATGTCTTATTGTTTCAATTATATCAATTGGATTATAATCTTTATTTTCATTTTTAGAATTAATACATACAATTTCATAATCATCTAATAGTCTTTTATTTTGAATGAATGTTTTTAATGTTTCTGATAATATATCAATTGGCATATTTTCACAATTACATGGCAAGAAACATAATATAATTAATGGGTCTTCTTTAGAAAACCATCTAGAATTATATTCTGGATTTTTAGCTATTATTTCACATCTTCTCAATAAAGATTTATTATCAGTTATAGAAATCATATCATTAATTTTAGTAATTCCGAAAATAGAAATAATTATTTTTTCAACTTCATCTTCATTTTTAAATTCATTCAAAATCTTTTTATTATTATGTTTTAACATTAAAGCCGCAGGAATAGAATAACCTCCATCAATATTTAAAATAAGTTCTTTAACATCTTTATTAAAGCTTTCTGTGATATAATGTAATTCAGGTAATTTATTATATTGATTTTTAATATCTATTAAATCATAATTATCAATAATTTTAGTTTCATCAAATAATTCAATAATTTTATTATAATTATCATCTTTATCAATATTTTTTAATAAATATATATGATATGCATTAAATAAAATTTGTTGGTTTGGTGAAATATTATAATTATAAAGAGGTTTTAAATAAGTAGCTGTTATATATATATTTTTAGCAGTTGAACCATAAATATCAAATGTTGATTTTGCAATTTCAGTTGTTCCACCATTATGACTTTCATCAATAAAACGAATATCTATCTTTAAATCAGATAACCATTTAATTTTTTTTGTTTTCTTATCATCTTTTGATTGTAAGAATTGTTTAGAACATATAATAATATTTTTATTAGTTATTAATGGTTTCTTGATATTATCTTGATATATTACATTAAAATCATTGAAATCATAATAATTCATGAAAATTTCTTTATATTGGTTCATAGTTTCTTTAGGTGCAGTTGTAATAATTAAATAATTATAAGTTTCTCTTGTATTATTATTATTAGTATCTTCCAAAATATAACCTGCAATTATATAAGATTTGCCACTTCTTGCAATATGACACCATAAACAATCATTATAAGATTTTAAAATTTCATTAGTTTTATAAATACTAACAATTTGATGATATTTCAAAATTAATTTAGATTTGTTAATTTTAATTAAATCATTTATATTAATATTTTTAAAATTATAAATAAAAGTTTTGAAAATATTATTTAAATCATTGATATCAATAATAATAGTTGATTTATTTGTAATAATAGAAACTAAATCTGAACTTGTATTATCAGCATTTTTACATAATCTATAAATATCATCTTTATTTCTAATAACAATACATAATTTTAATGAAAAACCACCTGATTTATATTTAGTTTCATATATATGATAAATATCTCTGATATCTAAATCATTTATATGATAATTTGATAAATTTTTACAAGTTGAAACAATAATATCTTTATCTTTAATCAAAGTTAAATCTGATTTATCGCCCTTATCTTTTAAAGATTTTTCAAATAACTTTTTAATATTATTATTATCACTAATAGTATTATTAGTATAATTGCCATCACAAATTTTATAATCATAAAATTGTTCAATTAAATTTAAATATGAAAATAAACGAAAAACTGATTCCAATTTATCTTTACCAATCCATTGTTCCGTTTTTAAAAATAATTCAAATTCATTATTATTCAATGTTTTCAAATGATTATATAAATCAATAAAAGTATTCATATTTACATTATAATATTTATTAATTTATATCAATTTTTATTTAAGGATATTTTTATTTAATCTTTAAATCAATTAAAGTCAAATAGATTAATCTTATTAAATAGCCAAAAACAAGAATTGAAAAATTACCTAAAAATAACTCATTTGGTTTATATAAATATTCAAGAATTAATAAAATTGTTGCATATGGAAATAAATAAAAACCTAATAAAAATATAACAATTATATTATAATTAATATCTATACCAGCAATTGAAAATAATGATATTTTATAATAATAATTAACATCATGATTATTAATTAATAAGTTATCTATCAATAATGGATATTTTCTATCATTTGTATTATGACTTGATTCGAATGTTTGATAAATCAAAGGTTCTTTAACAGCTATAATATTTAAATCGGTAAATAATGATTGTAGTGATATTTGAATATCAATATGATAAAAAACTTTATCAATATTTTTTAATATATTTTGTGCGCCTTTTAAAGTTATAATATATCCAACAGTTTGACATACAAATAATGGTTTATAAAAATGTTTATTAATATCACGCATATTATAGAAATTATAATATGCATGTGTGCTAGTTAAAAATAACATATCATATTTTTCAGGTGCTTTATTAATAATTCTATTATATTTATTTAAAAAATCATCGACTAATATAAAATCATCTTCCAAAATTAAACATGTATTAATCTTTTCATTAACTATCTTCTTCCAAATATTAATATGTGATATTCCACATCCAATCATACTTTTAGAAGCTATGAGTTTACCTAAAACTGTTGTATATGAATTCAATTCTTTTTGATTTAAATCTTTTCCATTAACAGCTGGATAACGTTCAAAATTAGTAATATTATATTTATTTAATTGTTTATAAGAATTATTGAGACGTTCAATATCTTTATAAAGATTAACAATAAATATTTTATCAATATTATTCATCTATTATATTTAAATAAGTTAATCTTATTATATATCCAAATGCAAGAATTGAAAGATTACCTAAAAATAAATTATTTGGTTTATATAAATATTCAAGAAATAATAATATAAATGCATATGGAAATAAATAAAAACCTAATAAAAATATGAAAATAACATTTATATTTATCTCAAAATTTTTAATTGATATCAAAACTAATTTATAATAATAATTAAATGTATTATTATAAAGTAATAATTTATCTATTATTAATGGATAATTTCTATCATTTATATTATTACTTGTTTCAAATGTTTGATATATTAACCTTTCTTTAACTGATATTACATTCAAATCTGTAAATAATGATGTCATAAATATTTCTAAATCAATATGATAAGAAACTTTATTTATGTATTTTAATATTTTTTCAGCACCTTCTAAAGTTATAATATATCCAACTGTCTGAGATATAAATATTTGTTTATAAAAATATTCATTAATATCTCGAAATTTTAAATCTTTATTATGTAATTGACCACTTGTTAAAAATAAAATATCATATTTTTCAGGTGCTTTATTAATAATTCTATTAAATTTATTTAAAAAATCATCAACTAAAATAAAATCATCTTCAACTATTAAAGAAGTATTTATTTTTTCTTTTACTATTTTCTTCCAAATATTAATATGTGATATTCCACATCCAATCATCGTTTTTGAAGCTATAATTTTACCAATAGTTGTCGTATATGTATTCAATTCATATTTATTTGCTTTTGCTGCATAAATAGCAGAATAACGTTCATAATTAGTTATATTATATTTATTTAATTGTTTATAAGAATTATTGAGACGTTCAATATCTTTATCTAAATTAATAATAAAAATTTTATCAATATTATTCATTTAAATTTAAATAACTTTACTAATATTTTTATATATAAAAATAAGCATAAATAATATACATGAAATGATTACTTCAACTTCTTTTGTATTTGGAAATTCCAATAAAAGATTTACTATTTTAGATGTATACGATGATAATAATATTAAACCTCCTGAACCTATCAATACCATACTTTCACAAAAAGAACCAAAAAATAAATGTTGCATAATTTCTTAATAAATGATTTAAGGATATTAATAAGATTTCTTTAAATCATTTATTGAGTCATAAGTTAATCGTAATAGATAGCCAAATAATAGTATTGAAAAATTACCAATAATTGTATTATTTCGTTGATATAAATATTCAAGAAATAATAATATAACTGCATATGGAAATAAATAAAAACCTAATAATAATATTATAATAAAATTAAGATTAATATTAATATCTAAACTTTTAATTGAAAAAAAAACTACTTTATATGAATAATTAAGCCAATAATTATTACTTATTAAATTATCTAAAATTAATGGATAATTTCGATTATTTTCATTATGACTTGTTTCAAATGTTTGATATATTAAATGGTCTTTTACTGATATTACATTCAAATCTGTAAATAATGATGTCATACATATTTCAAAATCAATATGATATGAAACCTTATTAATATATTTTAATATTTTTTCAGCACCTTCTAAAGTTATAATATAGCCAACTGTTTGACATACTATTAATTGTTTATAAAAATATTCATTAATATCTCGTATTTTAATGCTATCATTATGTATTTGACTACTTGTTAAAAATAACATATCATATTTTTGAGGTGCTTTATTAATAATTCTATTGAATTTATTTAAAAAATCATCAACTAAAATAAAATCATCTTCAAGAATTAATGATTTATTTATTTTTTCTTTTACTATTTTCTTCCAAATATTAATATGTGATATTCCACATCCAATCATCGTTTTTGAAGCTATAATTTTACCAATAGTTGTTGTATATGAATTCAATTCTTTTTCAGTTGCTTTTACAGCATTAATAGCAGGATAACGTTCATAATTATCAATGTTATAATAATTTAATTGCTTATAAGAATTGTTGATCCGGTCAATATCTTTATCCAAATTAATAATAAATATTTTATCAATATTATTCATTCTTATTTATTTCTTATTATTTCTAATAAATTAAAATATTTATTGCATAATTTTTTATTTTTTTTAAATATTATATGAATATAATATAATGGCTAATAATATTACAACTGATTATAAAATTATAATAATAGATACGAAAAATGTATTTTATAATGGAGATAATACTATTTTTGATTTTCATATTAAATTACATGAATCATTAAGAGATGTATATAAAATAAAAATATTATATGATGCAGTTTCTTTTGTAACTGCAAAATTAAATAATAAAACTGTTATTAATGATAACCCTGAAAATTTAGATACTATATATATAAATTTAAATGATTATGATAGAGTTAGAAGTTATATTATTGACCAAAATAAAAATTCAACTAATTATATAAGATGTTTTGATTCAATAATGATTGATAAAAATAAAGTTAAAATTAATGAAAATATTAGTGATACAACTATGTTTAATGATTTTAATACAAATGAAGGTGATTTTTATCTAAATCCCGTAGAATCACAATTTAATAGAATTAATATTACATTGCGAGACAAAAATAATAATCTAATAACTAAATCACTAGTTGATAGATTTGTTATGAAATTATGTGTTTATTATAATACTAAAAAAATATCTATATTTTAACTATAATATCTATTTTTTTGTTTTGTCGCATTATTTATTTTTATTGCTTTAATACTATTGTAATTACTTTCATCATCATCAGTTCCCGAAGATGAATCATTTGCATATAATATTTTTGGTGCTTTTTTTTTAGGTTTTTCAATTTTCTCTCCTTTCTCTTCTTTTTCTTCTTTTTCTTCTTCATAATCTTCATCACTCATTTCTTCTTCTTTCTTTTCTTCTTTCTTTTCCTCTTTCTTTTCTTCTTTCTTTTCCTCTTTCTTTTCCTCTTTCTTTTCCTCTTTCTTTTCCTCTTTCTTTTCTTCTTTCTTCTTTTCGTCTTTCGTCTTTTCTTTCTTTTCTTTTTTTGGTTTAATAATAATTTCATCGCTGCTATAAGTTATTTCTTCATCGCTGCTAGATGAATATTTCTTTTTAGATGGTTGAGTATAATTTGTATAATTTTGCACATCAATTATTTTAACTTCTGATTTCTGTTCTTTTATTTCATTTTGTTTGTCATCTTTTTTTTCATTAATTTTTTCATCTTCTTTTTTAATGATACTGTTAATTGCTTTAGTATCTTTGATATCATTATCTTCGCTATCATCGTCATCGTTGTCTTCGTCATCGTCATCAACATAAATGACGTCTTCTCCATCATCTTCTTCATCATCTTCATCGTCTTCGTCATCTTCATCATTGTCGTCGTCATCATCATCATCATTTTTTGCAATAATATTTGATTTGATATTTTTAATATCTTTATCATCTGTATCTTTTTTAAAGTTTTGCTTAACTTCTTCATCTTTATTGTCATCTTCAACTTCATCCTCGTCTTCGTCTTCGTCTTCATCTTCAACTTCATCATCATCTTCGTCTTCGTCTTCATCTTCATCATCTTCTTCGGTTTTCTCTTTTTCATTATCTTTAGTATTAGACAGATTATATTTTTTCGTCAAAAAATCTGAATTATCATCAAAATTTAATACTAATTCAAGAGGTGTGCAATCTCTAATAGTAATCTTAATAATTTTTCTGATATTTCGCTCAATGATATTTAAATGATGTTGTTGTTGTGCGTGTTTTAAATTTTTATGTGAAAATAAATAAGCATTTTTCCAACAATAAATACCAGTATTAATGAAGCATTTATGAATAAAATCTTCAGAATTAATAAATTTAATAGTATTCATATTAATTTTTTTATTTTCAGTTTTTAATTTAATATTAATAATAATAATCTCATTTAATAATTTTATAAAATAATTCTTTTTACATGATTTCAAAATAATCTCATGATTTTCATGAATAATATGATTATTCCAATTTTTTATATATGCCATCTTATTCTGAAATTCTACAATATTTGATGAACATTTATAAATATTATAAATAAATGTACATATTGGAACAGTAATATTATCAAGTATAATATCAATATATTCTTTCTTACAATCAAGCAAAGATTGCATAATTTAATTAATTACTATTTAATTATAATTAAATAATAACTTCTTAAATATAAAAATAAAACTTTTCATTTTCAAAGATTATTCAAACATTCGGATAAAGTTAATTTATCACATCCAATAATAGTATTTGTTAATTCTTTATTTTTATAAATTAAAAAAGTTGGCAATGATTTAACATTAATAAAATCTAATAATTCATCATCTGCATCCGAAGTATTAATTTCGGTAAATATTATATTAACATTGTTATTTTTTTCTGCAAATTGATTATATAAAGGACTAATTGCTTTACATGGACTACACCAATCGGCACCAACTTTAATTATAACTATCTGATTTTTTTCAGATATATCAGTAAAATTTGATAGAGTTAATAGTTTTTGCATTTATTATATATATATTATAATTATTATTATTTTCTTAATATATTTTTAATTGTCTTGCCGATGGGTCAATATAAATATTATCGCTTTTAAAATCAGGCTGCCAATAAAAAGGAATAATATTTAATCTATCTTTTCCAAAATATTCAATAAATTTTTTTTGATAATAATATGATTCCTTAGATGGGCATTTATCTTCATTTTTAATTTCATATTCATTATTACTTATAATAATATTCATTTTATTATTTATAGTTTCAAACCATGATTTATCTTTACTTGATATTCCATCACTAAAAGCTTCCTTTTTTCTAAATAAACAATCCATTGGCAAATAATTATCATTATTAAAAACTTGTCTTAATAAAAATTTTTCACAATTATTAAAAGTTGGCATTCTCATATTTGCCGGAATTTGCCAAACTGATTTAACAAAATTAATATCTAAAAATGGAACTCTTGCTTCTAATCCAAAATATGCTAAACTTCTATCTAACCGACGTCCATCAAACATATGAATATTTTGAGTATATTTTAAACATGATTTATGAAAACTTTCAGCGGTTGGTGCATAATAATTAAAAATATATCCTCCTAAAACTTCATCCGAACCATCACCATTTATAATTATTTTAATATTCGTAAATTCTTTAATATATTTACTTAATAAATATTGTCCACAACTTGCACGAATAGTTGTAATATCATATGTACATGTAGCATAAATAACATCGTCTATAACATTTAAGGCTTGTTCTTCAGTTATTATAACTTCTTTATGTTTTGAATTAATAAATGTTGCTACTTTTTTTGCATATGGTAAATCAGTTGAACCTTCAAAACCTATTGAAAATGTTCTAATTTGTTTAGGATATACCAATTTTGCAGCAATTGAACATAATAAACTTGAATCAAGTCCTCCTGATAAATAAAATCCAATTTCATCTGGATTATCAGCCATTAATCTTATTTTAACAGCTTCAATAAGACTATCCTTTATTTTAATCAAATCATAATTAGCATTCACGCAAATATCATATATTCCATTTGATATATCATATTTAATTTCATCTTTATCTTCATCAAAATTAAAAACAAGGATAGAACCACATGGAAATTCTTTAACATCTTTAAAATCTAATGGAACACCTTTTAATTCTGAACTGAATATTAATTCTTTTTTATCATTTTTTGAGATATATAATGGTCTTACGCCAAATATATCTCTACCACTAATAACTTTATTTAATTCATCGTCTTTAAATTCAAAAATGACAAATGCAAATTCTCCAATAAGTTCTTCTGTAAAAACTTTAATAAAATCATCAAATGATAATAATTTATATAATTCTAAAATACACATACAATCATTTGCACAATTAACAATATTATATTTATTTATTAATTCTTTATAATTATAAATTTCACCATTACAAATTAGAATTAAATTATTGTCAATGAAAGGTTGCAAACCTTTAAAAGATTTTTCAATAATTGATAATCTATGAAATCCAATTGATACATCTTTTAATGATATATATGATGAAGCATCAGGACCTCTATGAGATATCTTTTTAAAATATTTATAATAATCTTTTTTATGTTTGGATATATATGTCCAAATTCCACACATTTTGAATTATTAATAATAATTAAACTTTACATAATTTTATATATAAAAAAAAATGAATATTTTTATATAATCGTATTATATTTATTATTAAACATGGAATTACCTGAATCATATTGTTGGGATATTCTAGACAAATATTTCACAGATAATAAATCAATTGATTCAATTAGTCCATTAGTTAAACATCAAATAGATAGTTATAACAAATTTATTAATACTACATTACCTCAAATTATTAGCGGATTTAATCCTATAAAAATTACAACTAAACAAACTGATGTTGATAATAAAATTCATAGAATTAATATTAATGTATTAAATCCATCATTAACAAAACCTATATATCAATTACCAGATGGAACACAAACTATTATGACACCTTTTATTGCTCGAATGAATAATTTAACATATTCAAGTTCGTTATATGTAAATGTTCATATTGTTATTGAATATTTAAATGAAGATAATATTATTGTTAAAATTGATAAATATGTGAATAATGTCTATATTGGCAAAATTCCTATCATGGTTCGTTCGACAGCATGTATTTTACATCAAGTGCCAGCAATTGGTGATAGTGATAATAATGAATGTCGTTATGATTATGGTGGCTATTTTATTGTTAATGGAAACGAAAAGGTTTTGATTATGCAAGATAGAATTAATGAAAATGATACTCTTGTATTTGCACCTAATAATAATAGCGATGGTTTATATGCCGAAATTAGGTCTATGAATGATTCAATTTATTTGCCACCTAAAACAACTAGTTTAAATATGAGCGGTAAATTAAATCATATGGGACGTAGTATTCGTTTAAATACATCTTTTATTCGTAGTGAAATACCAGTATTTATCATGTTTAGAGCATTAGGAATTATTTCAGATAAAGAAATTATTCAACATATCGTTTATGATATGGATAATAAAGATAATCAACGTATTATTGTCCAATTAATGGCATGTTGTGATGATGCATCAGATATTAATACACAAGAACAGGCAGAAGAAGTGCTTATTAAAATTATGACTGGAGTTAATAAAACAACTCAGAATACTACCAAAATTTTAAGAGAGAATATTATTAATGATTTCTTGCCTCATGTTGGAAAGAATTATAGACGAAAAGCTTTATATTTAGGTTATATGATACGTAAAATGATTAGAATTTATCTAGGTTATGATAATTATGATAATCGTGATTCATATATGAATAAGCGAATTGATAGTCCAGGAATTTTATTAAGTAATTTATTCAGACAATGTTATGGAAAAATGAGTAAAGAAATTAAAGGACTTATCGAACGTGAATTAAATTTATGGAGAGCTAATTACAATAATACAACTACAGATATTATTAATGATAATAATATTCATAGATATTTCAAACAATCTTTATTAGATTCATGGTTAAAATATTCATTATCAACAGGAAATTGGGGAATTAAAAGTATTGGAAGTTTCCAAAATATTCGTCAAGGTGTTTCGCAAGTTTTAAATAGAATGTCTTATGCTAGCACATTATCTCATTTGAGAAGAATTAGCACAGCTATGGAGAAAAATGGAAAATTAGTTCAACCTCGTAAATTAGATAATTCACAATTTAATATGATTTGCCCTGCTGAAACTCCTGAAGGTGCATCAGTTGGATTAGTTAAAAACTTAGCATTAAGCACTATTATTTCTATTTCAATGAGTAGCACACATATTAGACAGCTATTAGTTGAATTGGGAACAAATATTTATGATGATAGTTATTCATATATTATTGATAATCAGGAAAAATGGCATATTGAAACAGAAATTATTAAAAATGCACGTGAAAAGATTACTGAATATTTTAAAGAATTAGGAAATGCCAATAATGTCTATGTTCAAATTAACGGAGATATCATTGGTTATCATAATAATCCATTAGAATTATATCGAAAATTGAAACATTATAAAAGATGTGGAATTATTTATCCTATGACTTCAGTGTATTGGAATATTTTAAAGAGATGTATTTGTATTAGCACTGATGCTGGTAGAATGTATAGACCTTTATTAATTGTTGATTTTGATGAAACTACAAATAAATGTGAATTAAGATTAAATCGCATTTTAAGAGAAAAGAAATTAACATGGAAAGAATATATTAAGGGTAAATCATTTGATGATTTCATATGTCCTAATAACGTTGAAGACGAAGAAGGATTTATTGAATATTTAGATAGTAATGAATTAAATCATACATTGATTGCTATTAATTATTTAGATTTAACAAAAGGAATTAAGGGGAATGCAATGCCTCCTCGATATACTAATTGTGAAATTCATGCAAGTTTGATGAATGGTATTTTAGGAGTTAATATTCCTTTTAGCGACCATAATCAATCGCCAAGAAATTGTTATCAATGTTTAAATGAGAATGAATATGTGTTATTAAGTAATGGAAATTATAAATTAATCAAAAATATTATTATTGGAGATGAAATTATATGTTTTAATCCAATTACAAATATTACAAATAAATCAAAAGTTGTAAATAGATATCATCAGCAAACATCTAAACTTGTTTATACAATTGAAACAATTAGTGGTCGTGAAATAACAGCAACATATGACCATAAATTTATGACTTATTCGGATGGATGGGTTAGAGTATATAAACTAAATGATACTTTAAAATTAGGTATTAATTTAATGCCTGAATATATTTCAAATATTAATAAAGAAATTGTAACAATTGATATATCAAATACTTTATTAACATCATTAAATCTACCAATTCCATTTACGAATGATTATTATTATATGAGTATTATTAGTCGTTTAGCAGGTTATAGTATAAGTAATGAATATTTAAATGCGAATAGTATTGATAAAAATGAAATTGAAAAGGATATTAATATGCTTGGATTTACTGATTATACTTTATTTAGAGCATTTATTTATTCAATTATTATTAAAATTCCGGAATGGCTCATTAAATCGAGTGATTTAATTAAACGTGAATTTGTAGCTGGTTATTTGAGTAATTATGTTAATACAAATAACACAACTATCAATAATATTGTTAATACAATTTTAGAAGAATTTAATATTCCTCCGAATTGGAAAACATCGAATGAAACAATAATTAATTATTATAGAGTTATTGGTGTAAGATATAATAAACAATTATTAAATGAATATGCTACAATTAATGAATATGATTTATATAAAACATATTGTTTCAAAAGAAATATTGATATTAAAACATTTGATGAATTTTCAAATATGATATCTTTCAAAGGTGATTTATTATTTATTCAATTTCATAATAAATTTAATATTTCAAATAATATGATTGCTGATTTGGAAATTGCAAGTTCAGACCATAGTTTTATTGGTGGCAAAGATGGATTTGCGGTTAGTAATTGTGCAATGGGAAAACAAGCATTAGGAATATTTGCAAGTAATTTTACAAATAGAATTGATACAATGGCACATGTGATTAATTATCCACAAAAACCAATAGTATCAACAAAATTATCAAAATATACAAATAGTAATGAATTACCATCAGGAGTTAATGCTATCGTTGCAATTATGACACATTCAGGATTTAATCAGGAAGATAGTGTTATGATTAATAAGTCAGCATTGGACCGTGGATTATTTACAAGCACATATTATAAAGCATTTAGAGACCAATGTGCAAAAAATCATAGTTCGGGTGAAGAAGAAATATTTACAAATCCGATAGAAATGACAACTATTAAACCATCGTTTTCATATTCAAAATTAGATGCAGATGGATTTGTGCCAAAAAATACTTATATTGACGGAAATGATATATTGGTTGGTAAAGTTATGCCACGAAAACTTAATGGAAAAAATACATATCAGGATAATTCAACAGCTATGAAAGCAAATGATGATGGATATATTGATTATAATTATGTTGGAACAAATAGTGATGGTTATAAATTCTGTAAAATTAGAATTAGAAAAAATAGAAAACCAGAAGTTGGAGATAAAGTAGCTTCTCGGTCAGCACAAAAAGGAAGTATTGGAATGATATATGAACATCAAGATATGCCATTTACTAAAGATGGCATCGTTCCTGATATTATTATTAATCCTCATGCAATTCCATCTAGAATGACAATGGCGCAATTAATGGAATGTATCATGGGTAAAGTTAGTTGTTATTTAGGAGCAGAAGGAGATGCAACGCCATTTAATAGTTGTGGTGTTGAGAATATTGCATCATTATTAGAAAAGACCGGATTAGAAAAATATGGAAATGAGATTATGTATAATGGTAGAACAGGAGAACAGATTAAAACGGAAATATTCATTGGTCCAACTTATTATCAAAGATTAAAACATATGGTTGTTGATAAAATTCATTCTCGTGGTAGTAATGGTCCAATTGTAATGCTTACTCGTCAATGTTCGGAAGGTAGAGCGAGGGGTGGTGGATTACGTCTTGGAGAAATGGAGAGAGATTGCTTTATTGGTCATGGAACATCATCATTTCTAAAAGAAAAGATGCTGGATTGTGCGGATAATTATAGAGTATTCATATGTAAAGAATGCGGGATGATTGCGAATGTTAATCCGGATAAGAATATTTATAAATGTAATCATTGTAAGAATGCAACAAATATTGTTCAAATTCGAATTCCATATGCATTTAAATTATTAACTCAAGAATTATATACAATGAATGTAGTTATGAGATATAATTGTAATAATTAATTAATTTTAATATCTTTATATTCTTTATAAATAAATTTTGGCATTATACTGCCAATTTGAGATTTTTCAAATGCATCATTTAAATCAGTTCCTTGAAATAATAATTTTGATTGAGTAAATACAGGTTGTGTTAAATTATCTTGTCCTAATGATGTGCATATTGGAGGTTTATAACCATCGGGAACTATATAACTCATATTGCGTTTAACCGGGTCATATACTCTAACATATAATTCACTATTTTCAGGTAATTTATTAATTACCTCATTATCTATTGTTAATTTTTCTTCTATTTTTTCTTTTTTCTCTTCTTCCTTTTCTTCTTTATGAATATTTTCATAATTTTCAATACCTTTTAAATATTTATTTATTATGTCTAAATCAGTAGTATTAGATGAAATATCAGATTTTAAGGTTGATTTAACAATTTCATTAAAAACATTAGGAAAAGTAGTTTTAATAGTATTGACAACTTTATTATCTCCTAAACTTAAAATATCATTCTTAATTTCTTCAATTTCTTTTGTAAAATCTAAAATTTTATTATTAGATGTATTTATTTTATCTTGAGCTATTAATTTTAATTCTAATACATTGAAATGTTTATTAAATAAATGTAATAATACTTTTTTAGTTAAAACATAAGTTGATAAAACATCAACCTCAAATTTTGTATAATTAAATGATTCTAACATTGCAACAAACAAATATTCATTTAATTGTAAATGAATAAAACAATCTCTCAATACAAGCATCATTTTAACAGGTAATTCTTTTTTAATGATATTAGAATATATTGCCATTATTCTATTAATTAAATTTTTCTTAGCAATTGCACCTTCAATACCATTATTAACATGATTATCTTGTGTTTTTATTAATTTATCATATTCGGGAGAATTATATAAATATTCTTTTAAATTATTTGAAGATAAATATGAATATTTGGTCATTTCTTCAATTGTGGGTGGTCTTTGCAAAATAGATTTGGTTAATTCAATAACTTCATATTCATTTAATTCAACTTTTGTTTTAGGATTATAAGGAATTAAACTATCTGAAATGGGGTCATCAATAGTATCATAACCTTCAATTGTTAATCTACCTTTATAATTTTTAATATCATCCAAATCTTTTTGACTTACTGCGAAAGTTTCTTTAATGAAACTTGATTGAATTAACAATAATAATAAAAGTAATAATATTAATATTACTATAACTGAAATAATTACTCTCATTCTATTATTAATAAATAATTATAATAATAATGGTTTATAGAGGATATAATGAATTTTAAAAATTATTTTCAAGATTTAATTAAAATCGACCCTTCTTTCAGTTATCAGATGGGAAATAGAGATAAAATATCAATATCAACAATTACTGATAATTATAGTGATGAATATCTAAATAAAATATATAAATTGTTTTTAAAATATCAAAAAACTCATGATATTGAATTAAAATTTCAATTGAATGATTTTAAATTTTATTATAAATATAAAGTTTATCTATATTTCATTATTTGTTCACAAAATAATATTATAGTAGAATTTTTACATACTAATAATACAGAATATCCAAAAGAATATAAAAAAGAACGTTTGGAAATTTTTAATAAATGTATAAAATCAATAATAAAAAGATTAAAAGAAGGCTTAAAATTAAATATAACTATTCCATATTTTATTTGTGTAAAATTTATTAAACAAATAAAAGGTCTTAATAAAGAATTATATGAATTTGTGAAAAATCATTATCTTAAAAAATGCAGAAAAACTATAGGTCTTTTATATTTACCAAATGGAAAGAAAATATATAAAAAATTAATTGAAAATACTTTAGGTGGATTAAAAAAATCGCCCGAAGAAATACATAATTTAGGTTTATCTCTCATATCCAAATTAAAGAAAAATACAGACCCTAAGGATTTTTACACATCTAAGAAAAAACTATTTAAGGATTGTAAAAAGATAGCCTTATATATATATAATAATATACTTGAAAAATATTTTCATTATAAGCCAAATAAACCATTTACACTTAAAAGAGTTCCTGAAAATCTTGAAAGTTCAACATCTCTTGCTTATTATGACCCCGTAGTTGATATAGTTTATATTAATTTATCATATTATAAGGAATGTAATAAACATTCATTATATTCTTTATTGATGCATGAATGTTTACATCAATATCATTATCGATTTATGTGTCATTATAAATTACAAAAATATCAGATTTATGGATATGACAATTTAACTTTGATTGAAGGTTTTGCACATTATATGGAAACTTATTGTGAGGATTATGATGATAGTAATGATTATTCTATTTTAAGAAAATTGCGTTTAGTTGTTGATACAGGTATAAATTATTATGGATGGACTTATGAGAAATCATTAAAATATATGGAAAAATATTTACCAAATAGAAGAAATGATATTATAAATGAAATTGAGAGATATATTTGTATGCCAACACAGAGTTTATGTTATTATATAGGAAAACATGAAATAATTAGAATGAGAGATAAATTTTTAAAAGAAAAGAAAGGTTCAATAAAAGATTTTCATCATAAATTATTAATAAATGGAACTGTATCATTTTTAACTTTACATAAAATCTTTAATTAAAAAACTAGGTTTATCATCATCGGGATATAAATAAAGATGATATTTATTTTTTTTTAATAATAAAATTAAAATAATAATAATAAATAGATATTATCTTTATGGGTGATTTAAGTATAACTATTCCAGAAAGTAAAAACCCGGATTGGTTTAATAGTTTCATTGCTGCTATATTTTATAGTAAATATTCAAGAAAATTATTAAAAAAAGATGAAAGAAATAAAATTAAATCAGAAATTGAAAAAATATTTAATTTTACAAAAAAATTTAATGATGTCTTTAATGAATATATTAGAATTGCAGAACCAACCAATCAATTATCAAGTGCAAATGACCATAAAGTTAATTATTCTGATATAGAACAAAAATTTAAAGATATTTCATTTTATGATTATTTACTTACTAACAATAAACAATTAACTGCATTTATTTTACCAAAATTTTTAGAATTTATTAAGTCATCATGTATATCAGTTGAAAGATATGATGGTAAAAATTATATTGGTTTATATGATTATAGTGAAATTAAAAATGTAAATAGAACTTTATTAAATCTTTATCAAAAACCAGAAATATCATTAAAAGAAACAATAAAAATTAGTGATATTAAAAAAAAATATAATGAAGCAAAAGATTATATTTTAATAAATAAATGGGCTAATGATAAAAATACGCCTAAAATTTTAAATGATGTTTCAAAAATGAATCAAGATGGAGATGAAGATGGCATTGATAATAAATATAGATTATCAAGTGCTTATAAAAAAGATGGTGATTTAAATATAACTGATAATATTGATTTAGTAATTGAATATAATGGACATTATTATGATTTAGATTCATGTATAATAACAAATATTGATGATAATAAAAAATCACAATTAATAACTTGTTTAACTTATGGTGGTCCTGATAATGATAATGATAAGATTGACAACAGTTATATATATATTGGTAAAAACTGTCCTAAATTACATGAATATGATTGGTTAAATAATGATTTTTCAATATATCCAAAAAAACCATGTTATTTATATAATTCACATATTTTAGCTTTTGTAAATGATGATGACAAGAAAAATATATCAACATTTAATTTAAATAAAGGAAGTAATTATACTTTAATTTATGTTAAATTTAAAAATATAGATGATAAGAAAGCAGAAGAAAAACAAAAAGAATTAGATGAGCAAAAAGAATTAGAAGAAGAACAAAAAAAAGCAGATGAAGAAAAACAAAAAAAACAAGCAAAACAAAAAGAAGAAAGACAAAAAGAAGAAAAACTTTCCAAATTTAATGAATTAGAAAAAGAAACTAAACAACAAAAAGACATCATTACAAAATTACAACAAAAATTAAAAAATGCGAATGAAGAAGATATAAAAGCTATAAATGAAATTGAAAAAAAAATAAAATCACCAAAAAAAGATGAATATAATCAATTAAAAAGTTTATTAGTTGAATATATTAGTTTGTTAAGAGATGATGAAACAGAATTTAAAGATTATGATTATATAAAAAAAATATCTGAAATTGATGATGAAATAAAAAAATTTAATACAAAAAAAGAAGCATTTCAACAAAGACCAACAGGAAGTAGAGTTATACATGATAAACTAGATAATTTTTTAGATTATTATGATAATATTAGTTTATATTTGAATAAATATAAATATTATATAATTAATTTTTTAGCTCGTCAAAAAACAATTGAATTATTAAAAGATGAAATAAAATATTTACCAAATGATGAAAGAATATCGCAAATATTAGATGCAAAATTAAAAAAAATAGAAGACTTATTAATACCTACTGATGCTAAATTAAAGCAAATATTAGAAGCTATTTTTAAACTACCAAATGACGCAAAATTAAAAAAAATAGAAGATTTATTAACACCAACAGATGCTAAATTAAAGCAAATATTAGATGCTATAGAAAAACTGTCTAAAGATGATAAAATAAAAGTTATATTAGATGAAATAGCAAAAATACCAAATGAAGCAAAAATTAATGATTTATTTAAAGCTTTAATTAAAGATTTACCAAAAGCAGATAATACAAGAGAAATATTAGATGCCATTTCAAAGATGCCAAAAGAAGATAATAAGAAATTACTTCAAGATTTAAATGCAAAAATTGATGCTATGCAACAAGATTTATTATCTAAAATTCAAGAACAAAAATCAACAAATTCAAGAACAATTCAACCTGAAATTGCTGAATTAAGGAGACAATTACAATTAATGGGGGATATTCAAAAACAATTATCAGAAGCAACTAAAAATGACCATACAAAAATAATTGAAACTTTGAATTCAAAATTAGATGATATGCAACAAATATTAATAGATAAACTTCAGAATATGGAAATTAAGAAAAGTAGTAGTTCAAATGATAAAATAACTTTACAATCAGAAATAGCTTCCTTAAATCAACAATTAAAATTATTGGAGGATATACAAACAAAAATAGCACAGAGTGGAGAAAGAGATAATAAACAATTATTACAAGATATGCAACAAGAATTATTAAAATATTCTGAAAAAGATAATCAGAAAATAATATCAGGTGTTCAAGATTTATTGCGTTTATTTAATAAAGAAATAGTATTAAAACAAAATGAAAAAGACGTAATTGTTCATAAAGAACTCGAAAGAAATATTAAAGAACAATTAGTATTATTAAAAGATATTCAATCAAAATTAGAAAATGGAGATGGAAATAATAGTAATTGTAAGAATGAAAATAATTTATTAAAATTAGAAAATACAGAATTAAAACAGCAAATAGAAATATTAAAAGATATTCAATCAAAATGCAAGAGACAGCAACAAGATTATGAAAAATGCAATAAACATAATATGCTTCCTTATAAATATATTAAATTTAAGGAAGATGAATTATTAGCAGCTATAAAAGATAATTTTAAGGGTAAGGGAAAACAATCTGATAAGATAATAATAGAATTCATATTTAAATATTTTGAAAAAAATAATAAAGTAATGAATGTATATTTAATTGAGAAATATATGGGTGATATATATGATGTAATGAAAATTTTCAATAAAAAATATAATATTGATGATGTTGATATTAAACAATTTTATAGATTATTAGCATCAATTTCTATATATGCCAAATTTAATGAGGTTATTAAAAAAAATATTTATTAATAAATAGAAATGACAAATGATATATTAAAAATTCCTCAATATGATAGCACAGCTTGGTTCAATTCAATTATTATGGCTATAATTTATAGTAAATATTCGCGTGAATTATTATTAAAGACAAGAATATTATCAAAAAGAAAAGAACCATTAGCACAATTATTATATAAATTATTAAAAAGAGATAGTGATTTAAAGATTGATTTAAATAATTTTAAGATATTAAAACCAACTATAGAATTATTTAAATCTTTACATTTAGATACATCAATATATGATTATATTTATAAATATTCATGGAATTCATGGATGTTTATAATTCATTTTTTCAGATATATTAATATGTCATATTTATCATTAGATTATTATAAACATAATTTATATTTTGGAATAAGAAATAATTTTAATTTATCTACTCAAAATGATAGTATTGTATATAATTCATATGAACCTTTTGCAAATGCTTATGCAGATAAAGCCTATAATTTTTTTATTAAAGGAAATCCAAATCCAAATTATATATGCGTAAATGTATGGGGTTCAGAAACATATAATGATGCTTATGTAAGATTTTTAAATATAGCTTTGTCAAAAGATAATCTAGATGCAAAATTAAATTTAGATTCTCATAAATCAATCAAATATGAGGGACTTAAGGAACTAAAAGATGAAATTATATATAATAATTATTTATATAAATTGGATTCAATAATTTTAGATGATTATAAACAAGTTGGAAATAATTCTGACTTTGGTTATAATAATAGATATGGAATGGTTGGTATAACCAATGAGAATAATGTAAGAAATATTTATAATGCACAAAGACGAACAATAACTGATGATGAATATAATTTAATTTATTTAAATGCTAATAAAATATTACCATGCGAATATATGGAATTTAAATGGGACCAATCAAATCAACGTAAAAAGATATTAGTTAGTAAAGCTATGTGTAATGATAGAGTAAGAACAATGTCAGATGGAAATGAATATGACATTTATTATTTTTCAAGAGGAATAAGAACATTAATTTATGTTAAACAAGAAAAAATAGAAAAATCAAAATCAAAATCATCAGAATTGAAGAAAAAGAAAGCAATGAAGGAAGATAATGATAAAAATAAAATGGAAAGAAGACAAAATAAGAAAGAATTAAAGGATTTGAAAATAGAAAAGCAGGAATTGAAGGATAAAATTAATGCGATTAATTTAAAGATTGAGAGGAAAAAAATAGAGATACTAAAAATAAAAACAATTAAATAAATAGAAACAGTTAAAAGGAAAATAACAATGAGTATTAAATATAAAAAAATAAATTGGTTAAATGTAATATTATCAAGTATTTTATATAGTGATAATTCTAAAAAAAAATTATTAAATTCCAAAAATGAGTTATATTTATTTTTAAATAATAATTTTAAATTAACTATAACTGAATGTAAAAAAATAATAAAATCTTTTATGAACTATTATTTATTTTTGCCAAAATTTATTAAAGATTTAGATATGTCATATATAACTTTAGATTATTATAATAATAATTATTATGTTAATATATCTGAAAATAATAATTATAATGAATTTGATAAATATAAAAAAAATGTTGAAAAATTAGAATTTGGAAGTAATCCTGATTATCTTATTATAAATATTTGGTCGGGAACTTATCAACAATCATTTTATGCAAAAAAAATTGCTTATATATCCAAATATATGCCAAAATTAGCTGCATTATTAACTTTAAGCAATTATAAAATAAAAGTTCATGATTTATCTAATTATAAAGATGAAATAACCTTTAATAATGATACCTATAAATTAGATTCATGTATATTAGAAAATGAAAAAGGAATAATGACGGGTATCAGATATAATAATAGTAATTATATATATGCAATTAATTATGGTTCATCGACCAAAGCTAAATTTATAAAACATGATTGGAATATTGTAAATAAAAATGGTTATAAAACATTAATTTATATTAAAAGTTCAAATAATATTAAAAGTCAAAAACTAAATCAAAAAATAAATGATGAAATTATTAATAATTATAATAAAATAATTAAAAAATTATCAATTAAATCTAATAAATATTATATCAAATTAATTAAAGAAGATTTAAAAAAAGTAGAAACAAAAGAAGAATATAAAGAACTTAAAAATATTTATAAATATTTACGCGAAGCAGGAGTTATCAAAAAGACGAAGGAAGGAGTTATCAAAAAGACGAAGGAAGGAGTTATCAAGACGACGAAAGAAGGAGTTATCAAGACGACGAAAGAGGGAGTTATCAAGACGACGAAAGAAGGAGTTATCAAGACGACGAAGGAAGATTATATAAAATTAATTAAAAAACAATATCCTTATTATGTTTATTTGAATAAATATAAATTGGAGGAATTAAAGGAAATTCATAATAGAGTTTGTAATAATATATTTATTACTTATGATAATAATAGCTGTTATATAGATAGTTTATTTGTATCATTATTTAATACAAAGAATGATATTATTAAAAAAATAATATTGAAATCGCCGCTAAAATATTATGATAAATGTCCAAAATTATTAGATTATGGAAGTGATATAAGGGATGAATTATTAAAAATTTATGATAAGATATCATTACAAAAAAAGAATTCGCAAATTGACAAATGTACTAATTTTAGATTATTATTACAAAGATATTATAATGCTTATAAAAAATATGTTAACGAAAAATATGATAAAATTGAATGGACTAAAACGCAAAATGATTATGCAGATATTTTATCATTTTTAGCGATAATATTTGATATTCCAAATACATTAAAATGTAAATTTAATGATAGAATTGAATTAAAATATTTTGTTGATTTATTCCCGTTGGATGAATTATTAATAACTGATAAAGTGTATATTAAAGATTTTTATCCTAAATATGAAAAAACATTTGAATCTTTAAATGAAAATGGAGTTATAGAATATTTTACAAAAAAGGTTGAATATATTGAAACACCGTTTTTATTTATTTTATTTAATAGATTATTATTATCAGAAAAAATTAAAACAAAAATAATACCAAGCTTAAAAATAAAATTAACTCAAAATAAATATAATTTATATTTAAATTCAATTATGATTCATCATGGTGAACTTGGCGCTGGAGGACATTATACATGTTTATATGAATGTAAAGGTATTTGGTATGAATATGATGATTTAAATATTAATAATCAAACAATAATTGGAAAATTCGATGATATAATTAAAAACGAGTATTATATAGAAAATATTTCAGGATTATTTTATTCTTAAAATATAAAAGATAATTAATTATAATGGCTGCTAACGATAAATTTAAAGAAGAAGACCCAGAGATTATTAATTTATTTAAACAACTAGAAAAACTAGAAAAACTAGAAAAAGAAGAAATAAAGGATAAAACAAGTGATTTTACTAATATTAAAACAATTATTGATACCTTAAAAAATAAATATATTGAAAAAATAATAACATTTAAAATAGGATATGAAAAAAAAGATTTAGAAAAAAATTCAATAACAAAATTACAAGAAATATATATAAATTATAAAGAATATAAAGAATATAATGATGGTAATGATAAATGTATACTTATTAGAATAATAGAAAAAACTATCAATCAAAAAATTAAAAATAAAAGTTTATTTTTAATTTTATTTGTTGCTATTTTTAATAAAAAAAATTATATTTTAAATAAATTATTTAATGAACAATATTTTAAACAAAGTAAAACACCTACGATTAATAATATTATCATAAAATTAAATGAATTTATAAAAATGTTTAATATTATTAATAATAAAGAAGATACTTTATCTAATCAACAAGACTATAATTTGTTTATAGATAATACTTTACAATTTTGTAATTTATTATTAACCCAAGAAAATAACATATATTTATATAAAATACAAAAATATATAGAATTTGATAATTATGAAACAAATTTTTATTATTTTCTAAATTTAATTCAAGATAAATTAATAGAATTTCCAAAAAATATATGTGATACTAATAGTAATAAATATAATAATAAATATAATAATAAACTATTTTATAATATTTCTTATGATGAAAAAGAATTAAATATAAAAGCTTTAAATACTGATACCAAATTAAAATTAAATGTTTTATTAGAAGATAATACTTCTGAAGTTATCATAAAGAAAATTCCATTAATATTTATAAATATTAATAAAAAATATAAAGCAAATAACCCAATAAAAATTTTTTTAAATACTATTTATCAACTATATGAAGACTTCATTAAATTTTTTGATACTATTGATATAGCTACTATAAATAATAAAATTTTATTATCAAATATAGATAATATTATCACGTATATTAAGTTATTAAGTAAAATATTCATTAACAATAATAGGGAAGGCAATAAAGTTTTTTTTAATGATATTTATGAGAGTATTATAACAAAAGCAGCAGATAATATAACTGCCAACAAAAATGATACTTTAATAAATTCTTTTACAACATATTGGTTCAACTTTTTAGAAAAGATGAAATCATTGTTAGATGATATTGATAATAGACTAATATGTTTAGTCTCAGTAAAAGAATACTTAAATAGTTTGAATAATGATAATTTATTTAAAAATATTGTTTCTAATGTAATATCAGAGACTTATAACGAGTATGACAAATCAAATTATATTGATAATCTTAAAACATTTATTGGTCAATTAAAAAAGGATAATGAAGAATTTAAGAAATATATTGATGATGTAGAAAAAATAATTGATGATGATATATCAGATGGTCTTAATTCATTTCAACAATTTACAAATGATGAACTTGAAAAATTAAAACTAGATATTAAACCTGAAAAAGTTAGTTTTGGTCAAACATTAGAAATAGGTGATAATGTATTATATTTAAATTCAATAGTAATTAAACATCAAATAGGAATAAATTATACTAATTATATATATGCATGTATATATGAATGTAGTGGTAAATGGTATTATTTTGATACTAACTCTAAACCTAATTTTAAAGCATTAGGTAATTTTGCTGAAATGTATAAATGGATAGGACCTACAGATAGCACAAAAACAGAAGAATATGTGCAAAAAAATGTTGTAGGATTATTTTATACTTAAAAAATAATGAATAAAACAGTTGATTTATTATATGATAATATCAATAATGGTTATTTGGCAATATTGGATAAATCAGTTATAAATGATTATTTTGGAAATCAGATTAATGAGGAAAATAATGATATTATATATGGAGTATATGAAAGTTTAATAGTATTAAAAGGTATTTCAAAAAATTTGATAGAGAATTGTTATTTAACAAATAGATTAGATGAATTGATTTATAAAAAACATATTCATGTTAAAACGGATTATTATAATTTATTTATAAAAAATAAAATTAAAATTGGTGCTACATTTTTTTATGATAATAAAACAACTCCAATAAATATTTATGATGATAATCACTGTCCTTCATGTTATGCTAATAATTATTTAGAATTAACATCATATGAATGTTATAAATGTTTAAATTCTATATGTAAATTATGTAGTTATTATGATGATAAATTGAATATCTATAATTGTCATAAATGTGAAAATCCAAATTTAGAAATAGTAATAAATAAGAAGCTTACTGAATGTAAAAAAATAGATAAGCTTAAATTTAATAAAGAAGGTAATATTTCTTTTGATGATATAAAAGAATTATTAAGAAGACAAAAATTTAGATGTTATATATGCAATGATATGATAATGACATCAAATTGGCTTTCTGAATGCTTATATCAAATATCATTAAATAAAATAAATATAACATTGCCAAGTAATAGAGATAATGTGCTTATTTCTTGTTATTACTGTAATAATGATGAGGAAAACTCAAGAAGCAAAATAAAAATATGTAAAAATAAATGTCATCATAATAATAAAATAATTATTAGTAATAAAAATAATATTCCAGAAACTTTAATTACATCCCTAAAACTCATTTAAAGAAATCTTAAAATTATCCTTAAATATCTTTTTTGATTAAATTGGATAATAATTCATATTCTTTATTTAATTTAACATATTTATTATTATCATTGCCAAGATAAATAATTCTTTTAATAACTTTTTTATTATTAATTATATCAACTTTAACTCCTGTTGATTTATATTTAATTTCTTTTTTTATTTCTTTAGGTTCTTTAGATTTCTTTTTAATTTCTTTAGGTTCTCCTTTAATTAAATTAGATACTAATTCATATTCTTTATTTAATTTAACATAGTTATTATTATCATTACCAAGATAAATAATTCTCTTAATAACCTTTCCATTATTATTTATATCAACTTTAACTCCTGTTGATTTATATTTAAGTTCTTTAGTTTTCTTTTTAGGTTCTTTTGGTTCATCATTAGTTTTCTTAGTTTTCTTTTTAGGTTCTTTAGGTTCATCATTAGTTTTCTTAGTTTTATTTTTAGGGTCTTTAGGTTCATCATTAGTTTTCTTAGTTTTATTTTTAGGGTCTTTAGGTTCATCATTAGTTTTCTTAGATTTCTTTTTAGGTTCATCATTAGATTTCTTTTTAGGTTCTTCTTTAGGGACTTCATCAGTAATTTTTATATATCCATAAATTAAATTAAATAGATTATTAAAACATAATTTATCTTCGTTTATAATATTTTTATTTAAATTTTGTGCATTTATATTAGTTAATTTATGAAAACATTTTTGCATTGAAAATAAACATATATTTTCGATTTGTTTATAATCTTTTTCTATTAAATATTGGTCAGCATTATAAATATCATTTATCCATTTTTTTTGAATAAATGGACATGGGATTTCAATATTAGTAGAATCGCATTTTATATGTGATGTAGTAAATGATGAATCATGATAATATTGAGTTCCGTTATAATGAATACCTGATATACAATGACCGCAACTTTCGCAAGTATTATATGGGTCTGTTGAATGTAAAATAAAATCTAATTTATATTTTGAATTATTATATATAATAATATTTTTATCAACTTTTATGATAGTTTTTTTATTTACTTCAGTATAATTTCCTTCAGGTTTAAATTCTTTTTTATGTATAAATATAATATCGGGTGAATTTATAGATTTTTCAGGTTCATATTCAATATTATTTTGTCTATAATAACTAGACGCATGTATATAATCATATAAATATAATGTAGTAATATTAAAAATATTATATAAAGAATTAATTATAAAAAAACCATAAGTTATATTAGCACCAACAGGAATATGATATTTTTTAATAATATCATTTGTTAATAATTTATTTTTATTAATTTCTTTTCTATTTGGATTTATTTGTATTTTATCATTTAAAGATTTATAATAAAAAATATTAGTTCCTATATATTTATTTAAACTATCTTTTAATTCTTTATTTTTTTTGAGTTCATAATATTTCAAAAAAATATAATCCATGATACGTTCTTTTAGATATGTAAAATTGATACAATCGTCTTTTATTTCATCTCCATATTTTTTATAATTAAGAGTTATATTCTTAATGATATAATCAATAGTTTCAATAAATAATATATTTGATTTATGAGGGGTTGAAGATATTAATTTATTTTTCATAACATCATTGCCAATTTTAGTTAAAATTAATTTTTTACTTAAATCACTATAACAAAAAGCGGTTAATATTGAAATATACCAGCAATTACCCATATATTGAGGAATAGTGATATATTCATTTTTATAATTATTAGAAATAGGAAGTCTATAAATTTGTTGTAGTAAATCAATATATTTTAAAATAATAGAACAATAAATATTTTTGGTATAATGTGGAAATTTATTAATAATATTATCTAACTTGATTGAAATAATATTATAGATTTTTAAGTTATTAGTTTCATCAATTCTTTTATTTTCCGTAAATTTTTCTATAAAATCATTTATAATAATTAAATAATAAGTTTTTTCAAATTTTACTTTTTTATTTTTTTTATATGTTTCATAAATATAATAAATATAATGATAATATGAAAATATTAATAATATAATTTTATAAATAAAAAATAGACAATAATGATTTATTAATAAGTTTGTATGTTTTATTTTAGCATAAACTTCCAAAATTTTTTCAAAATAATTTTTCGTAATATTATTAATAATAAGTTTATTTATAATAATATCAAATTCATCATTTGATTTTCCTGATTTCATATGATGTAAATATTTATCAACAATAAAAACGCCAATATCAATATTATTATTAATATCAATACTATCTAAATAATTATAAAAATCATTGAATAATTTAATAATAAATTTATTCTTATCATTGTCTGGTATTTTATCAAACGTATCCATTTTTAGAAATGAATCATATTTATTATAATTAGTAAAAAAATTATCATTAATAGTCATTTAATATAATAAGAAGAAAAATAAAAAAATTTTAATTAATTAATATATTTTTAGCAATTTCATTTATATTAGGAACATTATTAATCATTTCATCAACATCAAAATTTACGAATGATTTATAAACTCTATTAAATATATAATTAAATACATTAACATTATATGCATTAAAATAGGGATAATAATATAAATTATTATTTCCACCACCACATAAATTTGCATGTGAATTGCACATATTATTATAATAATTGGTCATTAAATTATTAATATTAACATAATAATTTTTGTTTAGATTATATAATAATTTATGATTTTTATAATCTTTTTCATTAGTTGCAATAAAACTATGTTCAAAATTAAAATCATTATCCTTCTCATTATCATTGTAATAATGATTAATATTTTTCATATTAAAATGATATTTTAAATTTTCAATAAAATTATATTTATTATAAGTATTATTAAATTCTAAATATTTATTATATAAATAATCATAATATTCTGTTTTATTCATATGTAATTCATTATAATTTTCATCATAATAAATATTATTAGCATTACTTAAATCATAAAATAATAGTAATGATACAAATATTAAATTTCGAATACACATATTTAATAAAAAATTATAAATATAATAATCATTTTTTATAATAATATTTATTTTTTTTATTATATTTAAAATTTGATAATGGTTCATATTTTTTATTGAATTTAATATATTTATTTTTATTATCATTATTATGAATATAAATAGTTCTTTCAATAATATTTTTATTATCGTTCATAATATTAACTTTCTTATGAGTTGATTTATAATTATTTTTAGAACCACCAGGCATTCCAGCTTCTTCATCAGAAATTTTAACATATGCACAAATTATATTTTCATTTTTATTGAAATACATGCTTTCGTCAGATATAAAATCCCTTTCAATATTATAACCTGTTATATCAGCATTTCTTAAAAAACATTTATTAATTGTAAAATATTTTGTATCAGTTACATTCCAATCTTGTTGAATTAATGAACACGGAATTCTTATTTCATCATTTTCTATTGTATCGCAATGACCTTTACAATCTATTTGTTTTTCAGCATATTTTGAATCATAATAATATTTTTTTTTGTCATATCTTATTCCACATATACAATGACCACATCCATGTTTAATACTACATACATCATGTCGATTAGTTGAATATATAACATAATCTAATTTATATTTATTTTTATTATATTCAATAATTTCTTCACTATCTATTTTTTTTGTATTTATGTTTTGTATAAATGTACTATTATTAGTTAAAAAATTAATATCATCATTGATTTTTCCATTTAATATATTATCTTTAAAGTTATCATTATTATTAGCTATTTTATTTATAAAAATTATATCTGGTGATGTATCTATTGATGTATCTATTGATGTATCTATTGATGTATCTATTGATGTATCTATTGATGTATCTATTGATGTATCTATTGATGTATCTATTGATGTATCTATTGATATATATTGATATCTTGAACGTTCATAATATATTGATTTATAATGAAATAAAAATACTGTTTTTATTCCTAAAATTTTATATAAAGAATTTAATATTAAATAACCTGTATCCTGAATACCTAGTAAGTTGGGATTTAATTCTAATTTTTCATCAAGAAAATCTTGAGTTATAGGAATTTGTATACTTTTTATCATATCATTAAAACTTAATTCATAACTATCAGTCTTACATATTAATTCATTTATTATATCTGTAAAATAAAATTCATCATTATCAATAAAATCTGAATTAAATGCGTCAATAACAGATTTACGGTCACTCTTTTTTAAGTGTTCTTTCTTTGGTGTATTTATTTCTTCTGTTATGTTATAATCTATCATTTTTTGAAGTCTTGTTTCCTCAAGTTTAACTGTTAAATATTCTATTAAATTATATTTAAAATATTTAAATAAACAACATTTATCTGTTAAACTAGTATCATATGTTGCATGAGTTGATGTAATATTTTTAATTATATATATTATTATATTAGTAAAAATATCATTTGAATTTGATGGTTTTTCTATACTTTGTAAATTTTTAGATTGAATTAATTTTTTACTAAAATCACTATAGCATATACATGTTAACATTGCAATATACCAACATATACCTTTATATTGTGCAATAGTTATATAACTTGTATCTTTGCTACTATCTAATGAAATATTATTAATTTCAATTAATAATGAAATAATAGTTCTATTAAAATCATCACATAATTTCTCTAAATATTTTTCTTTGTCTATTAATTCATTATATTTATTTGCAAAATCTTTTATAGACGTAAATGATATTAATTGAATTGGTTTTTTAAATAATTTTAAATTAAAATTAATACATATATATTTATAAATAATTTTCAATACTTGTTCTACTTGTTCTACATTTTTATCATCAGAAAATGATGATAAAAACCTATTAATATCTCTTTCATACATAATTATTTCTAGCAATTGTTCTTTATTTGCAGTTGAGTTATCTTTTTTTTGCAGGTCTTTTGAAATCACAAAATTTAAGCTAATTATTATATTAAATAAATATTCAATATATTTATTTAACGTTACTTGATTTTCTTCATATTGACATTGTTTAATATAATTTTTTATAGAAGTGATATATATATAATATGAATATGCAATAATTATAGATTTATTAAGACAATAAATAAAATAATAGATAAGCATTTTATTTGAGTTTATAAATTCTGATTTTAATTTTGATTTTAATAATTTAACTAAACTTGCTGTAATTACAATAATTTTATCTGTTATTAAAGTATAATCTTTATCTTTATTTGCATCATTATTATAAAATATTATTAAATCATTAATATAATGATAATTATTATTAATATTAATTTTATTTAAATACTCATTAAAGTTATTTATAATCATTAATAACTTTTCTTGTATTTGTGGTTGACTTGCATCAGCTTGAATTTGTGATATTTCTCTAATTAATGCAGTATTATTAAAGTTATCTATAAAACTAGTTTCCATTATACTTTCTAAATATAAAAAAATATTTAAAGAAATCTTGAAATAATCCTTAAATCAATTTAAATTAAAAATTGAATATTATTGATAATTAATTTTAAATAATTAAAATAATAATGGATGATATATTATATTTGCTTCATTGCACACCAAAAGAAACTTATGAAAAATGGGATGTATTAGAACCATCTGAAATGGATGTTAATCAATATCCAGGAGTTTATTTTTCATTGATAACAAAAAATAATTTATTAAATGAAACATTATATTATTCTAAATATATGTTAATATTTTCAAAAAAATTATTAAAACAACAAAATTATCATGTAAATATTCAAGATTATAATGGACATATCAATGAAGAAAATACATATTATCCATGGAATTTAGATAAAGCAATAGAAGCTATTAAGTCTGATAAATATAAAAGAATTAATGAGGTAGTATTTCATGATTCAATACCAATGAAATATTTATGCGCTGCAATAATTCCATATAAAAATTCATATACAATTTTATCAAATAATGAAACATTAACTTCAAATTATTTATTACCTAATTTTCCTATTTTTAATGATGAAGACCCTGATATGACAAAAATGCCATTTTATTGTTATCCATATGAAATGAATTATTCAGGTGCAGACCCGTTTAAAATTAGTTCAGACAAATTTTATATTAAAATGGGTAAGATGTGTAATGTTAATACAAATCAAAAAAAAGAAAAAATAATTGAAGAAATAAGAAAGAAAATACCATTATTTGTGAATAATAGAAAGTTATTAAATCTTGATGAATTTAAGATTGATAACTGATTAAATAACAATTATTTGATTTTAAAATAGGGTCTAAATCATTAATAAGACCTACGTTATTATCATCATAATAATAAAAATCATTTTCATTTTTGCAAATAGCATTATAATGACCGCCTTCTAACATACCATGATGAAAACCAATTCCATGTAAATTATAAGTTTTATGATATATCAATTGTTTATCTATATCTATTTTTTCTAAATTCTTTTTAATTATTTCTTTAAATCGGTTTAAAGAAATAAAAAGAACTTCGGGATATTTCCATATAATGGAAGTTTTATTATAAGTGCAATTATTATTACATTTATCGCATTTCCATTGGTCTTTAGACCTTGTTTCACTTGTGAAATGATTTAATAATAATTTAGAGATTGATGAGTTTTCGGAAATATCAAGAGCTATATAAATAAATGGTTCAAAATTTCTATTAATATTACCACATCCAAAACATTCAATTGTATTGAGATATGAACCTTGCAATAATTCATAAACTTTACTATTTTTAAAATTATTATGACAAGCTATTTTATAATTATGTTCTTCAAAAATATTATTATATGATTTATTTATTTGCATATCATAACATGTTTCATCGTGTATTTTTTGTATTAAATATAGATATAATTCGCAAATGTCAATTTGTTCAAATTTATTAAAAATACCATTAAAAATTATATAAAAATTATTTATAAATCTATTTGGACTTACTGACTGATTATTACTCAAACATTTAAATAAATCTTTCAATTCATATGTAATTGTTCCTTCCTTTGTATCCGAATGTAAAATAATTTCCTTAAATCGATTTAATCTAAATAAAATCTGAATTAAACTATTTATTGCACAAGTAGAACCTAAATTACTTAAACCTTCCATAATTTAAGTTTTATATATTTATATTTATTTATTTATTTATGTATATTTATTTATCTGATTTTAAATCGTTCATATGATAAAGTAGATGCTGAATTGATTTGTATATCCGACTCTTGATTTATTGTATTATAGTATGGTAATTTATCATGTATATAAATATTTAATTTATTTATTAATGCTAATTCTGATAAATGATGGTCTATTTGTTGATTAATAGGAAATAATTTACCATTTTCTATTATTTTTTTACATGCATTAATATTAATTATATAGGCATGTAAAAGAAAAAACCTTTTAACCTTGAATAAATTTCTATTATTTTTAAGAGGTTCTTTTAGATAACAAAAATCAGGATTTATTAATAAATAAATATCCCAATCATTAGGAAGTAATCTTAATCTTTTATTTAAATCAAAGTAATTAATATTTGATACTTTTGCATCATCTTCAAAAATAAGTGCGTTTTGTTTATTACTTTTAATTATTTCATTCCAAACATTAATATGAGTTAAATAACATCCAATAGCACCATATGATGATAATTCATAATGATATTTGCGAATTATATTATATTTATAAAAATCATGTAATGTTTTTTTAGCTTCAGTTCCAACAATAGTATTAATATATTCTTTATTTAATTCATTTCCATTAATTGCATCAATAATTTTATAATTATGAATTAATTTATAATTTTTTTTAAAAAGTTCTAATCGTTCAGGACGTTTTTTTAAATTGATAACATAAATTTCATTGATATTATCATTCATAAAATTCATTACAAACAAATAAATAAATAAATTAACAAAAATTATAATTACAACTAATATAAAAAATAAAATTATATTAATCATTATTTAATAAATACTTACAATATAATTTAATTTTTCCATTTATGTCCACAAATAATACAATTATAGAATTGTGTAATAGCTTCATCACCGCTTCTCGTTTGCAATTCATAATATGAAATTTTATTATTTTTACATTTGCCACATTTAATGGTATCTGTCATAGAAACTTGTTTAATTTCATACGCAGCTTTAAATTTCAATTTCTGTTTTTCAATAATAACTTTCCATTTCTCAGGAAACATATCTTCACATGACATATAAGGAAGTTTATGAGGTAAGAATTCGCCATTTTTCAATCTTTCCAATAATAAATCATTTTTAATATAAGATGTTTTATCTAAATTTGAATAAATAGACCTTGCAATATTAATATAACTATCAGTAAATAAATCACTTGCCCAAGATAAAGGAATTTTTAAAGAATTTGCATAATCAATTGTTGAATTAAAAACGCCAATTTCTAAGTCTCCTGCCTCAATTGGTGATAGATTAATATCATTGATAAGTAAATCTTTAAATTTATTGCGAATATCATGTTTATTATTAGTATTCGAAGTAGACATTATATTTTATTATGATAATATCGATATTAAATGATATTATCATTTTTTTATATAGTTAGGAAAATTAAAAAAAAATGATTATTTTTATTTAAAGATTAATCAAGAAAGAAATATAAATTAAAATGAGTTTTCCAATTCTACCGAAAAGCGTCGATGTATCAAAACTTAGATATTCTGAAGTTAAAACATTGCCATCGGGTTCTAAAAGTATTTATGTTAATTATGGAACGCAAAAATTGAGAATTCAAACTCCGGTTATGCATATGCCGTATGGTATTGGTGAAGGATTTGAAGATAAAACAAAAAGTCAGGAAGTCAAGAAAATGGCTGATAAGAAATATGATTTAACTCTATCATTCAAAGGTGCTGATGAAAATCCTAAAATTCAAACTTTTCTTGATAAGATGCGTGAAATTGAAACTGAGATTATTGACAAAGCATTTGAAAATCGTGAGCCGTGGTTCAAAGATGATTATGATGGCAATAAAGCATTCGTTGCACGTATGTTTTCGCCGATGATTAAATTGGACAAGGACCAAAAAACTGGCAAAGTTGTAGGAAAATATCCACCAACACTGAGAGTTAAAGTTCCATATGATGGCATCAATGATAAATTTAATTTCGATGCTTTCGACATGGAAAATAATGATATTGTATTTGCTGATATTATTGCTAAACTCAAGGGGGGCAAAACTCAATTGATTATTGAATTAACTGGCATTTGGATGGCTGGTGGAAAATATGGATGCACATGGAAAGTTATTTCAGGTAAATTTCAATCTGCACAAAATAATAAAATGACATTCATCGTCGATAGTGATACTGAGAAAGCCGCAAATGATGACGAAGAAGAGGAGGAGGAAGAAGATGAAAATGAAGACGTCGCATCAACTGCTGAAGGATTATCAAATGTCAAAGTCGCAAATAGTGATGATGAAAATAATGAAAATTCAGAAGTTGCCGAAGATGCTAAGGAGGAACAACCAAAGGTTGCAGCAGCTGCAGCTCGCGGTCGTAAGACTGCTGCTAAAAAATAAATAAGATAGCAGCAATTATAAATGCCATAATGAACCTTGCCAAAATGGAAGGTTCATTTTTGTCATTTATTAATACAATACTATTATTAAATATCATATTCAATATTTTAAACGCAGTATTATTTGATAATAATAAATATAATACAAAAGCATAAATTGCTGTTTTAATTTTCATTGCATATAAAAATTCAGGTAATTCTTTTTTATTTTCTTTTTCTTTATTTTTATTCATTATTCATTATATTAATGAAATATAATATATCTACTGAATTGAATAGATTATTAATATTATTTGTAATTGTTTCTTCATTTATAATTGATTCTCTTGTATTTATGGGAATGGGAATTGTAATAATATTTGGTGTTTCAATATCAACCATCCATTCTGGAATATTATTATAAAAATCATCACTGTATAAAGAGATTGATTTTATAAAATTACAACATAATATAAAATTATCATTTCCATTCTCAAATAATTTAATAGTTTCTCTTGCAAAATCATAGAAAATATTATTATCAGTAATATTAATAAAATAATTTTGAATATCTTGATAATCTCTTGAAACTAATTTAAATGTTTTTATAATATTTTTAATTTGTTTAGATGTTAATTTTAATAGCCATTTTGTATCATTATAAAAACCTATTTTTTCTATAATCTGAGATACATCTGTAAAAGCTTGATGAATAGAATTCCATTCATATTTATTTAATGTATTTTTTTTATTTAATTTGAAATATTTAATAAAATAATTAAGATTTCTTATTGTTGATTCTGTAATTTCTTGTTTTGTGTATGGATTCCAACTTCCATTTGTATCTATAAAATATTTTAATTCAGTTGCTATAAAAAAATAATTAGTTTCTTTATCACTATATATAAATAATTCATTTTTGTCCAACTCTTTTATATTATCTAATGTAAATGGGTCTTCATCATTATTTAATATAATATCCGGGTGATATTTATGTTTTTTAATGATTTTATTTATAAAACATCTATAAATAATTTTATAATTATAATAATTATTTTTTTCAATATTATAAGTTCTCAAATTTAATAAATATATCTTATGAATTAAATTATCATTTTTAGTGGGTTCATCATATTCATCGTATTTTTTAAACATATCTCGTAAATAATATAAATTCGAATATAATGTTTTAAGACATGCCTTAAACATAAATTCTTTTGTATAAATTTTATCATTATTATAAATATATTTAAAGATATTATACAATTCGTTTATATTGATTTCATTTCTACCAATTGCATTATCGATAATTTCATATATAACATTATAATTATTTGAATGAATACCACAATATTTATCAATTTTTGCATTAAAATTACATAGACAACATGAATTATGTTTTCTATATATACAACTAATTGACATTTATTATTATTAACTATTAATATTATTATTAAATAAATTCTTGAATTAAAATTCCTGCGTTTGTATAACTATAATAATCATAATATTTACCATCCATTTCAATATATTTTATTCCATTCTTCATTATCGCTCTTCCTTTTCCTCTTTTTGCAACCTGTAAATTGCGATGTTTCATTATCTTATAATCACTATTAATATCAGTTGTATATGAAAAATCATTTTTATTAACTCCCAATGCCCATGCATAACATTTAAATGTATTTTGTAATGGTTTGTTTTGTTTTGAATTTATTACACAATCAAATGAAGCACTTTTCATCATATTTAAAAATTTATCAATTATTTGTTTCTTTTTAGTTGCTGTTTCCAATATATGTTCATCAGTTGATAATCCTTTATCATTTCTTTCAATATTAAAATCACTTTCTGTTTGTTCTTTTGTTAATTTCATTATATAACTAAATACTTGAACTGTTCTATCCTTTTTAGGTAATGCTTCATGAGAACATGAACGAATTGCACGTCCAATAACTTGTTCTATACGAACATTATTCCAAAATGGCTCAACTAATAAAACACGTCTTACATTTTTAAGAGAAATACCTTCTGCACCACTTTGAGTAATACAAAATATTTTAACTAATTTTCCATATAATTGTTCAGCATCTTTTGGCAATGCTTTACGCATTTCATTTGTAATATTTTTAAAATCATTATTAAATAAATTCATTAATAATTTTGTTTTATCTTTATCTTGGTCAAAAATAACATATCTCTTATTATCATATTTTTCATTAAATATATCACTTTCCGTAAAATAATATTCATTTTCTATCTTCTTTAATGATATTTGTTTAAAACCTTGGCGATTTAATACCTCTGATAATATCCCTAAACCTTCAACCGTTCTGAATGATGAATATATTAATACTGACCCAGGCGATTCATTTACATCCGTTATTATTTGAGCAAATTTAGGACTATAATGTTTCCTTAAATTATCAATATCTAATGCATCACTTTTAATCAATTTATCCATCATTGATTTCATCTGAGCATTATATTCATCAATTACATTATTTACAGGTATTATCTTTTCTTCCTTCTTTTTCTTAATAACTACTTTAGGAGTTTTAGGCGTTTTCTTCTTCTTTGGTGGTGATATATCATCATTTTTATCATCCGATAATTTTGGTGATGGTTTCTTCTTTGGTATTTTAACATCATCTTTAACTACTTTCGGAGTTTTTGGTGTTTTCTTTTTCTTTGGTGGTGATATATCATCATTTTTATCATCCGATAATTTTGGTGATGGTTTCTTCTTTGGTATTTTAACATCATCTTTAACTACTTTAGGAGTTTTTGGTGTTTTCTTTTTCTTTGGTGGTGAAATATCATCTTTTTTATCATCTGATAATTTAGGTGATGGTTTCTTCTTTGGTATTTTAACATCATCTTTAACTACTTTAGGTGTTTTTGGTGTTTTCTTTTTCTTTGGTGGTGATATATCATCTTTTTTATCATCTGATAATTTAGGTGATGGTTGCTTAATAACTACTTTCTTTTTAGCAACAGCACCTCCTTTTTTATCATCTTCGTCATCACTACTATTGCTCATATTTTCAAGCATTCTAAAATGTTTTTTAATATCTTTTGGATAAATACGTTCTATTTTTTCAGGAAAACTAAAATTACAAACAGCACGAGTAAATGCACGATAAACAGAAGAACTTTCAGCAAATAACCCTTGTCCTTTTTTCTTATTTAAATCTTGTTTAATTTCATAATTTCTAGCTTTGACATAATTATTAAATTGAGAATTAGTCATATATAATTCTCTTTTTATTGGAGGTTGAACAGTTGGAAATAATTCACTACCACTAATACTATAATAACTGACAGTTCCTAAAATTCGACGCATAAATAAATCTTCATTTTTAATAGTTGGATTATCTTCATCTGAAACATCTAAAAAGAATTTATTAAATTCTTCTTTGATATTTGGAAGAGCATTATAATTATAAATATTAAATTTAATATTCATTTTAATTCCATTCATTTCATTCAATGTTTTAATAATATTTTCAATCATCATATCTGAAAACATACCCCAATCAAATTTATAAATTTCATTATTAGCATTTCGTTTGAAACCATGAGGTAATAATGAAATCAATATTTTTTTATTTTCATTATCAATTGTATATTCATCAATATAATCAGATAAATTTTTAATATTCATTTGATTATTAAAATCTTCTATTGATAATATTTTAGAAGTTTTAGTATAAGTTATTTGATATACATTCATATATCCTCTAATTAAATTAATTAATGTTGCTATTTCATATGGATTATTAATCATTGGCGTTCCTGATAATAAAATTATTTTAGCATCTTTTGCAGCCATTAAATAAGAATAAACTGTTCTTGCTAAAATACTACCATTAACAACTCTACTTATAAAATTATGGACCTCATCAATAATAATAAATCCATTATCAAACGGTGATTTTCCTAAACTCTTAATTAATTTTGATGATAATCCATTATAACTTATAAATGTATATCTATTTTTTATAATATGAGATGTTGTATTTGCTATCGCTAATTTATCATCATTATCAGGTTTTGTTTTTAAAATCATTGCATTTGGAATATCATTTTTATATAAAGGTATCCAAACAATACCCTCTTTTTTAACTAAAGATGGAGAAATAGCATATTTATTTTCTAAAATTTCTAATGCTTTAAGATTAGTTTTTGCAATTTTAATTTGTGTCCAATCTTTTTTAAGATTAAGACCAATTGAACTTATTTTTAAAATTTCATTTTCATAATTAACAGCTAAAGAAGCAGGACTTAAAACAAAAATCTTTTTTTTCTCAATATAGCCTTCCGCAGCAGCTATAGAAGCTCCTGATTTTCCTGAACCTAATTCGTGATATAATAACGCACCTCTATATGGACTATTAAATTGTATATAATCTCTTATAAATCTTTGTTGAGGATATAGATTGATAGCGTCTTCATTAATTTCACAAACATCTTCATCACATTCGCATTTTGGTTTTTTAAAAATGGATGAATAATATTCAGGTCTAAAAGATTTATAAAGTTTCTCATTAAAACCTATTCTATTTGGTAAAATCCATTCTTTTGGCATTACCTCATTTATCATTGATAATTCTATTATTATATAAATATAAATATATATATAATATTGAAATAAAATGTTAAAAATTATTATTGATAGTCGTGAAACAAATTTATATAATAATATCATCGAACGCGATTTGGATAAATATATTGATAAAATAACTATAGTAAAACAACAATTAGAACTTGGAGATATTCATATTGAAATGAATGATTTGATTTATGTATATGAAAGAAAAACAATGAATGATTTATTAAGTTCTGTTAAAGATAGTCGATATAAAGAACAAAAATCAAGATTATTATCAAATTATAAGAATGTTAATTATATAATTGAAGGAACTGATATAATAGCAAGTAATAATCTTCATAATCAGAATTTATTGACAAGTATTTATTTTAATTCAACTTATAGAGATAATATTAAAGTTTTCTTCACTAAAAATATAAATGATACAATAACATTTTTATTAATGTTATCAACAAAAATAATTGACAAGCCTCATAATTTCATTCAAAATGAAACGCAAAAAACTGAACCTGATTATATTGATATATGTAAAATTAAATCAAAAAAGAGTGATAATATAGATAAAGAAACATGCTATTTATTGCAATTATCACAAATCCCAAATATCTCTAAACAAATAGCTAAAAATATTAAAGATATCTATCCAACAATGAAAATATTATTAAATACATTAGAAACATCAGAAAATCCAAATGAATTATTAATGCAAATTCCAAATATTGGTAAACAAAAAGCAAATAAAATTATAGAATATTTATTATAATTCAGTCCAACTTTTAATTGAACTAAATGTATCTCCATACCATTGTTTATCTTTTTCAATTTTAGAATAATAAACATTAGAATAAAATGACAAATAACCAATAGTTGTTGAGAATGAAGCATGAGATAAAATAATATTTTTGCATGTACTTCCAAATTGAATTGTTTCTATTTCATTATAATCAAATAAATTTGCATCAGGATATTCTTCAATTATTTTTTTAATAATATCATGCGTAAATGTATCAGATGCTATATAAATATTATCAAAATTATTAAGTTCTTTAATATATTTAATAGCTCTTAAATAATAATCAAGTCCTGGATTATTATGTGCCATATCACCTAATCTGATATGTATAAATATATCATTATTATTATTATATCTTTCTTTAAATTTGTTTTTTTCAATAATGTTAGATTTAATAATATCAGAATGTAAATAATCTCGCATCATAATACTATTTTCAGGTGTTTGAAAAAAACTATTATTAGGATTTAAATTATATTTAATATTACTAGCATTATAAATATCAAAATAATTTAATTCATTCAATTCATTTGTATCAGAATATATATTAGTTCCTATAAATAAATCAATCCCAAGTTGAGAAGAAATTAAATCATAATTAGCATAATTAACATTTAAATTATGTTTTTTAGCAATAAAACTAACTGCCAAATTTCTTATTATTTGATTACATAATCTACCATTATTATATGTTGTAGTTGTCATTATTCTTATATTTAAAAAAATGATTATATTCTTATATTTATTTTAATTATAAAAAATAATGATTTCTTATAATAATAAATCACCTATTAGATATCCTGGAGGCAAAACAAGAGCATGTAAAATTCTTGATAAAGTTATTAATGATAATTTTGATATTAAAATGATTGATACTATAATTTCGCCGTTTTTTGGTGGTGGTTCATTTGAATTTTATATGCAAAATAAATATGGTTTTAAATTAATTGTAAATGATAAATTTACGCCTTTATATAATTTTTGGAATCAAATTAAAATAGATAAAAATAAATTATGTGAAGAATTGCGAAAAATTACAAGCGTTTCTAAAGATGATTTTATCAATTATAGAAATACAATAATGGATTTAAATGACAATATTTTAAATCAAGCAATACAATATTTTATTATAAATAGATGTTCATTTAATGGTTCAACATTATCGGGTGGTTTTTCATATGAAGCAAGTAAAAAAAGATATACGCCATCATCGATTGATAAAATAGAATTATTAGATTTTACAAATATTGATATTTATAATAAAGATTTTTATGATTTTATTAATGAAAATGAAAATGACGAAAATAAAAGAATAATATTTTTAGACCCGCCATATTATCTTGAAAAGAAATCAAAATTATATGGAAATAACGGCGATATGCATGAAGATTTTAATCATCAATCATTATTTGAATTAATGATAACAAAAAAAAATTGGATATTAACTTATAATAATTGCGATTATATTAGAAATCTTTATAAAGATTATATAATCATTGATGTAAATTGGACATATTCAATGAATAAAACAAAAAAATCATCAGAAATAATTATTATTTCTAAATCTTAATTAAAATGGAACTCCTCTTCCTCCCCATTTTAATTTATAATATTTTAAACTATATCTATTTAATGGTTTTTTATAATAAGCAAAAAATGCAATTAATGCACTTGTAATTAAAATACCTCCAACAATCATTTGTTTTTAATTATTATTATTATTAAATAAGTTTTATATATATATATATCGGATCTTTAAAAGAATAGGTGGATGTTACGGGATTCGAACCCGTGCTGTGCATAGCACAATATCATCTTAAGTGATACGCCTTAAACCGCTCGGCCAAACATCCGATATATATGAAAAAAATAATACAACTGAAATAATTTTAATAAAACTCTTTATTAACTATCACATGTTTATTATAAATAAATTATCCTTATATACTTTTTTATTTATAAGTATCGGAAATAATATATGGATTATTTAGATTTATTACATCATCATCATGAATATCTTCATTATCTATAGAAAGACCTTTATATATCGCTAAAAATTTTTGAATAATAATATGAGATGAAATAGAATTAATATTTTTTGCAAGTAATATTTCAGGTAATTGTTTATTAGAATTATTGCATTTTTCTAAAACCATTAATAATTTTTCCATAAAATTATTTTTATGATTTTTAAATTGTATTGTAATATTTTCTATAAATAATTTTATTGTTTTTATAAATGCAAATATAATATCAAATTTATTATCAGATTTTATTATACTATTTTTTGAATTCTTATTTATGAAACTGAGAACAAATATAAAGCCCATATTTTCAACATAATAATCTTTTCCATATAATCTATATTTGAAATAACCACCTTTTTTTATTTTATGACATATAAAATCATGTCCCAATATTCCTTCTAAACTAATAAATTCACTATTTTTATATGAAAAATAACTATAATAAAATATTATAGATAAAATACATTGTGTTAATATATTATTAAATAATTTATCATCCATTTTTAATTTATTCTTCACTATAAAATCATTTAAATTACCATTATAAAACAAATTCTCATAAAATGTTAAATTATAATTATCCGATAATAAAGAATCAGAATTTGTTAATAATTCTATATATTTATTATTTTCATCATCACAATTAATATTACTATAATATAATTGAAAATGTGGTGAATAATGTTTAATTACACATTCAGATAATTTTTTAATTGTATTTATAAATAATTTATTATTTTCATAAATAGTAAAAGTAATAGATAATGGAACTTTTTTAATATCAGCTTTAAATACTGTCCATGTACTTAAATTCTGATTAACTAATTTAAGATTATTTATATTATTTGAATTACATTTATTAAATTCACTTAAAAAAGTTTTATAAGCTTTAATTCTTTCATTATAATAATTATTTTCATTTTTATCTAATTTCTTTTTAAGTTCTTTATAACAACAGTCAAAACCTTGATTATTTGCTTTAATAACCCGACCTTCTTCTAAACATCTATTATTAACAGGTCTCTTCTTAACAGGACATGTATTTCGCAATCCTTTAATCTTTTTTATATTATCTTCTGAAACTTGAATAGATGATGATTTTGGACTAGTTGATAATTTTCTATATAGATAATAATCAATTGCTACTTTTTGCAATATTAATAAAATTTTATTAATAAGTATTTCTTTTTTTGGCATAATATCATTATATATGATTTCATCGCATGTTTTTTTAATTAAACCTCCCTTAAATGGAACTGATATATAATTATGAATTATAACTTTTCTTTTCAAATATTTATGATTTAAAGGAATATCTTCATGAGATTTATAACGAATACAGCGACCTTCAATTTGTTGTTTTGAAGATACATTCCAAACGGGGTCAATTTGATGTAGATGTTGTATGTGTTTAAAACTTATTCCTTCTTTTATTGAAGGCGAACCTAAAATAACTTTAATAATTTTACCATCCATATTTTCTTTAGAATTCAATATTGCTTTAACTTTTATTTTATCATTATCTGATATAGTTGCATCCCATAATACATAAGTTTTATAAGATTTGTAATCTTTTCTTTTATTTTTATCTAAATAATCAATCCAACCATTATTATCTAAATATTTTTTAATAATATATAGACAATAATTAATGAAATTAGAATATATTAAATGTTTTCCATCAGTCTTATGTGATAAATATTTAAATAATGTTCTTAATTTTGGTGCATATTTCTTTAAATCATCTAAAACAATATCAACTTTTTCATAACCATAAATAGAAATAGCTAATTGGCGTTGTTTTACTAAGAAAGTTTCATTATCTTGTGAATTATCTTCATCCTGATAATTAAACATTTGTCTATCTTGTTCAGATGATAATGTAATATTTTCAGATTTATATTCAATATCTGGAAAATCATCTTTATCATTTATTGAATAATAACTTATTTTGCCTTTGATATAAGGAATAATATTTTTAAAGGATGTTAATTTATCATCATCTATTTTTTTAACATTTAATAATTTAACTAATTCAATAAATTGCATATGATTATCAAAAACAGGTGTTGCAGTTAAGAAAAACATTTTACAAGTTTTATCAGCATATTTTGAAATAAATCTCATAAGTAAGGAACGTATATTTTTAGCATTTGATGGATATTCATTTTTCAAATAAATATTATCGATTAAAGCATCTTTAATTCCATTTGATATCATATTATGAAATTCATCAACAATTAAAATTTTATTTTTTGTCAATTCTTCTAATGTCTTCTTGAGATTGGATGATTTTTTAAATAGATTAACAACATGTTCATATGAATAGATTGTATATTTTTTTTCTATTTCTTTTTGATAAACTTTTTTTATTTTAGGGTCATTATAATTTGAAAATATTAATGGTAGTAGTTCATCTATGTAATTTGTTTTCAATCTTGCAGGTAATATAATTATAGCTTTCATCTTTGGATTAATTTTCATTATTTTTTCAGCAATAATTATAGATGTTCTTGTTTTGCCCGTGCCAATTGTATGATAAATAAGTAATCTATCGATAATATCTTTATCTTTATAATATTTTTCCACATATTTTTCTAAAAATAATTGTTGTTTTAAATTTATTTTATCTTTATCTAAACTTTTTTTGAAAATTGCAAAAATTTCAGTTCTACGCATAAATCAAATTCTATATAATAATTAGAATTTTAATAATAATTAATGGCAATTATATTAGGTGTTAAACAAAGCGCAAAAACTTATCAATTTTTACAAGATACGAATAATTTTTCATATTTAAATAGTATTAACTCATCCAATTTATTATTTTTAAATGTTGATGAAAATACTAATAATAACGCTGTTATTAGATTTAAAAATAATTATGAATTTGGATATATAAATAATAAAATAGCAATAAAAAATGTTAGTAATTTAATTGATATTGATAATAATGCTATTAATTTTTATAAAAATACATATATGTATTGTAATTTAAATGTTGATAATTATTTTTATACAGAAAATAATTCAACTATTTTTAATAATAATATTAAATTAAATTTTAATAATAATATTGATAATTCATTCAAAATTATTAAAAATAATTCAGAATTGCCAATTTTTGAAGTATTCAATAATAAAATTAATATTCGCTCACCTAATGTTTATGCTTCTAATATTTGGTTATCATCCAATTCAACATTATACACGAATTTTATTGATAGTCCAAATGATAAACCAGTAGTTATTACTAATATGTCATTTGCTGAAAGCTTACGTATTTTTAGTGCAAATATAGTTCAGAATATATCATTAGATAATGATATTGTATTTACTGATTTAATTAATAAAAATCCATATGCAAAAAATCCTTTTGACATCCTTTCTGAAGATGAATGGAATACTTATATGGTCGATAATAGCATTAATATAAGAGACCCTAATTTTATGAAACCAAATATATATGTATGTAAATATATATTACCGGATACAAATATTGGTGGTTCAAATATTGTTGAATTTAGAACAAAAATTATTGGAGATAATAGTTCTAATAGTAATTTAATATTTACAATAAATAATAAAGGATATATATCAATTGACAATAAATATAATAGCAATATTCCATTAAATATTAATGTATTACCAACCGGTTCAAATATAATTCAGTATACAAATATTAATGATAGTAATAATAAATGTTATTGTGTTAATTCAAATGGTTTTATTAATATTGGAAAATTAGATTTTTCACCAAATCAATTAAATATATTTAAAAATAATAATTACGATATAAATAATACAGAATTGATTTCCTTAAATATAAATAATAGTAATAATACGTCAAATAATGGAAATACAAAAATAATATTTAATAATAATAGTAATTTTACTGATTTTAAATTTATATTTCAATCTTTAAATAAAACAGACAATAATTATGAATTTGATATTATAATTACAAATAATTATATCATAGATAATATAATACCAATAAATTCATTAATATATGAAACTTATGGTTATTATGCTAATTATGTAACAATAATGCCTGACGATGGTAATATACGTCCAAAAATAAAATATCCAAATAATGGATTAAAACCTCAAATTTTTCAAAGAATTAATAATACTATTAAATATAAAATTTATCCTCCTCCTCCTGCATCAGAGCCTGATATAGCTAATTTATCATTATTTAATAAATTAATTTATAATATTACAATAACAGGTGTTGTAATAACTATTGAATTTTATATTTATCATTCAATATATGAATATAATTATACAGGTAAATATTATCCGAAATTATGCAATTTAATTTCAGGAAAAACAAATAGTAATGCTATATTTGAAGTATCACAACAAGGAAATATTGGAATTGGTGCAAATTATACAGATAATTATAAATTATATATTAATGAGAATGCATTGATAAATAATATAGATTGTAAATATATTGATAATTATTTAACAAAAAATATTTCAATGTGTAATTGTATATTAAATGATATTGATATTGTTAATGCTAATTTAATAAAATCAAAAAAATTAACTTCATTAAATGTTGAAACAAATGATTGTTTAATATATAGTAATTGTTCTATTAATAGTAATTTAACTATATTACCAAACGGTGGACAATTTATAGTAAGCACAAAATCTATTTTTGGATTAAATACAACACAACATCTTAATTATTTAATGACATTAAATACAATTAATAATGGTAATGGATTGGTAATAAATAACAATGCAATAAATAACAATCCTAATATATTAATAAATAGTTCATGTGAATTATCATATCCTTATGTAAGATTGAAAACCTTAACTAATTCATATAATTTAATATTGTCAAATAATAATTTTGAAATTAATGATACTATTAATAAAAATAAATTATTTCAAAATAATTCAAATGATAATAGTATTTCTTTATTAAATAATTGTTTCAATATTTTTAAAGATACTTCCGGTAATATTAAATTTTATGCTGGTTGTTTAACTGCTTCTGCTGATTGGTATGGTGACATATCAACTTTTGGGAAAAATATAGAAAAAAAATCATCTTTTAATATTTATGGCGATTTTAAAGTATATAATATTGCTAATAGACCAATTATATCATGTTTTAATGGTATTAATAATAGAGTTAAAGTTGGGTTTGGTACTGATGCTGAAACTTATATTTCAGATGAAAATAATGATTTAATAATAGATTATAATACATTGTTTTCATCAAATATAACTGTTATGGATAATATTTATTTATCAGGAACTTTATTATCCATTTCTGATTGTAATTTAAAAACTAATATAAAAAAAATTGAAAATCCATTAAAAAAAATACAATCAATTTCAGGTTATACATATACAAGAACAGACACAGGTAATATGGAAACAGGACTAATTGCACAAGAAGTATTAAATATATTACCTGAAGTAATAAGTTATAATTTAAATAATAATTATACAATTTCATATGGTAATATGTGCGGAATATTAGTTGAATGTATTAAAGAACTAAATGAAAAAATTAATGTATTAGAAACTAAATTAAAAACTAAATAAAATTATAATGAAATATTTAAATTTAAAAACAATTATATCATGTATTGTTATTATTAGTATCAATGATATAATTTCTATTTATATTTCAACAATATATTATAATCGCTTGTTAATGTTTATAATATTATATTTATTATTTGATATTTTTAGAATTTATCACGATTATTTAGATGTATCAAAAGAATTATTAATAATTACAAAAAATATAAATCTAGATAAAACAATACTCGAAGAAATTAAATATAATAATATGCTTATTACTTCATCCATTATGGTAAGATTAATATCAATCGAAAATAAACTTAACAAACTTAAAAAGATTTAAGAATAATTTGGATATTTCTTTAAATCTTTTTCTTTGTGCGAATTTTATAGCAGCATTCTTCGTTGTGTTTATTTAACTTAAGATAATATTCATCGTTGCATTTATTATCAATTGGTCTTCTTATTTTTGGACATTTTATTTTTTTTATAATTTTATTTTTATGTAATTTTATATCAAGAAATAAATCATTGCTTGAATTTAATATTGGTGATGATTTAGGGTCTTTTGATAATTTTCTATATAAATAATAATCAATTGCCGATTTTTGTAATATTTGTGTTATTTTATCAACGAATGCCTTCTTTTTTGGTATTATTTTATTATAAATATATTCATCGCATGTTTCTTTAACTTTTCCACCTTTAAATGGAACTGAAATATAATTATGAATTATAACCTTTCTTTTCAAATATTTATGATTTAAAGGAATATCTTCATGAGATTTATAACGAATACATCTTCCCTCGATTTGTTCTTTTGCTGAACTATTCCAGACAGGGTCAATTTGATGTAAATGTTGTATGTGTTTAAAACTTACACCTTCTTTTATTGAAGGAGAACCTAAAATAACTTTAATAATCTTACCATCCATATTTTCTTTAGAATTTAATATTGATTTAACCTCCATTTTATCATTATCAGATAATGATGCATCCCATAATATATAAGTTTTATAAGGTTCATAGTCTTTTTTCTTATTTTTATCTACATAATTAATCCAATTATTATTATCCAAATATTTTTTAATAAAATATAAACAATAATTTATAAAATTGGAATATATTAAATGTTTTCCTGATTCCTTTTTATCCATTATTATATTAAATAATTGTTTCAATTTTGGCGCATATTCATCCAAATTTTTTAATACAACATCAACCTTTTTATATGAATATACTGATATAGCAATTTGTCTTTGTTTTAATAAAAATGTTTCATTATCACTATTGCTATTATTATTTTGAATATTAAATGTTTTAATATCTTGCGTTTTTGATAATTGAATATTTTGTGGTTCATATTCTATCTTTGGAAAATCATCCTTATCTTCAGCCCCATTCACATAATAACTTATTTTATTTTGGATATAAGGAACATATTGTTTTAAACTTTTCAGATTATTTTTAATTGGATTAATATTTAATAATTTAACTAATTCTATAAATTGATGATAATTATCATAAATTGGTGTTGCAGTTAAAAAAAACATCTTGCAAGATTTATCAGCATATCTTGATATATATCTCATTATTAATGCACGCACATTTTTAGAATTTTCCAATATTTTATTATTTTTATATACTTTTATTAGTTTTGATTCTTGTATTTTATTTGATATTAAATTATGAAATTCATCAACAATTAAGATTTTATTTTTTGTAAATTCTTCTAATGTCAATTTGATATTTTTAGATTTTTTAAATAAATTAACTATATATTCATATGAATATATTGAATAATTCTTTTTTATTATATTATCAAAATATAATCTCAATTGTTTTTTTTCCTTCTCATCCGTTTTTGGATTATAATATTTTTTTATGTTTTCTTCGCATTTTAAACATATTAATGGTATTAATTCATCTATATAATTTGTTTTCAATCTCGCAGGTAATATTATTATAGCTTTCATCTTTGAATTAAGTTTCATTATTTTTTCAGCAATAATTATTGATGTTCTCGTTTTACCTGTTCCAATACCATGATATATTAATAATCTATCAATATCATCATTATATTTTTCAACATAATTTTCTAAAAATAATTGCTGTTTTAAGTTTATCTTATCTTTATCCAATATTGATTTAAAATTTTTATAAATATTAGTTCTGTTCATAATATTATAATCTTCTTTATTATATAAATATAATTATTATACATAACCATAAAAAACCAAAAATATTATCTTTGACTTTTATATATAATGTCAGTTTCTCAAACAAACGCAATTATCTCGCCATCTATTTTTAGATGCAATTCACGTTTAAATTCGCAATTGTATAACTTCTCGTAAAAACATTCTTTATCATATGATTTTTTAGCAAATGTAAAACCTTTGTTTGATATCTCATTGCAGTTACAACATGTAAAACATTTATGAGTGAATGTGAATGGAGTATTTGTAATCGTCCATCCAAATTTTCTATTCATCATTTTAATAACACGACCAACAATATAAGGTTCTTCGATTTTTAAACCTCCATACGTTGTTAATTCAGTCTTACATTCATAAATATCCAATGTAATCCGTGCAATCTCTTTTTTACGGTCATGAATATCTAAATCATCCATATATGTACCAGTTGTTGTTGAATAACGAATGCCATTTTTATCCATTATAAAACCATTACATAACATATCAAGATTATTAAAAGGCGGTTCAAGTTCTTTGCATTCTTCCTCAGTATTTTTATACGGATATGAAATATCAAATGCAAGTTCATTTCCATTTGGCAAAAGTAATGTTAATTGTTTATGCTGAATTAATGAATATATCCCTGTATATGTGAAATCATTATTAATTTTTTTAAGAATATCCCCAAATGTTGATAATTCCTCAATAAAATTAATTGCAATTTCACTTGATTTAAAATAAATGTCCATGTCATTTGGTTTTATCATGCGTTTAGATAATGATTTTGCGAATTTGATATTATCAAAATTCATTTTATCATATCCATTCAAATAATAACAATCTGAATAATATTTTTTAATCATCATATCACGAATATATCCACCATAAATAATCCCATTGAAATAATATACTATGCTCTCAATGTCAGTATATGAAATACTTGTCATTGTTGATAAATAATTAAATATAAATGATTTTATCAATTTTTTTATAATTAAAGAATATAATGATACATAAATATTTAGCAGATATTTATCTTGCTTATAATTTTATAATTGGTAGTATATATTTATTATGGATATTTTTATTATGGTATAATAAATGTGAATGTTCAAAACATATTTTAGAAATAATAATACATGTATATTGGTATGTTATATTTTTCCTAGATATATTATTATTCTTTGGATTTTTCCAAATCAAAGATTTATATTTAATAATTATTGGTAATATATTAGGATTAGTTAATATTTATTTAACTTATCGATATATGAAATATTTAGATAATACTAAATGTGAATGTTCAAATTCATTATTAAAAGACCTTATAATTATTATTTATGTTTTTACTGCATCATTAATTGTGTCATTTTTCATAGGATTACCTATTTTATATCTAAATAAAAAAAATGTAGGAAAAATAAAGAATAATAAATAAAAAATGATTTTATAAGTAAATAAAAATTATAAGACTTAATCTGGAAATCATGTCTGATTATTTGCGAACTATTAGCAAAGTTTCAAACGCAACTGCAAAAAAAGAAATCAAAATTTGTAATTCCATATTACGAAGGTATTACTGGTTTAATAAACTTGGTGAAAAAATCAATGTGCAGATGCAAATGAAATCAATGAACAAAAGTTTAAATCTTCTCGGGAATTTCAAGATTAGCTACGATAAAGATAATATTGTTTTCAATCGTATTGTCTTTACGTCGCCAACAAAAATGATAATTGTTTCAGGGTCATTTATGAGGATTGATGATACGATTACATATCATCGTCATTGCGATATGCGGGTCGACGTTATTGATTCTTAGATACTTATCAGTCATATAATTGCAAAAAATATTTTTTTGTAATTTAAATAATATTTAATACATATAGAATTTATAATGCCGGATATAAATAATTTTTTTGATATTAATGATAATATTGTGAAAAATGATAATAATTATTCATATGTTTATCATTTATTGATGATAATATCAACTTTATATATTAATTATTATATATTAACTTTGCTTATTAATTTTAATAAATATAAATGTGCAAATATAGATGAAAGTTTATATCTTAAAGAATGGTTTGTTTTTTCAATTATTTCTCAAATAATTATTATTATTTATATTATATCTAATAATAATAATATATTATTATTTGTATCATTAATTATTATTATTTTAGGATTTATAATGATAATGCGATTTTTAATATATACTCATAAATTACAACAAATAAAATGTCATTGTAATAAAATGGTTGAATTAAATAAATATATTATTTATTCATATATTATAATTGTAATTATAGCTTTTATTTTATTGATTATGAATAAATAATATTGTTATTAAATAGATTGATTTAAATATGCCTTCTAAAGTCTCTAGAATTACTAACAAATCACCAAAACCCTCTGAAATAGTCAAAACAACTGAAGAAGTTCCAGAAAATTCAAATAATTCATATACAACAGGATTATTTATCATTATTATTGGTATAGGAATTAGTTTCTTTATATTAAATTGGTTAACTAAAGTTAATAAATGTAAATGTGCAAATATAAAAGAAAGTAGATATCTTAAAGAATGGTTTACATTTCTCATTTTTTGCCAAATAATTGTTGCTATTTATTTTATGATTAGCGGTGAATATCCATATAGTCCTGCTATTTTTATTATTATGCTAATTATCTCGATAATTAACTTAGCTATGACTATTCGATTAGTAATCTTTATTCATAAATTAAAAAAAATAAAATGTGATTGTGGCATGAGTGTTCAAGAAAATATTATATATTATTGGTATATTGTTTTATTTTCTATTGCATTATTTGTAATTTTATTAGGTCTATTAGGTTTATTAATTTCATCTGCAAATAGATAAACTATATTTACATATGAATGAAAAAAGAAGAAAAACAAAAAAAGAATTTAACTCAGTTTGTTATTGATTTCCATAAGTAGCGAATAAATCATATTTAGATTTACAGGATTATTACGCATTGAATTAGTCATTTGACGTTTCTTTTTATTTGCTTGATATGCTTGAATATCTTGAGTAGTAATTTTATATTTTTCAGCAGCTTGTTCAAGTGTGATTGAATGGTCCTCGTCAATTAGTACAAGAGCTTTAATAATAAGACGTGTTTTAATACTTCCCGTTGTCCTTTGCAGTTGTTTAGCAATTTCATCAATATTTACATCTTCATCAATTTTATTCATGAGAACATTGTCCTCTTCAACTTCCCATTTAAGCCCCGCTCGTGATGTTTCGGGATTTTCACGTTGCTTACGAAGTTTTTCTTGATACATTGTAAAATTTGACATTATAGGATTTGTATTTTGTTCCTATTTAATAATAGTTATTATATTCTTATATAGTTTTTTATAATTAAAAAACCATTTTAAATGGTTTCAATATATTATTAATAAATTCTTTAGGATATTCTAAATTATTTTTTTCAGCTAGACAAATAATCAATGTAGCAAATGAATACATATCATAATATTTAATTACTGATTTTGATTTGTTTGTTTCTTTTAATAATTCAGCACTTTCAATACTTTTTTCATAAATTGTTTTAAAACTATCTAATTTATATAACCATTTATCAGAATTATAATTTATTTTTTTAAATAAAAAATAAAAAAATTTAAATATAAATAATGATAAACCTAAATTATAAAATTTTATAGGATGATTAAATATAAAATTACCACCTGCGCCATTTATAAAAGATTTGTATTTTTTATATTTTATAAAACCCAAATCCCAATCAATTAATTTATAATGATTATCACAATAAATAATATTATCAGCTTTTATATCATTATGTAAAAAATTATTTTTTTGTAATATTAATAAACTTTCATATATATCATCTATAAATTTATTAAATTCTTTTTGTGTAAAATTTATCTTATCTAGCGTTTTATGACATTTTTCCTCAAATAAAAAATACTTATAATCATATGATATAGCATATATATCTACATCATTATAATTAAATATTGGTCGTAATGCCGTATAATAACTTAACTTTTTACCATAAATTAATGATAATGATTTTATAGAATATAATTCATTTCTAAAATTTATTTTTGCATTTCCAAATAAAATATGACCTTTTTTAAATTTCTTAACTATGAAATTATTCTTATTTTCTAATGCTTTTAATATATTTTCATATTCATTTACTGTTCTTATTTTTGTATGTAAACCATATAATGTTATATTTTCAGGTTTTGATTCCTTAAACATTGTATAAAAATCAATATTGTCATTTGGATTATATAAATCAAATGTAACTCCCTTATATCCTTCGCTTATCTCTCTACCCCCTTTTAATTTCATTTAATAATATCTATTTATAATAGATGAATTTTATTATTGCATTCATTATTTCTTTAATTTTATTTATAATATTAGATTTCATATGGATATCATTTAATTTTGATTATTATATGACATTATTAAAAAAAATACAAAAAGAACCATTTTTATTAAAAATTCCACCAATCATAATTTCATATATTTGTTTAGGAATTGCTCTTTATTTATATTTAAAATTATTAGCATTTGAAAATAAAACACAAAATAATATTAATAAATATTTAATTGCATTATTATACGGTTGTTTATTCGGAATAGCCGTTTATGGAACATATAGTTTTACCTGCTGCACTTATTATAAAAATTATTCATATTATGATGGTTTTATAGATACAGCATGGGGAATATTTCTATTTTCAATAATTGGTATAATATTTACTTATTTGAATTAAAAAATAAATATAAAGATAAAAATAAATATAAAGATTATTATAAATGCTTAAAAAAAGTTTATGCTTTGATATTGGTGCTCATATTGGTTGTTGGTCAACAGCTAATATTGATAAATTTGATAAAATCATTGCAATTGAAGCTTCGCCTTATATTTATGATGTACTAAAAAATAATGCAAGTGATAAACTAACTACAATTAATTATGCAGTTTGTAATAATGATTTAAAAGATATCAGTTTTTATCATTGTCATGCTTATAATGGCGTTCTTTCTACTACAAATAAAGATTGGTTAACAAATCCTAAATCAAGATTTTATAACCAACGAGATAATTATATAGAAATAACATGTAAAACTATAACAATTGATAAACTTATTGAACAATATGGAAAACCTGATTTTATTAAAATAGATGTTGAATGTGGTGAATATGATTGTATTTCATCATTAACTACAAAAATAGATATATTATGTTTTGAGTGGGCTGCAGAATATAATGAAATGTCATTTAAATGTTTAGATTATTTAGAAAATTTAGGTTATACGCATTTTTATATTCAAGAAGCAGATGATTATACTTTTAGACCTCTTGAAGAAGATTATATAAATGATATATCAATTATAAAAAATTTATTATCAAATAAAATACATGGCACAAATTGGGGAATGATATGGTGTAAATAAAATTTTTATTTTGAATATGTCTCAAGTAATTCATTTTTATTTGGATTATTATCGAATGTATACCATTTCTTTTTATTTGCATCCCATCTTGCTCCCTTGCTCTTAGCTTCGTCTTTTTGTGCATATGACACATTCAAATAAATTTTATTTGAACTCTCCTTTTCTTTTTTTGGTGCAATTGGATCTTCAATGCATTCATTCGCTAATTTATCAGCATAATAATTACATATTGAATGTTTATCTTTATTATTCGTATGTGCTGCAATATGTTTATATTTAATATCATATTTCTTCGTTAATTCATACAATCTTTTAACCAATTCAACATTAGGAGGTGGCAATTTAGTTTTCTTACATAACCATTCATTTATTACTAACTTATCACCATAAGATGTTGCACATTTTATTACATATTCTGAATCAGTAACAACAACCTTATTTTTCATATCCATTTTTTTAATAATATTTATACCTTCGATTGCTGCTCTTAATTCTGCAATATTATTTGTTAATTTGTCTCCTTCTAATTTTCGAGATATATTAAATTCACTATCTTTTGATAGAAAAACACCAATCCCTGCAATCGCATTTTTTGAACCATTATTATGACATGCTCCATCTGTATATATATAAATTGTATTAACATTTTCATCAATAAATTCTTTGGCTTCTTCTTCAGTTGCAAATTTTTTATAAATAGGATTTGATATATTTTCAATATTACTTTTACATTCTTCCCATGTTTTATAAATACCATTTTTATGTCCATTTGCTACCGCATAAAAATTACTCATATTTATTAATTATATTTAATATTAATAATCATTTTTTATATAATTTGCTCAATTGGTTGATACTTTTTAAATTTTTCATTATAATTACATTTAAATTTAATAGTTATTGTTGTGCTTTTATCTTTAAAAATATTTCTCATTTTAATACTATCTTGTAAAGATGCTATAAATGCTATTCCTAATTTATTCGATGTTAATATATTATGATTATCATATATATTATAAATGTCTGGTTCATCCGTTTTAGATATCCACATTTCAGAATAACTAGTATTTAATAATGTCGTAATATTTGATGTTGATATTATTGTTGATGATGATGAAATTATTGATGAAGTAGTTGCAGTAGTTGTTGCTACTTGAGTTGCTGTTGATACTGCTGCTGGTGTTGCTGGTGTTGATTTATCAAGCTCCTTAAATTCAGTAACATCTTTAAGTTTCTTTTGAACAGATACAATAATATTATCATTAAAATTATGCAATTTAGGTTTATGCTTTAAATAATATGATGAAAAATATATGCCTCTCGATGTATAATTTAATTTTTTTGAAATTGTCATCAATTCATTTAATGATTTCTTTGATAAATAATAATAATTTTTTACTTTATATGAACATACATCACATATATCATCAGGAGTATATTTTTTATCTAAAATATTATATATAATTTTTAATCGCTCAGGCAAAATTACATCATCTAATTTTTTACCTTCATATGCAATAATATCATTAATAATAAATATCCATTTATTTTCATTCGTTTTTATCATTTCACCGTCCAATAAAGTATTTTTAAATAAAGATGCATCAAATAAACCACGAGCTAATATTATCCTTGGTTTTTCATATCCTGTATGAATTTTCATATCAATAAAATAAATGATTGGTGTATCATTGTATAAACTAAAATAAATATAATATCTATTTCCATTTGACCGTAATGAAATTAAATGAGGTATTTTAGAAATATATTTAATATTATTATCATCAATATTATAATAATGTTTTTGTATAATTCGAATATTATATAAATGTAATAATTCATCCAATATTACATCTTTTATAATATTACATTTAATATTCCATGCTACTCTATCTCCAAATGATATAATTCCTGTTTGCATTTATTAATGATATTATATATAAATATAACTTCATTTTTTATTTATATATATGACGACATCAAATAAAGATGAAAAGAATTATTTGGAATTTTTAAATGTAGTCAAAAATGAAGGTATTAAAAAAAATACTAGAAATGGCACAACTTATTCATATTTTTCACATTTACTTAAATTTGATATTTCAAATCATTTTCCATTATTAACAACTAAAAAAATGTTTTTTAAAGGTATTGTTGAAGAATTATTATGGTTTTTACGAGGTTCAGTTAATTCTAAAGAACTTGAATCAAAAGGAGTTAATATTTGGAAAGGTAATTCTTCACGTGAATATTTAGATGCAAATGGATTTTCACATTATGATGAAGGATATTTAGGACCTATTTATGGTTATCAATGGCGCTCCTTTAATGGTAAAATTGACCAATTAAGATATTTATTAGAAGAATTGAAATTAGAAAATAGTCGCCGTATTATTATTAATGCATGGAATCCATGTCAATTACATGAACAAGCATTACCTCCTTGCCATATATTATATAATTTCTTTAAAAATAATGATGAAATAAGCTGTATGATGTATATGCGCTCAAGTGATTTATTTTTAGGCTTACCTTTTAATATTGCATCAACCGCTTTATTAACTCATATCATTGCTAAAGTTTCAGGGTTTAATGTTAAAGAAATAGCAATAAGTATTTGCGATTGTCATATTTATGAGGAACATTTGGAACATCTCAATATTCAATTAGAAAGAATGCCTTATGAATTTCCGTCAATTCATATTAAAAAAGAAATTGATATTAATTTATCAACTGATGAAAAAATAAAATGGATTGAAGAATTAACTTTTGAAGATTTTGAATTAATTAATTATAATTATTATCCAACTATAAAAGCTATTATGAAATAACACCGATTTCAGTTAAGTATTTAGAATTATTAGTCATTTTTATATTATATAAATGACCAACATATTTATCAGCTTTACCTATTTTTTTTATTTTTGACCACATATAATTATCATAAATGAAATAATTATTGTCTGTTGTATTGTCCAATGATGTAGGAATTTTAATTAAATAATTATTATTAATATAATTAGCAGTGATTAATACACCAATTTTCATAAATAATCTTTTTAATAAATAAAATATATTCTTATCAGTTGTATTTATTACTGAATTAATCTCCATAAAACCCTTCATTAAATGTAATGTATCTTTTCTAGATAAATTAACTAATTCATCATGTCTTAAAATATTAATCTTATCTTTTGCATCTAGATTAATTTTTATCGTTGTTGTAATATTATTATTAAATATTTCATTTGAAATATTATTATTATGCAAATATTTATTTAAAAATCCAATTGTATTTTTATTCAAATTATTATTTAAATTAAATGTATATTGTTCCAATAATATTAATCCCTGAAATCTATAATTATCATCATTAGTATCATTGGTATCATTGGTATCAGTAGTATCAGTAGTATTATTAGTATCATTGGTATCAGTAGTATCATTGGTATCATCATAAAATGGATATCCTACATAATCAAAATCAGTTACATCACTTATATTAATAAAAGAAGGCGTACATATACGTTTATTATCTTCAATAAAATTTGGACAATCCTTCATTTTTAAGTCATATGGGATATTTTGAATACAATATATTTTATTATTGCCACTAAGATAATAATTATCAATATTATGTATTAATTTTATTTTAAATAAAAATGAATAATTCTTAACATTATTCTTATTTAATTCATGAATTGTTGTATATTTATTAGTCTCATGAATTATATCAGTTTTTAGCAATTTATCAGCACGTTTAACTCCTTTATTTGTATATAATAATAAATCACCTCTAATATAATTTGTCATTATTTAAGAATAGATAATTAATTGTTTATATATATTTATTAACTTGATGCATATGGTATAATATCATTACAATTCATATCACTCCATGGAATATTACATACTTTTGCATATGCACATCTTAAAGTATTATTATATTCATATTTAGGTTCTTTAGATGCTAATAATGATGGATATACTGCGCTACATGTTAATGGAACTATAGATGAAGTAAAATTTTGACTTGCTTCAGTATTTCCATCTCCTGAATCATTAAATGCAACAACTCTTTCTTTAATATTAAATAATCTGATTTTTGGACCTTTAATATACTTATTTGCAGTTTCTAATGTTGTTTTACTATAATTTGATTCTGGTTTTAAATCTTCTGTAGTTAACCATGTATCTGGAAAATAAAACGTTTTATTAGTACTAAATAATGTAGCACCACCAGTAACAGCATGAAAAACTATTCCATGAACTGATTCAAAATATAATTGTTCGGATAATATATTACCTCTATTATCTTTAATAGGGTCATTATTAATTATACCAACTTTAACAAAATTATTTACTGCTGCTATCTCTGTATCTATAATATATACATTAATAGCTATTTTTGTTCCAAAAGTATCTGTTATTTTATCTTTTGTATTATTCCAATCATAAACGGTTGCTGAATATTTATAAGTAGTTGAAACAGTACCAATAGCTGGTACAGTAGTTGAATTAGTACTTATGGTAGTATTAGTTGTTGTTACATTATTTGTTGCCCATGTTAAAGCGGGTGGTGTATCATAATAAATTCTATGTTTACCATTTTTTGCTGCAGTATCACTATATTGTTCATTAAATATATTACTATAACCCATTAAATCTTTTTTGTTATAAACTGCCTTATAATTATTCATAATAAATGCAGCATCTCTTAAATCTTTATATATATTTGAATTAGATATACCATCATATGATAAATTAGTTCCAACATATGACTTTACATCTTTATATAAATAAGCTGATTTATTATCAATATTATTCTTAATATCATTAAATCTTCCATTATCATATACACCAGTATAATCAGTTCCTTTATGCCCTGTATAATAGGGAGATATATTTCCCATTCTATATAAATTTGAAGCATTATCTTGTTTATCTTGACTATATATAGTTTTCTTATCAAAAATATTTTCATCCATTACGCAACGATATTTAAATAAGTTTTTATTATAATTTTCAACATCAAAACTTTTATTTATAACATTATCATCTAATACTTCTAATTTCCAATAATCAGGACATGAAACATTTTCACTAACTTTAGTCTTTTCTATTTTTCTAGGTTTAAATGATACAATAAAATATATAAATATCATAATTATAATAATTGTTCCAATAATATAAATTAATGTAAAAGGTAAAAACTTATCAAATAATAATTCACGTATATTATCAAATACATATGCTAATCCTATTAAAATAAAGGCAAATACTGCATATATTATACATACGGTAATTGTTCCTTTAAACATATTATCTTGATGTATTGCATTTATTGTAATATCATAATCTGTTAATATCGGGTCAGTTGTTTTATCACACATTATAATAAAAATACCTTCTAATTATATAAATGATTTTATTTTGATTATTTATTATATAAATGTTCTTGTTAATTCAAGAGATTTTGTGCCTTTCTGTGATGGTAATTGTGCTCGTTCTAATGGCATAGGTAAAGTGCTGCAAGTTTTTTTATAACTAATATATTGGTCAATATTAGTTATAATATTTTCAACAGCCCAAGTAACAACTCTATTATTCAATTCATCTATTTGCTGATTAATATTATATGGTAAATTTTTACCATATTGTAGATAAATAGACCTCATTATTATTAATAATTCTTGTTCATCTTGTTTAGAAATTAAATGTGTATTATTGCTTTTAGAATAAACACCTGTAATGATTAAAGATTGAATTTTATTTATATTTATTTTTGAAAAGAAATTAAGGGATAAAGCAGTATTTGTCAAACTTTGAGAAATAGAATTTACGTTATTTTCTGATAATATTGATTCTTTAACTATTTTTGAAGAACCTTTAATATCATCTAATATATCTACTCGACCATTTCTAATTCGTGATGGTATCCATACATCGCTATTATTATCAATATTCATATAATTATTTGTATTCATTCTTTTTTATCTTCTTAATTTATAGAAAAGATATGAATAATTTTTTACCTACTATTAAAGATGTCATTGCCAAATATAAATTACAAATTGCCAAAGATAAAACTAAAGATGTTCATGAATTATTATGTAAATATATGGAAACTTTAATTTTCAATATTGTATCAATTGCGTCTATTATAACAATGATTAATAATTGTAGCACAATTAAAAAACAAACAATAAAACTTGTTAAATCATATATCAATGATAATTGTAATGCAAATACTAAACAAACAGGAGGAATGAATGTTTTACCATCTGAATTTTATGGTTTTGACAGTGGTAGATATAGCGAAACAAATGCTAGTGGAGATATATTAGCAGTAGATTTTACATCAGGAATATTAAGACCTCAAATAGGCGGAGGTGGTCAAAGCTCAGTTGATAATAAAAATATATTAAAGAAAATAAATGAGATTTTAAATTATTATAAATTAAAAGCTTCTGATAGTATTGTTAATGATTTATTAAAACTTATAACAATTTATACAAATTGTTTTTTTAAGCAATTAAAAGGAACAAAAACAATAATAACTACTGCTGTTATTAATAAAATAATAAAATCAAATAAAACTTTAGATATATTTAAATAAATAATAATGACAATATATACAATTGATGGTAATATTGGATGTGGAAAAACATCAATATTAAATTATTTACATAAATATAAAAATATTCAAATTGATTTAGAGCCGGTTGAAAAATGGAAATCTTTTTTAGATAATATTTATTTATCCAAAACTGGTTATTTCAATTTTCAAATTAAAGTTTGGTTAGATAGAGCATGGATACAGGAGAAAGATAATAAATCAATCATATTAATGGAAAGAAGTCCTTTTTTCATCAGAAATACTTTTAACAAAAATGATTATATTAAAAATAATATTAATGAAGATGAATATAATGTTATAAATGAAATGTATAACAAAACTGATAATATTTGGAAATCAAATTTATATATTTATTTACGGTCATCTCCTATTAAATGTTTGGAAAGAATTAAATACAGAGCTCGAAATAATGAAATGAATATTTCACTGGAATATATAACAGATATACATAATTTACATGAAGAAACTTATAAACTTGCTTTAGATAATAAATTAAATATTATTATAATTGATGTAAATAATAAAACTATACATGAAATAGCCGATGAAATATTGGATGCTATTAAAATTTAAATTTTAATTTATTTTTGTATTAATATTATAGAAAAAGATTAAAAAATGATGTTATATTTATAAACAAATTATTGTGCCAAAATGCCAAACGCAATCAACCACCAAAACAGCATGTATTATTCCGATGCAGCAGAGTTTTACGAAACACATTTCGATTCAGAATATGAACATTGTCATGATAACCATTATCGGTTCTTCATGATAATGGAATATTCAGAATGGCTTCATGAAATGAATGAAGTCATCCGGATTTGGGAGTAGTCCTCGAGAATTCATATAAATGCCAAAATTAATTTTTTGGTATTTACAAATGAATTAAAATTAATAATTATAATTAAAAAGTGATTAGTTATTAATAATTATTAATTTTAATTCATAATGGCGATTGTCCATACTCCATGGTATGAAGTCTATTACAATGATGCAAAAGAGTTTATTCTTAACAACTATTATGCTGAATACATGTATGACTGTAACGAATTAGGACAGGTATTTATGGTTCGTGATTATACTAAATGGTTATATCAGATTGACCATGTAATCCGGATTTGGGAGTAGTCTTCAAAAATCATATAAATGCCAAAATTAATTTTTTGGTATTATTAAATAATAATTGGATAAAATGTTATTATGATATATTTAGATAGATATATCATAATATCACCATTTCTATTATTATAATTAAATGGGATAACATTTTTACCAATTATTTGTTTTTCTTTTCTTAATATTAATTTTTTATCATTATTGTATTGAGATAATATTAAATTTATATCTTTATAATCAATATTATCATTTAAATCGATATAGTGCATTATACATTCATTTGCTTTATAAGAAAAGTAATTTTTAATAAAAATAGGAATATAAGACATCTTTATTTTAATGCTTTTTCTGGGTCAAATTCATATATATATTTTTCTTTATTTTTTTTCAATTTATTAATATCAATTTCAAATGTATTTAATGGTTTTATATATTTAATTGTCTTTGCAAAATTTTTTATTGGAAATGTAATTTCTATTCCAAGTTCATTACCTTTATACGGATATTCATTCCCATGTAAAATTTCTTGTGGATGAATACAAGCTTTTTTAATGCATGTTTTAGGGTCTATTTCCATTGGAACGCCATTACTTTCATATAAATATTTATATGGAATATCTTTTTCTAATTCATAAATATGTAAATAACACGGAACATATTCAGATGATTTTTCATTAATTTCTAAAGCAACCCATATTGATATTACAAAATCTAAACCAAAATATATTACATCACTTTTAGCATTTGAAGAGTTAATTATATTAGGGTCTTTATATATAGATGTTCTATATAAAATAGTTCCTTTTGGTAATTTATTTTTATTCTTTTTATCATTATCATAATAATTATCAATTATTTCATATAAATCATTCCAATATTTTGTATTTCTATTTATTAATGGTCCAATAAAATCTTTTTTTTCTAAATCAAATGTAAATTTAATATTCTCTAATTTATATTTATGATGTGGTGGATATATTAAATGTAATGTCATTATAATAATTAAAAATAAAAATAAAAAATACCAAAAAATCTTTTTCGGTATTTATAAATAAACTTTACATCAGTAATACTCGAGAACCCAGAAAACGTTATCTTTGTTATATTCAACGATAAAGACTTCGCACAAATTTTCTTTATACATAAAAGTAATTGATTTTCGGGTAGGTGTTCTGCATATTTCAATGTCTGATACACATGGTTTCAGACGTTCGTTCAATTCTTTCTTAATATGCTCAACAATTTGTTTATTAGTCATTTTATTTTCTTTTTTGCATTTCACAGTGCTTGTTGATTTTTTATCAGTTATTCCATTGTCTTTATAATAATTGATAAGAAAATCACAAATCTTGTTCATCTTTCTCGAATGATAAAATTAATAAAAATAATTATAAATCATTTTTTAAAATATTTACTTTTAATTTATGTATATTTATGTATAAAGTTTTTCTAATAATAATTTATGATTTGCCGGTTGAGTATATTTATCATTTATTGTATAAATACCATTATAATTATTAAATAGAACATTATTATATATATAATTATTTAAAAAATGTAATTTATTTTTATATTTTTCAGTAAAAGTTATTTTCTTTATTTTTTTCCCAATTTTATAATTTTCATGTAATTCTCTTGTTTTAATAGATTTAATTAACAATAATAATATATTATATAACTCAATTCTTTTTGATAAATTTATTTCATAATATTCTTTTTCATAATCAGCTATAATAAATGTGTTAATTATATTATTACCATATTCAGATACAGCAATTTTATACCCTTCATTTGGAACTTTATATGTTATACCATCGTATGTATACTGAAAAAATTTCTTAGCTTTGCTAACTTTTTTATATAAAATATTTTTTAAGCCAAAATTTCCTTGATAAAATCCTAATTTGTCTTGCATAATTACAAAAGTAATGAATATTTGAAAAAATATTGACCATATTTCATCTATATTTAATTTATCTATAATTGAATCCAAAACACCATCATATTTATCAATAATAAGTATGATACTATTATTATATATATGATAATCATAAATTTTAACTAAATTTGTTGTTAATTTAGATTTAATTATTTTATTACATTGATTATGTATTTCAATTTCTCTATACGGATTTTCATTATAGCCTTCAGAATCTAATGTTTTATTTATTTTTCTATCATCTGATAAATAAATAATTTTACCAATTTTATTTTTACTAAAATTAATAAAACTATCATATTCATTTTTTTTAATTGTATATTTCTTTTTATTTATAATAACAAATGTCATAATACTATTATAAATAAACAAAACAAAAAATGCCAAAAACTTAATTTTGACATTTATAAACCCCGTTATATTCAGATATTCACAACCCAGAAGTGATAGTCCCTTGAATTGTACGTTTCCCAAACAACACCCGAAAATCCCTTATATACAAACATTACACTGACCCGTTCGTCCTCAATCGAACTTGTAATGCTTGATACATCGGCGCCAAGATGAAATTTCAATTTTTCGGATATATAATTGATGAAATCCTCCGTTTTCCAATCAATATCTTCGGAATAATCAAATTCGATATATGGATCATTTTGATAATCATCGTTCAACGGCATGATATCGCAAACAGACTTGATATATTTGCAAACTTCGTCCATCTTTTTATAGAGACACGAAAATTAAATAAAAATAAGTAATCAATTTTTATTTAATTATTTGAATATTAATACATAAATATTCATGAATAATCATGAAAATATTATCCTAAAATAATATCCGTCATAATCATAACCATCCGAAATTTCACAGCAAGTTTCCTTATATATGAAAGAAATCATAACTTTTTCATCAATGATATTTTCATGAATAGATGAAACATCATCTCCTAAATGAGATTGCAATTCCATGCAAATATAATTTGCCAATTCATGAGATGTAAAATCATTATCATCTGATGTTTTAATTTTGATATCATCACAACAATCAATATAATCCGGATTGGCAAAATCGCACATCTTTTTCACACAATTGCAAATGTCTTCCATTTAAGAAACTATTATTTTTAAAACTTTTCTTTAAATCAATTTTTTATTTAATTATTTTTAAATTAATACATAAAAATACCAAAAAATTAATTTTGGCATATATAATAGTCATTTATATTAGGTTACGGTGTCGAAGAGCTTTACCAGCCAGAAGTAATTACCGCAAATGCCTTTAACCTCCATTACATTACCTTGCTTCATTCCACACTTAAAATAAACAATTGGTGATTCATAATTATCATAAATTTGAATATCATTTGAATTAACTCTCAGATAGTGTTGCAAGCATTTTGAAATATGCGTGGAGATTGAATATAATCCACCTGAATAACATTCGTCGTCAAATACATTATGTTGAAAAAATGCATAACTTCCAGGGATAGTATGTCTATTCAAATGAATAAAATATGCTACTTTGTCCATTTTAAATTCGGATAATAGTCTTTTTAAAGAAGAATAAAATCATTTTTTATTATTTTTACATTTAATTTTTATCAAAAAAAATTGATATAAAATCATATAAATATTTTAAACAATAATTAATAATGGCAACTGAAGTAGATAAAAAATATAAAAAGCATGAGCTTAGAAGTCATATTTATAGCCGTCCTTCAATGTATATTGGAACAATCGATCCAAATACAATTGAAACTTATATAATTGATGATACAGATAAAGTAGTAAAACAAAATATTACATTTATTCCAGGTTTATTTAAAATATTTGATGAAGCAGTTGTGAATGCAATTGACCATTCAGTTAGAACAAGAAAAGATAATTTAAATGTTGTCAAAAATATTAAAATTACTATTGATAAAATTACTGGTATTATTGAAATATTTAATGATGGTATGGGAATTGAAATCATTAAACATAATGAATATGATATTTGGATACCTGAATTAATCTTTGGTGAATTATTGACATCTTCGAATTATAATGATGACGAAGTAAGAGTTGTTGGTGGTGTTAATGGTCTTGGTATTAAATTAACTAATATCTTTTCAAAATCATTTACAATTGAAACTATTGACAGCACACGAAAAAAGATTTATAAACAAGTATTTACAGATAATTTAACAAATAAAGATGTTCCAGATATTAAAAGTTGTCAGAAAAAGTCATATACAAAAATTACATTTTTACCTGATTATGAAAAATTTGGTTTGACTAATATGACTGATGATATTTATAATTTATTTAAAAGACGTGTATATGATGTTTCAGCATGCACTGATGTATCAGTTAATGTTTATTTCAATGATAAAAAAATTAATGTTAAAGATTTTGAAAAATATACTGATTTATTCTTAGATACTAAAGCAATTCAGCCAAGATTTTATGAGATGGTAAATGACAGATGGGAAATATCGGTCGCAGTTAGTAAAAGTGGAACATTCGAACAGATGTCTTTCGTCAATGGTATTAATACTATTAGAGGTGGACGTCATGTTGAATATATTACAAATGCTATAACTAAAAAATTAATAGAAATGGCATTAGCCAAAAAGAAAAAAACGATTAAACCACAACATATTAAAGAGAATTTATTTATATTTGTAAAATCAACAATTGAAAATCCAACGTTTGACAGTCAAACAAAAGAGACTTTAACAACATTAGTTGCTAAATTTGGGTCAAAATGTGAGTTATCTGAAAAATTTTATGAGAAATTATATAAATCTGGTATAATTGAAATGGCTTTAAGTGCAACTGATGTTGTAGAGCAAAAGAAATTAGTTAAAACTGATGGAAAGAAGGTTAATAAAATTATTGTTCCTAAATTGGATGATGCAAATTTAGCAGGAACTAAGGATAGTAAGGAATGTACATTAATTTTAACTGAAGGAGATTCAGCAAAAACAATGGCTATTTCAGGATTAAGTGTGGTTGGAAGAGATAAATTTGGAGTTTATCCTCTTAAAGGAAAAATTATTAATGTTAAAGATATTACATTACAAAAAATTACAGATAATAATGAAATTACTAATCTTAAAAAAATATTAGGATTGGAACAAAATAAAGATTATAGTAAAGGTATTGAATCATTGCGATATGGTAAAATTATGATTATGACAGACCAGGACCATGACGGAAGTCATATTAAAGGATTGTTATTTAATGTATTTCAAACATTGTGGAATTCTTTATACAAACACGAAGGTTTCTTAACATCGATGCTAACGCCAATTATTAAAGCTACAAACAGTTCAACAAAAGAGGTTATATCATTTTATAATATGAGTGATTATGAAACATGGAATGAAAAAATAGATAAAAAATCACAATGGAAAATCAAATATTATAAAGGACTTGGAACATCAACTGACCAAGAAGCAAAAGAATATTTTAAAGAAATGAGACAGATTACATATAATTATACTGAAAGTTCAGATAGTTCAATTGATTTAGCATTCAATAAAAAACGTGCTGATGACAGAAAAGAATGGTTATCAACTTATGATAAATATGATGTATTAGATTATACAGAAAAGACAATTACATATGAAACATTTATTAATAAAGATTTAATTCATTTTAGTAATAGAAATTTGGAAAGAAGTATTCCTCACATTTGCGATGGTCTTAAAGAAAGCACACGTAAAATTTTATTTGCATGTTTAAAAAGAAATTTATATACAAATGAAATTAAAGTTGCGCAATTAGCGGGAAATGTTAGTGAAGTTACAGCATATCATCATGGAGAAAATTCATTACAAGAAGCTATTATTGGAATGGCACAAATATTTGTTGGAACTAATAATATTAATATGCTTGAACCAAAAGGACAAATGGGTTCAAGAATTAGTGGTGGTCAAGATTCATCATCACCAAGATATATTTATACATTATTATCAAAATTAACAAAATTAATTTTTAAGGAAGAGGATAATTCAATATTGAATTATTTAAATGAGGATGGTTTATCAATTGAACCTGAATATTATATGCCAATTATTCCTATGATTTTAGTTAATGGCGGGATTGGTATTGGCACAGGTTATTCAACTAATATTGCACAATATAATCCATCAGATATTATTAATATTTATTTAGATATTATTTCAAATATTGATGATAATATTGGAAAAATTCTTACAATTGAAGATATAGAAAAAACAGAAATTTTAATTAATGAAAAAGAAATTGAAGATTTGACTCCTTATTATCTAGGTTTTAAGGGTGAAATTAGTAAAAACGAGAAAGGAAATTACAATAGTAAAGGAATTTATAAATGGATAAATGATACAACTGTAGAAATAACAGAATTACCGATTGGAACATGGACAGAAAATTATAAAGAATATTTGGAAGAATTGATTATAAATAATAATCAATATTTAAAATCATTTGAAAATCATTATACAGCAAAGAATGTTAAATTTATATTAAAAATTAATGATGGATGTAAGAGTGATTTAGAACCTAAATTTTTAACTGAATTTAATCTAATATCAACCAAAAATTTAAGTTTAAATAATATGCATTTATTTTCAGAGAAAGGATGTATTAAAAAATATGCTAATACAACTATGATTATTAAAGAATGGTTTCAGATTAGATTAAATAAATATTATGAGAGAAAAACAAAACAATTAGAGATTATGGAAGATGAATTTAAATTAATTTCTGCAAAAATTAGATTTATCATTGATATTATTGGTGGTAATATTATTATTATGAATATTAAAATTAAAGATATTGAAGAACAATTGGAAAAATTAGATTATTATAAATATAATGATTGTTATGATTATTTGCTAAGAATGCCAATTTCACAATTAACATTAGAGAAAAAAGAAAATTTGGAGAAAGAAGTAATGAAACTCAAAGAAACAATTGATAATCTTAAAGATATGTCAATTACTAAAATATGGGAATTAGAATTAAAAGAATTATTGATTGAATGGGATAATCATAAGAAATTAATTGAAGATGATTATTTAAATGATTTAAATGGTGAAACAATTGGAGGAAAGCCAGTTAAAAAAGGCGTCCAAAAGAAAAAGTAATTAAATCATCAATCCCGTATTTATTTATATTATTAGAATAATATTTCCATTTAAAAGGTAATATTAAACTTTGATTTTTTTGTAATTTTATTATTATTATTTTATCTTCTGGTGTAGGATTTATTTTTGTTATTTCTGCTTTATATATGATTACTTCAGTATCTTCATTAGCATTTATAAATAAATATTTATAATTATTATGTATCCAATCATCATTATTATCATCATTCAAATTTGAATTATCATTCAAATCTTTATTATCATTCAAATTTGAATTATCATTCAAATCTTTATTATCATTCAAATTTGAATTAATAATATTATAATTAAACCAACTATTAATAATTTCTGGGGGATTTTGAATATAATCGGTGATTACTATAGGTTGTCTAGATGATAATAAATTAAAATTAAAATTAGTTATGTCAGTTTGTAAAATTGATATATCTTTAGGAAATATATAATAACATATTACATAAATAACAATAATAATTGATATAATTATTAATATTAATTTCATTTATTTATATTAAATAGAAAAATATGAGAAAAAGAAAGGCATTAAAAGGAGGATATATTAATGGGCAAGCTGCTAGTTCAGGACCAGCATTAAAAGAACCATTATATAAAATAGATGATACTAAACTTGAAAATATTAAAAAAACATATGATGAATTATATGAAAAATCAAAACAAGAAGTTGAATTAACTTTAGCAATTAAAAAAGCAAGGGAACAAGAATATAATAATGCTCAAAAAGAAGAACTAAGTAATTTTGCTAGAATAGAAAAAAGCACTATTGAAAATAAAAAATTAGCATTTAAAGCATTATCGGGATTTTTTGGTTTTATAACTAAATTTATTGGTAGTGTTATAAATTTTTTAAGACAATTTACTGCATATGCTATAAAACAATTATTTCATGGTGGTCAAGGTGTATTTTTAAAAGCATTTATGGCAATAATAGTTATTATAGGTGTTGTTGTAGGTTTTACATATGGTATTGATTTATTTAATAAAGATACTGCATTAAGTAGTTATAATAATATTAGACAAAATATAATAAATACTGATTATGATAAATATTTAACAATGCCAAATTCGGATACTTATATGGCAAAAATGCAAGAGAGAATTAAATCTATGATTCCAAATAGTTATAAATATAAATGGTCATCATTTTATAATTCATTATCATATATTACAACTGGTAAAAATAAATATGATGCAGATTTAACTGAAAGAGACGAAATAGATATTGGAAGATGTGATGATATTATTCATATTAATTTTAGTGAAAGTTCAAATATCTTTCAAAAAGAAAGAACATATAGTATTATTGCACCTAAAGACGTCATATTAAAATATAATGATAATTTATATAATGATTCAGATTATAATAGAATTGATAGTAATATAAAAGAATTAGTTAATAAATATCATAGTACATGTATAATACCAATAAAACATAATAACAATACTGGTAAATATGAATTATCATTAACTGGTAATATGTATTTAACTGATGATGTTAAAATAACAGGAAAAAGTAGTTTAATTAAACCAATATTTGACAATGATTTAAAATTTGCAAGTTTCAATAATATTTTATATACAGGATATTTTGATAGTAGAAGTGTTATTGGTGCATATGGAGCAAAATTAATAAATCCAAATTATAAAGGACCAATATTAAGATTAACAACAGCAAATAGGGATGAAATTAATACAGGAAATGAAAATATAAAAGGTAAAAAGACTGCAAATTTTTATAATGATTATAATACTTTAGAATTATATACTATAATTGATAATAAAAAATTATCATATAAAGAATTTTTTATAAATAATGAACCAAGTGTTGCAACAATATATGATCAATCAGGTAATAATAATCATTTAATATATAAAAACTATGATTTTATACATATGCCTGAATTTAAAAAAGATAATAATAATCAATATGCAATTTGGTTTAATGACCAACATATGTTAGTTTTTATAAAAACAATTTCATATAGTAAAATAAAAATAAATACAAAAATACTTTTTAATAATATAACTGACCCTGCAAATATAAATGCTATGAATTTTTTAGCAACAAAAAATGCACCTGTTATTCAAATTAGCGGTGCTGATAACAATTCTTTAGTTTTTACTACTATTAAAAATACAGATAATGATAATGATCCGAATACTAGTAGGCAAATATCTGATAAATATAAAACAGATGTTATTAATACTAATTGGACACAAAGAAAAAATCCATATACAATAACAACCAAAAATATTTATAATGAAAATAAAGATCCAATAATATTAGAATGTTTAGGAAATGCATATGATGTAAGAACAGAAAATGAAAAAAATTCAATAGATGCTATACAAGGAAAAAATCTTCAAAATGCATTAAAACAAAATAGTTTTAAAGGATATTTATATGAATTAAGAATTTTTAAATCAGATGATTAGAAATGCTTAATCATAAATGTATCTTCTAATGTATATCCGAATTTTTTATAATAATTGCGAACACCAGTTCCTGCAATAATAGCAATTGATTTAAAATCAAATGATTTTGCGATTTCTTCTGCTTTTTCAATTAATTTTGTGCCAAATCCTTTATGTTGTAATGAATATAAATCATTTGCACCAACATTTGATAAAGTTGAATAAACATGAAGTTCTCTAATCAATGCAGTATTTTTAAGAATTGGTAAAACATTATCATTATTAAAATTTAATCTTAATCTAATAAAACCAATTAGATATTTCGAAGTTTCGAATGATATAAAATATTCATTGCCTTCACTTGCTTTATATTCCATAATATCTAATTTGATTTCTTCATCTATAATATTACCTTTAATTTCTCTACATCTGATGCATTTGCAACACCAATTATTAGCTTTCATATCTTTTTCCAAATTTTGGCGAATACTTGCGAATTGTTGAGAATAACCGCCTTCAATATAATGACCTGATATATCTCTAATAATTCTATTAATTCTAAATTGTTTAGAAATATTAATTTTAAAATTTTTAATTAAATCATATAAATATTTATCATCATAAGGTTTATAAATTCCTGCATCATATAATTCTTTTATTTTTGTAAATGGAACAACAGCACATGGATAAATTTTCAATTGGTCTAATTGTAAATCAGGATTATATAAAATTTGGTTTAACATTATTTCATCTTGTTCAACTGAACTGCCATATAAATTAAGCATCAAATGACCATCAATTTTATAACAATTATTTTTAAGTAATTTAATAGCTTTGATAGTTTTCTCAACTGATTCGCCTCTATTATTCATTTTTAAAATTTGATTATTAGTATGTTGAATACCTAATTGAACTCTTGTGCAATTGAAACGTCTTAATCTTTTAATTTCGTTTAAAGTAATGCTATCACTTCTCATTTCTAGAGTTAAACCAATAATATGAATTTTAGCAATTTCATTATTTGTAATTTCTTCTTCCAATGTTAAAATATCTCTTTTAATATCATCATAATAAGTATTAGCAGCATAATAAAGTTTAGTAATAAATTCTTCTTGATATTCTTTAGGATATTCGCTCCATGTTCCACCTAAAACTAATAATTCAATTTTATCAATTTGATGTCCCATTCGACTTAAAGAAGATATTCTTGAATTCATTTGTTTGATAGGGTCAAAATCATTTTGATTAGCTCTTAAAACGGCGGGTTCAGTATATAAATAACTTTTAGGTTGTTGAGTCCAATTATTAGCTTCTGATGGTTTTTCATTAGGACAGAAAGAGCAATTATGAAGACAACTGAATGTTCCTTTAACTCTTTCTCCATTTGCATTGGTATATTCGGGAGTGCCACTAGTAAGAACAGTAACACTAATAATACCAGATTGAGATTTTTGAATTTTTTTAATTAATTTTTTTTTTAATTCATAATCTTCATAACCAAGTTGATTATAAATTTTGATTAAATCAATTTTACTGCAATTAAATTTATATTGTTTCTTAATATCTTTAATAAAATTAAAAGTTGAATCAAAATTATTTTTAATTAATTCATTTCTTAATATCTCAATTTGTTCAATAGTTAATTCAGTCGTTTTTGGTTTTATAATAATATCTTCAATATCCATATTAATGTTTTTATATGATTATTATCATTAATTCAAAATTATCATTTTTTATATAAATCTATTTAAGGGTTAAACATGGATATCTTTAAATCCTTTTCAATTAAAGAGACGCAAAAAGAGATTGAAAGTTATATTATAGATTTTGATGAATTTGAACCATTATTTGATGTATCATATGAAAATTATAGAAATCAAATAATAATAAATTATAATTTTACATTGAGAAGAATTAGAAATAGAATATTATGTCAAAATTTTATACAAAGATATTTTCTAAATAAAAAACTTAATAATTATTATTTAGGAAAAATGAATATTATCAAATCAAAAAAAATATTATGGTATTTAGATTTTTATTTAAGGCTTATTTGCAAATATCCTTAAATCTTTTATATATATATAATTAGATATGAGTGTTTTATCACATGAACAATTAAATATAAATTTTTCAAAATTAAAAACAAAAATAAATGATATTGATTATAAAATTTATAATATAAATAAAGAAAATTATTTAAAAAATAATAAATATCTTAGATTTAAAGATTTTTCTATTGAAGAAATTGAAAACTATTATATGAGAGATATTATAAATCCAATTGACGAAGAAATTAAACAACTTTACAATAATTATAATTATTATAAAACATTTCCAGATGATATTTTTTATAATAAGATAGAAATAAATATTTTATTATGTAATTTATTATATAAATTTTGTTTTTTTATTTATGCAAATAATACTTATATTAAAAATATAATTGAATTTAAACAACAAGATGAAATTAAAGATTTTAATAATTTTATTATTGAAAAAATTAAAGCAACTATAAAACCGCCTAATTATCAAGAAATTAATAGTGTATTATTAAATGATTTATATTATTCATATTTATTATATTCATTTAACAGTGATATTTTAGATGTAAGAAATACTTATCAAAATATTCAAGTAATAGATTATACAACTATCAAAAAATCAGAATTATCAGATAATAGTTATACAAAAGATAATATATCTTTTCAAGAGATAAATATTAAAAAATTAGATGATTATGAAAATGAAGATAAACCATATGATTATTTTATAATTGTTGATTATATTAAATTTGTAATACTTATTATAAAAGATTTATATAAAGCTCCTAACCAACATTATATTACATTACCTCAATATGGCGAGATATGTTGGTTTATTTCAATGATTACTGCAATATCTTATAGTGATGGAAGTAAAAATTTATTGATTGAAAAAGATTTTCAAACAAAAGTTGATAATGATTTTTCAAAATATATTTATTATATTATTGATAATATTACAAGAAAACATAAGATATATAATAAAGATAATTATTCAACTGATTGCGATTTATTTAAAATATTAAAAACAGAACCTATAATATTATTAAAAAAACTAATATTAAATTTATTTAAATCTACATCACACGAAATAATACTTGGATATTTATCTAATATTGTTATGCGATATGCAGCAAATTCTAATAGTATTAGGAAAATATTAATTAATATTAAAAATCATAGTTATTCAGGTATTAATTATGGTTTAGACTCAGTTATTTATACAGTTGTAATTGATTTATTATCAGATGAAAAAGAAATAAAAATGTTAAGCAGTAGCAGTATAAATAGTAAGAAACAGAAAACATCGCAAACATCTCATAATATAACATCTAGTAATATGGGAAGTATTGGTTTAAAATTAATAGAATATATATATAATACTAAATTAATACCAATATTAAATAATCACAATGATGATAATGTATTTATGAAAACAAATCTTAATAACTTAGGTTTATTAAATAATTATTATAATATAATTTCACATTTCTATAATTTATTGGGAATATCTAATAAATTTTTTTATAAATATGAAAATGAAGATGGGATTGTTATAATAGATAAAAACAGAGAAGTATCTATTTCAGACCCTGATATTATAATTATTCATAAGTTTAAACAAGATGATAAAGGAGAATATAAAAATTTAATTGGAAATGATTTTGAAGAAACAATTGACGATGATATAAATAATATTATTTATAAAGATAAAAAATATAAATTAGATTATATAATCCATGGTTCAAATGATAAATATACTTGTATAAATTGTGGTCATGTTATTTGCGGTATTCATTATGAAAATGAAGAATATTATTATGATTCGAGATATAAAGTTGATAAAATAAAATGTGATAGTGAAAAAGTTAATTTACCATGTCCATTATTAAAATCAACATGGAGTGATAAAATTACAAATGATGATTATTGTTATAAATTAGAAAAATGCGGACATATTGAATGGAATGAAAAAAATTTCAATCCAATAGAAAAAGATAATTCAACAAGTAATATATGTTATTCTAAATCAAATGATATAATGTTAGTATATATTAAAGTTAAAGAAATTACAGGAGGTAAAAATGAAAAAATATCAGTAATTCATAATTCTATCAAATATAATAGAAAAATTTATTTGCAAGGAAATGAAAAATATATTATATTTAAAAAGAAATACATTTTATTATCAAAATTAAAATATAATAAAAAATTAAATCTATATTATATCTGAAAAAGGATTTAAGAGTTATTTGTGAATGTCTTTAAATCCTTTTTCAGATATAATTCTTAATAATTAGATGTTTAATATTAATTTCATCTCCAATGCGATTATCATATAATTTAAATTTATATTTTTTGTCATATTCATCTATAATATAATCTTTATACAAATCTTCAATAAATTTTGTTTTACCAATAATCATCAAACATTTTATTTTTGTATCTTTAAATAATGTTGCTAATTCTTCTTGTTCTTTTTTGCCAAATTGACAATATCCATAATCAGTAAATTCACTATCATAAGGCGGGTCTAAGAACATGAAATTATTTTCATCATTATAATTTTCAAATATATAATTAAAATCTTTATTTAAAATTTCTGTTCTGTTTAATAATAATTCATAATCTTTATTTTTGAGGTCTTTATAATTAATAGTTTTATATCGTCCAAATGGTATATTAAATTTTCCATTTTTATTATATCTTAACATACCTCTAAAACATGTTTTTCGTTGATAATAAAATCGTTTTGCACTATCTAATTTATCATTAATAATCATTTCATCTCTAATTTTATAATATGTTTCTTCATCATTTGGATTATTTTCCATAAAATCATAGATTTTATCACTTTCACCTTCTCCAATACTTTGATACAAATCTATCAATTCTGTATGAATATCATTAATAACTGCATTATCCGGATTTAAATAAAAATATACTGAACCACCACCAATGAATGGTTCAATATATAAATTATAACTATTAGGAAAATACTTTTCAAACATCTTAATTTCATCGCTTTTACCGCCACTCCATTTAATCAATGGAGTTAAATGTTTCTTTTTATTATTAGAAAGTAAATCAATTAATTCAGATTTATTTTTAGATTTATATCTTGTTAATCCTAATTCAGCACATTTGGCTAAAAGCTCAGTTCTCGTTAAATCCATATTATTGATTTATATTATATTATTATATTCAATTTTTTATATTTAAAAAAGATTTAAGGATTTCTTATTAATCTCTTTAAATGATTTTTAAATAAAAAATTGATTTTTGTTTAAAAGTTTATTAAATTATTAAAAACAATAATGAGTGATACAATAATTTATATTGATATTTCAGGTTCTGTAACAGGTTTTTTAAATTATTGGGAAAAAGTTGATGAAATTGTTTCTTTAAATAAAAATGCTAAGTTCTTTATTTGGGATGTTGAAACTAAAGAAATTTCTTATAATGATATTTTGATATATATCAAAAATAAAAAAGGTTTTGGTGGCACTAATATTTCTTGTGTTGCATCATCTATTATTAATAAGAATTTTAATGATAAAAATATTATTATTATTACTGATGGTGAAGTTCCTGCAAATTATGTTAAATCTTCTGAATTGATTTTAAAAGATTTTAATATCAAAGATGTCGAATGTCATATTATTAAATCTTATGTTTATTCAGATGATATTGATATTAGCGTTCCTCTTGCATTTATGAGAAATAATACATCAAAACTTTATTATACAAATCCTGAAAATATTACAAAATTAATTAAAAGTATTAATAAAGATGATTATAAAATTCTTGAAAATATTACATTAGAAAATTTAATCACTAATTTTGATATGATTTATGATATTATTAATATTACTAATATGGGAAAATCAGGTCTTCCTGATATCAAACAACATTTATTAAAATTAAGAACTGATTTTATTAAATTATCTAATGAAAATTTAAAATCTATTAATGGTAATACCATTCAATCAGAACTAAAACAAGGTAATTATTCAAATGCTATAACCATGATTAAAAAAATAGAAGATATCTTTATTAATCAAAATGAAAATAGTCCTATTACTAAATTTAATAGATTATTATCTCTTTGTGATGATAGAACCTATTCAGGATTTGCCTTAAATCAAAAGATAGTAAATGCGAAACCATCAAATGCTATTATTCCTGATGAAGCAACTGAAGAAGAGTTGCTTAAATATGAATTTGAAGACCCTGTAATGTTAGATTTAGATGTGCCTCAATTAGTTATTTTAAAATCATCAGATAAATTATTTGATAATGATAAAGACTTTAAAAATTTTATTGAAAATCCTTTAAATATCATTGGCAATGAAGAAATTAAACAAAAGATTGTTAAAAGATTAGGTCATTGCATTGGTATTAAATTAACTAATAAATGTAAAAAAGACCCTTTCACACGTGCTGATATAATTGGAACAATTCCATTGACAACATCAAATGAACAACATAATGAAGTTGGCAGTCATGGATTATTTAAATTATTTACAAATTCAAAGAAAATGGGAAATCCTAATCTTTATTATATAATATTATGGCAAATTATTGTTGTTGAAAAAAGATGTGAATATTTGAATGAATATTATGATTATATTACAAATCATTTAAAATTTAGACTTTCAAAAGCTACAACTTATATTTCTCTTTGTGGATTACCTGATTTTAATAGAACAATCGTTCCGATGGATGTCGCAATGTATTATATTATCAACGGACCAGAAATTAATAAAATTATTCTTAGAAAACATATCTTTAATATTGATGTAATTCTAAATATTATTATGAATGTATTCAAATATGAAGTTAAGCAGGAGATTATTAAACATATCAATCTTGAACGAACTTTATTATCTATGTTATCACAAATTAAGAAAAATTCAGTTATTTTTAAAAGAAAAATGAAATGTTTGATTAATTCTCATATTATTGTTGATGATGAATATATTCCAGTTGATAAAATAGCAAATGAAAAAGAACTTAATGAAATTATGAAAACTTTTCCTGATTATTATAATTCTCATAAATATAATGAATTAGTTTATTTATCAACATTAGTAAATTCCAATTATAGTGCAGGAGATATTCAATTAGAATATAATAAAGAAATTAAATATGATATTGAGTTTAAAAATGATTGGTCAGAAAAATATATTATTCCTACTATTAATCCTCTTGAAATTTCATTAAAAACATTCAGAATTGTATATAATCCAAATTGGAAAGAGTTAGCAGTTAATGATAATTTCGTTAGTGTTGATAATCAAATATCAGCATACAATGATTATATTAAATTCTTTCTTAGATTTCAACATTTTCCAACATTTAATGAATTTGCCAAATATATTTATAATAAATATAAAAAAGCTCTTCATAAAGATTTTAATAATATTTATATTGAAGTTTTAACATCATATAAAAAAGTTAGAGAATATATTGAAGATAATAATTTGACTTATGAAGATGTTAAGAAAATTATCCTCGACTCATGTCGCATTGATGATAGAATTCGCATCCAAGAAAGTATTTAAAGATTATTTGTAAATGTCTTTAAATCTATTATTATTTTTGTTATTTATAATGGTTCATCTAAAAAATGATTAATTATATCATCATTTATTATAGAACTAGAATTATATATTAATAACATAACTTCATCATATCTTTCATGTTCTTCTATTCCATTTTTTTTTGTATCAAGAATATTATTTAATTCATCAATAGATATATTTAAATGATTGGCAATCCTGGCATTTTGTAAATGAATACGAATATAACTTTTAATATGACATCTATTACAATATTTATATCTATAAAATAATTTTTTAGGTTTTGTTATTTTACATTTATCACATTTTCCTAAAAGTTCATTATCTTCATCCATTATTTAAAGAGATTAATAAGAATTCTTTAAATCAATTTCTTTTTATAATAATAATCCTGTAATTTTATTGATGGATATATGATTATTTATATGTGGTTCTATATCAATATCTTCTGATACTTTCATAATTGTATTTGGATGTTCTCCAATTTGAGTTATAATTGGTTTTAATATTAATGTTTCTGTGCCATCTGTAATAATAATATTGAAAGGTTTTATATAATTGCATCTAAATCTTTTTTCCTTATTTGCTAAATTTTGATAAAATGGTTCAAAATAATAATTTGGAATATTATTATTTATATTTAGATTATTATCATATATATTAGAGATATTGATATAGAATGATGGGTCATCTAAATAATTAATAATTTTAGAATGTAAATCTTCATTTAGATAATAATTGCAAGTTATGATTTGGAAATAAGTAGTAATTATTTTATAATATTTTTCTTTCAAATCAATAAGAATATCAATTGTTATAATTCCGATATCTTTTCCTGGTGCATAATTATTTAAAATCTTTGTTTTTAATTCATGATTTCCATAAACTTTAATATAATATCCATTTGAATTATATTGAATATAATTAATATTATAATTACTAATTATATATTGTGAACAATCTAATGTATAATAATGACATTTTATATATATCTTATTATCTTTTTTAATTATTTTATAATGATTTGGATAAAAATCTAATTTTGATAATACTGTATTTATTATATTTTTTTCATTAATTTCATTTAATTTATATCTAATTACCATTGTTAATAATAATAAATGAAATACTAATATAAATAATAAATCATAAAAAAACATTTTTTCCCTTTATTTTATAAAAAGGATTTAAAGAATTCTTATTAATGTCTTTAAATCCTTTTAGATATATGTATTAAAAATAATATAATAGTAATAAAAAATGATTTGCTAATTTTATTATTAAATTACGAGACAATGATTAAATACATTCTTATTTTCATGTCATACTTTAATTTTGATATTGTATGCGATGAATTGGTTGAATATATCATTGATGTTCATCCTAATAGTGATATTATGATTCCTGATGATTATATTGAAGAAATACGTCATTGGACGGGACATAATATCGGTTTGTTTAGCGATTTTCAAACATATCCTGATAATTGGGGATGTCATAATAAGGAGATTGTTTCTTTCACCTTCAAACAAAGATATTGCGAAATTTCTGAGATGTTTGGCGAAGATAAGAACCATCTCTCAATCCGCATTTTTCCGTCGAAGTGATTGATTATATTGTTTCTATATAAGCTAAAAATATTTTTTGGCTTTTTTGTTCTTAATAAATGATTTAAAGAATATTTATCAATTTCTTTAAATAAAAATGGTTGAATATGAATTATTGGATTTGGGTGTAGATATTAATAAATTACATATAATCCAAATAAAATTTATTTATATGTTTGATAATGAATTATTAAGTTGTAATACAACTGATAAATCACTTGATTATTTAACTAAACATCCAGAAGAAATTGAATGGGAATTATTAAGTTCAAATGAAAATAAAAAAGCTATTGAACTTTTAATTAAAAATCCTGATAAAATTGATTGGTATATATTATCTAACAATAATAAAGCTATTGAACTTTTAATTAAAAATCCAGAAAAAATTAATTCGAAACATTTATCAATTAATCAATTCATTATTATTAAGAAAGTTATTTAAATTTTTTTTTAAATAAAATATGATTATAATTTAATATTAATTATTTTATATATGAAATATTTATATATTCAAACAAATAAAGATTGGAATGCAGAAAATAAATTTAAATATGGTTATACGGAAGACCCTAAACATAGGCTTACTAGTGACCAACATTCTTATAAATCATCTTATTTAGCTTTATACGAATGTATTCAAACAGATAAATATAAATTTCATTATAGTGAATATGATAGAATAATTTCAAATTTGCGGAATATGGATGATAATGAAATTAAACAAGATTTACTTGAAATAGGTATTATTGATTTATCTATTTCAAATAAATTTATAGAAATTAAAGAATATTTAATTAATGAAGAAGGAGGAGGAACTGAATTTATTAAATTAAATGAAGGTATTGAATTATTGGATGACATCTTTATTAATGTTTTTAAAGATATTGGCATAAAAACCCGAAAATTATCAAAAGATGAAATTAATAGTATTAATGATTTTAATGATAAAATTTATAAAGATAAACATAAGAATGATATTATTCTTACTAAAAAAAGTAAAATAAAATTAAGAGATTATCAAATGGATATCATTCAAACAGGATTTAATATGATTAAAAAATATTATAAATTCTATTTAGAATTAGCAACAGGAGCAGGAAAATCTACAATTATCTATTATATCTTAAATAGTATTCTTTTAATTAATACTGATATCTTTTATACAATTATTATATTTACACCTAGAATTAATATATCTGAACAAAATATTAATGATAAATATATTAAAATTTTTAAAAATAAATTTAATATTTATAATAATAAAAAAATAAGAAATATAAAAACTTTTAATAATAATTCTTATAATATTATTAGTTGCTGTATTCAATCTTTTCAATTTATTTATGATAAAATAATTACTAAATTTGATATCAAGAATATTATTATTTGGTTCGATGAGGCTCATTATACCATTGAAAATTGGGTTAAATCTACAAATGATTATAAAAAATTTTATTTAACTGATAATGAAAGAATTATTTATCGTTTATTTACTTCAGCATCACCTAATAAAGATGTTGTTAAAAATAATTCTGATATCTTTGGTGAATTATATTCACCTATTTCAGTAAGAAATTTAATAAAAGATAAATGGCTCTCTCCTATTATACCTCTCATTATGGATTTTGATGAAATTATTATTGATGATAACGACAATGATGCCGAAAATGATAATAATGATGAAGATAATATAAATAAATATTATTATTATACAAATACTATATTAAATACATTTCAAATTAAGAATAAAAAAATTGGTTTAAATTTTCATAATAGTTGTAGAAATGCCCGATTTGCTTTTACTTCACATTATAAAAAATTCATAAATAGTAAAACGAATATTAAACCATATTTATTAATAAGCAATGAAATTGAAAATAAAAAAGCATCTGATTTATTAAATATTAATTATAAATATTTATTAAATTTTCAAAGTTTTCATATTGAAGATAATAATGCAATTGCCTATATTGTCAATATGTATAATATGGGATATGATAATCCTAAAATTGATTTTCTATCATTTGGAGACCCTAAATTATCTAATAAAGATATTATTCAATCTATTGGAAGAGGTATAAGACCTGATGGATTGGGAGATGATGGAAGAAATTTATCAAAAACTAATGATATTATTATTCCTATTTATAATAATAGTGAAGAAACAGATAAATATATCAAATTCACAAAAATAAAAGAAATACTTCAATATCTTATTTATGATATTGGATTAGATTTTAAAGATTTAAATATTTATAATAAATCAAAAAATAAATTATTAATATCTTCTCCAATAATTGGCGATGATGGAGAAGAACTTGAAGAAAGTAAAATAATTGCTAATATTATTAAATGGGATATAGCGCCAACCATTCAAAAATGGGATATATCTAAAATAACAACTCATTTAATGAATAATAAAATTCATAATTATAATGATTATTTAAAATATATATCATTAAAAGAAAATAAAGAATTAAATCTTCCATCTGATTTATTTAAAACTTATTCCAATTTTAATTTTAATAATACTTATAAAAATAATTCAAGTCCTTATTATAATCGCAATGAATGTATAGAAGCTATTAAAAAATATAAAAATGATTTTATAAAAAATAAAACTATAAATAAAAAAAATAATAATAAAATAATTGAATTTCTTAATGAAATTGATAATAAAATACCTAATTATCAATTATGGTATTATTATGGAGGTTCAATAAAAGATTATATCTTATTTATTTAAAGGTTTGTTATTAATCTCCTTAAATCAAAATTATTATTTTTATAATTTATCTACATATGTTTTTAATATTTTTGCATTGCTTAATAATATTTTTAAGTCATCTTTTTTATCTTTATCTTTAATTGTTTTAGATTTACTATTTAAATGAATTATTAATTCATCAAGACTATTTTTATAAGCTTGTAATTGTATATTATAATTATATTTTTTAGCTAATATCATCCATCCTAATTTTTCAAAAAGATATTTATGCCAACCTTCTAAACTATGAAATGTAGCGTCTTGATGCATTTATTCTATTTTAGTATAATATAATTTTCGATTTAAAGGTTTCTTAAAATAATTTTTATCTAAACATAAATCTAAATAATTTAATTATGAAAAATAGAGATGCTACAAAACAAGCAAGAGGTTTTAGTTATCAAAGACAATATTGTCTTTGGTTATTTTTTAAATCAATAAATACTGATATTAAAGAAATTATAGAAGAAGGAAAATTAGATGGTTTAACATATGAAGATATTACAACTATAAATAATAATGATGAATATATAACATATCAAATAAAATATCATACTAAAAAAATGTGTTTTAATAGGTCAAATAAAGATTTATTTAAAACAATTGCAAATGTAAATAATCTACAACCAAAATTAAAAAAAGTATATTTTATTGTAGCAAAAATTAATGATATACTTGATGATACATTTGATGATAGTTTAAATGATTGGAAAAATGAAAATATATCTTCATTTGATATATATAATAAAATTATTAATTTAGATGAAGATGATAATAAAAAAGTTGAAATATATAAAGAATGTCTTACATTTTTAAAAACTAATCCAGATGATAAAATACTTTATTTAAATAAAATAAAACTTATTGAAGGTTTTACATATGATGAATTAATAATAAAAATCAATGATATAATTAAAAGTATATTTAATATATATGATGATAAAATTATATATTTTATAAAATATTATGTTTTTGAATTATTTGATAAAAATTGGTTTAATGAAAATATTCCATTAAATATTAATGATATTTATTCAGATATAAAATTAAAAATTAGCAATATTTCATTATTAATAGAAAATAATGAATTATTTAATAATATGTATTTAAATATTATTGAAAAAATAAAAAAATATATTCAAATAATAAATGAAGGTAATAATAATATATATTTATCTAATTTATTAAATGAAATAAAGTATTTTATAAATCAATTTTATAATAATTTTGAAGTTAAACATTGTATATTATTAATGAAAATATTACATAACCTTAATAAAAAATTAAATAATATTAATAATGAAATAATTGAAATATATAAAATAACTAATAAACATTTATGTGCATTATTATTTAATATTATAAAAACAGCTCATGATACATTAAATGAAAAAAATTATAATATTATATGTTCAATTACATATTATTATAAACATAATATTAAAAAATCAATAGATTTATCAAAATCTAATTTAAAATATATATTAACAATTGATGATAAATTATTTATTAAAAAATATTTAAAGGTTTCTTAAAATAATCCTTAAATATTTATTTATATAAAATTTGTTTCATTAATAATTCAGCATTATTTTTATTTATTTCATTTTCTTTTTCTAAAGTTTTAATTAAATTATCATTAAACTCTAAATATTCAATAATTTCTTTTTGTTTTTCAATTGATGGTATTGGTATTTTTACATTACTTAAATTTGTTTTTGATATTACTTTCTGAGCTGTACCAATATATAAATCTTTTAAATATTGTTTATTATTTAAAATAATATAATATAAATATTTAGTTATCATTATATTATTATTTAATGTTTTTAAAGAAAATGCATTATCTGTTAAATAATAAGCATTACTAATATAATTAATATTAATATCTCCAACACGTGTTATTATAACATCATCACCATCTCTATTATTAATATTATGTGTTCCTATTATTTTACCTCCGCCAATAACATCATATAATCCATCAATCATATCATTTTTAATTAATAATTTACCTTGATTAATAGATGCAATTTCACCCAATGTTTTTATTTCAATTTCTTTATTAAATTGAAGATTTAACTCTAAATAATTTTTATTAAGTTTTTTAATATTTTCAATCTTTTCATTATTATTTTTAATAACTGTTTCATATATCATATCTAAATATTCAATAATCTTATTTTGTATTTCAATTGATGGTATCGGTATTTTTATTAATTTAAATTTATCAATATCAATTGCTTTTTGTGCCGTTCCTCTACCACAATTATAAATAATTTCTTTAATACTATCTAAATAATACCATAAATAATTATTAATTAATTTATCATTATTTGAAATAATTGTAAATGCTTGACTATTTAAATAATATTTTTGATTTAATATCATTACGCAATTATGTAAAGACATACCTTCTCTACTTATTTTGCAACTTTTGCCATCTCTTGAATATTCATTTGTATAAAATGATGTAAAACCACCACCTCCTAAAACTGGATATTCACCTGTTTCAACTTGGTCTTTAACAATTCTTTTACCATTTTGAATTTCACAAATTTCACCTAAAGTTTTAATTTCAATTTCTTTATTATAATTAATAATTTCTTCTTTTTTATCTTCAAATGTAAATTGAAGTTTTTCATTTAGTTTTCGAATTCCTAAAACTTTAACTTCTTGATTTAATTCAATAAATTCTATATCTTGATTATAATTATCATTATTACATTTTTTTATAATTAATGCTTTTGTTTTAACTCCTGTATTTGTAAAAGCACCACCTTGAATATTAATAATTTTTAATATTTGACAATAATCTAATATATATTTTCTAATATTATAACTTCCAACTGATGTCATAAGTTCGCCATCTGGTAAAATAATACAAGCAATACCATCTTTTTTTAATGAATATATAACTAATTGAATAAATAATTCTGTTCCTGTATTTGAAACAATAGGATAAATATCTTTAAATTCTATTTCACTATTTCCATTAAAATCTCTATGAGTAGTTATTTTATTTTTATAATTATTAAATAATTTATTTAATGATTTATAATTAGTTTTAGTTCCAAATGGTGGATTGATAAATATAATATCAAATTTATCTTCTTCTTTATTAAATAAATATGGATTTTCAATTAAAGAATTACATCTCAAAATATTTGAATTATATTGATTAGTTGATATCATTAATGAAGCATTACCAAATTTGATTGTATCTTTTTCAATTTCACAACCATAAATTTTAGAAGGATTGATTTTTTCTTTACAATAATTATAAGTATAACATAATAAACCGCCTGTGCCCATACATAAATCGCATAAACTCAAATTAGAACCTTCTTTATTTAAAATAAGGTCTTTAAAACCACATTCATTTAATAAAGATTTTATTATTGGTTTAGGAGTAAAGAATTGACCTAATTCTTTTGAATTTACATTACCTTGGTATTTAAGGAAACTTTCATGTATGTCTCCGTTTTTCATAAAGAATTCATCAATAAATTCATCAGTAATTATAAATTTAGAAATAATTTTTATAAGTCTAGTTATATCATAATCATTTGGAGTATTAAAATTAGCATCTTCTGGAACATAAATATTATCAAATAATTTAGACATAAATCCACCAATAAAATTTAACCAAACATTTTTAATATCTGGTTCTTTTAATAAATTTGAAATATCATAAATATAAGATTTATATTTAATAATTTCATCATCATCAATTAAACATTTATCACTAATATTTGCATCTTCTAAAACTGATAATAAATAACTATTATTTTTAGATAAAAGAATATTAAAAATTCTCATAATTAATACTCTCATAATGTCATTTTGAGCTTTTGCACCTACAACACCAGAATTCTTATATAAATAATTATGAGTTTTTCTAATGATTACATTAATATCTGTTGTTTCTGTATCTAAGTCATCATCTTCATCGTCATCATCAATTAAACCAGCTTTTTTAAGATTATTAATAATAGTTTTCTTAGCCATTGGCTTTTTAGCTTTTGTTAAATAATTTATTCCTTTTTCTTTGCAGAATTCAATTAATTCTTCTAACGTTTTATTTATTAAATCTGACATATAATAATAATTTCTTATAAATATTAAATCAATTTTTATATTTATACTAAAAATAACAAAAAAAGATATTTAAAGACATTCATAAATAACTCTTAAATCCTTTTTTATGAAAATGAGAAAAAATTATTATTTATTTATTTTAATAGAATTATTTTTTTCACTAAAAAAATGATATTAAAATTAAATTTTATAAATTATTTATGAATAATATTGAAAAAGGTTTTAATTATGAAAAACAAATTAAAAAATCAATAATTGAAAATACAAATCATAATGCTTATTTATGGAATGAATGCCCTGAAACTATATTAATTGAAAATAATTTAATAAAATCTCCAGAACATAATAAAAATATAAGAAAAGCAATTAAAGAAGGAACTCTTCATAATCATAAAGATATTGGAATTGATATTATTCAAGTTGATTCTAATAATAGTTGTGTTGCAATAATACAATGTAAAAATGGATATTTAAATGGTGTTTGTATTAAAGATATTGCTGGTATAATGACACGTTCAGCTTTTAATAAATTATTACCATCTATTATTTATTATACAGATAAATTATCAAATAATTTAAATATGCTTATTGATTTAAATACAAATGTTTATAAAACAGATTTTTCAAATATTAATTATGAAACAAATAATATATATTTTATAAAAGAACCTTATATTACTACTAATAAAATTTCTACAGATAATATACCAATTATATTTACTCCTTATGAATATCAATTAGATGCAGTAAGTAAAATAATAGATAATTTTACTATTACTAATAGAAGTATTTTAGCAATTCCATGTGGTTGTGGTAAAACATACATTAGTTATTTAATTAGTTTGAAATATAAAAAGATAATTATTATATCACCTTTAATTGAATTTGCTTGTCAAAATTTATTAAGATATATTGAATATGGTTATGATGAAAATAATACAATTCTTATAAATAGTGATGGAATAAGAGATATTGATATTATTAAAACAAAAATTAAAGAAAATGAAAAATTATTAATTTCATCTACATTTAAATCTATGGATATTATTAATAAATGTTTAGATTTATTTGATGAAGATACATTATTTATTATAGATGAATTTCATAATTTAAGCAAAAATAATATTAGTGATAAAGATGATGATATTTATAAATTACTTATAACAAATCATAAAATATTATTTATGTCTGCTACACCTAGAATATATGATATTGAATATTTAGATGATGAAGATATTTCTGCTGAAAATGAAGAAATATATAATGATGATAGTGATGAAGAAAATAGTATAATTGATTATGATAATAAATTTGATGAATTATTTGGAAAAATAGTATATAATATAAGTTTAACAGACGCAATAATAAATAATTATATAACTGATTATAAAATTTGGCTTCCATCAATTCATGAAAATAAAGAACAACTGAATAAAGAATTATCAATATATGATATTGACAATGATATTAAAAATAGATGTGAATATTTATTTTCATGTTTATCAAATAATGGTTCTAGAAAAACTATTATTTATTGTAAAGATACTAATGATATGAATAATATGATTGATTCATTTAATTTATTAAATGATTTCTATAATCTTGATATTGATATATATAGTATTTCTTGTGAAAATTCAAATAAAGAACGTAAAAATATATTAAAATCATTTAGTGAAAATGATTTTAAAATTCAATTATTATTTAATATCAAAATTTTAAATGAATGTATTAATATTCCATCATGTGATAGTATTTATATTTCATATCCACCTAAAAATAAAATTACGACAATTCAACGAATTAATAGAGCAACTAGAATTAATAAAAATAATCCATTTAAAATTGCTAATATTTATATATGGTGTGATGAATATGAAGAAATCTTAGAAACATTATCAAGTATTAAAGAATATGATATTATGTTTAAAGATAAAATTAAAATAAACGCAGCAATTTTTTATAATAATAGAAATGAAATAGATATTAAAATTATTAATGAAGATATAGAAACATTAAATAAATATGTAATAGGTGTTAAAGAATTTAAATGTTTAACATGGAATGAAAAATTAGAATTACTTGAAAAATATATAATTGAAAATGATAAATTGCCATCTTCTAAATCAAACGATAAATATATAAAAAATATAGGAATTTGGATTGGTAATCAAAAAAGAAATTATAAAAATAAAAAAGAAATAATGAAAAATGAAGAAATTAGAAAAAAATGGGATGAATTTATATGTAAAAATATAAATTTATTTAAAACAAATATTGAATTATGGTATGATAAATTTAAATTAGTTGAAGATTATATTATTAAATATAATAAATTACCATCACAATATGATAAAGATAACAATACTAAAATATTAGGTATTTGGATAGCAAGTCAAAAAAGTAAATATAAAAATAACATACAAATTATGAAAAATGAAGAAATTAAAAAACAATGGAAAGAATTTATTGAAAAATATATTAATTTATTTAAAACAAATATTGAAATTTGGAATGAAAACTTAATTAAATTAGAAGAATATATTATTAAATATAATAAATTACCATCACAAATTGAAAAAGATATTAATAATAAAAAATTAGGAGGGTGGTTATCTCAACAAAATGAGAGATATAAAAATAATGATAGATGTATGAAAAATGAAAATTTTAAAAACCAATGGGAAGAATTTATAAAAAAATATAGTCATTTATTTAAAACAAGAAATGAATACTGGAATGAAAATTTAAAAGAATTAGAAGTATTTATTATTAATAATAAAAAATTACCTTGTGAATATAAATATATAAATAATATAAAACAAAAATGTTTTATTGAAAAATGGTTATTAACTCAAAAATATAATTATAAAAATAAACAACATATAATGAAAGATGAAGAAATTAGAAAGCAATGGGAAGAATTTATGGAAAAATATAAAGAATTATTTTAAATTTAATTATACTAACAAAAAAGATATTTAAAGACATTCACAAATAATCTTTAAATCCTTTTTTATGAAAATGAGATTGTAGCAATAGATACATCAGAACTTTCTATTCTATAATTATTTAAAAGTATTAATTTAAATCCACCTCTATAAATATAAGTTTTGAGATTATCATTTTTATCAATATAACCTGCTTTTTTTAGATTTATTATTATAAGTCTTTTGGTTAGTGGTTTTGGATTTTTGCCGCTTGTTAAATAAATAACTTCTTTATCTTTACAGAATTGAATTAATTCTTCTAACGTTTTATCCATTTTTAATAATAATATAATAATTAATAAAATCATTTTTTAATAAATCTCCTTAAATCAAATGACAAAAAATTAATTTTGCCATATATTCTTCCCTCCCAATCTCAGACAAACTGCTTGACGCACTTATAAATATCGCGCCCGTAGTTGTGCATAATCACTGACAACATCATAATCTTCTTCTCATGTTCAATGTATTGCCTGAAATAGTCATAAATGTCAACACTCTCTTTCTGAAAGAATTCGAGAACTACCGCATCGGGGTCTTTCATCTTTTTTACAACATCCTCACTATTGAACAACTTCAGAAATTTGTTATATTTCTTTCTGCTGCTCTCACGCTTTGGTTCGCATGATTTAAAGGGGTTTTTGTATCGAGATTTTTCCAATGCTGTGAATTCTTCAAATCCTGAAAGATGGAGATACTTCCAATACCATACAGTCATAACACCGTAAATAACATCACCCGAGAATTCATCAACGGATGTAAATATTTGTTCAGTATCATTCGTCAATAGCAAGGAGAGCTGGTAGATTTTGAAAAGTTTGGCGTTTTCCACTAATTGTTTAATAGTCATAACAACTGCCCGGGTATTCAAGATAACTTTAACAAACTTTTCAAATTTGATGAAGGTAAAATTATACGGCTGGCGATTGTAATGAAGATAGTAGCAACTAATAGATGGTGTCATTGTAGCACAATAAAAATATTATAATTTTCCTATCATTTTTTATAATAATTCATATAAATTAATACAAAAGAATTTAAAAAAATGATTTAATAATTATAATTATACAAAAAATGCGATTATTATATTTAATCAATTTATTTATTGTTTGTTGCAGTTCATTTATAATTCAACCAGCATATTTACCAATGAGATTTAAAACCTCTAATATTAGTTATGATACTAAATATAAAAACTTAGGATTATTTAAAAAAGAAATATTGATTAACAATTTCATTAATCTAAAAAAAAATAATAATGATGATGATGATGATAATGATAGAAAAATAACAAGATTTATTATAAATGTAGTTTATAATATAATTCTATATTCATATATTTCTTATTATATTGCCAACCATCATTTATAAAAAATGATTTAAGAATATTAAAAATAATCCTTATATCAATAAATTTATTTTTTGTTTGTTGTAGTTCTTTTATAATTCAACCGTCATATTCATTAATTAAAAATACTCATCAAATTTAATAGAATTTAGAACAAAACCATTAACAATTATTAATTTGAAGAAAAATAATGAAAATCAAAATAAGAAAGATGAAATTATATTTATGTATAATTCAGAATTTAATAAAATTGTCTATATTTATAAAAACTAGAAATTGTAAATTCATTTGGAAATGAATATTTATCAAATAATAAATAAATTTTTTTCATATATGAATTATCATCTTTTAGCATAATTAAATATTTAAGATAATTATTATTGTCATAATTTTTTAGATTATTTAATTTATTTTTTAAAATATAATTAATAAAAATTTTTGTATCAATATCATTATTATTATTATCAACAATATTAATATATAATCTTGTTTTATTTTCCTCCAATGGTAAAAAATTAATACAATAATTAATTTTATCATTTATTGAACCTTTGAGGCAATATGGATATTTATAATAAAATTTATGTTTAGCATTAAATAATTCTTCATTGAAAAAGAATTTATTATTTCTATGTTTAATTTTTGTTTTATTATTACTATAAATAAATTCTAAAATAACATTAATCAAATTAACATTAATATCTATAAATGTTTGATGTAATTTCTCAGTATCTTTAAATATTTTTGGTGGGTTTCTTGTATAACTTTTAAAACTCCACCATAATAATCCATTTTTTTGAATAATATTTCCAACTGCATCTGAACCATTATAATATGTTAAATGATTTGAACAATGCAAACATCCATCATTTATAATTCCATTGTCTAATTTTGCCCCTAAATGTTTACAAATATTAATAGTTGATAATGGATTGTTATTATTATCATACCATAATACCATTGGCAATTTACCAATATTATATACATAAGGTTTAGATTTATCAATATTTTTTTCAATGGCAATTGGATGCCATTCTCTTACAATTTGAGGTAATATAAATGCCGATTTGAAATTTAAAGCTGAAGTTAATAAAGGAATAATTAATAAAATTCTAATATATTTAGAAAATAACATTATTATTAATATTAATGATTATTTTTATATATAAAAAATATTAGTTATTTTATATAGAAATAAAATATTATTCTAAATATATTAATCAATGTATAATGAATATATTAATGAATTGTCTTCACATAAACGGATAATTGTCATTGGTGATGTTCATGGCGATATAAGGAGATTTAAAAATATTTTAGTGCATGCCAATATAATTAATAATGATTTGGAATGGATTGCAGAACCTCCTGAAACAATTATAATTCAATTGGGAGACCAAATTGATAGTTTAAATAGAACAACAACCGAAGATTGGGAAGTTTTGAAGGATTATGAGATGATATATTTTACTGATAATTTAAATTTAATTGCGAGAGCTAAAGGTGGTTATTGTATTTCTTTAATAGGTAATCACGAATTAATGAATGTTATTGGTGATTTCTCATATGTTTCTAAAAATAGTAGTAGTGATATAAGACAACAATTATTTAAACCTAAAGGTTCATTGGCTTTAATATTAGCAAAAAGACCATTAATATTTAAAATAGGAGATTTGATATTTTGTCATGCAAAATTAGATATAGAACATCTCAATATTTTAAAAAAACATAATAAAGATATATTTTATATTAATCAAATCTGGAAAAATTATTTAGAAAATGAAAAAATAAATATTGAAGATAAAGAAATTATTGATTCCGTTATTATTGGTTCATCCGGATTATTATGGAATAGAAAAGAAAATAATAAAAATATTACATCAATTTTATTTAAAGAATTAGGCGTTTCATATATGTTTCTTGGTCATACATCATACGATAAAATTCTTTTAAAAGATAATCAAATTTGGTATTGTGATACCGGATTATCACGAGCTTTTGGAAAAACTAATTATCAATATTTAGATATAAAAAAAAACATCATCAATATTGAAACTATAAATGAATGAATATGAATGAATATGAAAGTAATTAATAATAAAATTGATAATATTATTATTAATATTTATTTATACATTTAACAATATGTACATTATCGGATGTCAGGTTTATGAAGATGAAGAAATTGTAATGGTTTCTTCGTATTCATCGATATATGACCAAAATCCGGATGAATATATTTATGAGGATGAAGAAACTCATGAAAATGAATATGATAAAATGGCTGTTGACTTCATGGAAAAAATGAATATCCGTCAAACGTCATTTTAATTAGAAAAAAATAAATTATATAATCCAAAAAAGATATCTTTTTTGGATTTTTTATTCTTCATCATCGTTGATAAAAACACATTTCTTTTTTTTATCGTCATTTTCTTCATCATCATTATTTTCATGTTCAATAACTAATTCATTATCGATAAAAGTTTTAATTAAATAACCATTATTTTTATAATATTTAATTCTTTTATAACCTTTGAATTTAAACAAAGAAAAATCATCAAAAATATCAATACATAATGGTTTATATTTTCTTTCATTCTTTTTTTCTCTCAGAATTCGCCCGACCGATTGCTGAATATCACTAATAGGACTTGCTAAAATTACTGTATTTAAAGTAGGAATATTTAAACCTTCGCTGCTCATTTGATAAGTAGCTAAAATTATTTGTTTAGTTGCTGATATATCTAAATCGGACATTTTCATACCACCGATATAATAACCATAAGAGGCGATTTCATCTTTTGCAATTAATTCTTCAATGTCTTTTAATTGATTTTTGCGTTCTGATAAAATCAATATTTTACGCTCAGGTTCTTTTTCAAGTATATCTTTTAATAAATTAATTATAAAAATGGTTCTAGGTTTATAATTACAAATATTATTAACCATCGCAACAATATTTGGTGTTCCATTATACATCGTTTTAACAAAACTATATTCAATATCATGAACAAAATATTTATGTAAATTAACAATCATATCACAATCATTTATATCTGATTTAATTTTATAAACAGATTTTCCTAAATACCATTCGAAAACCTTTCTTAATCCATCTTTTCTATTTAAAGTAGCCGATAAACCTAATGTTATACGAATATTCATTTTTCGAAATGCTCGTGAAAATACCTCAGATGCAATATGATGACATTCATCAATAATAACTAATCCAAAATCATTAAAAATTTTAGAATCATATTCCCTAATTGCTAGAGATTGCAATGTTGCAATAACAATATCTTTATTTTCAATATCAATTTTACTTTGCTTAATTTTGCCAATTCTTGCATTCGGGACAAATAATTTAATACTATTAATGAATTGTTCATTTAAAAAATCTTTATGAGAAATAAATAATGTTTTCTTTTTAAAATAACATGCAACATAAATTGCCATAATAGTTTTACCAAAACCACATGGAACGCTAATAATTCCACCTAATTTTTTTTTAGTAATTACATTATCAATAAAAGCATCAATCGGGGCTTGTTGAATATCTCTTAATTTTCCTTTAAAATCCAATAAAGGACAATCGACGCCATAACTTAATTTATCATCTGCAGGAAAACCATATTTTTCAATGCCATAACATTTAGGAATATATAATTTATTATCACTTTCTAAATAAATAGGATATTCTTTAGCAACATTTGAAGTAAAAGAATTTGAAAATATTTTTGGACTGATTAATAATTCACTTTTAATTTTATTAATTAATTCTCTATTTTCTGGTGTCTTTGCAATTCCATATCCTCTATTAGTTAAAGATGTCATTATTTGCAACATTTAATTAATATATATTTAATTTTTATATATAATTTATAGTAGATGATATTAAATTTTATTAGAGCGTTATTAGTAATTTTATTATTATTTGTAATTATTGTAGATTTTGATTTACCCATAATAATAAACACAAAAACAAATCAGTTATTTATAGCTATAATAATATTATTAATAATAATAGCAGTTGATGAAATAATTGGATTTTTAATTGGATTAATATTTTTAATTATTTATTTTAAATTTTATCAAAAAAAAATAATGCCAAAATCTAATTTCGAAAATAAAAATGAACAATCATCTATGTCTTCGCCATTAGCTTCTTCATTTTCGTCATTTGCTTCTTCATTCACATCTCCATTTGTTTCAAGTCCATCTTTCATTTCTTCTGAATCTTTAACCAATTATACTAATAATTATACTACTACTGCTAATAATGACCCGATAACATCTTTTTTTAATTTCTTTAATGGTGATGTTAAACCTAAATCTTATTCAACACAACCTGAAATACCAGACCATTATATAGAAGAACTTAAAAATGAAAATTGTAAATTAATCCCTTATATATCAAATGAATTATTAAAAGCAGCGCAAACTAATATATATAATGAGGAAAATTATAAAACTGAAATAAAATCAGATAATAATTTTTACGGCATACAAGGTTTAAATTCAGATAATAATCATTTCGCTGCATATGATAATGATACTAATTATCATACTCCATTACAATAATTTATAAAACATCAATCCATATAATATTATAAATATCATTATTATTTTTATTATATAATTATAACTATCTAAAATAACTGATATATTTTCAGGTATTTTACTAATAATTGTACTATATATATTTGGATTTGTAACAATTGCAATTATTATACATATAATAAATGTTTTAGTTATTAATATATTATCAATATAATTAACCTGATTTTGTCTTTGCAGAGGTTGAGGTTGCGGTAATTGCTGTGATGGTTGATATTGTGGTTGCTGTTGTTGCTGTTGTTGCTGTTGCTGTTGCTGTTGTTGCTGTTGCTGTTGTTGATTATTATTAATTTGATAATTATTAGATTGATTATGTAATGATAATTCTTTTTCAAATTCTGTTAAAACATCTTTTACAATTGGATCATCCGCCATATCTGGAGTTATATTAGTATTTGATGTTTTTAATGGTACTTTTTCAATTGGTGTAATCATGTTATTTTGTGGTTGATTTTGCATTATTATATTAATATGATTTAAATATATAATAATAAAAATTACGCAAATAATTTATCAATTAGCCCTTTTTCTTCAATTTTATTAGATACTTGAGAATATCCGTTATATTGTTCTAATGCTTTATCATTACATGGAACATTAATAGTTGAATATTTATAACATGTTTCTTCTAATTTAAAAATTTTATCATTTATTTCATCATGCTTAGGTGCAAAATATATTGTGCAATTTTCTTTACATACTCTATTAAATATTAATGCTAATGATAATCCAAATAATGCACTAATCATAATTTGTCCAATTGTTGTATAAAACAATCTATCGATTAAATTACGTGTATTTATCATCTAATTAAAGTTTATTTTTTTATATTATAGGTTGTTCCAATGCTTTATCTGAACATTTTACTTCATTAACTTTATATTTATAGCATACATCATTATCATTTCTATAAACAATTTTATTAGCATTATATGGCGTTGGATATTTTATTACAATTTTTGGTTTAGGTGTTGCGATATACACATAAAATATACCGACTGAAAATGCAATAATAAACGCAAAAAAATGAAATTTAAAACAAGGTTGTATTTCTTCCATTTAATTTTTATATTCTATTTTATATAAATAATAATAATATAAAATGTTTGAAATGTTTAATATTAATATAAAATTGTTAGAACCTTATTATGGTTTATTAATAGTTTTATTATTATTATCAATAATATTTTGTTTTGTATATAATATACATCTGTCCACTTTTATTGGCACTGCCTTTTTTATTTTAATTATTTGCTATTTATTTAACATATCATTAACAACAATCATTATAGGATATATTATTCCATTATTGGAATTAATATTATATTTATATTATTTAGTCGTTTCATTATTATACTTACCTTTTTATCTTATTTATGCAATTTGGGGTGCTTTTATAAGAGTATTATCAATATTTGGTTATATATTAAAATTCATTAATGATATTATGATGTTTTTTTATAATTTTGTTAATGATATTTATATAACATAGTAAAATTTTATTTTTTAACTTTCTTCTTTCCTTTTTCTTTGATTTCTTCTTTGATTTCTTCTTTGATTTCTTCTTTGATTTCTTCATATTTCTTTTTTTTCATTACTGAAACCGAATAAATATCATTTGGTATTTCAGTATATTCTGGTTGTTTTAATGATATTAATTCATATAAATCTTTAACAGCTTTTGATGTTTTCCATTTATTATATAAAATTTCTTTATTTCTCAAATATTTATTATAATTATCAATATTTTTTTTTCTTGGTGTTTCATAATCATTAATATAAATATTTTGTTTTTCAATTAATTCTTCTTTTTTATCTGAAATATGTTTATTATGATTTTTAACAGCTGATAATAATTTTGTTTTATTTGTATCATTTTTAATATTTATTATATTATCAATTAATATATATCCAATATCTATTAATGGATTCATATTAATTATTTTTATTGCTTCTAATAATTTTAATTTTTCAGGGTCAACCCATTCGGGTAAGTAATAATAATTATACATATATAAAAGTTGTGGTTTATCATATTTAGAGCTAGGGTATAATAAATAAATATTTTCACATCTATAATTTCCTAAGAATTTGCGTGTATCTTCCTTAAATTTTTCCATATTAATTATAATCTATATTTTTTTTGCGTCATATATATTAGGTTGTGTTAATTCAAACATCCCTTTATAAAATTCTGATAATTTTTCACTATCACTTAATGTTTCCTCGTATTGACTTATAGGAATATATTTAATTATTTCTTTAGGTTTTTCAATATTTGAATATTTAAATTCATAATAACTTTTTATTACTAGCACAACGCCAACAAATAAAATAAATATAGCTATTGATTTCATTTTTATTTAATGAATACAAAAAAAATAATTGATTTAAAAAATTAATCACTCGGATTACCTTCTTCCTTCACTTCCTCCTTCACTTCCTCCTTCACTTCCTCCTTCACTTCCTCCTTCACTTCCTCCTTCACTTCCTCCTTCACTTCCTCCTTCACTTCCTCC